>Ga0335078_10010375_pt1 | contig 13789 bp, 8 predicted proteins | sample Lox_Sample_32_FD_206711 | JGI IMG/M metagenome (GOLD analysis project Ga0335078, IMG submission 206711) | Soil microbial communities from Loxahatchee National Wildlife Refuge, Florida, United States - Lox_Sample_3.2 | ecosystem: Environmental > Terrestrial > Soil > Wetlands | place: USA: Florida...
GATCACGCTCGACAAAAACACACCGGCCAAAGCCATAGCGCACTTGAGCACCCACACCCGAGGATCTTGAAGCCTGAACGCACCTTTCCTCATAAAGTCATTTCCTCCTGAGATTGACACCTGGCGCTCAATCTCCGTGGCACAGGCAACGGAGCACACGCAACTGGCTCGCGCAATCACCGATCCCTTGGAATACCACTGGCTGTTCTGGCAGCAGCGGTCTTGCAGGGACCTTCAACCGGTCCAGGGTTACACTAAGTTCTCCGGATCAATGCCTTACTACGACCTAATTTCTACGTTACAGTGTGCTGGTAAACCCCACCGAACGCTCGGCGGGATAAAGTAAACGCATTATCTTTCGCCTGTCTAGACCCAACTTGCGTAACTTGACGGTCATTTTGCGTCACACCCGCTTGGGCTGTTTCCTTTGATTTTCCGCGCTTGAAAAGCGAAGTGAGACGCGGTACAAATGATCGCGCGCCTAACTTTGCAACACTCTCCGCGTTCGTCAGGCGGGACGTTCGCTGGTGAAAGTAGGCCGTTACTTTCCGCGGGCCTCTGGAGCGCGATTCAGGGTGACAGACTCAGGCTGGGCGACCCTTTGAAGTGATATGAGACGAAGTCACAACACAGTGCGAGCGCCTGAAGTCGCTTTGCTGCTTGAGACTTCGGCCGAGTACGGCCGAGGGCTGTTGCGCGGAATCCTGCGTTACGCTCGGCTGCACGGGCCCTGGTCATTGCACGTTGCGCCCGGACACCTCGGTCAAGTCCTGCCCAAAGCCGAATCGTGGGGCGGAACCGGCATCATCGCCCGTGTTCGCTCCCCGGAAATGGAAAAAGTGATCCGGGCCACCGGCCTGCCCTTTGTGGCCTCAAGCCTGAGCGAATCTCAACAGCCGGCAGCAGGGAGGAAATTTGGCGAAATACGCACCGATGCGCGAGCCATTGCCCGGATGGGCAGCACCCACTTTCTCGAAGCTGGATTTCGCCGCTTGGCCTATTGCGGGTTCGCCAAGTGCCGCTGGTCAAGCTTTCGCGAGGAAGCGTTCCTTCAGCTTGCGCAGGAGGCCGGCTATCCCTGCTCGACGCATCACATCGCATCAGCCAACTGGATGCAGCAACCTGGTTGGATCAAGAGCTGGCAACACGAACAGCCCATCCTGGTCAAGTGGCTTCAGTCTCTGACAAAACCAGTGGGGCTGATGGCGTGCAATGATGCGTGCGGGCGGGAAGTTCTGCAGGCGTGTGCAACCGCCGGCCTGCATGTGCCCGATGAGGTAGCAGTGATCGGCGTAGACAACGATGAGATGATGTGCGAGCTCTCGACGCCCCAGCTTTCAAGCGTGGCCCTCGATGTGGAAACGGCGGGATACAACGCGGCTCACATGCTCGATGAGTTGATGAGTGGCCGGGCGGCCGGCGGGCAGATCGTATGGGTACTCCCTACCCATGTTGCGGTCCGCCGGTCGAGTGACGTGATCGCTCAGGACGACTCAGTAGTAGCCGAAGCCCTAAGATTCATTCGCGATCACAGTCGGCGAAACTTGAGCGTTGACAATGTGACGGAGGCAGTGGGCGTCTCCCGAAGTACTTTGGAGCGGCGATTCTATCGCGCCACCAAACGGACGGTACTGGAGGAAATCAATCGCAGCCATCTTGAGCGCGCCAAACGATTGTTGCTGGAGACCGATCTGCCGTCGCAACAAGTGGCGACCCAGGCGGGATTCGGCAGCCTGAAGACGTTCAACCGCACCTTCCGGCGTATGGGGGGGGCAACGCCCGTGAATTTTCGCCGGCGTTCGAGGTTAATGATGGCCACGCGCCGGGTGGGCCGATCAGTTCCCGGGTCAAACGCATTTCCGCGTTCGAAATAGCGCCGGCTCCGCAATGAGCGGACTACGAAGGAATGTCTTTGCATAAGCGAGTCTCGAGGGGAGGAGAACGACCCCGTCTGGCTGTTGACGCGGCAGGCTGGGCTGCAATTTACCTTGGCTGCCTCCTAACCGCGTCCTCTTCCACGGTCATGTCTGAACCGATTCAGGCGCGTAACGAGGCCACTCGCGAAGATCAGGAGCAGCTTCTGGCCAAGGCGCGCGAGCTGATCCGGCAGAAGGATTACTTCGGAGCCGCGCGCACTTACAAACAGATCCTTCAGGTCGATGCCGACTCGTTTGAGGCCCTCAGCAATCTGGGTGTTATGGACGCGCAACTGGGCAAATATTCTGAGGCCGCCCAGACTTACCAAAGAGCGCTGCGTCTTCAACCCAACTCATTTCCTCTAATCCTGAACCTGGGGATTTGCTACTTCAAGGAGGGCGATTTCAAGAGTGCTGTGCCGCCCTTGAAGCAGGCTGTCTCCATGCACCCCGATAACTTTCAGGCTCGGTCGCTCCTGGCGATGTCTTACTATTCGCAAAAGGAATTTCAGCCCGCGAGCCGCGAGTTCGAGAAGGTGATCGAGGCCCAGCCGGATAACGCGACCGCGCAATACCTCCTGGCCGAGAGCTATTTGTGGAGCCAGCAGGAGCAGAAAATGCTGGATTTCTTCACCCACATGCTGCAAAGATCGCCCAATTCGGTCACCGTCCATATACTGATGGGAGAGGCAGACGACGGGCTGGGCCGCACCGAAGACGCCGTCAGAGAATTTGAGGCTGCGGCGGCCCTCGCTCCCAAACAGCCCAACGTTCATTTTGGGCTCGGCTATCTTTACTGGGAAGAGCGGAAGTATGACCAAGCCGCGATAGAGTTTCATCGCGAAATCGAGGCGGACGGGTCCGTGGCGAAGTCCCAGGCTTACCTCGGCGATATTGCCTTGCACCAGGGGAAGACCGCTGAGGCTCGAACGCTCCTCGAAGCCTCGGCGCGAGCGTATCCTAGTTACGCCCGCACCCACTACGACTTGGGAGTTCTGGCAAGTCGACAGCAGGAATGGGATCGGGCAGCTTCTGAGTTTCAAACCGCGATCAAGCTGGATCCAAATCGGGCGGACGCCCATTACCGACTGGCAGAAGTCTTCCGCGCCCAGGGCAAAGCCGCAGGGGCACAGGAGGAACTAAAGAAGGTGGCTCACATTCAGGAGGGCACGCGGGACAAATTGCTGCAGGAGATTTCCGGGACGGCACCCAGCGCGCCTCAACCATAACTTAGGATCGCACTTCATGGCCCTGCAATGCACCTCGCGGCTCCTCACGGCCCAATTCTGCTGCATGGCGCTTTGGGTCGCTGTGGCTTCGCCTGCCTTACTTGGCGCCCGCCCCGCTCAAGACACTCAGCAAACGGCGGCGCCTCCACGCCTCGTGCAGTTCAGGAACGCCGCACCGGGAGTAGGCTACGTCGGTTCACAAGTGTGCGCGAAGTGCCACGGAGAGATCTACCGGTCTTATATGAAGACCGACATGAGCCGCGCCATGTCGCTTCCCGGCAGATTGAAAGACCTTCCTGGCCTTGACCATCCCGTGACCGTCAAACACCCCAAGGCGAATCGCTACTATCAGGTCTATCGCCGTGGCGCCGATCTTTACCAGAGTGAATACGAGTTGGACGCGACGGGCAAGGAAGTCTGGCGCGACGAGCAAAAGGTTAGTTACATCGTGGGCTCGGGCGCCAATGGATTCACCTGCCTGGTGAAGCGCAGCGACTTTTTGTTTGAGGCGCCGCTCTCCTATTACTCCAAAGCTAAAAAGTGGGACCTCTCGCCGGGTTACGAGCAGAGCGACCTGAGTTTTAGCCGGCCGATTGAAGGCGACTGCATTTTCTGTCACAGTGGCCGGCCGCAGCCGGCGGCGGAATCCGGCGGCAGGTTCAAAAACCCGCCGTTTCTCGAACTGAGTATCGGCTGCGAAATGTGTCACGGGCCGGGGATGCTTCACGTGAAAGAGCGGCTCCGGGCCGCGCCGCTGCACGGAAATATAGACACCAGCATCGTCAACCCATCCAAGATTCCGGGCTGGCTTTCCGACAACATCTGCATGTTCTGCCACCAGGGTTTGGACGCCAGGGCGCTGATGCCCGGCAAAAGCTACGCAGATTTTCGCCCCGGCGTTCCGCTGGCTGAAACGCTCGCCATCTTCGTCGTGCCCATTCGCCGCGGCGAACCTCCCGGTGATCCGCTGCTGCAAAACTTTGTGCCCAAGAACCTGAGCCAGTGTTATCGAAAGAGCGACGGGAAGCTGAATTGCATTACGTGCCACGACCCGCACGTCCAACCGGGTCCGCGGCAAGCGCCGGCCTATTTTCGAAGCAAATGCCTTACATGTCACACCGAGAAGAGCTGCCCGCTCCCGTTGGCCCAGAGGCTGGCCAGGACTCCGCCCGACGATTGCGCCGGTTGCCACCTGCCGAAGCAGAACCTGACGGGGATCTCCCATTCTTCGGTGACGGATCACCGCATCCCCGCACGCCCGGGCGAGCCACTACCGGACGAGGCCTATCATCTCACCACAGCCGGGCTCCCGGACCTGGTGTTCGTCGATCCCGAGCCTTCGGCGGAGCCAGCACAACTCCCGCCCCTGACTCTCTTCCGGGCTTACGCCCAATTGGTACAGTTGAACGGCGAATATGCGGCGCCCTTCGATTCCACGCTGGATTCGCTCGCCAAGGCCGGAACGCAGGACCCGGCGGTGCTCACGATGATGGGGCTGAAATTGATGAGTGCGAACTCTCCACAGGCTCAGGCGGCAGCCCCGGAATATTTCGAGCGTGCCATCGCGGCGGGATCAACAGATCCGCAGAACTTCGAGCTGGTAGCAACGTTCCAGGTTCAGTCCGGCAGCACTCAGGACGCCATTTCGACCGTCCAGCACGGGTTGGAACTGGATCCGTACTCTCCCAGACTCTACCGGATGCTGGCGGCCTTATACATTTCCGTCAAATCCTATGACAAGGCAATTGAAACAATGAACAAGGCTCTTGCGCTTTTTCCGGAAGACTCCTTCCTGCGGTCCCTCAGGGAGCGTACGGGAAACGCGCCGGTAGGCGGCAACACTCCCAAAAGCCCGAGCTGACTTTGCGCCACCGCTCGACACCAGTGCCAATGTGGGCAGGTGTCACAACATGAGTATTCGGAAAGTGCTGATCGTGACCGGCGATGGCGGAGAATCCTACGAGGCGCTCTACGCGCTCCATCGCTTTCGCGAGGCCGGGTACGAGCCAGTGGTTGCCGCCCCGTCTCGCCGGCGGCTTCATCTCGTGATGCACGACTTCGAGCCCGGCTGGGACACCTATGTCGAACGCCAAGGATACGGTCTCGACGCCAATATTTCCTTCAACGACGTGAATGTCGTGGAATATGGCGCCATTGTGGTTTTGGGTGGGCGTGCTCCTGAGTATCTTCGCAACAACCCTCTGCTTCTGAAACTGGTCCATGAGTTTGCACAAGCAGGCAAATGGGTCTTTGCAATCTGCCACGGCATTCAGATTCTCGCCGCAGCGGGTCTGGTCTCCGGCCGGCGCGTAACCTGCTATGAGCACGTGCGCTTGGAAGTTGAGGACTGCGGTGGAACCTTTGAGGCTGAACAGGCGGTCCGCGATGGCCGGATGGTTACCGCCCAGACCTGGCAATCCCATCCGGAATTCTATCGCGAGGTGATTGCATGCCTCGAAGAGGACTCCAGCGCTGGATCATCCTGAGGCGGACCGGCCTGACCTCACCGAATCTGACAGGAGTTACAAAGAGGCCGCTTCGGACCTTGACTTATCAACCTTCCGCGTTTAAGGTGGGTCGCCCTGAAAACGTCAGTTTACTTGCGACTCGAACCACGGTGGGCGTCGAGGGAGGTGAGAAGAGTATGCGAATACAGAGCTTCGCGACCCTGTGCCTGATGGCGGTCCTCGCGGTTCCGAGCCCGGCGGATGCGCAGGCGGCAACCGTACCTTCTCCCGGAACGATTGTGGCTACGATCGACACAACCAACGTCAGTGCGCCAATCAGTAAATACGAATACGGCATGTTCATCGAGCACATCGGCTCCCTCATCTACCGAAGCCTCTGGTCTGAAATGATCGATGATCGGAAATTCTACTTCCAGATATCATCCAAACCACCCAAACCCGCGGGCCAGGCGCCGGGCGGCCCGATGCTTAACATGCAGCTTCGTCAGTGGCGCCCTGTGGGTCCCGACGAATTTGTGGTGATGGACAAAGACCATCCGTTTGTCGGCGACCAGAGCCCGCGAATCGACCTCGGCGCCTCCACACTGCATGGCATCCGGCAGTCGGGCCTTGCTCTGGTCAACGGCAGGAAGTATACAGGTCGAGTCTACCTTCGCGGCACTCCGGGTTCCAAGGTAAAGGTCAGTCTGATCTGGGGAGAAGGCGCGAACGACCGGCAGACCATTTCCTTTGCCACGCTGTCGGCTGGGTACAAGAGGTTTCCGCTCAGCTTCACGTCGCAGGCCAATACCGCTGACGGGGCTCTCGAGATCACCGGCACAGGCAGTGGGAATTTTCACATCGGCACCGTGTCACTGATGCCGGCTGACAACGCCCAGGGATTCCGGCCCGACACCATCGCACTTCTGCGCCAGCTCCACTCGGGCTTTTGGAGGTTACCGGGCGGCAACTTCGTTTCCGGTTGGAGTTGGTACGACGCTGTCGGCGACCCTGACAAGCGCCCGCCCGTGTTTGACTATGCCTGGAATGCCATGCAGACGAACGATGTAGGCCTGGACGAATTCATGACTCTGTGCAAGCTCATTGGTGTGGAGCCGTACATCTGCGTCAACGCAGGCTTCGGTGACGCGCACTCGGCGGCAGAAGAGGTTGAGTACATAAACGGCTCGGTCAACACGCGTCTTGGGGCCATGCGCGCGCGGAATGGCCATCCCGAGCCGTATGATGTCAAGTTCTGGAACATCGGCAACGAGCCATGGGGTACGTTTCAACTCGGCTACACCGACCTGAAGTACTACGTTCTCAAACACAATGAATTTGCCAAAGCGATGCGCAAAGTGGACCCGTCGATCACCCTTATCGCCTCGGGGCTAATGCTGGAAGATATGAACTTGAAGGGCGAGATGCGCGCCAAGTACGTAGGGAAACTCCAGCCCCTGTTTGGAACCGACGTGGACTGGACCGGCGGCCTTCTGGCCCACTGCTGGGGGAACTTTGACGGCGTCGCCGAGCACTGGTACGCGCAGGGAGGCAGGCACTTCGATCTTGAGCGTGCCAAGAGCCTGCCGCCGGATGCGCCCACCGACAATGCATACGAGAAGGTCGACCAGACCACGCTGGAGTGGGCGCGTTATGCAGCCAACGTCGTGCACCGGAAGGCCGAAGAATGGCAGGGATACCAGCAGCGATTCCCGGCGATGCTCGACAAGAAGATTTTCCTGTCCATCGACGAGTACGCCTACTTCGGCGGAGGCTTCGGTCAAGGCGTGAATCTCAAACTGGCCCTCGCCTACGGGATGGTGTTTAACGAGATGCTCCGGCACACCGATTTCCTCACGATGTCGGCGCACACCATGGGTGTCTCGACGCTCGACTATAACAGCACCGCGGCAACTTTTAACACAACGGGACTCCTGTTCAAGCTGTACGGCGCGCACTTTGTTGGTTCTATCCCGGTAGCCGTGTCAGGGAACTCGCCTCAACCGGCGCCCAGGTATCCCATCGGCGGTGATCAGCCTAAAACAAACTCAGGCAGCCCGACCTATCCGCTCGACATGTTCGCTGCGCTGACTCCGGACCGTAAGTATCTAACCCTAGGTGTCGTGAACGCGACGGAATCGGAACAGAAGGTCGATCTGAACGTCAACGGTGCGCGGCTCGAAGGGCAATCAACCCTCTGGCAGATGACCGGAAAAGACCTGGCGGCTGCCAATCTCGTTGGCGGACCCCCGCAGGTGACGGTGAAGAGGATTGTGCTAGGCGACGCCGCCGGGACGATCTCAGTCGCGCCCATCAGCGTTAACGTCTATCGGTTTCCGGTGGTGCAGTCCGCTCAATGACGCTGGACGAACCCTCTTAGAAGAGCAGGGGGGTGAAGGGCGAGTGAGTTTCAGGTCGAGGATAGCGCTGATCATGGCAGGCGACCGCACTAAGCGGGGCAGATTCGAACGCTAGCTGGCTCCTGAGTGCGGGCGGATATGTTCATGGGCCCTTGGGCCCGCTGTTTATGCATCATGAGGCTTTCCAATGAAGAAGATGTGGACGATGGGAACGAAGCTATCTTTGGTTGCGACGCTGGCGATAAGCGTTGCTCCAGTGCCTCGGCTAGAGGCGCAAGTGCAGACCGAAGTGCCCCTCGTGGTTCCCGGTGCGAAGCCTGTGACGGTGGAGCACGTCAAAATTCACGGTGAAGCGCTGGAAGGGAATCTGGAGGGTGATGCGATCGATCGCGACGTGATCGTGTTCCTGCCGCCCAGCTACGCTAAGGAAAAGCACCGGCGCTACCCGGTCGTCTATGCCTTGCACGGTTACTCCATCGGAGCCGAGCAGTGGACGCACGAAATCCACGTTCCCCAAACTATTGAGGGGGCTTTCGCCCAAGGCAGCCAAGAGATGATTGTTGTGCTCCCCGATTCGAAGACCGTGTATGGCGGCTCGATGTATTCGAGCTCCGTCACGACGGGCGATTTTGAGCGGTTCATCTACCACGACGTTGTCGCCTATATTGACGCGCACTACCGCACGATGTCTGACCGTATGAGCCGGGGACTGGTAGGTCATTCCATGGGCGGCTATGGCGCCGCTCGGATTGGAATGAAGCACCCTGACGTGTTCGGCAGTCTCTACATCATGAGTCCCTGCTGCCTCTCGCCGATGGGCTCCAGACCGGTAGATCCAGCCAGGCGGCAGGCCATGGAAGAGCAAGAAAAGGCGTTGGAATCGGTAAAGACCCCTGCGGACGCGGTGGGCTTGTCCTTCTTCGTCCGCGCTCAGCTTGCCTCGGCCGCGGCGTGGTCGCCCGACCCCAAAAATCCGCCGCTCTATCTTGACCTGCCCAAAAAAGACGGTGTGCCCCAGCCCGACGTGATTGCCAAATGGACGGCCAACGCGCCCTTGGCGTTCGTGGACCAATACATCGATAACTTGCGCCAGTATCACGCAGTCGCAATGGATGTGGGCGACCAGGACGGGTTACGATTCGATGCCGGCAAGCTGCACGATATCCTCGACAACTATGGTATAGCCAACGGCTTTGAGATTTATCATGGTACGCACACCAGCGCCGTGGCGGATCGGTTTCAGAACCATGTACTCCCGTTCTTCAGCAAGAATCTGTGTGCGACTAAAAACTGCAAGTGAGCGTTTCCTCGTGCGGCGCTTTCAGGGATTCGTCATGTTCATTTTGATGGGAGGCTGATGGTTCCTGTCTTCGCGGAGCCAGAACACCCGCTATTCCGGCAAGGCGATCTGTCCAGCTACACGGAAGTGCCCGCTGACCCCCGCGGCTCCGGTATCAGGCTGGCCGCCGCCGATGGTGATGCTGTAGTCACCGCCGGCGATGATCGGATTGCCGTCATCCGTCACCATACCCAGGTCTCGGTTCTTCAGCTCAAAATGAACCTTTTGACTCGCGCCCGATTCGAGATGAATGCGTTGGAATCCACGGAGAGCTATGACCGGCGCCCCTTTCACTTGGGGGAATTTCAGATAAAGCTGCACGACTTCATCCCCCGCCGTTTTCCCTGTATTGGTCACCGTCACATCCGCCCCAACCGGATCACCCGCGTTCACGGCTGCCTGTGGCAGGGTGAGATCGCTATAGGCGAAGGTCGTATAACTCAGGCCATAACCGAACGGATAAAGCGGCTTTCCCTTGAAATAGCGGTAGCTGCGGCCTTCCATGGCGTAGTTCTCAAAATGAGGCAATTGGCTGATGTCCTTGTAGAAAGTGACCGGCAAACGACCTGCAGGATTATTCTTCCCGCTCAGTGTTTCGGCGATAGCCGCGCCACCTTCTTCGCCGGCATACCACGCCTCGAGAATCGCATTGGCGTGTTCGTTGGCCCAGTTCACGGCCAGCGCGCTGCCATTCATCAGTACGACGACCAGGGTTTTGCCGGTCGCTGCGACGGCCTCGATAAGTGCCTCTTCCGGCTCGGGCAAATCAATGCTGGTGCGATCTCCACCCAGAAAACCAGGTTCGTTCACCGGCATCTCCTCGCCCTCGAGTTGGCTCGTGATGCCAACGACGGCAATCACGACATCGGCATTTTTCGCCGCCGTAACAGCTTCAAGCGAAGGGGCATTGTTCACCTTCGCCCAGATCATCTGCGCGCGCGGATGGCCATCGCCCCTATTTCCGTAGTTGACGGTCAGCGCCACTTTCTGTCCTCTGTCCAGATGAACGCGCCCTATCTTTCCTTCGACTCCGTGGGTTCTGGACTCCTGCGCGACCACTTTGCCGTCCACCGCCACCCTGGCAAAACCATCGGCGCGTATGCCGAGGAGGTAGTCACCGGAATCCGGCGGCGTCAGGAAGCCCGTCCACTTTACGCGAATGGACTTCCTCCCAGCAGCGTCTGCGGGCAGATTGCCTTCGCTGAGGTTGATATTCGGCTCAGCCCGGCTCATGATCGGAACTCCTGGATCAAATGTGATGCCATCCCCGGTGCTGTACTCCGCTTTGAGACCAGGCTTGCCATCGGCAGCCGTCAGCAAATTGTCCGGCACCGGATTGCCGTCAGCGCGCAGGAACTGGGTTCCTGGAACGAAAGTAATCTTCGCGTTCGGGAACCCGGCCTTTAGGCCCTCAAGCATGGAGACAGTATGAGTCGGCCTTCCCGTGTAATTTCCGAGCAGGACCCTTGTCTGATCAGCCAGTGGGCCGACCACCGCTATCTTTGTGATTCCTGATTTCAGTGGCAGAGTGCCATCGTTCTTGAGCAGCACCATGGACTCATTGGCAAGCTTGCGGGCCAGCGCGCGATGTTCCGGGCTGTCGAGATCTTTCTCATCGATCTTTGCATACGGAACCATCTCCGGGGGGTCAAACACGCCCAGCCTCATCCGAGCTGTGAAGAGGCGGATGAGCGCCGTATCCATCGCGTTCTCGCTGAGGTAGCCCTGCTGGATCGCTTCGATGAACGGCCTGTAGTCGTGGTCATCCTTGGCTTTGGTGAAGAAGTCAGCGCACTCGTTATCCATGCCGCGTTCGAGCGAGATAGCCGAGGACTGAGCCTGTGTGGGCCGGTAATGATGCCCCGTGAAGATGTCGCGGACGGCGTCACAATCGGAGACCACGTATCCCTGGAAGCCCCACTTTCCGCGTAACTGATCCTGCAGCAGGAACTCATTGGCGCAGGCCGGCTGACCATTGACGCCGTTGTAAGCGCACATGACCGATCCGGCTTTGCCTTCGGTGACCGCGGCCCGGAAAGCCGGCTCGTAGGTGTCGAGGATGTCATGCTTGGTAACATCCACATCGGTGAAGTGCCGTGTGGGCTCCGGGCCGCTGTGCACCGCGAAGTGCTTGGGTGTCGAGATCACTCGGTAGTACTTGGGGTCAACACCCTGCAATCCCGTGACAAAGGCGACTCCCATGCGGCCGGTGAGGAAAGGGTCCTCCCCATAGGTTTCCTGGCCACGGCCCCAGCGCGGATCGCGGAAAATGTTGAGATTCGGAGACCAGAAATCGAGGCCTTCCATGATATTGCTGTGGCCGTTGCGCTCCGCCTGCGCGTGCTTAATGCGTCCCTCGATGCCGATATCCACGGCCATAGCATGGACCGCCGGTACGTCAAATGTAGCGCCGAGCCCGATCGGCTCGGGGAATTCCGTCGTGCCATCTACGGCGACGCCGTGCAGCGCCTCGCTCCACCAGTCGTACGCCGCAACCTTGAGGCGTGGAATGGCGCGCGCCTGGTTCACAAGCTGCGACGCCTTCTCCTCGAGAGTCATACGGTGTACTAGGTCTGCCGCGCGCTGTTCGGGCGACAGGCTGAGATTCATGTAGGGCAAGTTCCCAGCGTCCTGTGCCATCGCAGTGGGTGCGATGAGGGCGAAGCACGCGATGAGGACGGTGTAGGGAATAAAGGTAGCCAAATTGCGCTGTCCAGAGGAGTTCATTTTTCCCTCCCTGTCGGTATCGAAGTGCAACTGCGCAGTATTGCGAAAATGGCCACAAGGTTCAACGGCCGCTAGGCAGGATAATGGCGCGCAATCGGGCTGTCAACCAGGTAGGCAGGTTTGGTGACGTCAAGCGGCTTGTGTAAAAACCCGGAAGAGGCGGTTACGCCACTCTTCGTTGAAACGCTTAAAGATCGAGAACAGAATCCGATCCACGCTCTGCACATTCACGAAGCAGACCATGGGCCGAGTCCGGCTCCGCACCTCCACAAAGCAACGTTCGATCATGTTCGTGGTCCGCAGACTTCGCCACAGATGCCGGGGTAGGCTAAAGAAGCTGAGCAGTTCCGGCAGATCACGCTCCAAGCGCTTGGCCATCGCCGGATAGGTGTTCCCCCAGCGCGCCCGAAATTCGCGGAACGCCGCTTGCGCCTCCTTCCGATTGTCCGCCCGGTAGATCGCCTGCGGCTCCCGCTTCACTTCCTCGTAGTCCCGCTTTCGAACCTTCTCTAGGATGTTTCGCATCTTGTGCACCCAGCAACGCTGATGCTCCACTTGCGGATAAACCACCGCCATCGCCGCTGCCAGTCCCCTCGCATCCATCCGTCACGATCAGTCGCAGGTTCTGACCCACCAACCCTCGCCGCGGCAGATTCCCCAGCAGCCCTTCCCAGGCCGCCGGGCTCTCCCCCCGACGGCTCCCGTCCGCCCGCACCCCGTAGGCCACCAGCATCTGCACCCCCTGTCGCCCCACCGGCCGCCGCACCCGCAGGCTGACCCCGTCCAGAAACAGGTACGCCCACTCGTCCTTCAAAGGCGCTTCCTGAAACGCCTTCACCAAACGATCCAGGCTCCGGCTCAGTTTCGCCACCGTCTGCGCGCTAACGACTTCCTCGGTCACCGTCGCCACTACCCGCCCCACCTGCCGCGTGCTGATCCCCCCTAAGAACGCCTCCCCAATCAGCATCAGCACTTCCTCGGCTCGCCGTTGAAATCGCTGCAGCCCTTCCGGCAGCAAGCTCTTTCCTCGTGACCGTGCGATCCGCAGCCGCACCCTCCCCAGGCGGGTCACAAAATCCCGCTCATGGTACCCATTGCGGTAAGTCCCGCCGCTTCTTCCCAGCCCGTTCGTGACTCTCCGTCCCCACGTACCCATCCCGCTCCCGCCGCGATTGCTCCTCCTAGAATCACTTCCACGCCAACCGAGTCTTCCCGTACAGATCTCCCCAAAAACTCTCCCGCAGCTCCCGCAAATACTGTTCCGTACTGCTCCGTGATCGGTGTGACTTCCCTGGCGTGTAAGTCTCCTTTTCAGAGGATTTGGTCTTCGCTTGTTAGGCGAAACCAACTTACACCCTCTTCCCTTTACACACAGAAATTTACGTCACCGGCAGGTTTGGACCAAAGTGTGCGTGCTGTCCCGATCCGGCAAGGGCCGCATCGCGATGCGCCCTGACGCTCACGGCGGTGGGGCGCTACTCAGCGCGAAGAGCGTCGATCACGGCCCGTTGCGCCGCTGCGGGATCGCGTGACGCGATCAGCGTCGCCATCCCGGGGAATGCCCAGGGTCGCGAAAAAGGTAGGGCCGACGTAGCTAACCGGCTCTCGCCATCGGCGGCTCCGACGTCGACATAATGCCCCCAGCTCCAGCCGAGGAGAGGACTGTTCGTGGCCGCGGTGGCATTCTCGACGCCTGGAATGGCGCGTACATCATCGATCAATTGCCTTTTTTAGGCCGCAAGGTTTTCGGGTCTGACGTTCGCCGGCGGAA
>Ga0335078_10010377_pt1 | contig 13788 bp, 10 predicted proteins | sample Lox_Sample_32_FD_206711 | JGI IMG/M metagenome (GOLD analysis project Ga0335078, IMG submission 206711) | Soil microbial communities from Loxahatchee National Wildlife Refuge, Florida, United States - Lox_Sample_3.2 | ecosystem: Environmental > Terrestrial > Soil > Wetlands | place: USA...
TCCCCGTTTCCGCACGCCGCATCTGGCGCTGTTAGTACAGGGTGGATGGTCCGTCCTGCTGGTTTGCTTAGCCAGCTACGAAGGACTCTTTACCTATACCGTGTTCGCGGCCTGGATTTTTTATGCCCTTACCGCTTGGGGAGTGATCGTGCTGCGGCGCAAGCGGCCGGACCTGCCGCGCCCCTACCGCGTGGTGGGATACCCGTGGGTGCCGATTCTGTTTGTGCTCGCCGCTGGCGCGTTCGTCGCCAACACACTTTTGGAGGAGCCCACCCAGGCCGGGTGGGGTTGCGTACTGGTAGCGCTGGGCGTACCGGTGTACTTCATCTGGAAGGCCAGGGTGCGGACGGCAGTCGGCGGTAAGCCGTAAGCCGTCAGCGGTAGATAGTAACAGTGGGCAGAATCACCCACGGCGAGTTTCGAGTTTCGAGTCTCGGATTCAGAGCACGAAAGGGATCAGGGCCTTCGTCGCGCGCCGATAGCCCTGGTATTCGGGACCAAAGTGCTCCTCCATGAAGCGTTCCTCGATCCGGGCCTTGTACCAGAGACCTGCCACGATGATCGGCAGGGCGATGAGGCCGCGCACTTGGCGCAAGGCGAACGCGCTGCCCAACGATGCGACAATGAGGCCGAAGTAGATGGGGTGGCGAACGAGAGAATAAGGTCCGGTTCGGATAAGCTGATGGTCCTGCTTGATCGTTACCGAGGAACTCCAATTGCGACCGATGTAGAGTCGCGCCCAGATCGCAAAAGCGATGCCGGCTAGCGTCAGGACAAATCCGGCGACGAACGGCGCGCGGGTCGCGCGAATCCATTGGAAATCAAGCGGTCCGAGCCGAAGATCGGAGACGAAAAGCAAGACAATCCCGGCGTCGATGACCGCTATTACCAGCAGTCGCGAGCCCCACGACTCCCGCCGCACCGATCGTTTGACGGTCAGAGACAACACCACCCAGACCGCTATGAAGACCACCCACGGGAGCATCAACAAGCGGTGTTGGGACATCACAAATCGACCCTACCTGGCGACCTTCACCTTGGCCAGCAGGTCGCGCGCCGGCCCCTGCCACGGACTCTGGATCGCTACCGCCTTGTTCAGCGCTTCGAGGGCATCATGGTGGCTGGGTGGAACCTGGTATTCGTAGCAGTTCGCGAGGTAGTACAGGGCGCCGCCTTGCAAGGCTGGGTTGCCGTTCAGCAGATCCACCGCGGCCTTAAGCTCCTGGATGGCCGAGGCCACTTTGCGCGTCTTCGCTAAGGCGGCCTTTTGAAAGTTGACGTATCCGAGCGTCAGGTGGGCCATGCCGAGTTGGTTGTTCTGCTCTGCCTTGAATTGATCGTCGGTCTGGCCTTCGGGCTTCTTCATGGCGGGGACGAGCGTGACAACCTTCTTCGCATAGTCGCTGGCCTTGTCCAGGTTGGTCCGGAGATTGGCGTAGTCGTACGCGACCAGGTTCAGTACTTGAACGTTGGTGGCATCGGCGGCCAGGGCCTTCTCGCCGTAAGGGTCGGCCTTGTCGCTCTGCCCCGCCATTTCATACGTCATGAAATACTGGTAGTTGATCTGGCTGGCGTACTGGGTGTCTGCGTCGGGATAGGCCTTCTCGAACTGGCCCAGCAATGTGATACGTTTGGCGGAATCGGTGACGCGCGGCAGAAGCTGAAAGAAGGCGTAGGTCATGTAGTCGGTCAAGTTCTTCGCCAACTCGGCGGCGTCCTGTTGTATCTTCTGCCAGTCCGCGTCGCTGGCATTGGAGGGATGCGCTGGGGTCGTCTCCTTCTTGATCTGATCCGGAGCCTTGGTGATGATGTCAAAGGCTTGGTCGGTCGGCTTGCCGGCGCCGACGTAAGCCTTGAGCAGGTTGACTAGCAGGCTGAGATCCTGATAGTTGGCCGCCAGGTCTTTCTCACCGTACTCGATCGCCTTGTCGAAATTGCCCGTCTTGACGTAGGCGATGGTGTAGTACTCGTTGGCGCAGTTGGTGAATTTGGAATCGGGATTCGCCTGAGTGAACTTATCCAGGGCTGCGATCTGGCCCTCTGGGTTTTCCGCCCCGTTGATCGCCAGCATCAACTGGTCTTCAGGAGTGTTCACGACCACACTGAAACCCGGACAGGGATTCTGCGCCAAGAGTGGTGCAGCCGTCAGCAGGATAGTCGCCGCCACTGCGGCGCGGTAAGGCTTGCGCATGGTGCGCCTCCAGATTTTAGGTGTCGGGGCTCAAGCGCCGCGGCGAACCTCAACCAACACGCTTGGCGACCGACCTCCCGCTCGTCGAGCGGACCGACAATTGAATACATCAGGACGCGAATAATTGCCAGCAGAAAAAACAGTGACGAGGGACAAGTGACGAGTCGCCACTTGTCCCTCGCGAATGGCGACGGTTGGTTTAGAATTGAGTTTCAGGAAAGGGAAACCGAGTGGACCTGGGTTTGAAAAACCGCGTGGCAATTGTGGCGGCGTCGAGCCAGGGGTTGGGCAAGGCCGTGGCACTGGGGCTGGCGCGGGAGGGCGCGAAGCTGACGATGTGCGCGCGGCATGAAGCTGCGCTGGCGGTCGCCGCGGAAGAGATTCGCCGGGAGACCGGAGCCGAGGTTTTGGCGCGGGCGGCCGACGTCACCCAAGTCGATCATGTGCGCCGTCTGGTAGCCGCGACGACGGAACGTTTTGGCCGGGTCGACATTTGCGTGACCAACGCCGGCGGCCCTCCCACCAAGCCTTTCTCCGCAACCACTCTCGAAGATTGGGACGGCGGCGTGAAGCTGAACTTGATGAGTGCGGTTTATTTCGCCCGTGACGTGCTTCCGCTGATGCAAGCTCAGAAGTGGGGCCGCTTCATTGCCATCACCTCGGTGGCCGTGAAGCAGCCGATCGAAGGGCTGGTCCTTTCCAACGCGGTACGCTCCGCCGTGAGCGGTCTGGTCAAGACGCTCTCCAATGAATACGCCAGGGACAACGTGTTGGTGAACAGCGTCTGTCCCGGCTACACGCTGACGGCGCGACTGGACGAACTGGCGTCCACCCTCGCCGCCGCGGAGGGAACGGTGCCGGAGAAAGTCCACGAGCGGTGGAACCGGCAGATCCCGATGCTGCGTCTGGGCACGCCCGAGGAGTTTGCCTACGTCGTGGTTTTCCTGGCCTCGGAACGCGCCAGCTACGTCACCGGAGTTTCGATTGCCGTCGACGGAGGGCTGGTGAAGGGAATCTATTGAATGAGCCCTTGGTCCTTCGTCCTTGGTCCTTTGTCCTGCGTCGTGTTTCGTCCTCTTTTGCTGGGCACCCATTTGACCTCTGCAACCGGGCCGAGATCCAAGACAGGGACTAAGGACTAACGACTAGGGACCAAGGACAAAGGACAAAGGACCAATGACGAATTGGAGGGACATCATGTCGCAATCTATCGGTTTCATCGGCCTCGGACTGATGGGCCAGCCGATGGCCTTGAATCTGGTGCAGGCTGGATTCAAAGTGTCGGTGTTCAATCGCACCGCGAGCAAGGCGGAGTCGCTGGCGCAGGCGGGCGCCACCGTTGCCGCCTCGCCAGCGGAGGCAGCCCGCGATGCCGACGTCGTGATCATTATTGTCACCGATTCGGCCGCCGTCGAGGAGGTGGTGACCGGCAAGGGCGGCGTCCTGGAAACGATTCGCCCCGGCGCCATCGTGGTGGACTCCTCCACCATCAGCCCCACGGTCAGCCGCAGCCTGGCGTGCAAGGCAGCGGGCCAACAGGTGAGTTGGCTCGATGCGCCGGTGACTGGGAGCAAGCACGGCGCCGCCAAAGGTGAGCTGACCTTCATGATCGGGGGCGATCGGGAGGCGCTGGATCGAGCGCTGCCGGTACTGCGGGTGCTGGGGAAGAAGCACATCTACTGCGGTCCGCACGGTTCCGGCCTGGGGGCCAAGCTGGCGCAGAACGTGATCCAGGCGACGATGGTCGAAATTTTCTCGGAAGGATTCGTGATGGCCGCCAAAGCGGGCGTCAAGCCGGAGGCGTTGTTTGAGGTCATTCAGGGGAGCCTGGCACGATCGGCGTTGATCGACTTCAAAGCGCCCTTCATTTTCAAGGGGGACTTCACGCCCTACTTCGCGCTCAAGCTCATGCACAAGGACCTGCAACTGGCCATGGAGAACGCCTATGCGCAGAGTGTTCCCATGCCGGCGGCGGCGGCGGTAAAGGAAGTCTATGGCGCGGCGAAAGCTCGAGGGGCCGGCGAGCTTGATTATGCCGCCGTTATCACCTTTTTGGAAGACGTGGCCGGCGTGAAGGTGCGGACTGAATAGTCGAAAGTCGAACGTTGAAAGTCGAAAGCAAGAATGCGTTTTGAGTTTCGACTTTTGACTTGAGACTTTGAACTCTCTCTTCTTCATTCGGTCTTCTTTCAGTTCGAGGATGGATATGGAACTCATTTGGAAATGCCTCCGGTGCGGCTACATCACTCAGGGCGGCGATCCGCCGGACCAGTGTCCCAACTGCGGGGCCGGGCGCGAAGAGTTCGAGCACGTTGAGGAAGACTGACTAAAAGGGTGAAGGGCAAGGGGTGAAGGGTAAAGGGTAAAGGGTAAAGGGCACCCATTACCTTCACCCCTTACCCTTTTACCTTTCATCCTTCACTCCTTTTGAAAGTCCATCCACAGCCTTACGTCGCGCACGTTGTTGTTGGTGTAGCCGGTGTCGAGCGTGTCGCCCAAGGCGCAAAAGAAGTGGTAGGAATCGCTTTGGGCTAGGTAAGTAGCTTGATCGAATCCCAGCGCGCGGGCTCGGGCGATGGTGTGCCCGTCGGCGACGGCGCCGCACGCCGGGCTGTTGCCGTCGCGGCCGTCACTGCCGCCGCTCAGCACCACTCGGGGCCGGGCGGCGATCTTCTCGGCGGCATAGAGCACGAACGCTTGATTGCGCCCCCCTGTCCCCGGCCCGGTGACGGGGCAGGTGACTTCCCCCCCGGCCACCAGGCACACGGCTTGCCCCGGGTGTGCCCGCGCCAGCGCGTCGAGCGACGCCAGATTGGCCTCTGCCACCTGCCGGTAGTCGGCGTCCCAGACGCCCGCATCAATCCTGGCGATGAAACCCAGTTTCTCCGCCAACGCTTTTGCCGCCTCTACCGCATCGCGATTGGAGAGCAGGCAGAAGGAGCTCACTTGGCTGAACCGAGGGTCCGACGGTTTGGGCGTTTCTTCGAGAGTACGCTCCGTGAACTGCTCGCGGATGGGGAGCGGAAACCTTGCCACCAGCCCGCTACTCTCGGCGATGGCGTAGCACTCGGCGACCGTCGATTCGTCCGGTAGCGTCGGACCGGAGGCTACCATGGCGGGAAGGTGTTCCGGAACGTCGGAGATGAAGACGGTCAATCGCCGGGCCGGCCAGGCGCGGACGGCCAGCCTTCCGCCTTTGACCGCCGAGACGTGTTTGCGCAAGACATTGATTTGCTCGATGGGCAGGTGGCTGGTGACCAGGACCCGGTTAAACGCGATCAGGTCGCGCAGCGTGACCTCGGGGCGGAGCGGCGCCTCAAAGAGCGCGGAACCGCCTCCGGAAACCAGGAAGATCACCACGTCGTCGGCATGCAACCCCGAGACCAGATCGAGTGCGGCTCGGGCGCCCTCGACGCTTCCCTCGTTGGGATACGGATGGCCGCCCACGAAGTAGCGGAGCGGTGCGACTTTCTCGACCGGTTCGGCCGGGGCCACCACGATTCCCGCCTCGATCTCGCCGCCCAGAATTTCGCTGAGCGTCAGCGCCATCGAGTGGGCGGCCTTGCCGAATGCCACCACCCGCGGCGGACGCCAGAGGGTCATTGGCGTGTCCCCAGCCACCAGCAGGCCGGGCTCGCGCTTCAGCTTCGCGCGCATCGCGCGGCGGACCTCGATCGCCGCCATGGTCTCGAGGAAGACCTGCCGCGCGAGGTGCTTGCCGTCCTGGTAGAGCGGGTGGGAGGGCGTGCCGGGTTGATTTCCAGAGGCCATATTCCGTGCGAATCGAAAGCCGAAAGTTGAAATTCGAAATCTGAAATTCGAAATGAGAGACACGAGCCCGACCTTGATAGGCTACGGCCGCCAGTAAAAACGAGTTTCGATTTTCGAATTTCGAGTTTCTAAGAAAACACCTCCGGGTTCACCACGTTGGGCGGCCGTCGTCCCGCGAGAGCGGCCAGCAGGTTCTCGGCGGCGAGGGCCGCCATGCGGGAGCGAGTGGCCAAGGTCGCGCTCCCAATGTGCGGGGCCAGAACCACGTTGGGCAACCCTGGCAGCGCCGGGTGCACGCGAGGCTCGTTCTCAAAGACGTCCAAGCCAGCGCCGGCGATGCGGCCAGATTCGAGCGCGGCGGCCAGCGCTTCCTCGTCCACCACTTTGCCGCGCGCGGTGTTGATGAGGAAAGCGGTCGGCTTCATCAAGCTCAGCTCGCGGGCGGCGACCAAGTGATGGGTTTCGGGTGTCAGGGGCACGTGCAGGCTCACGAAGTCCGACTCATGGAACAGGGTGTCGCGATCCACCAAGGTCGCGCCCAGCTCGGCTTCGACGGCCGCATCAGCCCGGCGCCGCGAGTGGTAAAGGATGCCCATGCAAAAGCCGCGGCCGCGCCGCGCCATGGCCCGGCCGATGCTTCCCAGGCCGTAGATGCCGAGCGTCTGGTGATGAATGTCCGCGCCCCAGAGAAGGCTCCATTGCCACTGCTCCCAGCGGCCCTCGCGGACGTAGCGGTCGCCCTCCGCCACCCGCCGCGCCGCGGCCATGAGCAGCGCAAAGGCGAGGTCGGCGGTGGTCTCTTCCAGGACCCCGGCCGTATTGGTCACCGGAATCCGGCGGCGCGTGCAGGCCGCGACATCCACGTTGTCGTAGCCGACGCCGACGTTCGAGACCACCCGCAGGTAGGTGGCGGCCTCGACCACCTGCTCCGTGACTCGCGCCCCACAGACAACTAGCCCTTCGATGCGGCGTTCGGCGCAGATCTCGGCCAGTTGCGCGGGAGCGACGGGACGGTCCTCCGGATTCAGCTCCACCTCACATCCGGCGCGCAGCCGGTCGAGCGTCGGTGCCGGCAAGGGCCGGGTTATGAAGATGCGAGGTCGCATAATCTCACGAATGTCATTCTGAGGGCAGCGAAGAATCTCTCTTTGAACTCAATCGATCGGGAAAGCCAAGAGAGATTCTTCGCTGCGCTCAGAATGACAGGTGAACTTTCGACGCCGTGTACAAGTCCGATCATCAAATCAGAACCAGCTTTCACAGCATACCTCAACCGCCGTAGAATAGGACCCATGTCGAGCATGTTGAACTGGCTGGTGATCGGGGTGGGCGACATCACCACCAGGCGGGTGATCCCCGCCATTGTGGCAGAGCCGCGCAGCCGACTCTACGGCATCCTGACGCGAAACCCCGCCAAGGCCGAAGCGTACGAATCCTCCGGGGCCAAGGTGTTTGTGGATCTCGCCGCGGCGCTCGCCGACGGAGCCACCGACGCCGTCTATGTAGCCTCGCCGGTTTTCCTGCACGCCCCCCAGACCCTTCCGTCCCTTAGCGCCGGCAAGCACGTCCTGTGCGAAAAGCCGATGGCCATGAACTACGACCAAGCCATGGCCATGGTGGGGGCAGCGGGCGCCTGCGGCCGGACGCTGGGCGTCGCCTATTACCGGCGCACCTACCCCAAGGTGAACCGGGCCCGGCAGCTGCTGGGGCAGGGGGCGATCGGCGCGCCTGTGATAGCCTACTCATCTTGCCATCAGTGGTTCACCGCCGAGGACGGCCGGCGCGCCTGGGTGCTGCGCCCGGACCAGGCGGGCGGCGGACCCCTCTACGACATTGGCTCGCACCGCCTCGATCTGCTCAACTACTTCTTCGGCGAGCCGCGGCGGGCCGCCGGCCAGCTTTCCAATGCCGTCCACCGTTTCGCCGTCGAGGATAACGCCACCGTGATGGTGGAATACGCCGGCGGAGTCCGCGGCATCGTCGATGTCCGCTGGCACTCGCGCGTGGTTCGCGACGAGTTTCGCATTATCGGCACCGACGGCGAAATGGACCTCACGCCCTTGAACGGACCCGACCTCGTCTATCCCGGCGGCCGCGAGCAGTGGCCCGCCCATGCCAATCTCCACTATCCTTGCGTCAAGAACTTCGTCGATGCGGTGCTCGATGGCGCGCTCTTGCTTTCGAGCGGCACCGGCGCCGCCTGGACGGATTGGGTGACGCATCAGGTGGCCGCGGGCCTCGTGAGCCCCGTGAGTGAAGATGGCAGCGGGGGCCGAATTTATCCCTACGATTTTGATTAACCCTCATATTCTTCAATCACATGGTGGCTTTCTAAACGGTAAGCCATCTTTTTTCAGCGACATGGCGGCTTAAATGGGTTCGGTCCAAAAACCCAACCCAAGATGTCCTTTCTTATCAACAAACGTTGGGTTCGGTCCGGCAAAATCGATTTTCGTCTCTCCTTTGGAGTGCGGCAGCTTGCTGCCGCTTTGCTCTCGGCGCGTGGCCCCGTCTAGTGCGGTGGAAAGCGGCGGCAAGCTGCCGGGGTCCAAAGGGCGCTAGTCCGGTCTCTTCCGCTGATTTCGAGTAACTTCCATATTTTTCAATCACATGATGGCTTTCCAAAAGGTAAGCCATCTGTTTTCAGTGACATAGTCGCTTAAATGGGTTCGGTCCAGAAACCCAACCCAAGATCTCCTTTCTTATCAACAAAATTTTGGTTCGGTCCGGTAAAATCACTGATCATTCTTCCTTCCTTTGACTGCCGTTATGTCGATTTTAAGGGTTGACAATCACCAATTGCCAGCGAGGGTGGCCAAGCGCCGCTCGGCCCGACCGCACCGGTCTGCCTACTGCTTTCTGCCTCCCGCCCTCCAAAACGGTGGCTTCGTTCCTGATTTTTGCAAGGGCCGATCCTTTGTTATCATGCAAATCGGTGGCTTCGTTTTTCAAAAAGTTCTCAGCTTTCAGCCATCAGCCCGCGGCTTCCAAATCTTGATCGTGCCGCCAACCTCCCGCGAGAGCTCGGAGGCTCGCCTACCTCGGCCATCCGACTGGTCTGACTGCCCCCTGCCCAATGATTTCCGCCTTCTGCCCTCCAAACGGTGGCTTCGTTCCGGATTTTTGCAAGGGTCGATCCTTTGTTATCATGCAAATCGGTGGCTTCGTTTTTCAAAAAAAGCGCACAGCTTGCGGCCGTCAGCCTTCAGCTTCCAGCCCTTGGCCGTGCCCAACCTTCCGCGCCGGTGCCGAGCGGCTACCGCCGACATTCTGCCCACCGCTTCTGCCTTCCAACAGTTTGGCCTTGACTCTTCAACCTTCCGCCTTTTCGCCTTCGACTCTTTCGTCAAAAGATAGCCTAGCACCTGTGTAGTCAAAAGTCAACTCCTTTGTTATACTGCAGCCTTGACGTCCGAATTCAGGGGCGCTTGGGAACCGTCCTCGCTCTAACCACCGTCTCCCTGGACATGGCAACCACGAGGAGCTCGACTGTCGTGACCCGAGTAAGTTACACTACACGAGGATGATAATTCGGATTCGCCATAAGGGCCGGAACAGCTTTTTGCTTCGGGGGACACGCGAGCGGTAAGCGCTCAACAGGCGAAGCGGTTGCGCCGCCTGCTAGCGTCGCTTTCCACCGTCGCGAGGCCCCGGATCGACTTCCAGGACGATGACCTCGACCTCCGCCCCGACCGGACTCTCTCCGAGGCTGCGTCTCCAGCCTTGACTCCCCATCCGGGCGAATCATCGACCGCCTCTTGCGACCAGCCAGCCTACAAAACAACGGCCGCGCCCCTCGCTGACGCGCACCACCTTTTTCTAGTGGTTTGTCGGGGTCCAAGCAAGAGAGGAATTCTGGTAGAATAGCTCTCATGGCCAAACCTTTGAGCGCCGAAGATGTTCTCCCGATGGTTGCTCGCCTGACGCCGCCGGAGCGCCTTCGCCTGCTTCGGTTGATCAGCATACGGCCCGGAGCAGACGATGGAGATGCTTACCGTGCGCGATTGGCCCCCCTCGACGCGACTCTGAAGGTTGGGAGGATGTCGGTTGGCGAGGGTAAACGGCTACTCTGCTAGCTGCCCCGGAAGGGGCCACTTTGTCGCAGGGATTCTGCGACAAAGCGTAGGCTCTGATAGACGTTTGACATCACATCCTCCTTTGTCGTTGGTTCTCACCAAGCCACCTCGGAGGAGGATGTTACTCTGGGCAACGGTCAAACCTCTTCGAGTCTCACCGGTCGAACCAGTGGCTTACCTCTGTGACAGTTATCCCACGTCCGCGGGATCCCGGCAACCGGACGAATCGAGAGAAAATCGAAGACGCTACCCTCCGGAAAGCCTTTCTTTTCGGATTATTCCCCGGCCCTCTTGCACGTGGACAAGTTGGTTGGCTTCGATGTTCTCGAACCGATCCGTCAGTCCCGAGGGCCAGCGAATCTGAATCGAGTCCACCCGTTTTGCGCGGCCAAGCCCGAAATGGAGGCGAAAATCATTTTGGGAGAGATAGCTGGTCCCGCTCATCACCTCGTCAATCTGGGTGTGATCTCCGGTCACGATTTTGACGCGCGCTCCGATTGCGCTTCGGTTCGATTTCACGCCCACGCATCTGACCTTGATCCAATTGTGACCCGGCGTGCAATCATTGCGCAACAACGACGGAGGCTCGTTCATATTGATCACGACGACGTCCACGTCGCCGTCGTTATCGTAATCGCCAAAAGCACAACCGCGGCTGGTATGAGGCTGCAGGGCGCCCGGCCCGGCCCGTGGCGCCACGTTCTCGAACTTTCCATTGCCTGTATTCCGATAAACGATGGGTGGTGACGGGTAATCTGCCATCAGACCGCGCCCCGAGATTTCCGGGTAGACGTGTCCGGTAGAAATGAAAATGTCGCGCCATCCGTCATTGTCGAAGTCCTGGATTCCTGGTCCCCAACCGACATTGGCCGTTGCGGCGGCAAGGCCGGCCTGATAAACCGCGTCGTAAAAAGTGCCGTCGCGATTGTTGTGGTAAAGGCTCACATTCTCGCCGGCGAAATTGGGCTTCAGGATATCGAGCCAGCCGTCACAATCGTAGTCTCCCACCGCGACTCCCATCCCCCCTTGCGTAGCCCCGTTCCCGTTGAGCGCGCAGCCGGCAGGCGTGGCGATCTGAGTGAAGGTCCCGTCGTGATTGTTGTGGTATAAGAGGCTCGGCGCTTCGTCGCACGAAACGTAAATGTCGGGCCAGCCGTCGTTGTCGAAATCCGCCGCCGCGGCGCCCATCCCATAGGAACCTGCGGGAATCCAGTTTTCGCTGACAACATAAGGGTCCGGAAGCCCGCGCGGAATGGCCACGCCGGATGCTTCGGAGACATCCTCAAATGTGCCGTCTCCCCGGTTGTGGTAGAGGATATTCGTTCCGCCGCCCATACCTTGAGGCCCGCAAGCAACGGGCACTCCGTAGTACTTGCAAAGCGCTGAAGCGCCAGGCGCGGGAGCGATGTTCGGGTCGAAGTTCACATAGTTCGCCACAAACACATCGAGGTGCCCGTCGAGGTCGTAGTCCAGAAAGCAGCACGCGACGTTCCACCGCACATGCGGACCGCGTTGGATAAGACCCGCTTTCTCCGTAACATCAGTGAAAGTACCATCACCGTTGTTGTGATAAAGAACATTCTGGCCCCAATAGGTCACAAACAAATCGTCAAAGCCGTCGTTGTCGTAATCGCCCACGCAACAGCCCTGTCCCCACCCCGTCCGGACCAAACCCGCTTTCTGGGTAACATCGGTGAAAGTTCCGTCGCGATTATTGTGGAAGAGGAAGTTGGAGGGTGGTGGGCCGGCGGAAGGCAACTCAAATGCAGTTCCATTAACCATGAAAATGTCCAGCCAACCATCGTTGTCGTAGTCAAAGAAGGCTACACCACACCCCATTTCTTCCAAGAGGTAGCGCTTCGTCGTTTTTCCGCCAGTGACGTTCGTGGCTTGGCCGAGCCCTGCATGCGTGGCTACATCGGTAAGGCGAAAGCCTAACCCGCCTCCCGAAGGCTCCGGGGGCGAGCTCCGCAGCTTTGGCCTTTGACCGGCTACTGCGCTCTGAGACCCGGGGGCGAGAACGGACGCCGGCACTAACGCGCCGAGGCACCTGAAAGTTCGGAGAAATTCGCGTCGTGACTTCAAAAGGCTGCTTTGCAATTCAGTGTTCATCATCGTGTGCGGGTGGGACCGGGGGAACGTCCGGTTGGTGGTTGGCGTCCCGCCAAAGCTTCGACATGGCGTTCTCGTCGTTATGGATCGCCTCGAATCGTTTAAGTGCTGCCTCACTTTCCGGAATTCTCCCGAGCCTCCGCAGGACCTTACTGAGAAGGTAGAAATACTCGGGCGTGCTGGAATTAATCGCGATGGCCTTTTGAACTTCGTCCGTGGCTTTCTGCCAATCACCTTCGGTTTGATACGCCTTGGCCAGATCATAGTAGGCGAGATCGCACTGCGAGTCGATCAATAGTGCCTTCTGTGCGAACTCGACCGCCAGCGCGGGCTCTCGTTCCCGGTTGTAATGGGCGCTGAGATATTCATACGGATAAGGGGAGTTCAAGTGTTGCGTCTCATTCATTTGGGCGGCCGTTGTGTAGTCCTTGACCGCCTCATCATTTTTCCCCAGGGTCTCCATCACCAGACCGAGATTGTTGTAAGCTTTCATATACGCAGGATCAAGCTGGATCGCGGTCTGGAATTCCTTGAGGGCCATCGCGAACACCTGCCTCGTGTAGTAGACTCGACCGAGGAAGTAATGAATTTCAGGCGAACTCGGTTCCAGTTGTGCCGCCGCCCGCAATTCCGTTTCCGCCAAATCGTAACGTCCCACGAAGGTGCAGACCAATCCCAGGATCTTATGTGCCTGGGCGTCCTTGTCGTTGAGCTGTAGCGACCTGGATAGCTCGCGAACAGCACCTCCGATTTGGTGGGTACGAAAAAAGGCATAACCGAGATCGTAGTGCGCCTTGGCCGAGCCCCCATGATCTTGAAGGTAGTGCTCCAGGCCCGGGATGGCCTGTTGATACTGACCCTGCTCAATGAGGTTCTCTAACGGGTTCAGCACACTGAGGGCGTCCGGGTTGTCAGGTTGAGCCGGACCGTCAGCGGGGCGAGCCGCGGGGCTACTCGCGTCTTTATTCTGATTCGACGCACTCTGCGGTGAGCCGAAGCCAATGGGAACCATCGCAAGAGTGAGCAGGAGACAAGCAAAGAGCCTAGCCCACCGGGGAGCGGAGGGTCCCGCCCAACCCGGGCGAGGCGATGTGCCCACGCGGCGAGAATACTTGCCTGGTGTTCCCCCCAGCCTTGCCGTCCCCACTTGAGCCATTCCCTTCATCCACGTTGACCTAATGCGGCGCGCTCCCCTTCCCCGCGCTACGCTGCTTGAGGGTGGCGGTCAGGTTCGCTTGCGCTTCGGAGTATTGGGGATTGAGTTTGAGAGCCTGCTGAAACGTTGTGACGGCCTTCTCCGTCTCGCCTTTTCGGGCGAGCGCCATCCCCAGGTAGTTGTAAGCCTCCGGCCATGAGGGTCGCAAGCGGATGGCTTGCTCGAACTGCTGAATTGACCCATCGAGGTCAGCTTCTTGAAGTAAGATCTTCCCCAAGGCGTATCGGGTCTCAGAATCGCCCGGCCCCAAGCGCACGGCCTCTCGCCATTCTCGAACCGCCCCTTCCGAGTCTCCCTTGGTGAGCAGAGCTTCAGCGAGCTCTTTATGAGCGCTCGCCGAGTTGGGCTCCAATCGGGTGACCGTCTGGAAATGCTCAATGGCGGCATCGGTGTTCCCCATCGCCAATTCCTCTTCCGCCTGG
>Ga0335078_10010379_pt1 | contig 13786 bp, 11 predicted proteins | sample Lox_Sample_32_FD_206711 | JGI IMG/M metagenome (GOLD analysis project Ga0335078, IMG submission 206711) | Soil microbial communities from Loxahatchee National Wildlife Refuge, Florida, United States - Lox_Sample_3.2 | ecosystem: Environmental > Terrestrial > Soil > Wetlands | place: USA...
CCGAGAGGGCGTCAGCGCACGGAGATCCGCCTCGTGCTTGCCGAGCCCCTGATCCACGAGCGCGTAGAGCTTGAGATGGATCTGGTCCAGCCGCGAAGAGAAGTGGACTGTCAGACCGGCACCCAAGTCCCACGTGCTGACGCGCCGCAGGAATCCCTCGGGCAAGCCAAGATCCATAAGGCTCGCCGGACCGGGATTGAGCCAGTCCTCCAAGAGACCAAAGTCGCTGGCGACTCGATTCCGGGCATCGATGAGGTCTGGCGGGAGCGGATCGGCCTTGCTCAGCGATCCGGCCTGACGCAGTGCGACTACATCAACGTCCTTCGTCGTCCTTTCAACCAGCTCCAGCGCAAGCAGCGCCGAGCCGCCAACAACGACGAGCTCATAGTGCTGACCGCGAGCAGCGAGTTGTTCCGATAGAGCGACAAGCAGCTCCCGAACCCGGCCGGACCTCGTGATGTCAGTCATCCCGAGGCGGGATGTTATACATCTCGATTCGAGACGCGCGCGGCGACGCTACGACCTCACGTGTCGCGATGGTTCGTCAACCTCTCTTCATCTGCTCTGCTGCAGCGCCGCTCGTGCCAGCCTGGCTGCCGGCGGGCCGATCCGCCAGCGGTCCGGCCAGGCGGTCGGTTCGCTCGTCACGTTGCGCAGGACCTCAAGCGCAGGGATCCAATAGAGATCCCGGCGCTCGATCGGGCGTCCGTCATCTGTCTGCCACCCGGCCGCCGTGAGCGCAGCGGCGACATCGTCGAGGGGAAGTTCTGCATCTGCCGACGTGGCCGCGTAGGCCAGCAGCAGCAGCGCCGCGTCGGAATTGAAGTCGTTTTCGGCCGGGACGAGCGTGTCCGCCAAGCGGTTCCAAAGCTCCTCTGGGGCCTGCTGAGCTGCGGCGCCAGCGCGCGTGAGCCGCAGAGTGCCTTTGTATTTGCGCAGCAGCCCGAGCGACTGCAGCAGCTGACGGAAGTGCAGAACCGGCGTGGTCTCGCTCTCGCGGTTCGCCTTCCCAATCCAGCCACCCATGGTCGGCACCACGCGCGCCGCCGTCGCCACGTCGACCGGCCTGAGGTAGCCCGCGGGTGTGAGTGCGATCTCCCCCTCCGCCGCCCTGTCAAGAAACCAGGTGAACGCACGAAAGGCGTCGTCAAGCTCCCCGGGCCCCGGTGGCTCGATATCCGACATCAACGCCACCGCCCGCCGTTCAAGATCCTCGCCGACCGGACTGTAGGTCAGCCGATTGATGAGGTCGATGAGTCGCCGGTCCAGGTTGTGCTCGCTCAGCGCGAAATACGGGATTCGGAGGCTCGCGTTGATCGCGTCGATGTCAAAAGCGTCCGGATCCCCTAAGAGCTCGGCGAGCTCGGCACCGTCGGTGACCCCGCCACAGTCCTCCGGCGGCGCCGCTCGCCGGCCGGCGAGGACGACCGCAGATGGCGCGTGCGCCGCGGCTGCGGACACCTCTTCGAGCCTGAGTGTCAGCTCCCAGTTGTCGCCGTAGTCGTACACATAGGAGAGGACGTCGCCGGGATCCTGCATCGTCTCGTCGAGACGAACCCCGGACGCCGGCAGACCGCCGTCGTCCCACGACTCTCCCTCTTCAACGTCCCACGGACACAGAAACAACTGACCCGTTCCGCTGAACGGGTCGCCGCCCAGCGAGAACCTCCACAAATGCGTATCCGTCCAGCTGAAAGCCGCCTGGAGAACCCTGTGCATGACATCCAGCGTCAGGTCCGAGCGCAACTCCAGGCGACGCCAGATCAGAGGCTTGGAGCGTCTGAGGTCGACCCGGACACGAAAAGTCATGACGTCCACGGGCGGTGGTCGCCTCAGTTCACACCGCTGCGGCTGCGACGGCTGCCGCGCCGGCGCGCCAAGGAGCGCGAGGTCGCCGACCATCTGCCGCAGTTCATCAAGCTCGGCGCCGCTGATGACCGCCTCGAAGCGTCGGAGCAGTTCATCGCGTTGGTTCTGGTCTCGGTTCATGACGTAGCGGTATACGTCGGCTCCTCGCCGACGAGCCTAGGCTCGTGGGGAGGTTTAACGCACGAACCAGACGGACGCAATGCCGGCACCGCGGTTGAAAAGGCCTCCGACAACAAAGCTCACCTCGCCCATAGCGAAGGCCGCACTGACCGCCTTGAACCCGGACAAGCGGTAGTTGTTTATGAGCCCGACGATCATCGGTAATGCACATCCATGCTGATCGCTGCCAAGGTCGCCCGGTTGGTGCCCCACTCGCCGCGGCTGTCGGGGAGTACGGGATCGTCCTGATGGATTCGTGAGACATCCGTTTGATCGAGCCACCACACAACCGATGTCTTCGCGCGGACCGAGCCGCCCCTCCGGGCGACAGGGGCGCGGCCGTCGACCTTGTGCCGAGGCGTTTCTCGAAGGTGCGACCGCGGCGTCTCTTCGCGCAGACGCGAGCCTCGGCGCGCGAGCGAGCCCGCCGTCTGCGAACCCCGCAACCACGCCCCGCGAGAGGGGTCTCCGCGTGACACTCCCGTCGTCATCACACCGATCCTCAACAGGCGGCAAAGGCGGGCATGACCTCGGCCTTCCCAGTCAGGGCCAGATGAGCTGCCCGGCCAGCTCCGCGCTGCTTACACCCAGCAGACGACTCCGCTCGAGCGGACTGTATTCCCCGTCCGCCTCGAGACCGAGCCAGCGGATCCGCCGCTCCCGAGGGGCCACGATCATGACTTCGTCAACTTGGTGCCCCGCGTAGAACGGGAGCTTTTCCTGGGCCTCGTCGCGCGGCGACACAATCTCGACGATCAACGCGGCAGTGGGGTTCCATTGCGGCGCGTATCCCGGCCGAAGCACAGCGAGGTCCGGAACGCGGTAGTTGTCCTCGGTGCCGATACCGACCGTGCCAACGACAACTAGGTCGGCCGCGGACGCGTGCGAATCCAGGAGTACGTGCAGCGCGTGGGCGAGACGTTCGTGCTCGACGCTGGGCGGTGGGATCACGTGGAGAACTCCCTCCCACACCTCGTCACGGCGGTCGGCACCGCTTCGTCGCCGCTCTTCAAGCAGCTGCTCCACCCAGGCGGGCTGTGGATCCAAGACAAGCGTCGGCATATCGGGGAGGCTACCGCGCCCATGCCGTCCCAATTCAACTGCCCTGCGTCCCGCGCTCCTGTGTGCGATCGCCGTCTAAGGCCTGCTCGAGCTGGCTCCATCGTTCCACCGACACAACGACTGCCCGAACGCGATTCCGCTGTGTGAGGACGAGCTTCTCCACCTCGCCCTCCTCGAGCTCCGTGAGCAGAGACCCGAAGTCGCGCATCGCCTCGCGGACCGTGCGGAGTTCGTCGGTGCGGATCCGAAGGAAGTGAGCGTCGTCGGCCATGTCGTCGGCGACGGTAGACGGGGGCGCGGACAGATGACGACGAATCGTCGTCATCTTGTCGGCGTTCCGTCCGAGACGGCTGTCACCGTGTCGCATTCGATGGAACCGATGCAGGACGACGCCTCATTGGCCTCGCGACTTGCCCACGGAGATGGATCCGCGCTCGAGCCGCTGATGGAACTGTGGGGTGACCACCTTCTGGGTACGTGCTTCCGGGCACTACGTGATCCTGGGCGCGCTCTCGACCTATACGCCGAGGTGTGGGCGACGATTTACGATCGGATCCGTTACGGCACGCAGCCGTTGCCGAAGGCATTCGGACCGTGGGCGGTGGAGATCATTGCCAACCTTCTTGACTTGGCGGCGAGCGAGGGCCGGATCCCGAACCGCGCGCGGCATCGGATGAGGCTCGCGCCGTCGTCGCCGATGGCGGCGGACATCGAGCGGATCGACGCGTTGCGTGACCCACACCTAGTCCGGGCAGCCCGAGACGAGCTCCCGCGCGATTTTTCCGCCGCGGCCGACCGCATGCTGTTGCGCATGCCCGGTCCGGCAGCGATATCCCGGATCCGTCCCAGCGTGGAGGGCCACCCGTGAAGCGGGTGCCAATGTCGCTGCATCGTGCTCTCGCGGAAGCTGCCCTCAGCGATCCGGGGCCGGCCGCAATCGCGGACCCCACAGCTGACCTCGCACTCACCGCACAGCCCGTGCTCACGTACGCCACGGTCGAGAACGCCGAGCGCTACCGGCGCCTGATGCGCGTGCTGTGGCTCGAGCACCGCCACTTCGGCTTGCGTCTACGACCCGAGGAGATTTCCGACCGCGTCCGCGAGCTGTTCGGTCTCGCGCTCACCCCTGAGGAAGTGAATAACCATCTGAAGCAGCTCCACGAGTGGCGCGCCGTGGAGCGCGAGCACGACTCGAGCCTCGCGAGCACCCCGAAGGAATACCGCCGCAGCCGGTTCACGTACGACATCACTCCGGCCGGCCGGCGAGTGGAGGAGCTGCTGGCGGAACTCGACGAGCTCCGCGGCCGCGGCGGGGCACTAAGCGGCTCACGGCTACCCGCCCTGCGCGACGCGCTCCTCCGGCTTGGCGATACCCTCGCCGAAGAAGCTCCTTCCGCTGGAGCCCTGCGCTCGATGTTCGAGCAGATCGCCGGTGAGCTCGAGCAGCTTCACTCCGGCGCCCTCGACTTCATGCGTTCGCTCGACCGCGTGGTCGCTCGCGGCGAGCTGGTCGATGACGCTGAGTTCGAGCGCTGCAAGAACGCCTTGCTCGAGCACCTTCAGGGCTTCCGTCGCGACCGGAACCGCCACGAGGGGGAGATCGTCGGAGCAATTGTGCGCGTCGATCGCCTCGGGATCGAACGTCTCGCAGAGCTGATCGTCTCAGGCGAGGAGATCCCGGACCTCCCAAGCGCGCCAGCGGCCCGTGTCCGCGTCGAGCGGGCCATTGAGCTTCGACAGCAGTGGGCGGGAATCCGCAGCTGGTTCATCGGATCCGGACGCACGCGCTCACCATGGGAGGTCCTCGGCGAGAAGGTGATCCAAGCGATCCGCGCCATCCTCGACATCGCCGAGGCGATCGTCGACCGCCGCACCGGCCGCGCCGACCGAGCGCATGCGTGCGTCCATCTCGCCCACCTCGCCGCGAGCGGCGACGCGCAGGCCGTCCTCGCCACCGCCCTCGGTACCGGGCACCCCCGCCACGTCGGATCGCCCCAGCCCGCGGCGACGCACATCGACGGCCATCTCAGCTGGTGGGAGTCGCCGCCGGCACCGGTCGTCGCCCACCTCCGCCGTCCCGGCGCGCGCTCACCCGGAGCGGGCTCGGGCACCCCAATCGCCGATACAGCGGCCGCTGGCCGGCGAGCCGCTGCACGCCGCCAGGCCGAACGTCAGGAACTGGAGCAGGCGCTCGCTCGCTTTGCCACGTCGGCGGGACCGATCCGCCTCGCCGACATCGGCCGCCTGCGTGAGGGCGACTTCCGTCACCTGCTCGCCTGGATTGGCCGCGCCTTCGAGAGCGGCAAGGACGCCCACGGAGCGCGGCACGCGTGGTCCTCGGACGGGCGCGCTCGGATCGCCTTGCTGGCGCCGACGCCGGACCGCGTCACGATCGCTACGCCGACCGGCACCTTCGAAACTCCGAACTACGCCCTTGAGGTCACCCGCCGGTGACCGTCTCGACGATCGCGCTGCAGGGCGAGGATGAGCGTCGGACCGCGCTGCGTGCACTGCTGGCCGAGCCGTTCGTGGGCGCCGAGGAGCCGGTCTTCAGGGTCATCCGCCGCCACGATGCCGAGCTCATCCGGCGCTGCGCCGATTTGCTCGGCTACCGGCTGCACATCACGCCGAGCTTCGCGCGGCTGGTCAAGACACCGACCGAGCGCAGCATTCGCCGGGGGACCCGAGTCCCGCCGAGCGGCCCCAGCGCGCGCGATCGCTCCAAGGACGAGTGGCCGCGACTGAGCGATCGTGGCGTCGTCCTGCTGTTCCTGACGCTCGCCGCGCTCGAGCGCGGCGGTCAGCAGACGGTGATCGGCGAGCTGGCCAAGGACGTCGCCGACACTGGCGCCCGCACCGACCCGCCGCTCCCCGTGGACCTCGACAATCGCTCAGAACGCACCGCGTTCGGCGACGGGCTCGAGCTCCTCTGCCACTGGGGCGTCCTGCAACTCATGCACGGCAGTCGCGGGACATTTGCCAACCGTGTCCAGGAGGATGACGACAGCGAGGCGCTGTTCACCATAGATCGCCGGCGACTCGCGCTCGTGGTCAAGGATCCGTTTGCGGCCTTAGCTGCGCACACCAGCGAGGATCTCGGCCGAGAGGCCGAGGCCGCAACCCAGGAGGCAAGGGCACGTCAGATCCGCCATCGCCTCGCCCGGCGGCTCGTCGAGGACCCCGTCCTGTACCTCGACGAGTGCACCGAAGAAGAGCGCGCGTACTTCGTCTCACAACGCGCCAACCTCGAGCGGCGGGTCGAGGACTGGATCGGGTTGGCCGTCGAGCGGCGGGCCGAGGGGACGGCCGCGCTCGAGGCCGGGCGCGAGCTGACCGACTTGCCGTTCCCCGCCGGTTCGACGGTCAAACAGCTCGCGCTCCTCCTCTGCGACTGGCTGGCGGGTGAGCGCGAGGCGAGCTGGTCCGAGCTGCGCAGGGTCGTTCGCGCGCTCCTGGCCGAGCACGAGCGGCACTGGAACCGCTCGCCCGACGACGACGATGTCCTCGACACGATGCTGGAGCAGGCGACGGCACTGCTCGTGGATCTCGCTCTCGTTACGAGGAGTCCCACGGGGTTGCGGGCTCGGCCGATGTGCGGGCGGTTCCGGGCCCCAGAATTCCGGGTGGCGGGCACGAGATGACCGCCGTCGACCGCTTCCGGCTAGTCCGCGCCGGCATCCTCAACCTGTACGAGTACGGCGACCAGGTGTTCGAGCTGGCCGGCGGCCGCCTGCTGCTCCGCGGGCACAACACCTCCGGCAAGACGAAGGCGCTCGAGCTGCTCCTGCCCTTCGGCCTCGACGGCGACATCTCGCCCCGCAAGCTCGACCCGTTCGCGAAGGCAGCCAAAGACATGCGCTGGAATCTCGTCGGGTGCATCGAGGGCGATCAGCGGACGGGCTACGTGTGGCTCGAGTTCGAGCGGCTCAGGTTGGAGGGGACCGAGCGCGTTACCGGTGTCATCGGGATGAAGGCGAACGCGAATATCCAGGGCGTCAAGCGCTGGTACGCGGTCGTGCGCGACCGCCGGATCGGCGACGATCTGGTGCTTCGTCGCGGCGAGGTGCCGCTCAGCAAGGCAGAGCTCGCCGCGGAGCTAGGCGACCAATGCCCGCTGATCGCGACGCCGAGCGAGTACCGACGGACCTTGAACGACGCGGTCTTCGGCTTCCCGAGCGAGGAGACCTTCCAGACGATGCTCACGTTGATGCTGGAGCTTCGGCGTCCACACCTGTCGAAAGCGCTCGACCCCTCCGGAGTGACGCGCCTGCTCAGCGCAGCGCTGCCTGAAGTCGACAATGATCTCATCCGCCGGCTCGGCGACGGACTCGAGCAACTCGAGGAAATGCGACGCTCGATCGAGCGGCTACGCCGTGCCCACCGTCGGCTCACCCGGTTCGTGGCCGACTCTTACAGCGCCTACGCGCGAGCGGTTCTGCGTGAGCGAGGCGATGCGCTACGCCGCGCCGAGACGGCATACGAGAATGCCGCGCGCCGTCACCGCGATGCACTGGACGCCGCCGGCGAGGCACGCGGCGAGGCGGACCGGATTGCCGTCGAGCTGGCCGGCGCCCAGCAGGAGGTGGAGCGGGCGGAGGGCGCACTGACGGCGCTGCTGCAGTCCCCCGAGTGGCAGTCGGTGGAGGCGGTCGAGCAACTCGCGCGGCGCGCCGAACGACAGGCCGAGGCGGCGCGTGCGGCACGCGATCACGCCGACCACGCTGTCGCCGAGACGGTTATCGGCGAAGCGCAAGAGGCACGGAGTGCCGCAGACCTCGCCGACGCAAAGGTCGAACGCGAGTCGCTTGGGGAGCACCTGCGCCGGAGCGCGACCGAGAGCGGGTTCGGGCCCCGCCACGCCGTCCTCGACGAGCAGCTCGGGGCCGGCGATCCCGAGCTATGGCGCGGGCTGGCGGTGCAGGAGGTCAAGGCGTGGCGCGGCGTGCTCGCGAAGCAGGAGCAGCTCTTGGCAGAGATCGACCGCGCCCAACGGGGGCTCGAGCAGGCGCAGGCGGTCGAGGAGGCGCAGGAGCTGCGTCTGCGAGGGGCGCGGAAACGGTTGAGCGACGCGCGCGCGGCGCTGGAAACCGAGCAGGAGCATCTGGCTGAGAGAGTGGACCGGTGGGTCTCCGAGCTCCGGGAGCTGCCAGCACCCGACGTGCCGGCAGTCCTCACCGCCGCCCTCGACGCCGGCCGCCCCGGCGCCGCGGAGGCGAGCACGCACTGGCGGGCCGCCGCGGACGATCGGCGGCGAGAGCTCGCTCGGACGCGCGCCGCTCTCGAGACCAGGCACGCGATGCTCGACGACAACATCGGCGAGCTGACTACTGCGATCGAGGAGCTCGACGCGGACATCGACTCCGGACCGACGCGTTTCGCTACCCGACCCTCCAGCCGGGACAACCGGCCGGGGGTGGCGCTTTGGCAGGCCATCGATTATGCACCGGGGGTTGACGCTGCTGCGCAGGCGGGGTTGGAGGCGGCTTTGGAGGCCGCCGGGCTGCTCGACGCCTGGGTGACGCCGGACGGCGCGCTACTCGATCGCGAGACGCTCGATGCGGCGCTTGTCGACGGCGCGCGCCACGAGGGCCCGACTCTGGCGGATGCCCTCCGGCTCGCGCCCGAGGCGCCGGAGCCACTCCGCACCGCGCTTGCTGCCATCGCGCTCGCCGACGACGCCCCCGCAGCCGGCGGGATCGCGGTCGACGTCCGAGGTGGCTTCGCGCTCGGGCCGCTCCGCGGCCGGTACGCCAAGCCGCAAGCCGAGCACATCGGAGCCCGCGCGCGGGCTGCCGCACGCGCTCGGCGGCGGGCAGCGCTGGTCGCCGAACGCGAGCACGTCGAACGCGAGCGCTCCGCAAAGCTCGACGCGATCGCAGAGCTCGACGACCGCGCACAGCGATTGATCGACGAGGAAGCTGCCTTCCCATCCACCGACGTCGTCGCCGCCGCAAACCGCGAGTTTCTCATCGCCGAGCAACAGGCCGACCAGCTGGCCCGCGAGCACGCCGAGGCTGCGGCCGCGGTGCGGCGGGCCGGCCAGCACGTAGAGCACGCCTGTGGGGTCAGCCAGGAGCACGCCCAGCAGGCGGGGCTACCGTCGCTGCTGAACGTCGCCGATCTGCGCGTCCGTGCCGAGGCCGCGGGCCGGTACCAGGATCGGCTCGGGCATGCCGTCGACGCCGTCCGCCGCGTCGATACACAGGCCGCGCGGGCGCGGCAGGATCGGGAGCGCCTGGCAGGGCTGCGGACGCGCGCCGAGCGGCTCGAACAGGCCGCGCAGACCGAGGCGACCGAGAGCCGCCGCCTCGGCTCCGAGCGTGCCGAGCGTGAAGCGGCGTTGAGCGCGAACGCCACAACTCTCCGCGGGAGGCGACAGACCGTGGACGAGCAGTTGCGGAATGCCCGCACGAACGTCGGACGCCTGCAGACGGCCGACAAGGGGGCCGCCGGCATGCTCGCCGCCGCCCTCGAGCGGGCGCAGAACGCCGGCGAGCGCGAGGCCGAAGCGCGGTCCGATCGGGAGGCGACGTTGAGCGCGTTTGCTCGGATGGAGCGCGCAGACATCTTCCGGCTCGCGCTCGACGAGGACGTGCCGGCCGACCATCGCGACGCGGCCAACTGGACGCTGACGCGCGCCCTCGAGGTTCTGCGGGGCATCCCAGGCAGCCGTCTCGTGAGTGACCCGGCGGACAAGCTCGCCGCGTCGCTCAGCCGGGCATGCAGCGAACTCGACCGGGACATCGCGCAGGAAGGCGACATGAGTGTGTTCACGATGCTCGACTCCGACGGTCTGCTCGCAGTCCGTGTCCGCGACGGTGCCGCCGAGCGGTCGCTTCCGGAGCTGACCGGACGGCTTGCCACGGAGATCGCCGAGCGTGATCGCACGCTGACGGCAGAGCAGCGGCGGGTGTTCGGCGAGGCGCTGCTCGAGGAGATCGCCGCGCACCTCCGGGCGCGAATCCACGAGGTACGGAGCCGGGTCGACGAGATGAACGGCGTCCTACGGCACAGCGGGACCGCGGCCGGGAAGGTCGTGCAGCTGGCGTGGCGCCCGCGCGGAGAGACGGAGGCGGCGAGCGTGATCCCCTTGATCGGCAAGCCGGCCAGCGGCCTCGGCGATGCCGAGCGTGACGCGCTCGTCGGGTTCTTCCGCAGCCGGATCGAGCTCGCGCAGTCGGCCGAGATCGACGCCGGGGATGGCGAGGCCACGGTGCAAACGCTGCGTGACGCGTTCGACTACCGCCAATGGTTCACGTTCGAGCTGTGGGAGGGGATCGGTCGAGAGCGACAGGCGCTAACCGCCGCCCGGCACGCCGTCGGCTCCGGCGGCGAACAGGCGGTGCTCATTCACCTCCCGCTGTTCGCCGCGGCGGCAGCCCTGTACGACGGCGCTCGGTCCGCGCCACGTCTGGTGATGCTGGATGAGGCGCTCTCAGGCATCGACGACGACACGCGCGAGCGCGTCATGGGCACGCTCGTCGACCTGGACCTCGACTTCGTCATGACCTCGCACGAACTGTGGGGCACCTACCACACGGTTCCCAGCTTGGCGATCTACCAGCTGTACCGCGAGCAGGGCCTGTTCGGGGTCCACTGCGAGCGGTTCGTGTGGGACGGGTCGCTGCTGCGCGAGGAGGAGCAGGGCGATCTCTTCCGCGCATGACCCGTCGCACTGTCGACGACGACTTGGAAGATCCGGGCCTGGCGCGCCTGCTCTCGCTGGCGCGGGAGCGGTTCGAGGCGCTCGGCGGAGTTCGCGGGCGGATCTGCGTGCCGGACCTGAGTCCCGCCGAAGCGCTGGCGATCGACACGCTATGGCGGCGTCCGGCACGCAAGCGACCGCGGCGCGGCCAGGACCTCTCCTGCTCCTTAGCCGATCTCGACGCGTCGCTGCTCGCGATGCTCGGAGTCGGTCTCGAGGCGGCGCTCGTCCGCACCGGTGGCCCGCTTCACCTGCGGCCCCAACGCCGGGCCGAGGATCGCGCGCGGACAGCCGCGTTCTGGGACCGGGCTCTGGCTCATCCGCTATGTAGCGACGACCCCGCGGTGCGGGCGTGGGCAGAGCGGCTTCGCGGCACGGGAGCGCTTGGTGCTGCACCGTGGAGCACCGACCGCGGCCAAAGCCTGCTCTCGAGCCTCGCCGTAGCCGAGACGCTGCCTCGGGATCCTCCGATCGAGCGCTCCACGCTCGCGAACGAACTCCTCGGCGACCCACACGCGCTCGATGACGGGACCGCTGTCGGCGATCGGCTCGTCGCGCTGCTCGCTGCGCGTGACGGCGGCGCCGGGGACCGCATGACGGCGGGCGAACGCCGCTCGCTCCTCCAGCGCGTAGGTGTCCTGTGCGATCTGGCCTCGGCGACCGTGCTTACCCTCGGGCTCCATCCGATTGGTGAGTCACCGCTGGAGCAGGCATTGCGCCTACTCGCAGGTGGGCATGTTGTGCTCACACTTGGTCAGCTCTCGCGTGCTCACCTCCGCTTCGCCCGCGAGTTACGGATCCGTCTGTGCGAGAACCCGGCGGTGGTCCTGCGGGCCGAGGACCGTCTTGGCGCGGCTGCGGGCCCGCTCATCTGCACCGCCGGCTGGCCTGGCAGCGCCGTGTGCGCCCTGCTCGGCGTACTGCGCGGCGCCGGGGCAACCTTAGAGCACCACGGGGACTTCGACTGGGAAGGGCTGGCGATCCACAATTGGCTGCGCGACCGCTACGACGTCAGAGCATGGCGGTTCGACGCCCGCGCGTACCGCGATGCGGTCGCGTCAACCTCCCCGCCGGGAGTAATCCTGAAGGATCCACGCCACCGACATGCCCCCGAGGATCCGCTCGTGGCGGAGCTCGAGCGACAGCGGATCGCGGTCCCGGAGGAGGCAGTGCTCGACCAGCTCGTCGCGGACCTGAGGCAGGATGAGACCGGCGCGCTCGGGGGGTGATCGAAGCTTGAGTCACGCCCCCCGAACCCGCTTGATGCTGCTCGCACTCCTTCTGCAACGGCGGTTCGCACTCCTTCTGCAACGGCGTTGTTCCAATTCAGCATCGGGAGCGCGACATCTCGCTCCTTCGAATCCACATGGCTTGCTTGGTCTCCGAGAATGGGAGGCGTGAGCGGCACGGGAGACAATGAGGCGCGGGATCCGTCGGCGGATCGGCCGCTGGGCCGGTGGGAGCAGTGGACGACCGATTGGGCCGGTCAGCCCATCATCGAATTTGATTCGGAAGCCCACGAGAAGTGGCTCGAGAAGTGGGCGCCGCCATGCCACCGGCGAGTAAGGCGCGCGCTTGGCTTCTGGGAGCGGAGCATCAGGGAGCTGGAACTTCGAGTCGCGCTTGACGGAGATGACCGCGGCGTATGCCGCGTCATCCTGGACGAGCGCGACGACGAGGTCCATGTACGAGTGCTCGTGTGCTGCTGCGACGATGATGATGACGACGAGGGGAGCCAGCGGTATCGCGAGTACACGGACTGCCCCGTGCGCGTCTGGCTGAAGCAGCCGCTGGGCAAGCGAGCGGTGATCGACGTCGATAGCGACGACGAGCTTCCGCTGTACATCCCCCAATACCTCGACAACGTTCGCCAGCCCGACCACGGGTATCACCCCGCCAACCGGCGGTGCCGGGCGCATAGCGATGCCATGTCAGACGAGCCGCGATGACTGACGCTGCTCGTGTAGTGCGTGCTTCGGGAAAGCGATCAGGAGCCCAGACGCGGATCAGATAACCCGCCCTTCGCGATGCCGGCGCATCGCCGGCGCATGCCCCGGGCCGACTGGCGGTTCTCAAACCCGCTGGTCGACGATATCTCGAGTTAATAGCAGCGCTCGGTTGAGGTGCGCCGAATTCGGCGCATCATGCACCACCTCCGGCGTTTGCCGGGCGAGGATGGTGAGTGTCCACGGCGAGGGCTGGCAATCCAGACTGACGGAGCTGACATCACGCGACGACCGTCCGTGCGGCGGACTACCGCGCTGACCGAGATCTTCGAAGCCGCGGCTGTCGCTGGCGACGACGCCCGGCCTAGGTGTTGGGGTCGCTCGACGCGCGCGACCCTTCAGCGGAGGTACGGACCGGACGCCGCGATCGGCCGATCTCAAACGAGATCAAACAGCGGTATGGCCCTGAATAGAAGGACCTCCGATCTCTCCGGACGTCGCGATTACCAAGCGTTTCCGTGGTACCGGGGGCGGGATTCGAACCCGCGACCTTCGGGTTCTTGAGCCCGAGGATCCTCGTCCGCCGGCGTATATCCGGTCGGCGCAGATCCGCACTGATCACCCGATGGCCCAACGGCGGCGGCGTTCCATGCTGCTACCTGCCCGCTGACGCGGGCCCCGGTTCGTTTGACGCTCGCTTCCTACGTCGACCGGGCGCCCCAGCTCCGATCTCGCAACCGATGCCCGGCTTGATCAGCGGCCTTGCCGCGAAACTCGAGCCGCCGTCGTCCGGGTGCCGCATCGCGATCGCGACCGAGGGGGAGGAAACCCCACTCGTCCGGGCTCTTAAGGACATGAGCGACAAGCAGACATTCCCCATCTCCAACGAGGCGCTGGACGAGTTCATCCGCCAGCTATTCGTATGCCACTGGGTGCTTGGCGAGATGATCGCCGGGATGATCGAACGTACCGTAACCGTTCAGTTGTTGGTCTCCATAACAAGGTTCGTGGCGGCGGGCGGCGAATCTTGGGGGTATGGATCGCG
>Ga0335078_10010381_pt1 | contig 13785 bp, 10 predicted proteins | sample Lox_Sample_32_FD_206711 | JGI IMG/M metagenome (GOLD analysis project Ga0335078, IMG submission 206711) | Soil microbial communities from Loxahatchee National Wildlife Refuge, Florida, United States - Lox_Sample_3.2 | ecosystem: Environmental > Terrestrial > Soil > Wetlands | place: USA...
TGCGAGCCGGACAGCCCGGTGCAAGCGGAGACCCCGTTCGCGGTCGAGTTGGCAACGAGCTTCGACCAACGCTCGCCCCACAGATTGTCGGTCGCCTTGGCGCTGTCGGCATGCGCGACGAGACGGCATACCTCGTGCGCCCGCTCGGTGACGCGCCCGGTGACCTCGCCCGTGCGGTAGACGGTGTGCCGGCTGCCGCCGATCAGCCCGCCGCGATGGATCTGGCCCGGCGCATGGAGATGGACGCTGATGTTGCTGGCAATGCAGCCCATCGTCTTGCCCCAGCCGACGACCCCCGCGATCGTCTCCTCGTTCATGCAATTCTGCAGCGAGACGATGTAGCCGCCGGGCGCCAAATACTGCTTGATCAGCCGCGCCGCCCACTCGGTGTCGTAGGATTTCATGCAGACGAAGGCGATATCGACCGGCGCCTCCTTGGCGAGATGCTGCGCCTCGGTCAGGTGCAGCGCGCGCACCTTGACGCTGAACGGCTCCGGCCCCTGGTGATGGGTAATGCGAAATCCGTCTCGGTTGATCGCGTCGACGTGCTCCGGCCAGGGGTCGATAAAGGTCACGTCCTCGCCGGCCTTCGCCATATGCGCGCCGGTGTAGCCGCCGACCGCACCGGCCCCGACCACGACAATCCGCTTGCCCATCGCTTCCTCCCGACGATTGCGGCCCGATCCTAGCGCCGGCGGCGGCCGGGCGGCAATGCGACGCACGGGAGGATTGTCCTGCGCGCGGTTGCCGCGCCGCACGGTTCGGCTGTATCAGACGCGCCTGCTCAAAATCCGGGCAGCAGCGCGATCCAGGGAGGAGCCGGCCGATGCCGGACGCGGGCGGGACGGCAGCCTCGGAGGCGAGCGCGCGGCGCGACGCCGCGGTCGAAGGGCACGGCGCCTGGGTTGCTGCCTCGGTCGCGCTGGCGATCCTGTCGGTCTCCTACGGCTCGCCGCTCTTGATCGTCATCGGGCTCAAGCCGATCACCGCGGGCCTCGGCACGGTCCGCGAGGTGACCGCGCTCGCGGCGGCGCTGACCTGGATCGGCACCGGCGCCGGCGGGATCCTGATGGGGTGGCTCGCCGACCGCATCGGCGTGCGCCGCACCGTGATGTTCGGCGCGGCGATGATCGCGCTCGGGTTGGCGGTATCTTCGCTCGGCACCGTATGGGCGCTGTTTGTCGGACACGGGCTGCTGCTCGGCTTTCTCGGCAACGGCGCGATGTTCCCGCCGCTGCTCATCTATGTCAGCCGCTGGTTCGAGCGGCGGCGCGGCACCGCGCTGGCGCTCATCTCGTCCGGGCAATACATCGCCGGAATGATCTGGCCGAGCGTCTTCGAATATGCGATGGGGCGCTTCGGCTGGCAGGCGACGATGGTCGCCTACGGCCTGTTCCTGCTCGCGGCGATCCCGCCGATCGCGGCGCTGTTTCTGCACCCGGCGCCGGAGCATCCGCATGCCGCCACGGCGGTGGGCGGGGCGGCGCGGCGCGAGCGGATGCTCGGCCTGCCGCCCAACACGGTGCTCGCACTGCTGTCGATCGCCGGGTTCTGCTGCTGCGTGCCGATGGCCCTGCCGCAGTCGCATCTCGTCGCCTTCTGCAGCGATATCGGCATCGCGCCCGCGACCAGCGCGCTGATGCTGTCGGTGCTTCAGGCCTGCGCGTTCTGCAGCCGGCAGTTCTGGGGCTGGCTCGCCGACCGGGTCGGGGGGCTGATCACCTTGATGCTCGGCTCGGCCTGCCAGGCGCTGGCGATCGCCGCGTTTCTGGTGACGCAGAGCGAGGCCGGGCTGTTCGCGGTCGCCGGGGCCTACGGGCTCGGGTTCAGCGGCATCGTTCCGGCCTATGTGCTGGTCGTGCGCGAGCTCTTCCCGTCATCGGAGGCGGCGTGGCGGGTGCCGACCGTGCTGTTCGTCAGCATGGGCGGCATGGCATTCGGCAGCTGGTTCGCCGGCGCGCTCTACGATCATTTCGGCTATTACGCACCGGCCTTCGCAGTCGGCGTCGCGTTCAACCTCGCCAATCTGGCGGTGATCGGGTTCCTCTTAGCGCGCCAGGGCTTGCGCGGCGGGATGCGCCCGGCGCTGGCGTGACCGCCGATCGCGATCGGCGCACGCGGTTGCCAAGCGGGCGTCGGGGCGCTCGAACGAGCTACCGATTGCGCTGCCAGTCCTCGTCCCACAGGAAATCGGGGCCGAGCTGGTCGAGGCTGGGGCAGCCGATCTGGCCCATGACCAGATCGATCTCGCCGCGGAAGATGTCGATCGCCTTCTTGACCCCGTCGAGCCCACCGGCGACCGCACCGTAGAGCGTCGGCCGGCCGAAGAAGCAGAAATCGGCACCGAGGCACAGCGCGATCAGGATGTCGGCGCCGCGCCGGATCCCGCTGTCGAGCATCACCGTCACCCGGTCGCCGACCGCGCGCTTGATCCCCGGCAGCACGTCGAGCGAGGCCGGCGCCTGGTCGAGCTGACGCGCGCCGTGGTTCGAGACGATGATCCCGTTGCAGCCGATTTCGGCGCAGCGGATCGCATCGGCCGGGCTCATGATGCCTTTGACGACGACGTTGCCGGGGAACAGCTTGCGGTAGTGCTCGAGCTCCTTCCAGGTCTGCGCATGCGCCGGGACCTGCGCACGGTTGAACTTGACCGTGTCCTCGGCGGTGGCGCCGGGCGGCAGATAGGGCAGCCAATTGCCGAGCGGCGGGGTGCCGCCGTGCTTGATGTACTCGACGATCCAGCCGGGATGGGTCATCGCCTCGGCGAGCAGCGACGGCTTGAGGCTCAGCGCCGCGCGCAGCCAGTTGCCGCGGATATTGGCGTAGCCGTTGCGCGTGTTGCGCTCGCGCTTGGAATGCACCGGCACGTCGACCGTGAGCACCAGCGTCGAAAGCCCGGCATCCGCGGTGCGCTTGATCAGATCGTCGGACACCTTGCCGTCGCGCGCCGCGTAAAGCTGATACCACGAGTTCTTGGGCGCGACCCGGGCGGCGTCCTCGATCGTCTCGTTGCTGGCCCCCGACTGGATGTAGACGATGTTGGCCTCGCGCGCCGACTCGGCCAGCATCATGTCCGCGCCGCGGCGGAACAGCCCGGCGCTGCCGGTCGGCGAGATGCCGAACGGCGAGTTGAACTTCTGCCCGAAGAGCGTGGTCGACTGGTCGCGCTTCGACACATCGACGAGGTAGCGCGGCAGCAATTTGTGCTGGTGGAAGGCCGCGGTGTTGCGGTCCAGCCCGCGCTCGTCCTCGAGCCCGCCCTCGATGAAATCGAAGGCGACTTTGGGCAGTCGCCGCTTCGCCATCTGGTGCAGGTCTTCGATGTTGATCGCGTCGTTCAGTCTCATGGCCTTCCCGTTTCCCAAGTCGCAGAATCGCCAGTACTGCCTTAACATCGCGCATTTTTCGGTGGCACGACAACGTGGAAGTGCACCGCGCGCGGCAGCGTCCCGCTGCGCGCAGCCCCGCACCAGAGCCGGTTTCGAGCATTCTTCATGGCCCCCGGCGCCGAGACCGCGGATGATCGGACCGTCGCGTTCGCAACCCAAGGGACGAGGGAGACAGGCATGCCGAGCAGCAGCAAAATTCGTGTCGGGATCGTCGGGCTCAGCCCGAACCGGGGGTTCGCCTCGATTGCCCATGTCCCGGCCTTGCGCGCGCTTCGCGAATTCGAGATCGCCGCGGTCTGCACGACCCGGCAGGAATCGGCCGAGGCAACGGCCCGACATTTCGGCATCCCGCTGGCGTTCTCGGATCCCGAGAAGCTGGCGCGCCACCCCGATGTCGACCTGGTGACGGTCACCGTGAAGGTGCCGGATCATCTCCGCCCGGTGATCGCGGCGGTCGACGCCGGCAAGCACGTCTATTGCGAATGGCCGCTCGGCCGGGATACCGGCGAGGCCCAGCAGATGCTCGCCGCCGCCGAACGCGCCGGCGTTTGCCACGCCGTCGGGTTGCAGGGCCAGCTGTCGCCGACGATCTGCTACGTGCGCGACCTGGTCGCGTCGGGTTATGTCGGCCGGGTGCTGACCGCGACCCTGATCGGCTGCGCGCCGAACTGGGGCGCCACGCTCGACCGCTCCTACCAGGCCGATTTCGCCAACGGCGCCAACCTGATGACGATAACCGGCGGGCATCAGATCGACGCGCTGTGCTATTGCCTGGGCGAGTTCCGCGCGGTGAGCGCCTTCGCGGTCAGCCAGCGCGACCGGATCACCACCGAGGACCGGGGCGAAGTACCGTTGACCTCGCCCGACCAGCTCGCGGTCAGCGGCATTCTGGCAAACGGGGCCGTGGTCTCGTTCCAGATCCGCGGCGGCATGGCGCGCGGCACCGAGTTCCTGTTCGAGATCCACGGCAGCGAGGGCGATCTCGTGCTCGCCGCCACCACCGGCGGCTCGATGCAGCGCCAGGAGCTGTCGCTGCGCGGCGCGCAGGGCAAGGGTGCGAAGCTGGCCGAACTGCCGATCCCGGCGAAATACCGCTTCGTGCCCGACGGCGTGCCGGCCAATTCGCCCTACAACGTCGCCCAGCTTTACGTGAAACTGGGCGAGGCCATCCGCGCCGGGACGCGGGCCAGCCCGGGCTTCGACGCGGCGGTCAGGCGGCACGAGCTGATCGATGCTATCGTGCGCGCCTCGAATACCGGGCAGAGGCAGAGGCTCGAGCGATGACCGCGACACCAGCGCCGGGGTTCCAAAGCAATCCCGATTACCGGATCGCCTTCGAGCCGTCGCCGCGCCGGGTGCGGGTGAGCTTCGCCGGCGAGACGATCGCCGACAGCACGCAGATGCGGCTGCTGTTCGAGACCCGCCACCTCCCGGTCTATTACTTCCCGCGCGGCGATGTGCGCCAGGACCTGCTGCGTCCGAGCGAGCACCATACATATTGCCCCTACAAGGGCACCGCGTCGTATTGGAGCATCGCTGCCGGCGGCCGCGTCTCGGAGAACGCGGTCTGGGGCTACCCGGAGCCCTTCGCCGAAGTCGCCGAGATCAAGGATTACGTGGCGTTCTACTGGGACCGCGTCGACCACTGGTTCGAGGAGGATGACGAGATTTTCGTCCATGCGCGCGACCCCTATAAGCGAGTCGACGCGGTCGCCTCGTCGCGCCCGGTCAAGGTGATCGTCGGCGGCGAGACCGTCGCCGAAACGAGCCGCGCGCGCTTTCTCTACGAGACCCGCCTGCCGACCCGCTACTACATCCCCTCCGAGGATGTCCGCATGGACCTCCTCGTGCCGAGCGACAAGGTCACCGCCTGCCCCTACAAGGGCACCGCGCGCTACCATTCGGTGAAGATCGGCGACCGGCTCTTCCCCGACATCGTCTGGAGCTATCCTGACCCGATCCCGGAATGCCCGAAGATCAAGGGCCTTCTGTGCTTCTTCAACGAGCATGTCGACGCGATCCTGGTCGACGGCGCCGTCGTGCCGAAGCCGCTCACCCCATGGTCGAGGGACTGGAAGGACAAGGCGGCGAGCGTCCCGGACCCGCGCGGCCCGGTGGCGCGCCCGTAACCAACCACGCACACAACGACCCCAAGCGGGGCATCGCCGTCGATCCGTCGACGCAAGAGCAGGGAGACGAGAGATGAGGAACGGGTTCCGCGTCTACGATTCCGACACGCACGTGCTGCCCGCCGCGGAGGTGCTGGAGCGCTATGTCGACCGGGAGTTTCGCCCGCGGCTGGCCGAGCTGGCGCCCTACCGGGTGCTGACCCGGGCCGCGAACGAAGCTCATGGCGGACTGCACAACTACCGCGTCGCGACGAAGTACTACCACCGCATCCTCGGCGAGGCCGGGCCGCGCGAGAGCCATTCCGGCCGCGAGTCGAACTGGCGCGGCGGCAGGCTGCCGCGGGCGGGGGTGCAGGACGATGCCGCGTCGAACCGGGTCGCCGACATGGACGAAGAAGGCGCCGACGTCCATTTCCTCATTCCAAGCTCGTGGGTGAGCCTGTGCGGGCTCGACGACCCGGCGCTGGAACAGGGGATGATCCGCGCCTATCACCGCCACATGGCGGATTTCTGCGGGCAGCACCCGACCCGCCTCAAAGGGCTGATCAGGGCGTCGGGGCGCTGCGTCGACGAGGCGGTGCGCGAGATCCGCGAGTGGGGAAACTCGTCATGGGCGGTCGCGGTGCAGCCCTCGCTCGGGCTCAAGATGCCGGCCGACCACCCCGATCTCGAGGCGATCTGGCGCGCCGCGGCCGACCACGACTTGCCGATCGTCCATCACAGCTCGACCTGGAACCCGCCCTATTATCCCGGCTACGAGGATGTCTGGGACAACATCTTTCTCGGGCGGATGGCCTCGCACCCGTGGGGCGCGATGCGGTTCGCCGCCGCGTTCATCGGCGGCGGCGTCTACGACCGCTATCCCGATTTGCGCATGGGCGTGCTCGAATGCGGCTTCGGATGGCTGCCGTTCTGGGGGCGGCGGATGGACGAGCAGTACGAGTATGTCGGCAGCACCGCGCGCCTCCGGCACAAGCCGAGCGAATACCTGTCGAGCGGCCGGTTCTTCTGCTCGATCGAGCGCCAGGAAGGCGAGGACATGTTTCACGCGGTCGCCGGCTTCCTCGGCGACGAGGTGTTGATGTACGCCTCGGACTACCCGCACTCGGAGTGCCAGTTCCCCAACTCTATCGACAACATCCTGGCCTGGCAGAGCCTTTCTGGAGAGACGCGCAATAAGCTGCTGTGGGACAACGCCGCGCGGTTCTTCAAGGCGACCTGAGCCTCAGTGGTAGGTGGCGCCGCCATTGACGTGGATCGTCTGGCCGGTGATGAACCCGCTATCCTCGCTGACGAGGAACAGGCAGGTCGCGGCGATCTCGTCGATCTTGCCCTGACGGCCCAACGGGATGCCCGCGGCGTCGGGCGGCCTGCCGCCATACCACTCCGGGTTGGCGCGCGTCGTGTCGATGCTGCCGGGCGAGACGACGTTGACGCGGATGTTGTGCGGCGCGAATTCCGAAGCGAGCCCACGCGCCATGCCGATCAGCGCCATCTTTGCCGCCGAGAGATGGGCGCGGCCGCTGCCGCGACCGGTGAACGCGCCGTCGCCGACGAAGAACAGGATGCGGCCGTAATTGTTGTCGACCATCGGGCCGATCAGCGCGCGCGTCAGGTAGAACGCACCGTCGAGGACGACGCCGCGCACCAGCTCCCAATCCGCGTCGGTGACCTCGCGGAACGGCTTGTGCGGGCGGATCGCGGCGTTGTTGATCAGGATGTCCACCCGGCCGAATTCCGACAGCGCCTTCGCCGCCATCGCTTCGACCTCGTTCTGCTTGGCCATGTCGGCCAAGACGCCGATCGCCTTGACGCCGATCTCCTGCGCCTCGCGCACGACGCCGTTGAGCTCCTGCTCGTTGGCGCGGGCGTTGACGACGACGTTGCACCCTTCCTGCGCCAGCTTCAGCACCGTGGCGCGGCCGATGTTGCGCCCCGAGCCGGTGACGAGCGCGATCTTTCCTTCGAGCTTCCCCACGATCTCCTCCCCGCCGCTTACGACTTGAACCAATAACCGGGCGTCGCCGGAAACACCGTCTGGCAGCGCGTCGCCTGCGCGGGACCGTCGAGCGTATCCGCCGCCGCACGCCAGACCGCGTAATGCGGCGCCGCACGATGCGCCTCCAGCGCGGCCTCGTCCCGATAGACCTCGTAGAAGTAATAGGTGTTGGGGTCGCTCCCGTCCTGGAGAACGTTGAAGCGTGCGCAGCCCGGCTCGTCGTTCTCGGAGCCGAGCGCGTCGACCTCGATGGCCTTGAGGAACTTGTCGCGCCCTTCCGGCTTGACCTTCACCTTCACCCAAATCGCGATCATCTCGGTTCCTTTCCGGTTCAGCGATTGCGGCCGCGCTCGTCCTGCCACAGGAAGTCGGGGCCGAGTTCGCCGAGGCTCGGGCAGCCGATCTGGCCCATCACCAGGTCGATCTCGTTGACGAAGATGTCGATCGCCTTCTTGACCCCGCGCAGCCCGCCGGCCGCGGCGCCGTAGAGCGTCGGCCGGCCGAAGAAGCAAAAATCGGCGCCGAGGCAGAGCGCGATCAGGATGTCGGCGCCGCGCCGCACGCCGCTGTCCAAGAGCAGGGTCAGCTTGTCGCCGACCGCCGCCTTGATCTGCGGCAGCACGTCCAAGGAACCCGGTGCTTGGTCGAGCTGCCGGCCGCCGTGGTTGGAGACGAGGATGCCGTCGCAGCCGACATCGATCGCGCGCAGCGCATCGTCCGGGCTCATGATGCCTTTGACGACGAGCGCGCGCGGAAAGAGCTTGCGGTACTGCTCGAGGTCGCGCCAGGTCTGCGCGTTGAACGGACGCACCGAGGAGGCGAATTTGTAAACCCCCTCGGCGTCCGAACCGGCCGGCGCATAGGGTTGCCAGTTGCCGAGCATCGGCGTGCCGCCGCCGCGCCGGAAATATTCGACGATCCAACCCGGGTGGGTCATCGCCTCGGCGAGGATCGACGGCTTGAGCGAGAGCGCCTGGAACAGCCCGCCGCGTATATTGGCGAAGCCGTTACGGATGTTGCGCTCGCGCTTCGAGCCGACCGGTGTATCGACCGTCAGGACCAATGCGCCGAGGCCATTGTCGCCGGCGCGCTTGATCATGTCGGCGTTGATGCTGTGGTCGCGCGCGGCGTAGAGCTGGTACCAGTGGTTCCGCGGCGCGATCTTGGCCGCCGCCTCGATCGTGTCGTTGCTGGCGCCCGACATGATGTAGGGGATGTTGGCGTCCTTCGCCGCCTCGGCCAGCATCAGGTCGGCGTGATAGCGGAAGAGCCCGGCGCCGCCGGTCGGCGAGATGCCGAACGGGCTGTTGAAGGTCTGGCCGAAGATCGTCTTGGTCTGGTCGCGCTTCGAGACGTCGACGAGGTAGCGCGGCAGCAGACGATGCTTGTGGAAGGCCGAGGTGTTGGTCTCCAGCCCGCGCTCGTCTTCCAGCCCGCCCTCGATGAAATCGAAGGCGATCTTCGGCAGACGCCGCTTCGCCATCTGGTGCAGGTCTTCGATGTTGACGACGTCATCGAGCCTCATGGCGCCCTCCCGGCAGCGCGGCTGGTGCCGCTCGCCGGAAGGATTGCGCATTTCGGCGCGGTGCGGGACTCAATTCTCGTCGACGGGCGCGACGCAGCGATAGCGGGCGATGACGGCGCTGCCGTCGCGCTCGATCGACCCGAACAGGGCGCGCCTGCCGCGCGCGTCGCAATAGTCGAGCGCGATGCCGCGCGCCGCGGCGCCGCCCTGCTCACCGGCCCACCACCGCAGAGTCGCGCCGCCCGGCGTCGGCGCCGCGATCATCGGGTATGCCGCCGCCGAGCCGGCGGCCGACAGCAACGCGATCACCGCCGCGGCAACCGGCGGCGCGAGTTTCGGGCAGCGCATCTCACGCATCTCCCTGGAGCGATCCATCCACGCGGATAACGCCGCGGACGGGCGAGGCTCGCCGGGCTGTTGCTGAGCGCCGCGCCGCGCTAGCCTGCGGCCGCGGGCAGGCGAGAAGAGGTTGCGATGGACTACACGACGCTCGGCCGAACCGGGCTCAAGGTCAGCGTGGCCGGGCTCGGCTGCGGCGGGTTCAGCCGGCTGGGGCTCGGCACCGGCGGCGACGAAGCGGGCGCCGTCGCCATCGTGCGGCAGGCCGCGGCATACGGCGTCAACCTGTTCGACACCGCGGCCGCCTACGGCACCGAGGCGGTGCTCGGCAGGGCGATCAAGACCCTGCCCCGCGACCGGATCGTCATCTGCACCAAGGCACCGTTTTCCTGGTCGAGCGGGCGCGCCGACCCGGCCGGCATCGTCGCCAGCCTCGACAACTCGCTGCGCCAGCTCGACACCGACTATGTCGACGTCTACCAGCTGCACGGCGTGCCGCCGGCGAATTACGCGCATGCCCTGGAGCAGCTCGCGCCCGTGCTGCTACGCGAACGCGACAAGGGCAAGCTGCGGTTTCTCGGCATCACCGAGACCGGCCCGCACGATTTGCCGCACGACACGCTGAACCGCGCCGCGCAGGACGGGGTGTGGGACGTGGTGATGGTCGGGTTTTCGATGATGCACCAGAACGCGCGCGAGCTGGTGTTTCCGCTGACCCGCAAGCACCGCGTCGGCACGCTGTTGATGTTCGCGGTGCGCAACATCTTCTCGCAACCCGGGCGGCTGCAGGCGACGCTGCGCGAGCTGGCGGCCGAGGGCAAGGTGCCGGCCGCACTCGCAGCGAGCGACGACCCGCTCGGCTTCCTGGTGCACGAGGGCGGCGCGAGCAGCATCGTCGACGCCGCCTATCGCTATGTCCGGCACGAGCCTGGGGTCGATGTGGTGCTGTTCGGCACGGGCAACCCGGCGCATCTCAAGACCAACATCGACTCGCTCCTGAAGCCGGCGCTGCCGGAAGCCGACCGCCGCAAACTCGACGAGCTGTTCGGGCATCTCGTGGGGGTCGGGCTCGACGCGCCGCATCTGTCGAACCCGCGCCCGCGCTCCTAGGGTATAAGATCGCGCATGCCGGCGAACGTCACCGATTGGCTCCAGGGCCTCGGCCTGGAACAGTACGCGCCCGCCTTCCGCGACAACGATATCGACGCCGACATCCTGCCCGAGCTGACCGCCGACGACCTCGCAGCTCTGGGCGTCGCCTCGATCGGCCATCGCCGCAAGCTGCTCGCCGCGATCGCGGCGCTGCGCGCGCCGCAAACGCCCCCGGCGGCGCCGCCCGAGCGCCACGCGGCAGACACGGAGCCTGCCGACGGCGCGGGCGCCGAGCGGCGCCAGCTGACGATCGTGTTCTGCGATCTCGTCGCCTCGACCGAGCTGGCGACGCGGCTCGATCCCGAGGATCTGCGCGAGGTGATCGCCGCGTATCACCGTTGTGTCGCCGAGGTGCTGACCCGGTTCGGCGGCTTTGTCGCCAAGTACATGGGCGACGGAATCCTCGCCTATTTCGGCTACCCGCAGGCGCACGAGGAGGATGCCGAGCAGGCGGTGCGCGCCGGCCTCGCGATCGTCGCGGCGGTCGGCCGGCTCGTCCTCCAACAGCGGCTGGAGGTGCGGCTCGGCATCGCCACGGGGCTGGTCGTCGTCGGCGATTTGCTCGGCACCGGCGCGGCGCAGGAGCAGGCGGTGGTCGGCGAGACGCCCAACCTGGCGGCGCGGCTGCAGGCGCTCGCCGGGCCGAACCAGATCGTCATCGCCGACGCCACGCGCCGGCAGATCGGCACGCTGTTCGAGTTGCGCGACCTCGGCCCGCAATCGCTCAAGGGGTTTGCCGACGCGCCGCAAGCCTGGCAGGTGCTCGGCGAGAGCGGCGTCGCCAGCCGCTTCGAGGCGCTGCGCTCGCGCGAGACGCCGCTCGTCGGCCGCGACGAAGAGCTCGACCTGCTGCTGCGCCGCTGGGCGCAGGCCAAAGAGGGCGAGGGGCGCGTCGTGCTGATCTCGGCCGAGCCGGGGATCGGCAAATCGCGCCTGACCGAGGCGTTGCACGAGCGCATCGCCGGCGAGCCGCATCTGCGCCTGCGTTATTTCTGCTCGCCGCACCACCGCGACAGCGCGCTCTACCCGATCATCGGCCAGCTCGAACACGCTGCGGGTTTCGCGCGCGACGACGGCGGCGCGGCACGGCGGACGAAGCTCGCCGAACTGGTCGCCGCGAGCGATGTCGGCGCGGAAGGTTATGCGCTGTTCGCCGATCTCCTGTCGGTTCCGGAGGTCGAGGCCGGAGCGGCGAGCGCGCTGACGCCGCAGCAAAAGAAGGAAAAGACCTTCGCGGCGCTGCTCGGCAGTCTCGAAGCGCTGGCGCGCCGGCGGCCGGTGCTGATGGTGTTCGAGGACGTGCACTGGATCGATCCGAGCTCGCTCGAACTGCTCGACCGCACGATCGCCCGGGTCGAGCGCCTGCCGGTGCTGCTGATCGCGACGTTTCGACCCGAGTTCCTGCCGAGCTGGGTCGGCCAGCCGCATGTGACGATGCTGGCGCTCTCGCGGCTCGGCCGGCGCGAGGGCGCCGCGCTGATCCAGCGGCTGGCGGGCAATCTCGCCGGCCTGCCGGAGGACATCATCAACGAAATCGTTGAGCGAACCGACGGCGTGCCGCTGTTCCTGGAGGAGGTCACCAAGGTCGTGCTCGAAGCGGCGTCCGGCGCCGCGAGCACCGCCGTGGCGACGATCCCCGGGGCGCACAGCGCCGTGCCGGCGACGCTTCAGGCCTCGCTGATGGCGCGGCTCGACCGGCTGGGCGCCGCGGCGCGCGAGGTCGCCCAGACCGGCGCCGCGATCGGCCGCGAATTCGCGTACGAGCTGGTGACGGCGGTTCTGCCGCGCGGCGAGGCGGAAGCCCGCGCCGCGCTCGACCAGCTCGTCGCCGCCGGCCTCGTCTTCCAGCGCGGCACGCCGCCGACCGCGGAGTACCAGTTCAAGCACGCGCTGGTGCAGGACACCGCCTACGGCACGCTGCTGCGCGGGCCGCGGCAAGCCTTGCACGCCCGCATCGCCGCCGCGGTCGAGGCCCGCATGCCCGAGAGGGTCGAGCGCGAGCCGGAGATCCTCGCCCACCATCTCGCAGAGGCCGGCCAGTCCGATCGCGCCGCAATCTACTGGCGCAAGGCCGGCGAGCTGGCGGTGCGTCGCGCCGCCAACCGCGAGGCGATCGAGCACTTCAGGCGCGCGCTGGCCCTGATCGAGACGCAGCCGGAGGGCGCCGAGCGCTGGCGCGCCGAATTGGCGATCCTGTCGCAGCTCGCCCCGCCGCTGATGGGGGTGCGCGGGTGGTCGGCGCCCGAGGTCGGCGAAGTCGTCGAACGCGCCGCCGAAGTCGGACGCCGGCTCGACAGTTCGCCCGAGATCGCCCCGGCGGTCGCCAACCTTTGGATCTTCAACGCGGCGCGGGCCCGCCTCGATCGCTGCGACGAGATTTCAGACGATCTGTTCCGCATGGCGCGCGAGCTGGACGACCCCGAGATCCTGCTGCAGGCGCACCATTGCGCCTGGGCGACAAAATTCTTCCACGGCCGGTTCCGGCAGGTCAGCGATCACATCGACGCCGGCGCCGCGCTCTACGACGAGCAACGCCACGCCCACCATCGTCACATCTACCTCGGCCACGATCCGCGTGTCTGCAGCCTGAATTTCGGCGCGTCGACGCAGATCGCGCTCGGCTATCCCGACCGCGGGCTGCGCCTTGTCGCCGACGGCCTTGCGCTCGCGCAGCGTCTGGAACACGCGCCCTCGCTCGGCAATACGCTGTGGCGGGCGTGCGAGGCTTTTGCGATGCGCGGCGACGTCGCCGCGGTGCTGTCGACGGCGCGCGACCTTCTGGAGCTGGCCGATGCGCACGGCATTCCCGTCCCGCGCGCGCATGCGCTCATCTACCTCGGCTGGGCCCTGGCGCAATCGAACGACACGGCGGAAGCACTCGTCCGCATGAACGAGGGGCTGGCGATGCTGGATGCGATGGGCGCGCGCGTCCACACTACGCTGATCCTTGGGCTGCACGGCGCGGGCCTCGCCGCCGCCGGGCATCCGGAGGAGGGTCTGGAGCAGCTCCGCCGATCGCTCCAGGTCGCCTCCGAAACCGGGGAGCAATCGTACGCGTCGGCGCTTCACCGGATTTGCGCGGAATTCACGCGGCGCGTCCATGGCGGCGACGATCCGGCGGTCGAGACGCACCTCAAGCAGGCCATCGCCATCGCCCAGGAGCAAGATGCCAAGGGTTGGGAGATCGGCGCGGCGACCGGTCTGGCGCGGTTGTGGGCCGCGCAGGGCCGGCGCGACGAAGCCCGGAACCTG
>Ga0335078_10010382_pt1 | contig 13784 bp, 10 predicted proteins | sample Lox_Sample_32_FD_206711 | JGI IMG/M metagenome (GOLD analysis project Ga0335078, IMG submission 206711) | Soil microbial communities from Loxahatchee National Wildlife Refuge, Florida, United States - Lox_Sample_3.2 | ecosystem: Environmental > Terrestrial > Soil > Wetlands | place: USA...
GGCGTGAAGGTCGAGTGCGCCCGGTCCGGTCCACGCGCCCTTAAGATCGATGTCTTGCAAGTAATACTCGACCAGTTCGCAAATGCGCGGCGTGCCGTCGACATGCGGAATGATTTTCAGGAGATAGTTCGGAGTGGTGAGTGACTTCGCGACATCGGCGAGATTCAGCGCCTCGTATTTGAAGCCCATGGTTCCGGTCACGACGCGCACCGGGCCATAGTCCAACGTCCCGACCAGCACGTCCTTGGCGACTTGCATCTTCGGCTGCGCGAGTTTCTTCGGAAAGCCCCAGAGCTCGCGTCCGCCGGAGATCGGCGCGCCGTCGTCGAGATACATCGCATGCGTGTAATTGCCCGCGACGCCGTTGAAACGCACCGGAATGACCTGGCCGGACTCGGTGTAGTCGCCGAATCCGGTCGAATCGGGCATGCGGATGAATTCATATTTCACGAGCGGCTCGTCGAAGGTGAGCGGCTCGGGTAGAATTTTTTCGATCGCCTCCGGGTCGGTGCGGTAAGTGATGGTGAAAAATTCGCGATTGAAAAAACGATAAGGACCGCGCGGGAAGGCCGGGCTCGTGAGCGGCATCGAATAGGCGCGGCGGCGAACCTCATCTATTTTCATGGCGAGCTTCCTTTCTTGCTGCACGCCGCGGCGGGCGGCGCGAATTTCCGTCAGCCGGTCTCGCACTCCCGCTCTTCGCGGCTCAAGGTGAGATCGAAGACCTTCACCCCGCCGCGCGGCGCGGTGCGGGCGATCCAGTTTGGATGCGTGAGCGTCTTCTCGACGTCCATTCGTCCGTCGGCCCAGTTGCGCTGCATCGTGTAGCGCGAAAATTCATAGTCCTTCGAAGCGCTTTCAGCCAGGGCGCGGCGATGGATGAGATGCACGATCGTCGTCGCGCGAGGCGAGGCGTAATCCTCCACCAGCCGCCAGTCTGGGTCGTCGCGCAGCTCCGGAGGCAATCGGGCTGAGAATCGGTGGATCGCCTCGCGCACCGCGCAACGGCGGCGCTCGACGTTGGTGTTGAGCCGCGTGCGGCTCGAATAGCGAATGTCCTTCTCGCGCTGCGCGACTTCGAGCATCGTCTTCGGCAATTCGCCGACCGCGCTGAAGAGGTCGATCTGGAAGACGCAGATGTCCTCGTGGTCGCCTTCGTAGTCGAGCACATATTGGAGCGGCGTGTTGGAGACGAGGCCGCCGTCCCAATAGAATTCGCCGTCGATCTCGATGGGCGGAAGGCCGGGCGGCAGGGCGCCGCTCGCCATGACGTGCTCCGGTCCGATCTTGTGATATTTGGTGTCGAAATACTGGAAATTGCCGTTGCGCGCGTTGGTCGCGCCGATGCTATAGCGAATGAGGCCGGCGTTCAGGAGATCGAAGTCGACGAGCCTCAGCAACGTCTCCTTGAGCGAAGCCGTATCATAGAGGCTCAGCTCTCCCGGCTCATAGGGCCAGCCGGGAATGAGCGGCGGCGCGCGCGGCGTGAAGAAACCCGGCACGCCGAAGCCCGCCGTCATCGCGGCGCTCGACTCATTGAAGAGGCGCAGGCTCGTGCCGTCTTGAGCGATCGGCGCCGCCGTGAGCAGGCCCGAGGTCTGCCGCCAGAATTGGGCGAGCCGCTCGGCGCGCCGCTCCGGCGGATTGCCGCAGATGATCGCGCCATTGATCGCGCCGATCGAAATGCCGGCAAGCCAGTCGATCCCGATGCCGCCCTCCGCCAGCGCCTCGAAGGCTCCGGCCTGGTAGGAGCCCAGCGCGCCGCCGCCCTGCAGCACGAGGGCCTTGAGTTCCTTCGCCTCGTTACTCATTCGCTTCGGCAGTCCTTTCATCTTGGAAGGTTAGTCGGGCAAGATGTCGGTTTTTGGAACGTCGGCGCGGCGCGTCATCCGAGCCTCGCGCGCGCCGCCTTCAACGTCACGATCCGCGCCAGCGCCGTCTCGCGCCGCTCGCGATGCTCATCGATGACCTCCTCCTCGGCCTTGGCCAGGAAGCCTTCGTTCGAGAGCTTGGCGTCGAACTTTTTGACCTCCGACTCGTTCTTCTCGATCTCCTTGTCGAGACGCTTGGCTTCCGCGGCAAGATCGATGACGCCTTCGAGCGGCAGCGCCGCGAGCGTCCCGCGGACCAGGAATTGCGCGCTGCTCTTTGGCGGAGATTCGGCGAAGGCGACGCCGGAAAGCCGCGCGAGCTTCTGCAGCGTGTCCCGCCAGCGCAGCGCGCGCGCTTGCGCGTCGCCGTCAGCGCCGACGAGAACGAGCGGGATTTCGGCCGCGCCCAGATTCATCTCGGCGCGCAGCGAGCGGATTTCGGAGACGAGCTCGACGATCCAGCCGATCTCCATCTCCGCCGCCTCGTCCTCGAGTCCATCGAGCTGCGGCCAAAAGCTGAGCGCCAGCAGGCTTTCTCGCTTCGGCCCCGCCTCGCCCTTGATCGCCCAGAGCTCCTCGGTGACGAAGGGCATGAAGGGATGCAGCAGCGCATAGATCTGATCGAGCGCGAAAGCGGTGCAGGCGCGCGTTTCGTCTTTCGCGGGGCCATCCTCGCCGTTCAGCAACGGCTTGGTCAGCTCCACATACCAATCGCAGAAGATGTTCCACACAAAGCGATAGGCGACGTTCGCCGCATCGTTGAAGCGATAGGCCTCGATCGCGGCGCTGATCTCCTTGGTCGTCCGCGCGGCTTCCGTCACGATCCAGCGGTTGAGGACATTCTTATTGGCCTTCGGATCGTAGCCTGCGACGCGCGCGCAGCCGTTCATCTCGGCGAAGCGCGAGGCGTTCCAGAGCTTGGTCGCGAAGTTGCGGTAGCCTTCGACGCGCTGCGTGGAGAGCTTGATGTCGCGCCCCTGCGCCGCCATGGCGGCGAGCGTGAAGCGCAACGCATCCGCCCCGTACTGGTCGATGAGGCCGAGCGGATCGATGACGTTTCCCTTGGACTTCGACATCTTCGCGCCCTTCTCGTCGCGGACGAGCGCGTGGATATAGACGTCGCGGAAGGGGACCTCGCCCATGAAATGGAGGCCCATCATCATCATCCGCGCGACCCAGAAGAAGATGATGTCGAAGCCCGTGACGAGCGCCGTCGTCGGATAGAAGCGCGCGAGCTCCTTTGTCTTGTCGGGCCAGCCGAGCGTCGAGAAGGGCCAAAGCGCCGAGGAGAACCAGGTGTCGAGCACGTCCTCGTCGCGCGTCAGCTCAGCGTCGCGTCCGTGCTTCTCGCGCGCGAGGGCCCGCGCGGCCTCGGCGCTCTCGGCGACGAAGACATTGCCGTCCTCGTCGTACCACGCGGGAATGCGATGGCCCCACCAGAGCTGGCGCGAGACGCACCAGGGCTGGATGTTCTCGAGCCATTCGAAATAGGTCTTCTCCCAGTTTTTCGGGACGAAAACCGTCTTGCCTTTGCGCACGGCTTCGAGCGCCGGCTGCGCGAGAGTCTTCGCGTCGACATACCACTGGTCGGTCAGCCGCGGCTCCAGCACGACATGCGAACGGTCGCCATGCGGCACCATATGCGTGTTGGGCTCGATCTTGCCGAGCCGGCCGCGCGCCTCCATCATCGCCACGATTTTCGCGCGCGCTTCGAAACGGTCGCGGCCGTCCAGCTCCGTGAAGCTTTGCGTCAAGTCCGCGCTCGACTCCAGACCTTCATGGAAATCGGCGTTGCCTTGCAGGATCACGCGTCCTTCTGGATCGAGCACGTTGACGACCCGCAGCCCATGCCTTTTCCCAACCTCAAAATCGTTGAAGTCATGCGCGGGCGTGATCTTCACGGCGCCCGTGCCCTTTTCCGGGTCGGCGTATTCGTCGGCGACGATCGGGATGCGCCGGCCGACGAGCGGCAGGATGGCGTGACGGCCGATCAAAGCTTTCAGCTTCTCATTTTCGGGATGCACGGCGACGCCCGTGTCGCCGAGCATCGTCTCCGGACGCGTCGTCGCGACCGTGATCGCGGCGCCGTCGTCGCCTTCGAGCGGATAGTCGAAATAATAGAGGTGTCCGTTGGGGTTCTTGTCGAGAACCTTGGCCAGCGCCGCCGCGTCGAAGGGCTTTTCGCCGCCGCGCTCCCATTTGAACGCGCCGCGGCACTCGACCTGCAGCACCTCGAGGTCGGAGATCGCCGTGTGCAGCTTCGGGTCCCAATTGACGAGGCGCTTGTCCTTATAGATCAGCCCCGCGCGATAGAGCTCGACGAAGACTTTGACGACGGCGCGCGAAAGGCCCTCGTCGAGCGTGAAGCGCTCCCTTGACCAGTCGCAGGAGGCGCCGAGGCGCTTCAACTGCTCGACGATCGCGCCGCCCGACTCCGCCTTCCAGGCCCAGACGCGCTCCAGGAACTTCTCGCGGCCCATCTCGCGGCGGCCCGGCTCCTGGCGTTCCATGAGCTGGCGCTCGACGACCATTTGCGTTGCGATGCCGGCGTGGTCCGTGCCGGGCTGCCAGAGCACGTCACGACCCTGCATGCGCGCGTGCCGGGCTAGGATGTCCTGCAGCGTGTTGTTGAGCGCATGGCCCATGTGCAGATTGCCGGTGACGTTCGGCGGCGGAATGACGATGGAGTAGGGGGCGGCGGCGGCGCGTTCGGTCCGGCCGGCGCGAAATGCGCCTGCGTCTTCCCAATCTTTTCGGATGCGCCGCTCGATCGCGGCGGGGTCGAAGGTCTTTTCCATTGTGCTGCGCTTGAAGCTTCCTGCCGTCGATGCATTCTCGCCCGGCTTAGCGCGCTTGTCCCTCGAACGGAATCGTTCGAGCGCCAATAATCGCGCCATGTCGAAATGTCGGAGCGAATTCTGATCGCAAAAGTCTCGCAACTATTGCGTTAATTCGCTCCGAGGCCGGGGCCCGCTATTGGCATGGTTTCAGGGTTAAGTCGAACGGCGCGCGAGCCTCGCCCGCCCACCTCGCCGGCCGTGTCGCAGTCTCGGGAAAAGGGGGAGGAAGGGCGCCGTCGGGTGCGGCGCTCAGGGCATTTCGCGTATTCGCAATGATTATGGCCGCATTGTGAATGTCCTTTATTTTGCCAAAGTCTCACAGTTGCAGACAAGAACTGTGTCTTTTGGGTCACACCCAAAGAATATTTGATCGAGCCGATTGCAAACTGGAGCGGAGCGAGGATAATTCGTCGCGTTCCCGAGGCGGCGGAGAGCGCCGCGCGCGACGGAACCGAGGCGCATCAAAAAGCGCCAGTTCGAGGAGGCTCTCATGGGCAAGGTCATTACCAATCTCGCCTTTCTCACGATGATTTCGACGCCGGCCATCGCAATGGCCAAGGCTGCGCATTCTCCCGAACTCGGGGTCGGCATCGTGGGCGCTGCGGTCGCGGCGGGCGTGGTTCACGTCTTTTTCTAAAGTCTTCAGAGGAGCGAGAGCGTCCCACCGGGGCTCAGGAAGCGAGCGTCCGCTTTCAGGCGGGGGCTGCGCGTTGACTTCGCGGGTCCCGACCCCTAAAACTCCGGTCAATCTCGTCAGAGAGGACTAGCGCGCTTATCCCTCGAACGGAGTCGTTCGAGCGATAAGAAATCGCGCACGATCAAAATGTTCGAGCGAATTCTGATCGCAAAAGTCTGTCAACTTTTGCGGAATTCGCTCTCGCGGAGTCTAAGCCGTTCCTTGAGAGGCGGCGGACCCACGTCCGGCGGCGCGTTGCGCTCCCGGGCGCTTTTGCGTTTGGCCGACTGACTGGCCGGCCCTGACGGGCCATCGGGAGAAAACGATGTTCGAGAGCCTTTCCGACAAGCTCTCCGGCATATTCGACAAGCTCACGCGGCGCGGCGCTCTTTCGGAGGCCGATGTCGCCGAGGCGCTGCGCGAGGTGCGTCGCGCGCTGCTCGAGGCCGACGTGGCGCTCGACGTGGCGCGCGCCTTCTCGGAGAAGGCGCAGGCGCGCGCCATCGGCGCCAATATCGTCAAGTCGATCTCGCCCGGACAGATGGTCGTCAAGATCGTCAATGACGTGCTGGTCGAGACGCTGGGCGAGACGGCGGAGCCGATCTCGCTCGACGCCAATCCGCCCGTCGCGATCATGATGGTCGGCCTGCAGGGCGCGGGCAAGACGACGACGACGGCCAAGATCGCGAAGCGCCTCAAGGAGCGCGAGAAGAAGCGCGTGCTGATGGCCTCGCTCGACGTGAAGCGCCCGGCCGCGCAGGAGCAGCTCGCCGTTCTCGGGCGCCAGGTCGAGGTCGACACGCTGCCCATCGTCGCCGGCCAGACGCCCGTGCAGATCGCGCGGCGCGCGATGGAGGCGGCGCGTCGGGAAGGCTACGACGTCGTGCTGCTCGACACGGCCGGCCGGACGCACATCGACGAGCCTCTCATGCAGGAGATGGTGGACATCAAGTCCTACGCCGGTCCGCATGAGATCCTGCTCGTCGCCGACGCGCTCACCGGCCAGGACGCGGTCAATCTCGCCAAGAATTTCGATCAGCGCGTCGGCGTGACCGGCATCGTGCTGACCCGCATGGACGGCGACGGGCGCGGCGGCGCCGCGCTCTCGATGCGCTTCGTCACCGGCAAGCCGATCAAGCTCATCGCGACCGGCGAGAAGATGGACGCGCTGGACGAGTTTTCGCCCAAGCGCATCGCCGACCGCATCCTCGGCATGGGCGACATCGTCGCGCTCGTCGAGAAAGCCGCCGCGGCGATCGATCAGCAGGAGGCGATGCGCGCCGCCGAGCGCATGTCCAAGGGCAAGTTCGATCTGCAGGACCTTTGCGATCAGCTCGCCATGGCCGAGAAAATGGGCGGGCTCGGCGGCATGATGAACCTTCTGCCGGGCGTCGCCAAGATGAAGGACCAGCTCGCCTCAGCGAAAATGGACGACAAGACGATCAAGCGCATGCGCGCGATCGTCCTCTCGATGACGCCGAAGGAGCGGCGCAGTCCCGATATCCTCAAGGCCTCGCGCAAGAAGCGCATCGCCGCCGGCGCCGGCGTCAAGGTCGAGGAGATCAACAAGCTCCTGAAGCAGCACCGCATGATGGCCGACATGATGAAGGCGATGGGCGGCATGAAGCGCGGCGGCATGATGGGCAAGGCCGCGCAGATGATGGGCCTCGGCAATCTGCCGACGCCCTCGCCTGAAGAAATGGCCAGGCTGCAAAAGCAATTTGGCGGCGGCCCGCCGCCGCCGGCGCCGGGCGGAATCCCCCAGGCGCCGCCCAAGGAACTCTTCGCGCAGAAGCCCGGCGCGCTGCCGGGTCTCGGCGGCGGGGGGATTTTCTCCGGACTGAACCCGTTCGGGAAGAAGAAGTGAAGAGGCGAATAGCGGATAGTGAATAGCGAATAGAATCCCCTATTCGCCATTCGCTGCTCGCCGTTCGCTCCAACCCAAGAGGAACCGCATATGTCACTCAAGATCAGACTCTCTCGCGGCGGCGCGAAGAAGCGCCCCTTCTACAGCGTCGTCGTCGCCGATTCGCGTAGTCCCCGCGACGGCCGCTTCATCGAGAAGCTCGGCACCTTCGATCCGCTGCGCCCGAAGGACGCGACCGATCGTCTCGTGCTCGACGCCGAAAAGGCTCAGGCCTGGATCGCCAAGGGCGCGCTGCCGACCGATCGCGTCGCGCGGCTGCTCGAGAGCATCGGAGTCGGCAAGCGCGAGCCGCGCAACAACCCTGAGAAGGCGCAACCCAAGAAGAAGGCCCAGGAGCGCGCGGCCGCGGCGGCTGCGGCTTCCGCCGAAGCGGCGGCGTGACGGCAGGGGCGCGCCTTGCGCGCGCCTTGAGCGAACCCTCATGGTCGCGCTCGCCGGCCTGAGCCTCGCCGTTTGGCTCTATCTTCTCGCCTTTCGGGGAGGCTTTTGGCGCCTCACTGAGAGAGAGAGCGATCTTGCGTCTCCTGACGCGCGAGATCGCTCAAACGCAGATAACGTGATCGATTCCAAAAATTTGGAGCGCGATTTCCGCGAAAAACCGGTTCCCACTTTTTCGCATCGCGCTCCAGGGCCGCAGGGCTTATGCGTCACGGCGATCGTGCCGGCGCGCGACGAGGCGCAAGTCATCGACAAGAGTCTGTCTTCGCTCTTCACGCAGCGCTTTGACGGCGCGTTCGATGTTCTGCTCGTCGACGATCAGAGCGCCGACGGCACGGCGGACGTCGCCAGGGCTTGCGCGCAAAAACTCGGCGCCGCCGATCGCCTGAGCGTGCTCACGACGGCGCGCCCTGAAAGCGGCTGGACCGGCAAGCTTTCGGCGATGAACACGGGATTGACGCATGTCGCGGCGCGCGGCGCGCTGCCCGATTTTCTGCTGTTCTGCGACGCCGACATCGCCTTTGCGCCGGATGTCCTCGACCGTCTCGTCGCGGGCGCGCTGGCGCGCGGCGCGGTTCTCGTCTCGCTAATGGCGCGGCTGCGCTGCGAGAGCGCGGCGGAGCGCTGGCTCGTGCCCGCCTTCGTGTTCTTCTTCCAGATGCTTTATCCCTTCGCCTGGGTGAACGCTCCAAAGAGCCAAACGGCTGCTGCGGCGGGCGGCGTGATGCTGCTGCGCCCCGAGGCGCTCCTTCGCGCCGGCGGGCTCGAAGCGATACGCGACGCCTTGATCGACGATTGCGCGCTCGGCGCGCTGATGAAGAAGGAAGGGCCGATCTGGCTCGGACTCGCTGAAGGCGTGACGAGCCTGCGCGCCTATCCAGGATTTCGCGACATCGAGGCGATGGTCGCGCGCACCGCCTTCGCCGAGCTGCGTTACTCCAACCTGCGGCTTTATTGCGCCGTCGCCGGCATGGCGGTCGTCTATCTCGCGCCCCCGCTCATTCTAATCTTCGGAGAACCACTGGCGAAGGCCGCGGCTTTCAACGCCTATGCGCTCATGGTTGCGGCCTTCATGCCGACTTTGCGCTCCTACGGGATTTCCCGCTTCTACGCCTTCGCCTTGCCCGGCGTCGCCGCCTGCTATACCTGGTTCACCATCGAGTCGGCGCTTAAGTTTTGGAGAGGCGAGGGCGGTCTCTGGAAGGGACGGCTCCAGGCGCCGGCGAAGAAGGGCCTTTGAGCGATGACGAGCGCGGACACGATCGAAATCGCCAACACCGCTTCCGGCAAGACGCATCGCGACGAGAATTTCCCCGTCGCATCCAAGCTGATCGCGCCGCCTTTTCGCGCGCCGATCCTCGCCTTCTATAATTTCGTGCGGGCGGCGGACGACATCTCGGATCACGCGTCGCTCGCGCCCAAAGAGAAGCTCGCACTGCTCGACCGGCTCGAGGCGGCGCTCATGAAACGCGGGCCGGACGAGGAGCCGGCGCGCTTCCTGCGCGAGGAGCTGGAGCGCCGATCGCTTTCTCCCCAGCACGCCTGTGATCTCTTAACGGCCTTCCGCCGCGACGTGACGCAGCTGCGCTACCGCGACTGGGACGATCTCATCGACTATTGCCGCTATTCGGCGATGCCGGTCGGACGCTTCGTGCTCGACGTGCACGGCGAGGACGCCGTCGCCACTTGGCCCGCGAATGACGCGCTCTGTGCAGCGCTGCAGGTGATCAACCACCTTCAGGACTGCGGCAAGGACTACCGCAGCCTCAACCGTGTCTACCTTCCGCTGGATACGCTTGCCGACTGCGGCGCGAGCGTGGAGATGCTCGGCGAGGCTCAAGCCCCTGCGCCGCTTCGCGCCGCCTTGCGCGCGCTGACGCAGCGCACGGATGAATTGCTTTCGCAGGCTCGGCCATTCGCCGACCGCATCCAGAACGTGAGGCTGGCGATGGAGGTCGGCGCGATTCAGAGCCTGGCCGAGAAGCTTACCGACCGGCTCCTCGTCGCCGATCCGCTGAGCGAGAAGGTGCATGCGGGGAGGGTCACGTTTCTGCTGGCGAGCGCGCAAGGCGCGGCGGGCGTGTTGATGCGGCGCTTGACGCGCGGCAAGCGCGGAGGCTCAGCGTGACCGCCGCCGACCTCTCCGCCGGCGCAGATCAGCCGCAGGCCGTCGCCAAGAAGAGCAATTTCTATCTGGCGATGCGTATTCTGGAGCCGGCAAGTCGCGACGCGATGTATGCGATCTACGGCTTCTGTCGCGCCGTCGACGACATCGCCGACGACGAGGGCGATCCAGCCGAGCGGCGTCGTCGCCTCGACGACTGGCGCAACGCGATCGCCGATCTCTATCGCGGTCGCATCGATCCCCTCTGCGCCGCTCTCGCCGAGCCGACGCGTCGCTTCGGCCTGGAGCGCGCCGATTTCGAGGCGGTCATCGACGGCATGCAGATGGACGTGGAGGAGGACATTCGCGCGCCGGATTGGGCCAAGCTCGATCTTTACTGCGATAGGGTCGCGAGCGCGGTGGGAAGGCTGTCGCTACGCGCCTTCGGTTACGTGCCGGAGACGACGCCCGCAGACGCGTTGCCGGAGGACGCGAAAGCGCTCGCGCATCATCTCGGACGCGCGCTGCAGCTCACGAACATCTTGCGCGATCTCGACGAGGACGCGGCGCGCGGAAGGCTCTATCTGCCGCGCGAGGCGCTGCAAGCGGTGGGGATAACGGACTTTTCGCCGGCTTCCGTTCTCGCGCATCCGGCGCTCGGCCAGGCCTGCGCCGAGGTCGCGGCGCGCGCCCGCGCCCATTTCGAGGCGTCGGCGAAAATCATCGCGAAGGGCCCCGCGGGCGCGGTCAAAGCGCCGGCCCTGATGGCCGCAGCCTATGGCTCGATCCTCGAGCGGCTGCTCGCCCGCGGTTTCGCGCCGCCGCGCGGGCGCGCGGGCGCTTCGCGCGTGAAAGTGCTATTCACGCTGCTGCGCTACGCCTTCGCCTGAGAACCGCGGCGCAGGCGCTTGCCGTCGATGGCGACGAACTCCTTGACGTTGGCGGCGCTAAAATCGGAGATGTCGACGCAGCTCTTGGCCCCGCAATGCATCGCCATCGGCGCCAGAAACAACATCGAGGCGCAATCATCCGAGCCTTGACGTCGCGGGAACGCCCGAGCTCGTCGCTTCTTCCGGCCCAGCCTCGACAGGCTCCAGAGCGCGCCGCATCTCGTCGATCAGCCTGAGCTTATCTTCCAGCGGGCGCCAGTCGTCGCTTTCAGCGATGGCGCTCCAGATGGCTTCGACTTCGTCAATCAGCATGTCGCAGGGCGAGGCGCGCGCGAAATAGGGATCATCCAGGCGGCAGGCGGGGTTCGGCCCATGTTCCGCGAGCGCCGCCTGGAGGGCGTTGAATTGCGGGCCTGCATAATGCGCCGACGCGGCGCTCGCCTTGGCGCGCGCTTCGCTAGCGAGACCGCCGCGCCAATCGAAAAACACCTGCGCGAAGGGCGCGCGCGAGTCGATCATGAAATCGACGAAGGCTTTGGCGAGACGCGCGTCGGCCTCCTCGCCGGCCGAGGCGAGCCCGAGACGAGCGAGCAGCGCCTCGCGAAAGGCGGCGCGGACCAGGAGGTGGTAGGTTTCGAGCGACTTTTCCGCCGCGGAGAGCCCGACGAAGGGCAAGAGGCACTCCGCGAAACGCGCCAGGTTCCAGGCGATCGCGCCGGGCTGGCGGCCGAAGGAATAGAGGCCCGTCTGGTCGAAATAGGCGGCGGTGAACGCGGCGTCCCAACAGGGCGCGAAGCGCCAGGGCCCATAGTCGAAGCTTTCGCCGGTGACGTTGATGTTGTCGCTGTTCAAGACGCCGTGCACGAAGCCGGCGCACATATAGGTGCCGGCGAGCCGCGCGACCCGCGCCGTCACGGCCTCGAGAAGCGCCTCGGGTCGGCGCGCTTCGGGCTCGGCGAGAAGCTCCTCGAAATATTGGGCGATCACATAATCCACTAGCCGCCCGATCGCTTCCTTGTCCTCGAGGAAGGCGAGGCGCTGAAAAGTGCCGATGCGGATATGCGAATGCGAGAGGCGCACCATCACGCTCGAGCGCGTCGGCGAAGGCTCGTCGCCGCGCGTGAGCGCCTCTCCCGTCTCAATCAGGCTGAAGGTTTTGGAGGTGTCGACGCCGAGCGCCTCGAGCATTTCGGTCGCGAGGATTTCGCGCACGCCGCCTTTCAGCGTGAGCCTTCCGTCGCCCTGGCGCGACCAAGGCGTGCGCCCGCTGCCCTTGGTGCCGAGATCGAGCAGCCGCTGGTCCTTCAGATCGCGCAGTTGCGCGAAGAGAAAGCCGCGACCGTCGCCGAGATCGGGATTGTAGGAGCGGAACTGATGGCCATGATAGCGCAACGCCAGAGGCTTGGGGAAGGCGCCCGGCAGCGGCTCAAACCGGCCGAAATGGTCGACCCATTCTTCGTCGGTCATCTGATCGAGGCCGACGCGCGCGGCCCAGCGCTGGTTGCGATAGCGCAGCACGTGCTTGGGGAACTGCGCCGGCGCCACCTCGTCGAAGAAGCCCTCGCCGAGCGTCTGGTGCAGCGTCTCGGCCTGATAGAGTGGGGAAAGCGGCATTGAGCTTGAACCTCTGGGCGGGCGCCGTCGCCGGAGCAAATTGCGCGCCGCTCAGGCGCGTGGCGCGCCACCGTAACATTTAGGAAACCAGCGCGCGTCGATCACGGCCGCTGTGAGACCGCTGAAGCGTTTGCCCTTGATGCCCAAGCGCAGGCGCCGCCGAAGAGCAGCGGGAAGGCGCTCACCGGCAAAAAGCAAAAAAGGCGGCCCTGTCGGGCCGCCTTTCTCTTTTTCGCCAGCCTGAGGCGCGAGCCTCAGTAGCTGTAATACATGTCGAACTCGACCGGGTGCGGCGTCATCTCGAAGCGATAGACGTCCTGATACTTCAGGTCGATGTAGCTCTCGATGAAGTCCTTGCTGAACACGTCGCCCTTGGTGAGGAAGTCGTGGTCGGCCTTCAGGCTGTCGAGCGCCTCGCGCAAGCTGCCGCAGACCGTGGGGATCGCCTTCAGCTCCTCGGGCGGCAGGTCGTAGAGGTCCTTGTCGGCCGGCTGGCCCGGATCGATCTTGTTCGCGATGCCGTCGAGGCCCGCCATCAGCATCGCCGCGAAGGCGAGATAGGGGTTCGCGGCCGGATCGGGGAAGCGCACCTCGACGCGCTTCGCCTTCGGGCTCGTCACATAGGGAATGCGGCAGGACGCCGAGCGGTTGCGCGACGAATAGGCGAGCAGCACCGGCGCCTCGAAGCCCGGGACGAGACGCTTATAGGAGTTCGTCGTCGGGTTGGTGAAGGCGTTGAGCGCCTTGGCGTGCTTGATGATGCCGCCGATGTACCACAGGCACTCCTGGCTGAGGCCGGCGTATTTGTCGCCCGCCATCACCGGCTTGCCGCCCTTCCAGATCGACTGATGCACGTGCATGCCCGAGCCGTTGTCGCCGTAGACGGGCTTCGGCATGAAGGTCGCGGTCTTGCCGTAGGAATTGGCGACCTGATGGATGGCGTATTTGTAGATCTGCAGATGGTCGGCGACCGTGACCAGCGACGCGAACTTCAAGCCCAGCTCGTGCTGCGCCGAGGCCACCTCATGGTGGTGCTTTTCCACCGCGACGCCCATCTGCGCCATCGCCGCGAGCATCTCGCCGCGCATGTCCTGCGCCGAATCGACCGGCGGCACCGGGAAATAGCCGCCCTTGGTGCGCACGCGGTGGCCGAGGTTGCCGCCCTCATAGGCCGTGTCCGAGTTGCTTGGCAACTCGGTCGAGTCGACGGTGAAGCCCGTGTTGTAGGGATCGGCCGAGAAGCGCACGTCGTCGAAGACGAAGAATTCGGCCTCGGGGCCGAAATAGGCGGCGTCGCCAATGCCGGTCGACTTCAGATATTCCTCGGCCTTGCGGGCGACGCCACGCGGATCGCGGTTATAGCGATGGCCGGTGGTCGGCTCGACGACGTCGCAGACGAGCACGAGCGTGGAGGCGGCGAAGAA
>Ga0335078_10010383_pt1 | contig 13784 bp, 10 predicted proteins | sample Lox_Sample_32_FD_206711 | JGI IMG/M metagenome (GOLD analysis project Ga0335078, IMG submission 206711) | Soil microbial communities from Loxahatchee National Wildlife Refuge, Florida, United States - Lox_Sample_3.2 | ecosystem: Environmental > Terrestrial > Soil > Wetlands | place: USA...
TGGCGGTGCAGGAGACGATGGATCGCGCGGCCGCCTCTGGCGTTGACCCCGCGGTTGTCGAGCGCTTGCGCCGCCACTATAGCGAGATTCGCGAAGGGATTGGCGTGCACAAGCCGCCGGAGCTGTACGGCGCGATTCCCACCGATCCCTATTCGCATACGCCCGGTTTCGCGGGAGTGCAGCAGCCGGGCATGACCGGCCAGGTGAAGGAGGATCTCATCTCGCGGCTTGGCGAGATGGGCGTCGCGGTCGAAGCGGGGCGGCTCGGTTTCCGCCCGCACCTGGTGAATCGCGGTGAGTTTTTGAAGGAGCCGAAGACGTTCCCATTCTACGGTCTCGCTCTCGAGCCCGGCACGCTCGCGTTTACCGTTTGCCAGGTGCCCGTGGTGGCTCACCAGGCAGGGCCGGCGCGGATCGAGATCTCGGGCGGCGATGGCTCGAGCCGCACCGTCGAAGGGCTGGAACTAGATGAGGAGACCAGCGCCGCGGTTTTCGAACGCACGGGAGCCGTCCGGCGGCTCGACGTGTTCTTCGGGCTGGCGGGGTGAGGCGCTAGCTTCGGGGAGTCCTACCCACCCGAGCGACGAGCCAGGAGAAACCGACCGCGACACCCAAGACCGCCAGGCAGGCCGTGGCCCAGGAGAGACAGTCCTGAGCGACGATGATGGCAGCCGGACCGGTCTGGTCTTTACGCCGATACCTGAACTGATCGAGGATGGACCAGGCGATCGGCATAAGCACTAGGGCCTGCAAGATCGCGCGGCCAGCCAAAGCCGAAAACCCCACGACGTTCTTGGGTTGTTCGATGGGGTTAGTCCGACGCTGGAACGCGTGATGAAGGAACATGAGACTTACGACTGCTGCCCAGAGCGACGATAGGCCCAGGCCTGCGGTGGTGTAGCAGCCGGCGGATATTCGCCACCGCTCGGACATGATCAGCGCCCCCAAAGCAGGTACTCCAGCAATCGCCAGCCACCTGGGGCCGGGACGATTTCGCAACCCTTGCACCGTGAACACCACGAACGCCGCCAGGAAGGACCAGGCTGCGAGCCTGCACATTGGCGCGTAGTAAACCCACATCATGCAAACATCCCAACCATCAGCCGGTGATTGTGGGCGGGGACGCGCCGGCAGGAATGCCGAGACAACCGGCCACCCTACAGTTGCGGCTACGGTCATTGCGCTCGTGACCCGGTAGGGGACCTTAAGCCTTTGGACACCGGCGAGAGATCCCAAGTTCCCGCGGAAGTCACTGGCTTCTATGGCCGGGCCCCGGCGTAGTAGCCGGCGCGGGCCTGCACCGTGAGCTTGCGTGGGTCCTTAACCTTCACCTTGAGCTCGTGAAAGCTGCCGTCCGCCTTGGCGTCTGCCGGCGAGAAGCCGAGAAGGTAAGAGCTCTCCGGGGTCGCGAGCTTGCGGAAGCCCGCGTCGAAGTCGTTGCCGGCCGCGACGTAGGTGCCGCCGGTTCCGTGGGCCAGTTCGGTCAGCGTCACGGGATTGTTGGGCGGCATGTACCGCCCGCGCCCCATCCGATTCGTGGGGTCGGACGCGTCGTAAGGGTTCACGGGCCGGATGGCAGCGCCGCCGACCCCGCCCACATCCAGCGCATCGATGCGAACCTTCGAGGCGATCGCCTGGTCGATCAGTTGGGCCATCTCGGCTGTGCGGTCATGGCCGACGTAGAAGCCAGGCGAGATGAGAAGTACGCTCCGCTGGCCGCGAACGAGCGCGACCCGGCGCACCAGCGAACTGAGCACGGAAAGCTGCAGCACTTCGGTCCGCGCGACGCGGCAGACCGGCGGCGATCCGAAGGCGATGTGTGAGACAGCGTCTGCGAGCTTGGTCCGGTCGTCGGTGAAATCGAGCATCACGCGGCAGGTGGTGGTGACGATAGAGGCGCGGTCGCCCGGCTGCAGCGCCGCCAGTTGCCGCGTGGCGGCGTTGCGGACTCGCGTCAGGTCGGCGGAGTCCCGAATCGCTGCGTCGTCGAACAGAAACGCCACGAAGCGTTCGGGCATAACGATCCCGCCCGCGGCCGGCGCGCCCGTTGCCATCTGCGACCGGTCCGCGACGGTCTGCCCGCCCGGACCGGTTTCGGCGAAGGACACGATCTCCTGGCGCTTGCCACGGTCGAACAGGTCGAAGTCCTCTTTGTGGAGACCCTTCACCGCATGCCCGTCGCGGTCGCGCACCACGACGGGCACCTGCACCAGGTTCACGCTGGATTGAAACGTCGGAGTTTCGGCCTGAGCCCACAGCGCCGGCGCGGCAGCCAGCAGGAAGATCGCGAGTCTCATCTCTTCGCCGCGATGCCTTCGACCAGGTCGAGGCGTTCTTTCCACGGATCCGGCTTCGCTACGGGGCCGTCGGCCGTGAAGTCCATCAACTTGTCGGTGGCGGCGTTATAGGCCGGCCATTCCGGCAGGCCCTTGCCGTTGGGATTGCCGGTCTTGGCGAAATTCACCCAATAGGCATTGGCTGCCTCGGCCGTGGCCTTGTCCTGGGGCGCGAGGTCCTTGCCGTAGCGCGCTTCGACGGTGTCGAAGACGAAGGGAATCTCGGTGGCGTGCGGCGCGCCCTTCCATTGCTTGCGCATCGACATGGCGACGTAGGAGAAGCGGTACTCGTAAGCGGGCTGGCCGGCCGAGGCGAGCGTGCGCACCGTAAACCGGGCCGGCTCGATCATCATCTGATCGGCCGCCACCAGCGTCCCGACCTGGCGGACGTTGCCGGTGCTGTCGGGATCGAAGGCCGCCTTGGCCTTATCGGCGTTCGCGCCGAAGCGGCCCAGCAGCTCGTCCATGGTCTTGGCCGTGTTGAAGCCGATGTCCTGGCTGTTGGCTCCGGCAATCAGCGGGATCTTCGCTCCTCGGCCGGCGGCGTAGGCGGCGTCGGGAGTCTCGACGATCACCTGGCCGTCGATCATGGGACCGGCGTAGGTGGGCGTCATCATGGTGGCCATGTTCAGGCCGTCGGTGACGGCTTCGGCGGGGAGCTTTCGCAAGGCGGCCAAAGCTTCCGGACCATCGCCGGCCACGCCCGCTTTCTTGGCGAACGCGAGGCCTACGGTTTCGGCCGAGGGCGTTCCGGCCGGGCTCGCCTTACTGAGATAGCGCGGCGGGAAAAGGCCGCTGCGGCCTCCGCCGCTCTCGATGATCGCCTTCTGGAAAAAGCCCTGGCTGAGGGGCGAGGTGAGCATGGCGAAAACCGATCCTCCGCCCGCCGATTCGCCGAACAGCGTGACGTTCTCGGGATCGCCACCGAAGGCCGCGGCGTTGCGGCGCACCCATTTGAGCGCGGCGATCTGGTCCATGTAGGCGTAGTTGCCGTGCGGCTCGGTGGGATTTTCCTTGGTTAGCGCGGGGAAGCCGAAGAAGCCGAAGCGGCCCAGGCGGTAATTGAAGCTGACGAAGACCACGCCGCGCTTGGCGAACTGGCTGCCGTCGTAGACCGCGGGCGAACTGCCTCCGTTGACGAATCCGCCGCCATAGATCCACACCATAACCGGCAGCTTCCTGGCCGGCCGCGAGGCCGGGATCCACACGTTCGCATAGAGGCAATCCTCGGCCGGCGTGACGCCCAGCGGCGCGGCGTCTCCGGGAAAGGGCTTCTGCATACAGTCGGCGCCGTATTGGGTGGCCGGACGGATGCCGCTCCAGGGCTTCACGGGCTGGGGCGGTCTCCAGCGCAGGTCGCCCACCGGGGCAGCCGCATAGGGAATGCCCTTGAAAGAGGTCACGCCTTGGGCTGTGACGCCCTTCAGGCGGCCGTGGTCAGTCTTCACCACGTCGGAGGCGCCGAGCGCGCTCGCGGCGATGGCGATCATCAGAGAGAGAGTCAGTTTGAGCTTCATGTCCGTATTCGAGGATACTACCGGCGGGGCCCGATCTTCTAGAAGCCCCTCAGTTCTCCCGTGGCCGGCATGCCGGAATAGTGGACGTGCACGAGCCGCCATTCGCCGCCTTCTCTGTGATAGACCTGCGTCTCGCGTCCCTTCGTTGTGATACTCGGCCCGCCGTTGTTGACAGTTGCATGGAAGGTCCACGTGAACTCCGACCAGGCGCCGTCGCCGTATACGTGAATGGCGGCCTCGTCGGGAAGCAGCTCCCGTTTCGAGAAGGTCGCCATCGCGCCGCCGTAGAAGTTCTTGAGGATCTGCTCGAGGCCGCGCTCGGTTCCCCGCGGGTGAATGAACGTGACCTCCGGGCCGGATGACCAGATCTTGCGAGCGGGATCGAGATCGAGGCTGTCGACGGCGCGCTTGTAGTCCGCGATGAGTTGATGGATCTGCTGGACAGAGGCAGTGTCGCCGGTCGAAGGCGTTTGCTGCGGCGCCGCGACCTCAATCAGCGTCAGAGGAAGCAGGATCAAGAGCGTTCGCTTCGTAGTTGGTCTCATTCCATGTTCCTTTCCTTGAGCGCATCCCGAACCGAGATCGAGAGAGGCGTCGTCGATCGCCGATGGGCGTGCGGACGCACGTTCACGGCTTGGCTTGCTTGGCGGGCTCGGCGCCGGCTGCGGCCGCTTCCTCCGCCAGACGCTTGCGGATCTGGCGGACGCGCGCCCGCATACGCTCGGCTTCCGAAGGGCGGTTCAGCAGGCGCAGCAGCTCGGCGTAGCGCTCCAGCACCATGCCGACCTGGACGCTGTCGGGCTGGATGCTGTTCTCCGCGAAGGCCAGCGCGCGGCGGTAGATCTGCTCGGCCTGTGCGTACTTCTTTTCGCCCACGAAGACCGAGGCCAGCTTGTCGTAGTTGGAGAGCGTGGTTCGTTCGCGGATCAGCAGGGCGCGGCCGTAGAGCGGTTCCGCCTGGGCGAATTTCTCCTCCGCCACGAAGGTGCCCGCCAGATTGTCGAGCGCGGTGGCGACGGTGGGGTGCTCGGAGCCGACCGTTTTCTCCCAGATGAGGAGGGATCGCCCGTAGAGGGGCTCGGCCTCGGTGTATTTCCGCTGGGCGTAGCAAACCCAGGCCAGGTTGTCGAGGCTGGGCACCAGCTCGGCGTGATCGGGGCCGAGAGCTTTTTCGCGGATGGCCAAGGCGCGGCGGAACAGTGGCTCGGCGGCGGCGAACCTCCCCTGGTCGCGGTACATCCCGGCCAGGCCGTCGAGGGTGGCGGCGACGCTGAGGTGTTCGTCGCCTTGGGAGCGCTCACGAATCCCCAGCGCACGGAGGTAGTAGGCCTCGGCGTTCTCGAACTTGGCCTGCACCGCATAGAGCGCCGCCAGATTCTCGAGGGTGGCGGCGACCTCGGGATGCTCTCCGCCGAGTGCCTTCTCGCGGATGGCCAAGGCGCGCTGGTAGACCGATTCGGCGTCGGCCCATTGGCGGTTTCCGGTATACAAGGTGCCGAGGCCGTTAAGAACCGTGACCAGCCGCGGGTCCATGGGCCCCCAGGTGCCTTCCTCGATTCCCAGCAGCCGGTGGTAGTGCGGCTCGGCGAGCATGGGCTTGCCCTCGGTGCGATAGACGGTGATGAGCTGGTCGAGGGTCGCGGCCAGGCGGGGATCGTTCTTCTCGAAGCTCTCCGCCTCGCCGAGCGCGCTTTGCAGCTCCTTCTCGGCGTCGGCATAGCGGCCCTGTTCGTAGGCCGTTCTGCCGGCGTCCATCGCTGCGTCCCAGCGCGAGGGCTGGGACTGAGCCCATGCGGACAGCGCGGCGATCAGCGCGACGGTGAGCCTGGCCTGCATAAGGGGGCACTGGGTCCCTTCCTGCGAGTATACATGCGGTTAACAGAGGGCGAGGGCCCAGGCGGGGGCTTCGGCCGTCGCCGGACTAAAGTTCTGACCGTCGACCGTCGAGAAAGGAGATGTGGGTGGCCGGAGTCGGCACGCGCAGGAGAGGTGGAGCATGTCTAACTGGAGTATCGGCAGAAAGATCGCCGTCGGGTTTCTGCTGGTCCTGATGCAGGCCCTCTCGGTCGGGATGTTTGGCCTGTGGATGACCAAACGGACGGCCCGCGATCTTGACTTGGTCTCGGCCGAGTTTCTGCCCGAAACCGAGCTGGCGACCCGGGTGGAGCGGGAACTTCTGAACGCCAGGATCCACTTCATCTATTTCGTGACCATCCAGAAGGAAGGCTCTCTCGAGAAGGGCTGGGTGAGGTTTCGCAATGCCGAGCAGGTACTACCGAAGCTGCGCGAATCGGTGAACACGGCGGAGGAGTTCGCCGACATGCGCCCAGACGTGGAGCAGCTCTGCCGCGACTTCGCCAGCTACCGGCCGGTCCTGGAGCGAATTATCGACGTGGTGCAGAAGGGGCAGAATCATGGGCCAGAGTTCGCGGACCTGATAAAGGAGTGGGCCCGTCTTGGCGGCGCGATGGCGGATTCGGCGGGGCGCCTCAGCCATCACGGCAGCGCGGCGACGGACGGATCGGCGAAGGAGGCGGCGCAGCGGTTGCACGTCGGCACGGCCGTCATGGCTGGCTCCTGCCTCGCGGGTCTGCTGATCGGCCTGGCACTGGCGTATCTGGTTACCCGCAATGTCACTCAGTCTTTAGGAAAGCTCACTTTGGATCTTGGCGAGTCGGCACGCCGGGTTGCGGACGCGGCATCGCAAGTCTCGGGATCGGCTCAAGCGCTGGCGCAGGGGGCGTCCGAGCAGGCGGCATCGCTCCAGGAGACATCCGCCTCAAGCGAACAGATCAGAGCCATGGCGAGCCAGAATCGGAAGAACTCCATTGCCGCGGCCGACAACATGGGTGAAGTGTCGGAGCATGTGGGCGGGGCCAACCGGAACCTCGATCAGATGCTGGCTTCGATGGAGGGCATCAACTCCTCGAGTGACAAGATCTCCAGGATTATCAAGGTGATCGATGAGATTGCCTTCCAGACGAACATCCTGGCACTGAACGCCGCGGTAGAGGCGGCGAGGGCGGGCGAGGCAGGTTTGGGATTCGCCGTGGTGGCCGATGAGGTGCGGACTCTGGCGCAACGCTGCGCGCAAGCGGCGCAAGACACCGATGTTCTGATCCGGGAGTCCATCGCCAAGTCAAGCGACGGCAGCACCAAAATGGGCGAAGTGGCGGCGGCGGTGAAGTCGATTACCGACAGCATTGTCAAAGTAATGACGCTGGTCGAGGAAGTGAAGCATGGGAGCGAGGAGCAGGCCCGGGGTATCGAGCAAGTGGCAAGAGCCATCGCGGAAATGGAAAAGACGACCCAGACCACCGCCGCCAATGCCGAGGAGAGTGCGTCGGCCAGCGAAGAGCTGCGCGGGCAGTCGGAGGCGCTCCAGGCCATTGTGATGCGCCTGGACTCGATGGTTCACGGCGGGAGTCTGGCGGCATAGGCCTGACCGCCCGTCGGGGCGGGGCCCGTGGCGGACAGGCCGCCCTCTCGAGCAAACTCGGCTGTCGTTTACCCGTTCTTACGGCGGCGGGTGCAGGCCAGCAGACCTGCCAAGCCCAGCACCACAAACCCGAAAGAGGCCGGCTCCGGGACCGCGGCGACGCCGATCAGCGCTGAGTTGGTCCCCAGGCTCGGATACGCTCCATTCTCGCTGCTTTGGGTCCCGATCCAATAATAGGCGCCGAGACCATCGGCTTCCGTGATGAGGCCGTTAACGTTCTGACCGCTCAGGTTGATACCGTAAAGGTAAAGAAACGACTCGCTCGCACCCGGAGCAAGGTTGGCCAGCCCCAGCTTGATGCCTCCGCCAAGGTCCCCAGTTTGGTTACAGCCCGCGGCGCAGGAGAGACCATAGCTGGCGGCCGGATCGGGACTCTCAAAGCCATAATACGAGCTGTCAACAACGTTGCCCGTAACCGGGTTGCCAAATGAATTCTCGTTGAATTCGGTCGGAGAGACATCCCAGTCCACGTCGCGCTGGAACATCACACCAGTGGCCATCGAGTTGCCCACGTTGGTCAGAGTGGTGTAGATCTTCAGGATGTTGCCGGATGGAGCAAACTGATAGACCTGTTTGACCTGCAATCCGAACGTCGTTGTGGATGTAACCGTGGCACTGTTTGTGCCGAGCGTCACGGTCGAGGACAAGTTGCTGGTGCCATAGTAGTAAGCCTGGTCGGCGTACGCGCTCACACCGTTCGCCGTAACACCCCAGGAATCGCGCGGGGTGCCCGGACTGAGCGGGTCGTATCCGTCGCCGTTCCGCATGTAGCCGATGTTGCTCGAGAAGTCGTACAGTTCACCGTTCGCCCCGATGCCGACTGTGAAGTTGCCACTTGGATCGCCGATTGTGCCCGCGAATGCCGCGCCAGGTATCGACAGGAGCGCAGCACAACAGATGATTACCACAGACAGAAAGTTCTTCATCTCGCCTCTCGCCGCCGTTCTGTCGCAGGCCCCCATAGGGGTACCCGCAAAGCCCTACCGACACCACACCCCAAACGGGGGGGCTTTTAGAATTATATGCGGGAGGTGCACCTTTTTGAAGAGAAAAAGATGATTTCATCACTTGATGTAGTACTAGTACCGGTCTGCTCCCGCGCCCTGGAGGGATTCCGCCCGTGAGGCTGCCTCGCGACCTTGCGCGCTACGATGAAGATGCCCCATGCCCGATCGCAAACCCGCCCTCGCGCGCGAACTCGGCCTGCGCGACCTGATCCTGTTCAACCTCGCGGCCGTGGTGGGAATCCGCTGGCTGGCTGCCGCGGCGCACACCGGTCCGGACTCCATCGGCCTGTGGCTGGGCGCCGCCATCTTCTTTTTCGTCCCGTCCGCCCTGGCGGTGTCGCGCCTCAGCGCGAAGGTTCCCGAAGAGGGCGGCCTCTACGCTTGGACGCGCAACAGCTTCGGCGACTGGCACGGCTTTCTGTGCGGCTGGTGCTATTGGCTGAGCAACCTGTTCTACATCCCTAATCTGCTGTTGGCGGGAATCGGAATGGCGGTCTACGGCCTGGGGTCGAGCCACGCCTGGCTGGGCGACGCGCGGCTGTTCGTCATCCCGGTGGCGGTGGCCATCCTGTGGATCGGCACCATCACGAACCTTGTCGGACTTCGGGTGGGCAAGTGGACGCAAAACGCGGGCGCCGTGGCGACCTACACCGCGGGCGTGCTGGTGGTGGGGCTGGGAATCGGGGTGTGGATCGTGCACGGCTCGGCAACGCCGCTCAGTGTGGCGCCGCGCTGGGATTGGAACCGGCTCAACTTCTGGTCGCAGATCGCCTTCGCTTTCGGCGGCCTGGAGCTGGGGGCGGTGATGGGCGGCGAGATTCGAGATCCGGAGCGCAATGTCCCGCGCGCGGCGTGGGTCAGCGGCCTCGCGATCGCGGCATTCTACATTGCGGGGACGCTGGCGGTGCTGGCCGTGCTCAAGCCCGGCGAGGTGAACATCGTCTCGGGCCTGGCGCAGGCCGCGGCCGCGGCGGGGGATCGGCTGGGGGTGCCGCTGGTGGCGCCGTTCGTGGCGGTGCTCATCGCGTTCGGCATCACCGGCCAACTCGGGGCGTGGATCGCCGGCTGCGCGCGGGTGCCTTTCGCCATCGGACTGGACCGCTACCTGCCCTCCGCCTTCGCGCGCCTCCATCCGCGCTGGAAGACGCCGCACGTCGCGATCCTGAGCCAGGCCGCCGCCTGCACGGTCTTCCTGCTCGCCATGATCGTGGGCGAAGACGTGCGCACCGGCTACCAGTTGCTGGTGGATCTGACGGTGGTCACCTACTTCATCCCCTTCCTCTACCTGTTCGCGACCGCCGCGCGCCACAGACTGCGGCTGAGCGCCACCGCCGGACTGGTGGTGACCGTCGCCGGCATCGCTTTCTCTCTGGTGCCGCCGGATGGCGTGAGCTCCATCTGGCGTTTCGAAGCCAAGCTGGCCGCGGGCTGCCTGCTGCTGGTGGGGGCCGGTAGAATGGCTTTCTTGAGGGGCAGACGCGCGCAAGCATGAATTACGAGGACGCAGTCCGGTTTCTGTACTCACTGGGCAACGAGGTGAAGGCGGCCAAACTGGGCCTCGGGCGGATGTCGGTGCTGCTCGAAGCGCTAGGCGATCCGCATCGCGCGGGCGACTTCATACACGTCGCCGGGACCAACGGCAAAGGCTCGACGTGCGCGATGATCGAGTCGGTCCTGCGGGTGGCTGGAATCCGGACGGGCCTTTATACCTCGCCGCACTTGCAGGAGCCGACCGAGCGCATCTCGATTGCGGGCGGCCCGGTGAGCCGCGAGGTTTTCGCCGCGGCGTTCGATCGGGTGCACCGGGCGGCGGAAAGGCTCATCGCTGCGGGCGCGCTCGACCTGCATCCGACTTACTTCGAAACCGTCACCGCGATGGCCTTCGTGGCTTTTCGGGAAGCCGGCGTACGGACGACGGTGCTGGAGGTCGGGCTGGGAGGACGCCTCGATGCCACCAACGTGGTGATGCCGCGCCTGGCGGTGATCACGCCGGTGGACTTCGACCACGAGGCTTTTCTCGGCCGGGGGTTGAGCGCGATCGCGGAGGAGAAGGCGGGGATCCTCAAGTCCGGAATTCCGGCCGTTATCGCGGCGCAGCGTCCGGAGGCCGCTCGAACGCTCGCCGCGGCCGCGGCCGCCCTGGGCGTGGAGCCGGTTTGGACCTCGGATTGGCGCGTCGCGGACTTGGCGCTCTATCCGGGCGGGAGCTGCTTCCGGGTGGTGGGGCCCAGGGAGTACCGCATCGATTGCCCGCTCGCCGGAGAGCACCAGGTGGCGAACGCGGTGACGGCGGTGGCGGCCCTGGACCGGCTGGGATTCCGGGCCGAGGCGATCCGCGAGGGCATCCGGCAGGCGCGCTGGCCGGGGCGCCTGGAACGCGTTGCGGCGGCGCCCGAGATCATTCTGGATGGCGCTCACAATCCCGCGGGAGCCCGCGCGTTGGCCGCCTACATCAATCGCTTCTTCGACGGCCGCCGCGTGTGGCTGATTTACGGCGCGATGCGCGACAAGGCGGTGGAAGAGATGGGCGCAATCCTGTTCCCGCTGGCCGATCAGATCCTGGCGACCGCTCCGGCAATGGCGCGCGCTCTGCGGCCCGAGACGATCCGGGAGCTGACGGATCATCCGCGGGTGCGCACCACCGCAACGCTCGGCGAGGCGCTCGAGATCGCGCGCCGAGAAGCCGCGGCCGAGGACGCGATATTCATCGCGGGGTCGCTGTTCCTGGTGGCCGAGGCGCGGCGGCTGCTGCTGGGATGACGGCGCGCGCGCTGCTACAATCGGTTCGAGACCTTGGAGCACCATGAAGCACGCACTGTCCACCCACCTGTTTGTCAATCATCGCCTGACCACGGCCTCGCTCGAGAGAATGCTGCACGCGGGCGTCGAGATGGCGGAGATCTTCTGCGCGCGGCAGCATTTCGACTACAACAACCGCGCCCAGGTAACGGAGCTGAGCCACTGGTTCAAGGACTCCGAGCTGACGCTGCATTCCCTGCACTCGCCCATCTACACCGACGATGTGTGGGGGCGAACGGGCCCGAACTCGGTGATCAGCATTACCGAGCCGGTGAAGGCGAAGCGCGTCCAGGTGGTGGACGAGATCCGGCGCGCGATTGAAGTCGCCGAGTACGTGCCGTTCAGGTACTTCATCCAGCACATCGGGGTCGGCGGCGAGGAGTATAGCGAGCGCGCGGTGGACGCGGCGTTCTCGTCGCTCGAGGAGCTGAGCGTGTTCGCACGGCAGCGCGGCGTCGAGATCCTGATCGAGAACATTCCCAACGCGCTTTCGAGCGCGCAACGGCTGGTGGAATTCCTGGGGCAGACGCACCTGCAACTGGGATTCTGCTTCGACCTCGGCCACGCGCACATGGGCGCGGGCGTGGAAGAGGAGTTCGACATCATGCAGGACCGCATCCGTTCCACGCACGTGCACGACAACAACGGCGAGGAGGACAAGCACATCTGGCCGCTGCTGGGCGAGGGCGGGACCATCGACTGGGCCCACGCCATGCGGGTGCTGCGCTCGCGCGAGGACCAGTATCCGCTCATGCTCGAGCTCAAGGAAGTCCCCGACCGCAAACACCAGATCGACGAAGTGCCGGAGATTTTCGACCGGCTGGAGAGCCTGTAAATGAGGATCACCATCGAGGAGGCCGCCCGGCACGCGGGCGAGACCGTCGAGATTCGCGGATGGCTTTACAACCTGCGCCGCTCCGGCAAGATCGCGTTTCCGCAGCTCCGCGACGGCACCGGGATCATGCAGTGCGTGGCGGTGAAGAGCGCGCTGCCCGAGGATGTTTTCGAGAGCATCAAGAACCTGACCCAGGAATCCTCGATCGCGGTGACCGGGAAGGTGCGAGCCGAGCCCCGCGCGCCGGGCGGATACGAGATGGACGTCGAAGCCATCGAGGTGTTCGAACGCGTGCCGGAGAGCGATCCCTATCCCATCACGCCCAAGGAGCACGGCGTCGATTTCCTGATGGATCATCGCCACCTGTGGCTGCGCAGCCGCCGGCAGCATGCCATCCTGCGGATACGGCACGAAGTGATCCGCGCCATACGCGACTACTTCGACAACCACGGGTTCACGCTGGTGGATACGCCGATCTTCACGCCCAATGCGTGCGAGGGCACCACCAGCCTGTTCGAGGTGAACTACTTCGACGAGGAGAAGGTCTACCTTACGCAGTCCGGCCAGCTCTACAACGAGGCCACGGCCGCGGCATTCGGCAAGGTGTATTGCTTCGGCCCCACGTTCCGCGCCGAACGCTCAAAGACGCGCCGCCACCTCACCGAGTTCTGGATGGTGGAACCGGAGATGGCCTACGCCACCATCGAAGACGTGAAGCAGGTGGCCGAGGAGCTGGTGGCCAGCGTGGTCGGCCGCGTTCTCGAGAACCGCGCCGCCGATCTGAAGGAACTGGAGCGCGACGTCACGAAGCTCGAGAGCGTCAAGGCTCCGTTCCCGCGCATCAGCTACGACGACGCGGTGAAGCGGCTCGAAGCCAAGGGCAGCGAGATCCAGTGGGGCGGCGATTTCGGCAACGCAGACGAAACGCTGCTGGGCGAAGATTACGACCGGCCGGTGATGGTGGACCGCTACCCGTCCGCGATCAAGGCTTTCTACATGCAACCCGATCCTGAGCGGCCGGAAGTGGCTCTCGGCGTCGATGTGCTCGCGCCCGAGGGATACGGCGAGATCATCGGCGGCGGCCAGCGCATCCACGACCTCGAGCTTCTGCTGAAGCGTATCGATGAGCAGGGTCAGAAGCGCGCGGACTGGGAGTGGTACATCGACTTGAGGAAGTACGGCACGGTTCCGCACTCCGGCTTCGGGATGGGCGTCGAGCGGGTGGTGGCCTGGATCTGCGGCCTGGAACACGTGCGAGAGACGATCGCGTTCCCCAGGATGCTTTACCGGACGAAGCCGTGAGATAGCCGGGGGCGATTCGCAATGCGCAAAACGCATATCGCAATCATCGGAGCGCCGCTCGATCTGGGCGCGGGGCGGCGCGGCGTGGACATGGGCGTGTCGGCGGTGCGGTTCGCCAACCTGGGGCAGCGGCTCGCGGGGCTGGGCTACAAGGTGGAGGACCTCGGCAACGTGGCCGCCGAGCAGCCCGAGCGCGCGGCGCCGGGCTCTGGCAACGCACGATACCTCCAGCACATCGCGCACACTTGCGCGCGGGTGGCCGAATGCGTCGAGGCGGCGCTGGGGCGCGGGCGTTTGCCACTGGTGATCGGCGGGGATCACTCCATCGCGGTCGGGACGGTTTCCGGCGCGGCAAAGCATATGCGGCACGCCAGGAAACGCCTGGGCCTGATCTGGGTGGACGCGCACCCGGACATGAACACGCCCGAGACCAGTCCCAGCGGCAACGTGCACGGCATGCCGCTGGCCTGCATCATCGGAATGGGGCCG
>Ga0335078_10010384_pt1 | contig 13783 bp, 6 predicted proteins | sample Lox_Sample_32_FD_206711 | JGI IMG/M metagenome (GOLD analysis project Ga0335078, IMG submission 206711) | Soil microbial communities from Loxahatchee National Wildlife Refuge, Florida, United States - Lox_Sample_3.2 | ecosystem: Environmental > Terrestrial > Soil > Wetlands | place: USA: Florida...
GGGGGATCCTTATGCGGTCTGGCGCTGGCTTCGGGCCAGCGATCCAGTGCGGTGGCACCCCCCCGGCGAGTTTCCGGGGTTCTGGATCCTGACCAAGTATGACGACATCCGCACGGTCTACCGCGACCCGGCCACGTTCAGTTCCGCCGGCGGGATCCTGCTCCGCCCGATCAAAGACGGTGAAGATCCCGGCGGGTCGCGGACGATGGCGCTGACCGATCCGCCGCGGCACCGCCAGCTCAGGGCGCTGGTGGATGAATGGTTCACGGTCCGGGCGGTACGTGGCATCGAGGAACAATTGCGCGTGGTGGCGCAGAAGGTGGTCTCGGAAGCGATCCTGCGCGAGAGCGTCGATTTCGTCCGCGAGGTGGCGGCGCGCATGCCGCTCTACGTGATCTGCCAGATGATGGGGGTCGCGAAAGGCGACTGGTCGTACATTTTCGAGCTGACCAGCCAGGCGTTCAGCGCGACCGATATCGCGGCACAGCGCGACGCTCACATGAACATCATCTTGTACTTCTCCGAACTCGCCGATAAGCGCGCGGTCGAACCGGAAGACGACCTGGTCAGCGTGCTGGCGTCCGCAGAAGTGGCGGGGGTAAAGCTGACGCCGGACGAACTGGTGCTGTACTGCGACAACCTGCTCGTCGGCGGCACCGAGAACACGCGCATCGCCGCGGCCAGCGGGATGATGGCGTTCATCGAGCACCGTGATCAGTGGGAGATGCTCGCCGGGTGCCCCGAGCTGATGCCAACCGCGGTCGAGGAGGTGCTGCGCTGGACCTCGACCGCGACCCACATCGTCCGGACGGCGACGACTCCTGTCGTCATCCGGGACCGGCAGATCGCTGCGGGTGAGCGGGTCACGCTGTGGAATCCGTCAGCCAACCGCGACGAGGAAGTGTTCACCGACCCGGAGCGGTTCAACATTCGCAGGCAACCCAACAGGCACCTGGCCCTCGGTGCCGGTGAGCACTTCTGCCTCGGCTCTACGCTCGCCCGTGCCGAGCTCCGCCTGCTCTACACCGAATTGCTGCGGCAGGCCGACGTCGTGGAACTCGACGGCACGCCGGTGCGGCTCGGCTCGATCGTGGTTAACGGCCTCGAGTCACTTCCGGTCAGACTCACGCCTCGCGGCCGCGGGGCGACCTGACATGACCGTCCATGATCGCTCCCCCCGTGCGGACCGCGAGGACGTCGACGCCGGCACGCGGAGCGAGATCGTCTCAGAGCCGGTCTCCGACTGGGCGACGGACTTCTCGCATATGGAGCTCGAGTGGGCCGACGATCCCTATCTGATCCAGGATGAGCTGCGCCGGCGCTGCCCGATCGCGCATACCGAACGGTTCGGCGGTGGCTGGCTGCCCACGCGGTACGAGGACGTATCGGCGATCGCCTACGACACTGAGCGGTTCTCGTCCCGGTCGGTCGTCGTGGGCAACTTTCGGCCGCCGCGCGACGCCGCGCCGATTGGCGACGCGCCGCCGATCACGTGCGACCCGCCGTTCCACGGCAGCGCGCGCAAGCTGCTCCTGTCCGCCTTCACAAAGACCTCGGTCGCGAATCAGGAGGAGAAGACGAGGGCGTTCTGCCACTCACTGATCGACAGCTTCGAGGGGCAAGACGTCGTTGACGCTGCCTCCGGCTACGCGCAGCACATCCCCATGCGGGCAATGGCGGATTTGCTCGGCCTCCCGCCAGACGACTGGCCGCAGTTCCGTGAGTTTGTCGAGGACACCCTCGAGGGCATCAACCTGCCGCCGGAGCAGCGCAACTGGCGGCTAGGCAAGCTGTCTGGCTACCTGCTCGCGCAGGTGCACGACCACCTCGACAACCCGCGCGAGGACCTCACGACGTACCTGACCGAAGTCAGGCTCTACGGCGCCAAGCTCGGGGAAAGACACGTCGTCGGCTCGATGATCCTGCTGCTTGTCGCCGGCATCGACACGACGTGGAGCGCGATCGGTGCGTCGTTGTGGCACCTGGCCAGGACGCCGTCCGATCGCTCGCGGATAGTCGCCGAGCCGTCCCTGCTGCCGACGGCGATGGAGGAGTTGCTGCGGGTCTACGCGCCAGTCACCATGGCCCGGCTGGTGAAGGAAGACATGCACTGGCGCGGCGTCGACATGAAGGCCGACGACTGGATCCTGCTGTCGTTCCCTGCCGCCAACCGGGACCCGGCTCAGTTCGACCGCGCCGATGAGGTCATCATCGATCGCGAGGTCAACCGGCACGCCGCGTTCGGCCTCGGCATCCACCGCTGCCTCGGGGCGCACCTGGCCAGGATGGAGCTTCGGGTGGCGCTCGAGGTCTGGCTGGAGCGAATCCCCACGTTCAGCCTGGCTGACCCGGGAGCGGTGACGTGGTCCACGGGCCAGGTCCGTGGACCGCGCATCCTGCCGCTGCGTATCTGCTGAGCGGCATCAGCGGCCAGATCGGCGCGCTCGGGCGGCTGCATCATCCGGGCCGGCGCGTTCGACTGCGGCACATCGTCACCTGAACGCCTGTGGCTGGCTGGCCGTGGTGACCCGCACGCCATGGATCAGTAATCGGCTACGCATTTCAGTACTGAATTCCAGCACCAAGTGCCGTTGTAGCCGAAGTTGTCAGTGTAGTTGGTGTCAACTCTGTACCGAGATCCACGGTGCAGCATGAACTCCTCAAATTTTCGGTACTTACTCGGCGCGAAAGTATCCTCGACGATCAGGTAGTCGCCACTCTTTATAAAACGGTCAAGGTGCGTGAGTACCGTCACAAGATTGACGTGGGCATCCTCGATAACCAGCAATGGATGTGGCAGGTCCACCATAGGAACCGGGAATTCGTCGGCGATCGCGGCGAGATCCGCCTGTATGAACTCTATCCGCGGATCGTTGACCTGCACGCGGTCGATGTCGCGCTCTACGGAGAAGGTCCGCGTGTTCATGCCAAATGCGGAAGCCATGTCCGCGAGCCATAGCGCACTGCCACCGACAAAGGATCCCAGCTCGATAATTGTCGCCGGGCGCAGTTCCCACAAGAGCATGGGATACAGCACCATGTCGTAAGGATCTTTGAGCATTGGCACGCCGCGCCAGGTAACGCCGGCCTTTCCGTGCCGTTTGTACTTGGTTGCCTGAACGATGTCCTGGAGTTCCCGGTCTACTATCGCCGAGCGGGAATCGCGGGCTTCGAACGGCTCGAAACGCTTCAGGTCCTCACTCACGGAATAGTTCGTCACGGCCGCCCGGTAATTCCTGGATAGTGAGCTGCCTTGCGCCCGGATCCCGGACGGTGCGCCACCATGCACTCGGGCCCCGAATGGTGCGCCACCATGCCCCCCGGGTAGGGCGCCACTGTGCGCTGGGGGCCTGGATAGGGCACCGCCTTGCTCTCCGGTTTCGCCAATCATCAGGACTCTCATTCTCGCCTTCTGCGAACCCCCGCCCTAGCATGGCCAAACGTTCTCAGCGTCATCAACCGCCGGGCCACTCCGCGCGGCACCTTCCGTTCCGTTCGGCTCGCTCTTGCGGCAAGCGGCAAATGGCGTAAGCATGGAATCAACTTGGAAATACGATTGTTCAAAGTTTACGTTATTCGGCTAGGTCCATGTAACTGCACAACAAGGAAGTCGTGTCACGATGAGCATGTCCCAGACCGAATTGCATATCCGGCGTCTCACCGGCAACGTAGGCGCCCAGATCTCGGGCGTTCGCCTGTCCGCGGACCTTTCCGAGGAGACGATCGCGCAGATTCGCGCCGCCGCCCTGGCGAACAAGGTCCTGTTCTTCCGGGGGCAGCAGCACCTTGACGACACGGAACAGGTCGCTTTCGCCAGCCGGTTCGGCACAGTCACCCGGAGCTACCCGACCAGAAACGCGGCACAGGAGCCGGACCTCCTCGAACCCAGCTCGTCCGCGGACATCACCACCGCCTGGCACACCGACATCACGTTCGTGATCCAGCCGCCGTCGTTCTCTATGCTCCGCTCCCTGGTGATGCCGCCGGTCGGCGGGGATACGCTGTGGGCCAACACGGCGACCGCGTACACCGCCTTGCTGCCCGGGCTGCGCGAGCTGGCGCACCAACTGTGGGCCCTGCATACCAACGTGCGCGCGGAGTACCCGCGGGTCGGCAGCCCTGGCCAAGGCCAGCGCCCGGGGCCGGACCAGCATCCCGGCATGGGCCAGCGTCCGGGCCCTCGGCCGGGTCAGGAGCCGCCGCTCCGGATGATGGACAGGAACGCCTCCAGGCCGATGGCCTTCAGGACCACGCATCCCGTCGTCAGGGTGCACCCTGAGACCGGCGAGCGGTGCCTGCTGCTCGGCGCGTACGCTCGCGGCTTCGTCGGCTACCACTCCTCCACCTTCGAGACGATCTACAAGATCTTCCAGGACGTGATCACCCGACCGGAACACACCGTCCGCTGGAACTGGCAGGTCGGTGACCTGGTCATCTGGGATAACCGGGCTACCCAGCACTTCGCGGTCAACGACTACGGCTCCGCGGAGCGCCGCGTGAAACGCGTCACCGTCGTGGGCGAGATCCCGGTTTCCATCGACGGCGAAACCGGCCGCGCCATCCAGGGCGACGCCTCCGCATACAACCGCCAGACGCCCGGGTCGGTCGACATGGCCGATGCGATCACCTGATGGACACGGGGGGCATGCTCGACCTGCTCGCGCTGGAGCGGGTCGGGGACAACCAGTTCCGCACGGCATGGGTCGGCGAGAAGCCCGCGGCCCTGTTCGGAGGCCAGCTCGCCGCGCAAGCGCTTCGGGCCGCGGCGGCGACGGTGGCGGCCGACCGCCACCCGCACTCGCTGCACGGGTACTTCCTCAGCCGCGGCGATATTTCCCGCCGGGTGCTGCTGAGCGTGCACCGCGACCGCGACGGCAGCTGCTACTCCAACCGGCGGATCATCGCGTCGCAGGACGGTGCCGTCATCTTCGACATGGTCGCCTCGTTCCACGTGCCCGAGCCGGGCCAGGACTACCAGGCACGCCAGATCCCGCGGGTCGCCGGACCGGATGGACTGCCCTCGTTCGTGAGCCGGATGGTGCGCGGAGTGGACATCCGTGTCCCCGAGCAGCCAGACCCGGGCCAGCGGCGGCCGTCGCGAGTCTGGCTCCGCTCCACGCACCCCCTGCCGGACGACATCACGCAAGCCTGCGCGCTGGCGTACGTGTCGGACATTTTCAGCGGACTGGTGCGTGTGCCGGGCGCGACCAACTCCACGCCGAGGCGGAGCATCGACCATGCGGTCTGGATCTACCGCAAGGTCGCGCTTGACGACTGGGTGCTGGCGGACCTGCACCCGGAGTCCACCTTCGGCGGCCGCGGCATGTACACGGGTCAGATCTTCGCCAGCGACGGTACTCTCGCCGCCGGCATCGCGCAGGAGTCGCTGTTCCGCCCGAGGCCGCCTCGGGCCGGTCCGCTGGCCGATGGTGACCCGAAGGTGGTGGCTACCTGTTCAGCTGCTGCTCAGCGATGTCAGCCAGATGCGCGATCGTGAAGTCGTCGAAGGCGTCCTCGGGTGTGATGGACACCCCCAGCAGGCGGTTGACCTGGAGGATGATCTGGTTGGCAAAGACCGAATCGCCGCCGAGCTCGAAGAACTCGTCGAGCACCCCGATCGGCTTCATGCCGAGCGATGTCTGCCAGATCCCCACGATCTGCTGCTCCACGGCAGTGCGCGCCGCCACGTATTCGTGACCGAGTTCGGGGCGCGGGGATGCCTGGGCTTGCCTCCCCACGTTGCGGAGCAGCGCGGCCTCGTCGCCGGCCAGTTCCCCGAAGAAGCTGAAGGCCGGCCCTGGCGGATAGAACCGCAGCAGATCCTCCAGGTCGTACGGCAGCGCCACTATCTGAGTGGCCGCGCTGGCGATGATCCGGCCCAGCATGTCCAATCCGTCAGCCATGCCGATGCTGCTGATCCCGGTGCGCAGGCTCCGGTCCCTGGCGCTCTCGCCGGCGGGGTCCGCCGCCCGCGCGGCCATTCCGGCATCTGCCCACGGACCCCAGTTGATGCTGGTGGCAGGGAGGTCCCGGCGGTGCCGGTAGTGGGCGAACGAGTCGAGGAATGCGTTCGCGGCGCAGTAGCTGGCCTGGCCCGGCGAACCGACCACCGAAGCCGCGCTGGAGAACATGACAAACCAGTCGAGGTCGTCGGCCGCCGTCAGCCGGTGCAGGTTCTGGACGCCATGCGTCTTGGGTCCGAGAACCCCGGCGAGCGAGCCGGGTTCCATCTCCAGCAGCGGGCCGTCGTCCAGCGTTCCGGCCGCGTGAATGAGCCCGCGCAGCGGTCCGAGCCGGCTGCGCATCGTATCGAGCGCGGCGGCCAGCGCGGCGGGGTCGCGGACATCGGCCTCCGGCGTCTCCACCTGCACACCGGAACGCCGCAGTTCCGCCACCCGGTCTGCGGCGTGACCGGACGGTGCATGGCGGCCCAGCAGCGCCAGCCGCCTGGCACCCATGTCCGACAGCCAGGCGGCGACGCCCGGGCCGAGTCCGCCCGACCCGCCGGTGATCAGATACCAGCCATCGGGGGCCAGCCGCAGCGGCTCGGCGGGCAGATCCGCGACCGGTGCCAGCCTCCTGACGAACCGTTGCCCATCCCGGAAGGCCACCTGGACCTCGTCGTCGCCGCGGATTTCGGCGGTCAGCAGCGCGGCCTGGCCCGCCTGATCTCCGGCATCGGGGTCGACGTCGATGCAGCGCTGCCTGAGGACCGGGTTCTCGAACGGCAGGCTGCGCATCAAGCCCCAAACCGCGGCGCCGGCCGGGCACCGGGCACCAGTCTCGGCCAACACGGCGTGTGCGCCATGGGTGACGACGACCAGTTCCTCGACGCCTGCCGCGCTGAACGATACGGCCTTGATGAGCTGAACCAGCGCCGGGGTCAGCAGATCAGCCCTTGCCGGAGCGCGACCGGTCTCTGGCGGCCCGCAGACGAACATGACACCTGTCAGCGGCCCGGCTTGGGCGAGCAACCCGGAAAACCCCTCCGGGCTCAGCGAGTCGACGAGGTAGTCGCCGGGCGCAGCCGTGGCCGCAGCGGAGCCCGGCCGGTGTCTCGCGGTCAGCACCTTGCTGCCGTCGGCCCGCAGCGCGGCCGCGATCAGGCTCACGCTGGGATTGACCGCGCCGTCGAAGACCAGCCAGGTCCCGGGCGGGCGTGCCGGAGGCCTGGCCAGTTCCCGTGGCCGCCACACCGGCTCGTACAGCCACAACGACCGTTCCGGGCGCGGCTCTGGCCCGCGTTGCGGCTCCGGCTCGGCGGCCAGCCCGGATCGCGCGCCACCGGCCTTGGCAAAGGCGAGGTTGTCCACCTCGACGTACAAGCCGCCATCCGGTCCGTGGATCCGGAAATCCGCGCTCGGCGCGCCGCTGCCCTCGGCACGCAGCCGGACATGCGCGACAGCGTCGGGCCCCGGTTCGGCGTGCCAGCGCAGCTCGCCCATGCCCGCCGGCACCCAGAAGCCGTCGGCCGGATCGGCGTCCGTCATCACGGCGGCCAATAGCTGGAACGCGCCGTCGAGGACTCGGGGATCGCACCGGAACCGGGGGTCCGGGCCGCCGCGAACCTCGATGCGGCCGATCGCTTCGCCGTCGCCGATCCTGATATTGGTCAGCGGGCGGAACGCCGGGCCGTAGCCGAAGCCGCGCCTGGCCAGCCGGCCGTAGAGCTCTCCCGCAGCCAACGGCAGGGTGCAATCGCCGGCGGCCCACGCACCGGGCTCCTGCCTGGCCTCGGGCAGCGGGGCGACGTGCGCGCTCGCATGCCTGCGCCAGCTCGCACCGTCTGCTTCGTGGCTGGCGTGCAGCTCGGCGGCGTATCCGGCATCGGCGCCCGCGCCGGCGCCGGTCAGAGTCAGCTGGGTGATCTGGCCATCGTCGTCGAGCGGCAACGAGCGCCGCATGGTCAGATCGGTGACGGCGAGCCCGCCGCCCAGTCCCGCCGCACGCGCGGCGGACAGCACCATCTCTACGTATCCGGCGGCCGGCATGACTGGCTGCCCCGCGACCAGGTGGTCGGCCAGCCAGGTGCGAGCCCAGGCACCGCCCTGATGCTCCCAGACCAGCCGGCCGGCCGGGACGGCGAGTGGCAGCGGGTGCCCCAGCAGCGGATGGTCCCCGGCATCAGCCGCAGCCGCCGGCCGGGCCGGTTGCGGGGCCAGCCAGTATTTCGCGTGCTCCCAGGGATAGAGCGGCAGCGCGGCGGGCGGCATATCCGTCCCCTCCCCCCGGTACAGCCGCTGCCAGCTGATCTCGGCACCGAGCTGGTACAGCTCACCCACCGCCGTCAGCAGCGCCGGCAGTTCGCGGGAACGGCGCGCGGACGCGAGCACGGCGGTTCGCGGCCGGCCGACGGACGTGCAGATCCGGCGCAGCGGGCGCTGCAGCACCGGGTGCGGGCCGATCTCCACGATCGATGCCACCGGGTGGGCGCGGATCATCGCCTCGATCGAGTCAAGGAAACGAACCGGCATCCGGGCGTTACGCCGCCAGTACTCCTGGTCCAGGCGGGACCCGTCGATGGCGTCCCCGGTGACCGCTGAGTAGAAAGGCACGTCGCTGGCGTGCGGGCGCAGCCAGCTCAGCTGATCCGCCAGCGCGTGGGCTGCTGACTCCATGGCGGCGCTGTGGAACGGGTAATCAACTCCGAGCCAGCGCGTGAACGTGCCCTGGCTCAGGCTGGTGCGGAGGAGTTCGAGCTCCCCGGCGGCGCCGGACACGACGACTTGGTCGTCGGCGTTGACCGCCGCTACGTCGACGTCTCCGCCATACCGCGCGATGAGCTCACGCAGCTCCGCCTCGGGCATGCCTACCGCCAGCATCCGGCCTTTCCCCGCGGTGTCCGCCATTGCCGCGCCGCGCTCTATGGCCAGCCGCATCGCGTCGTCCAGGGTCAGTACCCCGGCGGCGTACGCGGCAGCGATCTCTCCACTGCTGTGGCCTGCTACGGCGTCCGGGGTAATGCCCAGGACCCGCCACAGCTCGGCGAGCGCGGCCTGGACGGCGAAAAGTAGTGGCTGCGCGTACTCGGTGGCGGCGAGCCGGGAATCGGTGGCGTCGGCCAGCGCCTCGCTGATCGACCAGCCGGCCAGCTTCCGGCAGGTCTCGTCGCAGCGCTCGATGAACGAGGCGACGAGGGGGTCACGCGCCATGAGCTCGGTGCCCATGCCCGCCCACTGCGTCCCCTGCCCGCTGAAAACGAACGCGACTCCAGGTGGCGGCGACGGTGGCAGGGCGTCACCTGGCGGGACGTGGCTGACGGCCGCCAGCTGCTGCGAAAGCTCGGTCACGGACGATGCGACGAACGCGGCGCGGTACCGATGGTGCTGCCGCCGGACCGCGGCGGTCCGGGCCGCGGCGGTCAGGTCGTCCACGGCGCCTGTCCGCAGCCTTTCCAGCCAGGCCCGGCACAGTGCGTCGAGCGAACGCGGGCTGGCGGCCGACAACGGCAGCAGCACCGGCCGGCCTTCCGCTGCCTCGTCGGAGGTGCTGGCCCGGCCTTCCCCCGCCCCGTCGAGGGTGCCCGGCCGGGGCGGAGCGGATTGCAGGACCGCGTGGGCATTCGTTCCGCCGAAGCCGAAGCTGCTGACCCCGGCAAACCACGGCGCGGCGTCGCCGCGCAGCGCCACCGGATCGGCCACCGCGCGAAGCCGGAGCTCAGAAAACGGTATGTGCGGATTCGGGTTCGCGAGGTGGATGGTGGGCGGGATGACGCCGTGGTGCAGCGCGAGGGCCGTCTTGATGACCCCGGCGATCCCGGCCGCGGACTCGAGATGGCCGATATTGCTCTTCACGGACCCGATCAGGCAGTCGTCCGTCGCGTCCGCGGGCCGCACCACCGGCCCGAGCGCCCCGGCCTCGATCGGGTCGCCGAGCAGCGTGCCCGTTCCGTGGCACTCTACGTAGCTCACGCGGCGCGGATCGACGCCCGCGTCGTGATAAGCGCGGCGCAGCACGGCGGCCTGCGCGGCAGGATTGGGGGCCGTCAGCCCGTTGCTGCGCCCGTCGGAGTTGACCGCACACCCGCGCACCAGGGCGTAGACGCGGTCGCCGTCGCGTCTGGCCGAAGAGAGCGGCTTCAGCACCACCACTCCGCAGCCCTCGCCGCGCACGTAGCCGTCGGCCGACGCGTCGAAGACCTTGCAGCGCCCCTCGGGAGAGAGCATCCCCGCCTTGCTGATGCCGATGGTCAGCTCCGGGTCGAGAAGCAGGTTGACGCCGGCGGCCAGCGCGAGGTCGCAGTCGCCGTCGCGCAGGGCTCTCGCGGCGAGGTGCAGCGCGACCAGCGACGATGAGCACGCGGTGTCGACGGCCACGCTCGGGCCGCGCCAGTCGAGAACGTACGACAGCCGGTTGGCGGCGATCGACAACGCCCCGCCGGTGGGCATCAGCCCGTCGATGAGCGAGACGTCGGCGCGTTGCCGCAGGGCGTATTCGCTGACCGAAACGCCGACGAAGACCCCGGCCTGCGAGCCGCGGTGATCGGCCGGGGGGAGTCCAGCGTCCTCGAGTGCTTCCCAGGCCGTCTCGAGCAGCAGCCGTTGCTGCGGATCCATGCGCTCGGCCTCGGCCGGCGGGATACGGAAGAAGGACGCGTCGAAGCCGTCGATCTCCGCCAGCAGCCCGGCCCACTTGCTGACCGAGGCACCCGGTGCCGTCCGGTCGGGTGACCAGTACCGGCTGACATCCCAGCGATCGGGCGGGACTTCCGTGATCGCGTCCGTACCCGCCGTGAGCAGCGACCAGAATGCCTCCGGCCCATGTGCTCCCGGCAGCCTGCAGCCGATTCCCACGATCGCCAGTGGCTCGGATGACGCGTGCACGGCCGCCGCAGCAACGGCGGGCTCCGGTTGCCCGCCCTGGCCAGAGAACGCGGCGACGAGCGAGCCTATCGTCGGGTACTCGTACAGGGCGGTGGGCGCGACCGGCCGGGCCAGGATCTCGGCGAGCTCACCCGCTATCGCGGCCGCCTGCGAGGATTCGAGCCCGCAGGCGCTGAACGGCTCGTCGTCGTCCAGCTCGCCGACTGGCGTCCCCGTCGCCATGGCTACCCGCGCCACGAGCCAGCCACGGAGTTCCTGGGCGTTCATCGCCGCTCTCCTGACGACTCGTGCCGAGGCGATCCGGGTGGCTCGCCGGCGGTGCGGTCGCTGAATCCGGCGATCACCGGTAGCCGCCCCGCGGTGAGCAGCTCGCGGGTGTGCAGCCGGCGGACCTTGCCGCTCGAGGTCTTCGGCACGGTATGCGCGGGCACGAGAGCGATGCTGCACAGCGCCACTCCGAGCCGTTCCTGCACCGCCTGCTGAATCCGGGGGAGCAGCTCGGCGGCCTGCTGCGGGTCGGTGGCCGTGGTTTCCTGAACCAGCGCGGCCCGGTCGGTGCCGTCACCGCCCAGCGAGAAGGCCGCGCCGCAGCCCGGGCGCAGGCGGACGTCGGCTGCCTGGCCGATGGCCTCCACGTCCTGGGGAAGGATGTTCCGGCCACGTATGATCATGAACTCCTTGATCCGCCCGGTGATGAACAGCTCGCCGTTGGCGAGGAAGCCGAGATCCCCGGTACGCAGAAAGCGCTGGCCGGGGAATCCCGGCAGCGCGGCGCCGAACGTCTCCGCCGAGAGGCCTGGCTTGTCCCAGTAGCTGTCCGCGGCGCTCGGGCCGGCCACCCAGACCTCGCCTACCTCGCGGTCGCCGAGAGGCAGCGTTTCCGACCGGTCCACGATGACTACCTGGTGACCCTCGGGCACACGGCCGGAGGAGACCAGCTGCGTCGGCTTCTGATCTGCTGGACCGGGCGGTTCGGCCACGCCCTTCTCCAGGGCCTGCGAGTCGACCTCCAGGCGGACCGGGGCGCCTGGCACAGAGCCCGTGACCAGCAGGGTGGCCTCCGCCAGGCCATAACAGGGGTACAGCGACGTCTCGCGGAACCCGCATGCGGCGAACGCGCTGGCAAAACGCGTCAGGCTCTCGCCGCGGATCGGCTCGGCACCGACGAAGGCGACCTGCCACGAGGAGAGATCGAGCGACTCCTTTTCCTCCTCGGTCACCCGCCGGACGCACAGCTCGTATCCGAACGGCGGTCCCCCGCTGTGCGTGACCCGGAACCTGGTGATCGCGCTCAGCCAGCGGCCCGGCCGCTGCAGGAAGTGCAGGGCCGACATGAGATAGCAGGGCCAGCCGGCGTAGAGCGGGGCCACCACGAAGCCGAACAGTCCCATGTCGTGATAGGGCGGAAGCCAGCTCAGCCCGATGCCAGACGGCACCCGAAGCGACCCGAGAATTGCGCGCTGATTGGCGAGAATATTCTCGTGGCGCAGGATCACGCCGCGAGGATCGGTGGTCGATCCCGAGGTGTACTGCAGCAGTGCCACTGCGTCCGCACGGATGCGGGGCTGCCGCCAAGCGGAGGCGTCGCCGTCGCCCTGGTCGGTCGCTATCCATGTGACGCCGGCAATCGGCGCCGCAGCCGCGGCGTCCTGCACGTAGGAGCGCAGGTGGTCTTGGGTCAGCACCGCCCTCGCGGTGCAGTCCGAGGCTATGAGGCGCAGGTTCGCCAGGCCCGCCTCCATCCGGCCCGGCATCGGCGGGTAGACCGGCACCGCCACGATCCCGGCGTAGAGACAGCCAAAGAGCGCCGCTATGAACTGGAGCCCGGGCTCGTACATGAGAATGGCCCGGGTTCCCGGCGCGAGCACGTCGCGGAGCTGGGTGGCGACCCGCCGCGCCTCGGTGTCCAGCTCGCTGTAGCTGATCGGCACCGCGCCGCCCTCACCCTCGGGCAGGAAACCGTAGGCCAGGCCGTGCGGATTGCGCTGCGCCCGGTCTTGCAGCAGTTCCCCCAGCGTTTCCGCCTTCTGCTCAACCTTCATCGTCGTCCTTGCGGTTGCCGGGCCCGGCGACGTGTGTCCGCCAGAGCATTCCGGCATCGACGGCGCGGCGCGTGCCGATGTCCAGGGCGTCGACCCCCTGCTTGGCCATGGACACCGCGTAGGCCTCGACCGGGTCTGCGGCCGCGTCAGCGAGCGGCGGGATCCGCGCCAGGGCGCGTTCTATCGCGGGCTCGAGCTGCTTCAGCTTCTTTTCGCGAGCCACTTCGTGACGCTCGCGGAATGCCGGGATCACCTCCCGGCCGAGGTGCCCGAGCGTCTCGCACACGTGCTCGTGCGGATATCGGCCTGCCTGCTGCAGCAGCATCACCTGGTCGACGCCGGCGGCCTCGAGCTCCTCGAAGTGCCGGCGCACGTCGGCCGGGGTTCCGATGGCGGAGATCCCGGCCATCGGCTCCTGCGGCGAGCGGAGGAACTCGGCCCACAGGTCCGTGCGCCCGGGAAGATGCGTGCCAAACCTGTAATACCAGGCAAGCGCCCATTTGAAGAAACGCTGCCCCTCCACGCCGCGCGCTCGCGCGACGTCGGCGTCCGGATGCACCATGACCCCGGCGAGCATGGCCACGTTAGGGTTTACGGCCCGCCCGATCGGCTGGCATTCGTTTTCGAAGGTCTCGTAATACTCCTTGACCCAGTAGCGGGCTTCTCCCGGGTCCATGAAGGCGAACGTCAGAGCGCCCATGCCCAGCCGCGCCGCCATTTTCACGGTATCGCGGTTCGTGCAAGCCACCCAGAGCGGTGGATGCGGTTTCTGCGCTGGCTTGGGGACGATATTGCGGGCGGGCATCGAAAAGTATTTTCCGCGGTAGCCAGCGTATGGTTCCGAGACCATCATATTCGCAGCTTCTCGGACCGCTTCGGCCCACATATTTCGTTTTTCCAGGTAATTGACCCCGAAGC
>Ga0335078_10010385_pt1 | contig 13779 bp, 8 predicted proteins | sample Lox_Sample_32_FD_206711 | JGI IMG/M metagenome (GOLD analysis project Ga0335078, IMG submission 206711) | Soil microbial communities from Loxahatchee National Wildlife Refuge, Florida, United States - Lox_Sample_3.2 | ecosystem: Environmental > Terrestrial > Soil > Wetlands | place: USA: Florida...
CACGTCTTGGGGTCGAGCCCCGATTCCTCCATCTGCTCGGGCTGGATCTCGACCGGCCGCTTGCAAACCTCACAGATCAGCCGCACCAGGCGCTGCGCCAGGATACAGTTGAGGGCGGAGACAAAGTGGTAAGGCTCCACGCCCATGTTGAGGAATCGGCTGAGTACGTCGAGCACGTTGTTGGCGTGCACGGTCGTGAAGACCAAGTGACCGGTCAGGGCTGACTGAATGGCGATCTGCGCGGTCTCGTTGTCGCGAATCTCACCCACCATGATCTTGTCCGGGTCATGACGCAAAATCGAACGCAGCCCGCGGGCGAAGGTCAGCCCCTTCTTCTCATTCACCGGAATCTGGGTGACGCCCCGGATCTGGTACTCCACCGGATCCTCGATGGTAACGATCTTGTCTTCGTCGCTCTTGATCTCGGAGAGGGCGGCATAGAGCGTGGTGGTCTTGCCGCTGCCGGTGGGACCCGTGACCAGTACCATGCCGTAGGGTTCGCGGATAAAGCGGCGCAGGCGCTTCAGCTCGCGCTCGGAGAGGCCTAGGACGTCCAGCCGCAACTGGCGGAACTTCTCGCTCAAGGACTCCTTGTCGAGAATACGGAGCACGGCGTCTTCGCCGTTGATCGACGGCATGATCGAGACACGGAAGTCGATGGGGCGCCCGCGATAACGCACCCGGAAGCGCCCGTCCTGCGGCACGCGGCGCTCCGCGATATCGAGCTCCGCCATGACCTTGATGCGGGTGATCAGGTTGGACTGGAATTCCTGCGCCAGGGGCCGCATGGCTTCCTGTAACACGCCGTCGATGCGATTCTTGACCACCACCGCGTTGTCATGGCTCTCGATATGGATATCGCTGGCCCGCCGCTCCAGCCCGGCAAAGAGGATGGAATCCACCAGCCGGATCATGGGACTCGATTCACGATCTTCTACCAGCGACTCGAGTGAGAGCCCCTGCTCGGCGTCCTCCTCGCCCTCCCGGATGACGTCGATCCGGAAGTCTTCGGTGGCTTCATCCAGGACCCGCCTCGAAGGCTCGGTGTTCTTGAGGGCTTCGCGCACCTGGCTGACGGCCGCCACCTGAACTCGCAGCCGGCGTCCCAGCCGCGTCTCGAGCTCATCCAGCCGCTCCAGGTTTGTCGGATCGCCCACCGCCACCGTAAGATGGCTGTCTTCTTCCGCCAGGGGCAGAAACTCGTAGCGCACCATCAGGTCTAGAGGAATTGAACTGAGCAGATCCTTATCCAGAATGAACTGGCGCAGGTCCGCAAACGGGAACCGGTAGCGGTCTGCCAATTGGCGCGCCTGTTCCAACTCCAGCTCCAGATTGGCCGGCGCCGTGACGACCGTCGGTGTGTCACCCACGAGACTCTCCCTTTCTACTCGTTGCCAACAGCGTCTCAGGACGTGCCTGGGTCATTTGCGCCCGCGCCACGGGCAGGCTGGCATCGACCTTCGCCCGCTCGCTGAGGGCGAACTGCATCACTCTTGCGATATTTAGGGCTCCTCGACCCATAACCAGCAGGCATTCATCGTCGTCCTCTGCGCTCAGCCAACCTGTCCTGCCAGCGAGAAGAGCGGCAGATAGAAGGCCACCAGCACAAACGCCACCACGATAGCGATCAGGGCGATCATGACGGGGTCCACTAGCGAAATCATAGTGGAAAGGTCGACGTTCACATCCTCTTCAAAGAACTCGGCCATACTCTCCAGCATGCCCGTCAGGGCGCCGGTGCCCTCGCCGATCTCCATCATGTCCATGGCGACGTCGGGAAAGAAGCCGGTCATGCGCAGGCTGGCGGTAAGGGACTTGCCGCTGGTAACTTCGGTTTGCGCAGCGGCGATGGCCTGGACGAGCAGCGGGCTGGTCACCGACTGACGGGCAGTCTCGAGGCCCGCCTTGCACCAGGGTTCCGAAGGTGCGCGCAAACTCCGCCACCGAGAACTTCAGCAGAAGCTTCCCGACGATAGGCTGGCGATACTTGAATCGGTCCCAGGCCAGTTTCACCTCCGGCGACTTCCACAACTGTCGCGCACCCAGAAAGAGCAGGACGATGGCTGCCAGGAAGGCCCAGGCATAGTGGCGGAAGCCGACCGAAAAGTTGATGACGAACAGGGTGAGCGGCGGCAGTTTGACCTGCAAGTCGGAATAGAGCTCCGCGAAGCGTGGCACGACAAAGCCGATCACAAAGCTGATCAGGATGGCCAGAAAGACCAACAGAAATGCCGGGTAGATGAGTGCCGCCAGAAACTTCTTGCGGAATCCCCGGCTGATCTTCTGGTAGGCCACGTATTGGGCCAACACCTTATCCATGCTGCCGCTGCGCTCGCCGGCGCGCAGTGTCGCGCAATAGATCTTGGGGAAGTCGCCCGAAGCTTCGAAGGCCTCGGAAATCAGCACGCCTGAGCGGATGCGGTCCCGAACGCCCTCGAGGGCGTTGCGCAACGCCTCGCTGCGCGTCTGGTGGGCCAGCAGCTCAAGCGACTTGTGGAGGGGAAGCCCGGACTTTGAGAGAGTCAGGAACTGCTGGTTGAAGATGATGAAGTCATCCGGCTTGATCTTCCGCTTCCGTCCGCTCTTCAGCCGGGCTTCCAGCCCACCCTTGGTTTGGACCGAGAAGATGTAGAAGCCCTGTGACGATAGCCGCTGACGGACCTCCGCTTCTGAGCCTGCATGCTCCGTCTGGCTGACGATGCGCCCGGCGGGGGTTCCTAGCCTGCAAACAAAATCCATGAATAACCTTAGGGTGTGGTATCAGATCGAAGGTCAGCGCTCGAACTGCCTGCAGGCCCGGCAGGCCATCAGTCCATGAGGGCGGATATCCTCCGGCCTACCACGTGTTGTAACTCGTTCCATCCAGCGCCTCAGCCGTGGAGCCGCTATGGACGTCGACCACTCCGGTCGCATTTTGATCCGGTGGAACCGGGACCTGTTCGATGTCGGGCTCCCAGCTGTCGTTCGCGCCTGTAATCGGATCGACGGGAATAGCATGCAGATAGCCGGCATCGACCAGGTCCTGCAGGGAGTCCGGCGGCTTCTGTTTATCCACCGTATATTCGTCGATCATCGACCGCAGGGTGTAGAGGTCGTCCTTCAAGACGGCTTCACGCGAGCGCTGGATCGCGGTCCGATAGGCGGGAAAAGTGATCGAGACCAGGATCAGGATCACGGCCATCACCATGCTGAGCTCCAGCAAGGTGAAGCCGATTTCAGAGTGGTTGCCGCGCCGCTGCAGTCCAAGCCACGCCCGGACCTGCGCCAGCCTCTCCTGACCTCCGCTCTCGCGCCCTCCGTCCTGAGAATGCTCCCCTATCATTTCTTCGCTCTTGCGTCCTACCAATCCGAGAACTGGGTTCCGTCGAGGGCCACCCCCTGCGCCAGAGTGTAGATGTCGAAAACGTTCTCTCCGCCCCAGGACTTCGAATCCGGATCATCCTGCATCGAACGCAGACCCCACGTCGCCGAGCCCGTCATCGGATCAACCGGAATCTTGCGCAGGAACTTGTACTTGGCCGTGCTGGGCCCTTTCAGCGTCACGCCCTTTACCAGGGTGTCGAGGTCGGGAGGGTAGCCGAACGTATTCGCTTCCACCGGGATCATGCCGCGGTCGGAGAAATCCTTGTAGCGGTCGATGGCCTGGCGGATCTCGCGCAGATCGCGGCGGAGCTCGTATTCGCGCATGCGCTCCGCGTGGACACGCGCGATCGGCAGCGCCGCTCCCGCCAGAATCGCCATGATCGCCATGGTGGTGATCATCTCCATCAGCGTGAAGCCGCTTGGACTTTGGCTGGTCGCTTGTCGATCCATTGCCTTACCCATCCGGTATCCGGCCGGCGTCCTCTAAGGCACGGGCAGATTCGGCCCTACCCCCGGACCCGCCTCGCCCGATACCGCCGCCGCCGTCTGCGGCGCCACATCCGGCAAGCGAATGACGTGCGGATTAAGCATGATCAGGATTTCGTTGTCGATCGTGTTGTGCTCGGTCTGGGAGAACAGGTATTTCAAAATGGGAGTGTCGCCGAGCCCGGGAAGCCCGGTGACGGTATTAGTGGTTTCCCGGTCGATCAAGCCCCCCAGCAGGCTGACCTCACCCTCCTGAAGCTCGATGTCGTGCTCGATGCTCCTCTGACCAAAGATCGGCTGGGATAGGCCACCACCGAGGTTGGCCTCGCCCGCCTGGGTGAGGATCTCAATCTTGGCGTGCAACGCGATCTCTCCCGTGGCGGTGAGGTGAGGGGTGATTTCAAGATTGACCCCGATATCCTGATACTGGAACTGCGTGCTGGCCAGCAGACCGACACCCCCGGTGGTGGTCCCCCCGGTGGTGCCCGTGAACGACGGTAGGAAGCTGCCCGTCGCGTAAGGGACCTTTTGGCCCATCTTGAGCTTGGCGGTGGCCCCGTCGGTGGCGCGCACCTGCGGGTTCTCCAGAACCCGGGTGGTAGCATCGTTCAGCAGGGCGGTGGCGGTGGCGCTAGGCAGAGCCAGGGCGAAGTCGGCTGGGCTGAGAAAGGGGTGTAGTCCACCCAAGGGAGCATAGCCAGGCGTGGTCGTGACCGTGCTTCCGTTCGGGAGTGTGATGGTGAGAGCGTTGGGGTTGGGCACGATGGACAGGTTCGTCGGCGGGAGCACTCCGAGCGTCACCATCCGATTGCGATCGGCCTCTATGATGCTCACATCGATGAGGATCTCGCTCTTCCCCAGATCCAGGTTCTTGATGATTTGCTCCGCCGCCGCCACGCGGTCCGGAGTGTCGCGAATGATGATCGAATTAGAACTCGGATTGTCGATAATGTGCTGCAGGCCCAAAACCTGGCGCAGCGCAGTCGAAATCTGGGTGCGATCGGCCGGCGCCAAGGGATTCGACAGGTGGAAGGTCTTGACCACGTCCTGTTCATACTCCCGCCGGTTGGTGGGTGAGTCCGGAACGATCAGGATGGTGTTGGAGCTGATCGGTTTCCAGAAAACGTGCGCCTCGTAAGCGGCGGCTTGGAGCATGTCTTCCAACTTCACGTTGGTCAGATCCAGCGTCATCGGCTTGGGCTGAAAGTCATAGTTGAAGACGACGTTGAGGTCGCCAAACTTGGCGAGGGCCTCGAACACCCGCTTGCTGTCGGCCGAAAGGTGAAAGTGAGTAATAGGCTCGGTGGGCAGGGGCTTCAATTGAGGACCCGACGGCGCCGGAGGTTGTTCGGGCGGTTTCAAGGCCTGCTGGATCGCCTTTTCCCGAGCCGACTTGGCGGCTACCTGCTGGGCCAGCACCTTGGTAAGTTCCTGCTTGGCGCGTTCGTTGCTAGGATCGATCTTGACGGCGGCCTGCAGCTCACCCGCGGCTTCGTCCATCCGGCCCTCGGTCGCCAGTTCGAGCCCGTGACGCATGTGGGCCATGCCCGATTTCGTTCGGGCGCCCTTAATGCTGATCAGGTATCGGGGGTTCTCGGGTGACTTTTGTAAAGCCTTTTCGTAATCGATGATGGCGTTGTCATAGTCCTTGCGCTGCTCGGCCTTGCGGCCCTCGCGATAAGACTGTACCGACGGATCGCAAGCCACCGTCGATAAAACCCACGCCCCTGCCATAGCCGCGGTTAGCGCGCGACTCCAGCGTTTCCTGGACGGTGATATCAATCTAGTACCCCTCAATTAATTATCCTCTAACCCCTCCCGCAAGGCAAGCTACCCGCCCCGTCGCCTCGACGCGAAGGGTTCAGCCCTCAACTCGGGCCCGCGTAGGCGGCTTTCGAGCCGTCAGCCACGCTGCGACCTGAGGGCCAGCCTGGAACAGGGCCAGCGGGGAAGGAGGAATCTGCCTCGCTCGACTTCCGATTAGACGTGTCAAACCCCCAAAGGGTTTGTACGCCGGGACGGTCTCACCAGATCAGGAAGCGGGACGTTTTCTGGGCAGCATCTGGAGCGCGACTACGGATTAGGCGCTGCAGAGTTATTGAGCAGTTCAGTCGCAAGCCCGCTGACCGCCTGATCGGGGTCCGAGGCAGCCTGCTGAATGATCGCCCTCGCGTCGGCTCGCTGCGATACCGATTCTAGCACGCTCAGACGCTGGGCCGCATCGCCCTCGTTGAACACCTGGCGGAGAAGGTCAAGCGATTCGGGTCCGGGGTGGTGTCCCAGGGCTTGAATCGCGTAGTCTCGCAAACTGCCGTCCTGGTCGTTGAGGGCCTCCCGGAGGGCCCCCATCACCGCGTTTTGGTCGATGTCCTGGTCCTGATCCATAAATTGTAAGGCGCGAAGACGGGCGACACCGTCCCCATTCACGATCACGTCCTCCAGGGCGTCGAACGCCTCTTTCGGGCTCAATTTAGCCACCTCCCGAAAACCAGCGTCCTGCTCGGCGGGATTGGCGCTCAGCAGGTGGGCGCGCCACAGGTTCCGCTGCGCCTGGGCTGCGGCTGACTCGGCTGGCTTGGCTGGAGGTGTGGACTTGGCCTGGCTATCGATATCAATGGCGGCGCCGTCCGCTGAGCTCAGGATGACCACGCGGGCCCGGCTCACACCCTCGGGCGAATTGAGCCTTCCAAAAACTGCGTAATTGGTTCCGTCGAGAAGATTCCGAATCGCCTCTCCCACCGGAACGTTGGAGAATTGTACCGAAGCCATCTGGCCCACTTCCGTCAAGCCGCGCACCTCCAACCCTGTCCGGTGGCCAACCTCCTGAAGGACTTGGGACAAGGGCACCTTCTCCGCCGTCACGCTCAGCTTTCCGGCGGCATACTCAACCTTCAAGGTGGGTGGGGTTGAGGCCGGTGGCTGAGCCCCGGGGGACACCACCTCGGCGGGCGGAGAAACGATGGGTTTCGCAGCAGGCGGTTGCACGGCCTGCTGCGAAGGCTGGGCATCTGCCGGCAGTCGCCGTTCAATCGGAAGCCTCGGCCTGAGCCCTGGGGGAAACCGGACGCCGGGAGGTAGCACCTGGTCGGCGGGAGCTCCGTTCAGGGGCGCTCCGTTCTGGCCTCCGGAGCCCGGGCTCTGGGTAGCGCCAGGGGTTTTGGGATCCTGCGACTGAGGCAACGCCCGAGAAAGGCCGCTCCAGAGGCAAATTATCACCAACGGGAAAAGGCACTTGCCAGCGCCGAAGCCCGGCGGACCCCAGCGGGGTTGGATATTCTCAACGGAAAGTGGTACCTGAGGCAACCGGCCACGCATAAGCGAACTCCGCCTCGGCCACATTCTGCCATGCGGCAGGTCCAAACTCAATAGACGAGCCACTGGCCGGACGGTGAGAGGGCGAAGCAAAGACCGGCCTGTCGCGCCTACCAGGGATGCGTTTCAAGGGATGCTAGCATCCTCGTTAGCCCGGGCCTGTGTTTCGCTCCAACCATACGATTTTTCGTCAGGTCTTTAACTTAACTTGACTTTCGGAATGTATATGATATGTTGATAACTATGTGGGCGACCCGCCAAGCCTTCTGTATCCGGGGGGATCAGGAAGTGGCAGGTAGGACGCACTTTCGCGTCAGTCCATCGCGGATCTCGATGGTTCCAGGGGAGTCATGCCGCTCAAAGCTGGAATCTATCAGATTATAAATGGGTTGATGAGGTGTCTCTCCGGTTGACCGGGGTCGGCCCGCAGCCCCCCGCGGCAGGCCTAGCCGAAAGCGGCAGGCTCCCCGTCGAGTACCACGCAGGTGAATGGAAGCGATGTCAGTGGCTTTCCACGAGAACAGCGATCGCCGGCTGGCATCCGGCGTACCCCCTGGCGGCGCCACCCACGCGGGGGATAGTCTCCGGCTAAAGGCGGCCCTCGACCGAATCGTCTACGACAGTCTCCGGCCGGTCTCCCTCGGAGCCGGCCTGTTATTCGCCATCCTTGCGTTCAGTCACGCCATAGTCTTGCCCAAAATCGAGGCTGTGCCGATGACGATCACGGCCGCTCTCTCGGCCGGCGCGCTGAGCGGTTTCTGGTACCTGCTGGGGAGGCGGGCACTCCCTCTGAGCCTCGCCAACGCGCTCGGCGCCGGTGTCTTCGGGGTGGCTTGGTTGAATGCCATTCTCCATCTGTTGCTGACCTTCGAGCCCCGCCAGAGCACCAACTTCGCCCTCCTCATCATTGGCGCTGGCTGCTTCTTCTTGGGCACTGGCTGGTTTGCGCTGTGCGCCGGCGCCACGGTGGTGAGTTGGGTAGCCGCGGTCTGTCTGGCGCCGGCGTCGCGGGACTGGGTCCACTTCGGATTCATGTTGCTGGCCGGCAGCGTCCTCAGTCTCTTGGTCTTTACCGTCCGCCTGCGCACGTTTCGCCGTCTCGAAGAAATGCGCGCCCAGGATGAAAGCCGTCAGCTGGACCTTGAGGAGGCGATGAGAGACGTGCGGATGAGTGAAGAACGCTACCGCGACCTCGTCGAAAACTCTGGCGTCTTAATCGGCACGCACGACACCGCGGGAAGGGTATTGACTGTCAATCGAGCCGTCCTGGAGTTCTTGCGGCAGCCAGACCCGACCGAACTAATCGGCCGCAGAGTCGCCGATTTCTTGCCACCCGAAATGCTCGCCGATTTCGAGGTCTATCTGAAGACTGTTCTGACCCTGGGTCGCGCCCGCGGGCTGATGAGCGTGACGACGCCGAAGGAAAAGAAAATCATCGAATACGACAACTCATTGCGCGTGGATGGCTTGGACAGGCCGATCGTGCGCTGCATCGGCCGGGACGTCACCCAGCGTCTGCAACGCGAGCGGGAGATCAAGCAGCTCAACCAGGACCTGCGGCGCCGGGCAGAAGAGTTGGAGGTTGCCAACCGGGAGCTGGCGTCCTTCGCCTATTCGGTTTCGCACGACTTGCGGGCCCCGCTCCGGCACATTGCGGCCTTCGCCAGGTTGCTGGAAGAGAGTTACGGAGGCGCAGCTCCTCCCGAGGCCGCCGACTGGCTGTCGCAGATCCAGGACGGCGCGCGGCGCATGGGATCGCTGGTGGACGACCTGCTGAGTTTCTCCGGCCTGGGACGGCGCGAGCTGAGCCGCAGCCGGACCGACTTGAACGTTCTGGTCAAATTCGTGTACGAGGACTTGGCCGTAGATTGGAGGGACAGGGATGTCCGCTGGGAGCTCCGCGATCTGCCGGTTCTGGACTGCGACTCCCACCTGGTGCGTCAGGTCTTGACGAATCTGCTCTCGAATGCCCTGAAATACTCGCGTAACTGCCAGCCTGCTCACATCGAGATCGGCTGCCAATCCACCGACGGCGAGCGCGCCATTTTTGTGCGGGACAACGGGGTCGGCTTCGACCCGAAGTATGCGGGCAAACTGTTCGGTGTCTTCCAGAGACTGCATCGCGCCGAGGAGTTCGAAGGGAATGGCGTGGGGCTGGCCATCGTTCAACGCATCGTGCACAAGCACGGCGGACGGGTTTGGGCGGAGTCCGATCCCGGCCATGGCGCCACCTTTTTTTTCACTTTGAGTCCTCCACTCGATGAGCAGATCCCGGCGGCACCCGGTGGATAGCGGCTCCCATTTTCCGCAGATTTAAGAAGACGCCTGACTTAACTCTTCGCTTCCGCCGGCCCAGCCTCGATTGGGCTACAATCGAACACCATGAGATCCAACCGGTGGGTGCTCGCGGCGCTGCTTACTTCCATGCTGTTTGGGCCCGTACTGCCGGCGGCGGTTCGTGGCGCTGCCGAACCTGATCGTAGATCCGCGGCTGCAGCGCCCGAATCGGCGGCGGGGAGTTGGGCGGTTGTCTCGGCCGCGCCCTTAGACCCGCGCATCGAATCCCAGGTCGATCAGTTGGCTCGTCAGAGCCAGGCGACCGTCAACGTCTTCAAATCCAGAGCCCAAGCCGCAAGCCGGCATTCCTCACTGACCATCGAACTTCAACTCGCCAGGAATGCCAGCTCCTTCGAACGCGATTTGGGGCGTCAAGGAGCCTCGCACCCCACCGCACAAACCGCTTCCGAAGCCTACTTTGTCCGCGGCTTTTACGACGGCGGGTCCCGGTTGCGCCAAGTGAGTATCACGGCCCTTGGTCCCGCGGGCTTTCACAACGGCCTGCATCGGCTCAATGAGCTGCTTCAGAAACCGGCCTCAGGGTCGCTGGATCTCGATCCCCAGCCCAAGGCTGCAACGCTGAAGACTGCGGGCCGGGGCAGGGAGGTTCGGATCGCGGACTTCCCGTCGTTTCCCGTGCGCGGTGTGGTCGAGGGCTTCTACGGCACGCCCTGGAGCCACCAGGACCGCCTCGACATCCTGCGGTTCGAGGGGGCTCACGGCATGAACTCGTACTACTACGCTCCCAAGGATGACCCCTACCACCGGGAGCACTGGCGCGACCCTTACCCGCCCGATCGCCTGGCCCAGCTTGGCGAACTGGTGCAGGCGGCGCGCGCCAACTTTGTCGATTTCTGTTTTGCGGTGAGCCCGGGGCTGTCCATGGTCTACTCGAGCGAGGCGGACTTCACCAAGCTCACGGAGAAGCTCGACACGGTGGGGAAGCTTGGCCTCTCCTGCTACGCGCTCTTTCTGGATGACGTCCCCGAAGAGCTTCAGAACCCCGCCGACAAGGCCCGCTTCAAGTCCCTCGCCGAAGCGCACGCTTACATCATCAATAAACTTTATGATCACGTGGTCGCGCTTTCGCCCGAGAACCACCTGACGGTCACCCCGACCACCTACACCAACGGCTTTGGCAGCCGCGATTACATTCGCGACCTGGGCGCCGCGGTCGATCCGCACGTCGACCTGGTTTGGACGGGCACGGAAGTGGTCTCGCCCACCATCACCGTGGAGCAGACCAGGGATTGGAGCGAACTGACCCGGCGTCCGCCGCTCATCTGGGATAACTATCCTGTGAACGACTACAGCCGCTGGCGGCCGTTTCTCGGCCCGCTCGTCGGCCGGGATGCCAATCTCAACCTGGCAGTCCGAGGACTGGTCTCCAACCCCATGAATGAGGCTCACGCTTCCATGATTCCGCTGGCAACCATCGCCGAGTACCTTTGGAATCCGTCCGCCTACAATCCGGCGGACGCGGAGAGGCGCGCCCTTGTGGACCAATACGGCCAGGACGCTCCCCGGTTGCTGGCGCCTCTCCTGCAGAGTTACAGCGATTACGGCTGGCAGGACAATTTCTTCAAACCGCTCTGGGCGCTGGCGCGTCTGCCGATCGACACGCCGGAGATGGACCGCCACTTGACGGCGATGGATTCGTCGCTGCAGACGATCGGCGCCCAGCCGGATTTCGGAAAGCTGGCGCCGGAGCTGTCGCAGTTCGTGAGCGGGACTCGTAAGCGCCTCCAGGCCCTGGCCGCCGATCCCGGTTTCAAGCGCCTGGAGGACGGCAGACTGCAGTGGAACGAGAGCTACGATGTCCTCACCGCTGCTCGCCTGACGGGGCCGCCCGCGCTGGACGGTGATTTCGCCAAATGGCAGACGGGCAAGGTATTTAGCCTACGTATCTTACCTCCGCGAAACGCGGACTCGGCCGCGGCGGCTGCCGCTCCGGGCTCCTTCGGCGGCCGCTTTGCGCTCGGATGGGATGACGCTCACCTCTACCTCGGGTTGGACGTTACCGAGGCCGCGATCGCGGCGCCTCCGCCAGACCAAGATCTTAGCGACGGCGATATGATTGCGCTGGCGGTCGAAACCGCCTTCCGCCGGAATTACTATTCAACCTCGGCGCCTCCCGACGCCTTCGCGGTCCATCTGAGTCCGGGCAACTTCAGTGACGTGCCGGCCCGTCAGTATCTCAATAGAACCAAGCTGGCGCCGCGCATCGGCGCCAGCAGTGAGGAGATCAAAGTCGTTTGGAAGAAGACGAATCAGGGCTATTCGGGGGATATCGCCATTCCAGCGGCCTATTTTGACGGGAGGTGGGAGGAGGGCTACGAGGCCGGCCTGCTCGTCGAGGCGCAGAAAGTCACGCCGCCCGACCCGACCTCGGCGGACCAGGAGCCGCGCCGCATCTGGCTGATCTCGAAGCAGGACCTGCTGTTTCGGCCGTCGGCGGGGAATCCGGCCACCTACCAGCGCCTGGTGCTGCTGGGGCGATGACCACGCCGGCGGGCGCCCCCGCGGCTCCCGACCTCATGAAGCGGAGAGTGCCAGAGCAACGTAATTCGTCGCGAAATCCGCGGCCAGCCCGGACCGGGTGGCGTGTCCTGATCGGGCTGCTGGCGGTTGCGCTGCCGGCCAGTCCACGCCTTAGCCTACCTGCCTTGCCCTCCGGCGACCCTCCGCCGGAAGTCCTCATCAAGGAGGGCCACTGGAAGCAGGCGCGATCCGTGGTGGGGCCGCGCTACCAGGCCCGTCCCGACGACCCGCAGTTGAACTACCTCATGTCTGAAATCGAGGAGGCCTTCGGCGATCTGGCGGATGCGCGAACCCACGCCGGCAAGGCGGTGGAGCTGCAGGACGCGAATTCCAGCTACCATCTGCAGCTCGGCGAGGTGGACGGTGAGACGGCCGAGACGGTCGGCCTCTTCTCGAAGCTGGGCTGGGCCAAAAAGTTCAAAGCCGAAGTGGACCGGGCGGTGACGCTCGATCCCAAGAACCTCGACGCCCGCTTTCCCCTGCTGGAATTTGACCTTCAGGCCCCCGGCATGATCGGCGGCGGCAAGGACAAAGCCCGCGCCATGGCCGACGAGATCGCCCGGATCGACCCGGCGCAGGGCTACCTGGCCGAGGCCCGCCTGGCGCGCGATCGTAAGGATCCGGCTGCCGAGGAATCGTGGTACTTGAAAGCCCTGGCGGCGGAGCCCGCCGATTACGAGGTCGTGCTGGCGGCGGCCGACTTCTACAGCCGGCAGAACCCACCAAAGTTTGACTCGGCGGAGAAATACGCCCGCCAGGCGATCAAGATCGATCCCGGCCGCGTGGCCGCCTGGTCGCTCCTGGCTTCAACGCTGGCCTTGCAGGGTCGGTGGAAAGACCTGGACGCTGCGCTGGAGGCGGCGGAGCAAAGTGTGCCGGACGACCTTGCTCCCTATTACCAGGCCGCCCGGGCGATCCTGGTGCGGAGCGGCAACGCCCCCAATCCCGCCGGCGCTCCCGACCTCAAGCGCGCCGACGGCTATCTCCGAAAGTATCTGGGCGCGGAGCCTGAGGGCGGCGAGCCGACGCTGGCGCACGCGCACTGGCGGTTGGGCGAGGTGCTCGAAAAGGAAGGCCGGAAGGCCGACGCCGTCTCCGAACTTAAAGCGGCGCTGAACCTGAAGCCCGATCTCGACGAAGCGAAACGGGACCTGAACCGGCTTCAATGAGCCGCAGGCTTGGTGGCCTCGGCGCTGTAAGTATTGCCCTTTTCCAAGGCCGGGATAATGTATTGCGAGACAAAGAACTCGTAGCTCTTGCGCGCGGCATCGGTGACGTTCGTCGTATGCAAGGCCTCGGTATCGGAAGACTCGAGGTAGATGTCGCCGCGTTCTCCAAAGGCCCCCGGATCCGTCTTGACAAACTTCATCAGGTCGATCTCCCCGAAATCGTAAATCTGCTGGGGCGTATACGAGGAAAGCTGCTCGGGCGTCATCTTGCCGACGCTACGCACGTAGATCGCGAGGCGCCCGAAGGCGCGGCTCTTGTCGTAGTCGATCCGCAGGACGTGGCGGTCCTGATCACCGCTCGGGTCAGTGTACATGTCGGCCAGAAGGTAGACGTCATCCAGCTTGCCGTTGGGAAGTTTGTCCAGGAGCTGGTACAGCTGGGCCGTGAGGCCGTTGTCATCGCCTTTGTGGCTGGAGCTCAGTCCTGGCGCGGGCTTCACCATGATTCCCAAGATCAGGCACAACGCCGCTCCCAGTCCGAGTTTCCGCTTGAGTGTATTCATCGCTCCCT
>Ga0335078_10010387_pt1 | contig 13778 bp, 11 predicted proteins | sample Lox_Sample_32_FD_206711 | JGI IMG/M metagenome (GOLD analysis project Ga0335078, IMG submission 206711) | Soil microbial communities from Loxahatchee National Wildlife Refuge, Florida, United States - Lox_Sample_3.2 | ecosystem: Environmental > Terrestrial > Soil > Wetlands | place: USA...
GCGCAGATCATGATCATCGAGGGCCTGCGGCCCGCCGGGGGCGAGCCCCCGGATCAGGTCGGGCCGGTTCTGCGCGGTGCGGCGCAGCGCCTCGTCCCGGCGCCACCTGGCGATCGCGCCGTGATCGCCCGACAGGAGCACGGGCGGCACCTCCCGGCCGCGCCAGATCCTGGGGCGGGTGAACACCGGCCCCTCGACCAGTCCCGCCATCGGCCCGGAGCCCGCGCCGAACGAGTCATCCCCGGCCGACTCGGCGTTGCCGAGCACGCCCGGCAGCAGCCTGCAGATGGCCTCGGTCAGCACCAGCACGGCGGGCTCGCCGCCGGCCAGCACGTAGTCGCCGAGGCTGACCTCGGCGACCCGCATCCGCGACCGTGCCTCGTCGATGACCCGGCCGTCGATGCCCTCGTACCGGCCGCAGGCGAAGATCAGCCACGGTTCCGCGGCGTACGTCACCGCGTGCTGCTGGGTGAACGGCACCCCGGCCGGGGTCGGCACGATCAGCAGCGGGTCTCGCCCGTGTCCGGCCACCGCGTCGAGCGCCTCACCCCACGGCCCGGGCGTCATGACCATGCCGGGCCCGCCGCCGAACTGCGTGTCGTCCACGGTGTGGTGAACATCATGTGCCCAGCCGCGCAGGTCGTGCACGCCGAAGGTGATGTCCCCGCGATCGGCCGCCTTCCCGATGAGGGACACCCGCAGCGGCCCGAAGTACTCGGGAAAGATCGTGATGATGTCGATCCGCACCAGGATTCTCCGGACTAGATCGCGTCCTGCGGGTCGAGCAGCCCGGCCGGCGGGTCGATCACGATCCGGCCGCCTGCCACGTCGACCTCGGGCACGATCTCGGTGACGAACGGCACCATTATCTCCGCGCCTGCCCGGCTGCCCGCCCCGGCCACGACCAGCAGGTCCTGGCCGTAGTGCAGCACGTCGGTCACGGTGCCGACGAGCTCGCCGCCCGGCCCGTAGACCGCCAGCCCGATCAGCTGGTGGTCGCGGAACTCATCGGGGCCGGCGGTGTCGTCAAGGTCAGCCGAGTCGACCACGAGGAGCACGCCGCGCAGCTCGTCGGCCGCGTCCCGGTCGGCGATGCCGTCGAAAGACAGCAGCAGCCGGCCCGAGTGCCAGCGGGCCCTCGTCACCTTCAGCGGGCCGGCGGCCGGGGGCTCAGTCGCCAGGACAGCGCCCTCGGCCAGCCGGTCGGCAGGATCGTCGGTGCGGACGTCGACGGCGAGCTCGCCCCGCACTCCGTGTGGCCTGGTGATCCGGCCGACCACAAGCTGCATGGCAGCTAGCGGGCCTCGTCGGTATCCAGCAGGTCGACCCGGACGTAGTTGCTGCCCGCCAGCGAGCCGATGACCGTGCGCAGTGCCCTGGCGGTGCGCCCGCCCCGGCCGATGACCTTGCCGAGGTCGTCCGGATGCACGCGAACTTCGAGCACGCGGCCGCGCCGCAGACCGCGGCTGCCGACGTGCACGTCGTCAGGGTGCTCGACTATGCCCCTGACCAGGTGTTCCAGGGCCTCTTCGAGCACGTCAGCCCTCGCTGCCCGCCGACTCGGACTCGCCCGGCGCAGCGGCGTCGCCCGGCGCAGCGGCGTCGCCAGCCGCAGGGGCGTCGTCCGCCGCCTCGCCGCTCGGTGCCGAGTCTGCCGCGACGGTGGCCTCGGCGGATTCCTTCGCCGCGGCAAGTTCCGTTGCGACCGAGTCCTCGGCCGCCGACTCGCCCGCAGCCTGCTTGTCCGCCGCAGCCTCGTCCGCCGCAGCCTTGTCCGCCGCAGCCTTGTCCGCCGCAGCCTCGTCCGCCGCAGCCTCGTCCGCCGCAGCCTTGTCCGCCGCAGCCTTGTCCGCCGCAGCCTTGTCCGTCGCAGGCTTGTCCGCCGCAGGGGCGGCGGCGTCCTCGGACTTCTTCGCGCGGGCGGGCCTCTCCGCCCTGGGCTTCTCGGCCCTGGCCGGCTTGGCGTCGCCCTTGTCCGCCCTGGCCTCGCCCTTGTCCGGCTTGGCCTCGCCCTTGCCGGACTTGGCGTCGGCCTTGTCTGGCCTGGCGTCGCCCGCCTTGCCCCTCGACCTGGTGGTCTTGGCGCCGCTCTCGGTCAGCGACTCGGCCACGGCGGCGGCGAACGCGGTCTTCTTGTCCGCCTTCGGCTCGGCGACCTTCAGGGTGCCCTCGGCGCCGGCCAGGCCCTTGAACTTCTGCCAGTCCCCGGTGATCTCCAGGATCTTGCGGACCGGGTCGGTGGGCTGAGCGCCCACCTTGAGCCAGTGCTGAGCCCGCTCCGAGTCAACCTCGATGAGCGACGGCTCGGCCTTGGGATGGTACTTGCCGATCTCCTCGATCGCCCGGCCGTCCCGCTTGGTGCGGGCGTCGGCGACGACGATGCGGTAGTACGGAGCGCGGATCTTGCCCAGGCGCTTCAGCTTGATCTTGACAGCCACGGCTGCGGTTATCTCCCAGCGGATTGATGTCGGGCGGCTGGCAGTCCGGGTGAGGACCGGACGAGCCGCTGCCCAGATGGTTCCGGCTCAGCGAGTTAGAGAGGGCCTCGCGCGACCGAGCATAGCGGTGACATTCTGCCAGATGCGCGCCGCCAGAGCGTAATCAGCAGTGTCAGCGGCCCTTCTTGCCCTGGCGCCCCCGCAGGCCAGGCGGCAGGTTCGACGGCGCGCCGAAACCGCCAGGTCCGGCCGGCGGGAACTTGAGCGACCCGTCGTTCCCGTCAAGTCCGGGAATGGCGCCGAACCCGCCGGGCATGGCGCCCTTCATCTGCTCGGCGATGTCGCCAAGCGCGGGCTGGCCAGCGGCGGGACGGCCGGGCGAGCCGGGGCCGCCGCGAGCGGCACCCGGCGGGCGACCGCCGCCCTTGCCCTTCTTCTTGGCCTTGCCGCGCGCCTTCTGCCCGCGCCGCGACCCGCCCATACCGGGCATGCTGCCCATCATCTGGCGCATCATCTTCTGGCCCTCGAGGAAGCGCACGACGAGGTTGCTCACCTCGCCCACCGTGACGCCGGACCCAGCCGCGATCCGGGCCCGGCGGGAGCCGTTGAGGATCTTCGGGTTGCGCCGCTCGGCCGACGTCATCGAGTTCACGATCGCCGCCGCGCGGTCCAGGTCCTTGTCGTTGACCTGGCTGAGCAGCTCGCGGTTCTGTGCCGCGCCGGGCAGCATGCCGAGGATGTTGCTGATCGGGCCGAGCTTGCGGACCATCTGCAGCTGCTCGACGAAGTCCTCGAGCGTGAAGCCCTCACCGGAGGCCAGCTTGCTGGCCATGTCGGCGGCCTGGTCCTGGTCGAAGCTCCGCTCGGCCTGCTCGATCAGGGTCAGGACGTCGCCCAGGTCCAGGATGCGCGAGGCCATCCGGTCGGGGTGGAAGACGTCGAAGTCCTCGAGTTTCTCCCCGGTCGAGGCGAACATCACCGGCTGGCCGGTGAGCTGCGCGATCGACAGGGCCGCGCCGCCGCGCGCGTCGCCGTCGAGCTTGGTCAGCACGACGCCGTCGTAGCCGACCCCGTCCAGGAACGCCTGCGCGGTCGTAACCGCGTCCTGGCCGATCATCGCGTCGACCACGAAGAGGATCTCGTCCGGGTCGACCGCGTCCCTGATGTCCGCGGCCTGCTGCATCATGTCCGCGTCGATGCCGAGGCGGCCGGCGGTGTCGATGATCACGATGTTGTGCAGCTTGTGCTGGGCTTCCTGGATGGACATCCGGGCCGTCTGCACCGGATCGCCGACCCCGTTGCCGGGGAACGGCGCGTACACCGGCACCCCCGCGCGCTCCCCGAGCACCTGCAGTTGCTGCACTGCGTTCGGCCGCTGCAGGTCGGCGGCGACCAGCATCGGGGTATTGCCCTGCGACTTCAGCCACAGCGCCAGCTTCGCGGCGAGCGTCGTCTTACCCGAGCCCTGCAGGCCGGCCAGCATGATGACCGTCGGCGGGTTCTTCGCGAACCGCAGCCTGCGGGCCTCGCCGCCGAGGATCTGGATGAGCTCCTCGTTGACGATCTTGATGACCTGCTGCGCGGGGTTCAGCGCCTCGGAGACCTCCGCGCCGGACGCGCGCTCCCGCACGCGGGCGATGAAGTCCCGCACCACCGGCAGCGCGACGTCGGCCTCGAGCAGCGCGATCCTGATCTCGCGGCAGGTGGCATCGATGTCGGCCTGGGACAGCCGTCCCCGGCCGCGCAGCGCGGAGAAGACCTGGGTGAGCCGATCGGAGAGAGTCTCGAACACGTCGGGCTGCCGTCCTTGGTCCTGGCGGCGGCCCGCACGCCACACTGCCTATTCGCACGCAGGGCGCCGCGAGCCGCCAGATCTGTGCTTCCAGGCTATCGGAGCCGCGGCCGCCCGTAGTCCCGGTGCCTTCCATGATCACGGACACTATCGGCGCCGATAGGGCCCCGAGTGCCGGTGATTATGAAATGGGCCATATGCAAATTGCGCCAGGCACCTTGATTCGCGGCTCCCATCCGGATATACACCACATCATGACTACAGACGGCAGCTTGTACGACCGCATCGGCGGCGCACTTGCGGTGCAGGCCGCGACGGAGCTCTTCTACCGCAAGGTGTTAGCCGATCCGCTTCTGTCGGACTTCTTCGCCAGCACCGACATGCGCCGGCAGCTGACCATGCAGGAGGCGTTCCTGACGATGGCGCTCGGCGGCCCCAATCACTACACCGGCAGGGACCTGCGCTCCGCGCACGCCGCGCTGCCCGGGCTCGAGGACAAGCACTTCGATCGCGTCATCGAGCACCTGGCCGAGACGCTCGCCGAGCTTGGCGTCGCCGAGCCGGAGATCGCCGCGGCGGGCGCCATCGCGAGCAGCGTCCGGTCGGACGTGCTCAACCGCTGAGCCCGGCCGCCGCGGCCTGCGGCCGCCCCGGATACCCGCTACAGGTCGAGGCGCGGGCCCGGCACTGCCCGGCTCAGGGCCGGCGCTAGCTGGGCCTGCACGTCGGCGACGGCCGACCGCTCGGAGCGCTCCCACTCGTCGACGTTGCGCAGCAGGGCGTCCAGGTAGGCGCGCAGGTGGGTGCGGTACACGTCGCTGAACGTGCGCAGGTAGGCAAGCTCGGCTTCCAGGTTGCCGCGCCGCGCGTCGGCGCCCGGCGCGCCGGCGACCGGCGCGGCCGCCAGTGCCGCCTGCGCGGCCTGCTGGCCCCGCTCGTGCGCCTCCTGCAGCACCATCGCGGCGTGCGCCCGTGCCTCGCCGAGGATCTCGTCCCGGCGCCGCCTGGCGTCCTCGGCCAGGGCGCGGCTGTATGCCTGCGCGTCGGCGACATACTGGTCGGCGGTCACCTGCGCCTTCGACAGGATCCCCACGGCCTGTATGTGCGCGTCCTCGCGCCGGTAACCGGGACCGTCAACCTCACGCCCGAGCACCCGCGCGCGCAGCCGGCGCACCTCCTCCTGCAGCGAGGTCCGCTCGTTCAGCAGCCGGATCAGCTCCAGCTCCACCTGCTTGCAGAACACCCGGACGTGATCCTCGTCCAGCCCCCTGCGCCCGAGCCGGGTGGTCGGGAACGTGACCGACTGCACCACGTCCGGCGTCAGCCGCTGATCCGCACGCGACATCACAGTCATGACTCACTCCAGCCAAAGTCCTCAACATGAATCTGGTAAGCAGGCACACCAAGCTCGGTCAGCCGGGAGGCCACCGCGGTCGTCATCGCGGTGGATCCGGCCAGGTAGGCGTCGCAGCCGGTCCAGGGTCCGTGCCGGGCCACGACGTCGGGCAGGTGACCGCGCTCGCCCCGGTAGTCGGGATCGTCGAAGACGCAGCCGGTGACCTGCAGCCACGGCGCGGACGCGGCGAGCTTCTCCAGGTCCGGCATGTCGTACAGGCCCTCGGCGTTCCTGGCGCCCGCGAACAGGTGGGTGCGGGGCGGGCTGGGCAGGTCGGACAGCTGTTCGAGGATGGCCTTGACCGGCGCCAGGCCGGTGCTGCCCCCGACCAGGAGGACATCGCGCCGGGAGCTCGTATCCAGGGTCAGGGTGCCGACCGGCGCGCCGAGCCGGAGCCAGGAGCCGACCGGGGTACTGCGGGTCAGCGCCATGCTGACCGGTCCGCCGTCGATCATGCGCACGTGGAACTCGAGCGTCGAGTCCTCGCGGGGCGCGTTGGCCATCGAGTAGTAGCGCCACAGCCGCGGCCGGACCGGGGACTCCACGGCGACCGACTGGCCCGGCAGGTACTTCACCGGCTGCACGGTCGCGACCCGGATCACCGCGATGTCGAACGTGCGCAGCTCGTGGGACAGCACGGTGGCATCCCAGCTGGCCGGATTCCGCCGCGCGTCGATCGCGGCGGCGTCGGTCATCACCTGCGCGACGAGCTGGTAGGCGGAGGTCCATTCCGCCGCGAGGTCCGGCGTCCAGTCCTCGCCGCTGAAGTGCGCCAGGGTAGCTAACAGGCTCTCCCCGACCGGGCCGTAGTGATCGGCGATCGCGCCGAACCTGCGGTGGTCACGGCCGAGATCCTGCAGGAACGGGCCCAGCTCGGCCAGCCGGTCGGCCTCTGCCACGATGCGGCCGAGCGCCTGCAGTAACCGGTCGCGCTGCGCGGACATCGAGACGGGAAACAGCTCCCTCGTGTCCGGATGGCGCAGGAACAGGTCGGAGTAGAAGAAGAGGGCGACCGCGTCGCCGTGCATGGCAACGCGCGCGAAGCTGTCCCTCAGTCGGCCTGGATTCAATGATCTCCCTCCAGCGACAGCCAGGCGGAAGGTGTGACCCCCCGGCGCCCTGAGTGCGATCAGACTGCGGCAGGCATCGGGAGCAGCTAGCCAGGACTGAGCATAGGGCGGCAGATCGTGATCATTCTGCTACTTGCAGCATGCAACGTGCTCAGGTGCCGCGAAAGGCGCGCGCGCTAGTCCCCGAGGATCGCGTCGACGAAGATCGCCGGATCGAAGAACGCCAGGTCGTCCGGTCCCTCGCCGAGCCCGACCAGCTTCACGGGGACGCCGAGCTCGCGCTGCACCGAGATGACAATTCCGCCCTTGGCGGTGCCGTCGAGCTTGGTCAGGATGATCCCGGTGATGTCCACCACCTCGGCGAAGACCCGCGCCTGGCGCATGCCGTTCTGGCCGGTGGTCGCGTCCAGGACCAGCAGCACCTCGTCGACGGTGCCGTGCTTCTCGATCACGCGCTTGATCTTGCCGAGCTCGTCCATCAGCCCGGTCTTCGTGTGCAGGCGGCCCGCGGTGTCCACGATCACCGTGTCCACCCCGCGCTCGATGCCCGCGTTTACGGCCTCGAACGCGACGCTGGCCGGATCCGCTCCCTCCCGGTCGGACCTGACGACCTGGGCGCCCACCCGCTCACCCCAGGTCTGCAGCTGGTCCGCGGCCGCGGCCCGGAACGTGTCCGCGGCGCCGAGCACCACGGTCTTGCCGTCGCCGACGAGTACCCGGGCGAGCTTGCCGCAGGTCGTGGTCTTGCCGGTGCCGTTCACGCCGACTATCAGGATCACCGACGGCCGGTCGCCGTGCCTGGCGGTGTGCAGCGTGCGGTCCATGTCCGGGCCGATGAGGCCGATCAGGTCGGCCCGCAGCAGGCCGCGCACCTCGGCCGGATCCTGGGTGCCGGTGACCTTGACCTCGGTCCGCAGCTGCTCCACCAGCTGCCGCGCCGGGCCGACGCCCATGTCGGCAGTGATGAGCGTGTCCTCGATCTCCTCCCAGGCCGCCTCGTCGAGCTTGCCGGACGACAGCAGGCCGAGCAGGACGTTGCCGAAGGTGGTGTGCGACCGCGCGAGGCGGCCGCGCAGCCTGGCCAGCCTGCCCGCGGACGGCGGCGGCTTCTCGACGACCTCGCCCGGCACCGGCGCCACCTCGGGCAGCGTCCCCGGCGCCTGCTGCGGCGGGGCCGTATCCGGCCCGGCGGGCTCGGGCGGCGCGAGCGTGCCGGTACCGCCACCGGGCGCTGCCGGCCGCTCCAGCGTGCCGACGCCGCCCTGGCGCTGCTGGCCGGGCGGCGGCTGGGTCCGCTGCCGCCGGCCGCGCAGGTACGGAATCAGCCCGGCGGCGCCGCCGCCGGCGACTACTGCCGCGACAACGGCGATGATCAGATCTTGTTCCATGGCGCAACCAGTTTCGCAGACGCGAGCGAGTTCACGGGACGGTGGCGGCCTCCCGCGCCCGCGGGGTCAGACCGCCTCGCGCTCGCGCAGCCGCTGGCTCACCACGTTCGACACGCCGTCTCCGCGCATGCTGATCCCGTAGAGCGAGTCGGCGACCTCCATCGTGCGCTTCTGGTGCGTGACGATGATCAGCTGCGACACCTCGCGCAGCTCGGCGAGGATCTCCAGCAGCCGCTGCAGGTTGGTGTCGTCGAGCGCGGCCTCGACCTCGTCCAGGACGTAGAACGGCGACGGCCGCGCCTTGAAGATCGCCACCAGGAACGCGATCGCGGTCAGCGCGCGCTCGCCACCCGACAACAGCGACAGCCGCTTGACCTTCTTGCCCGGCGGCCTGGCCTCAACCTCGATGCCGGTGGTCAGCATGTCGTCCGGCTCGGTCAGGATCAGCCGGCCGTCGCCGCCGGGGAACAGCCGCCCGATGATGTCCTCGAACTCGCGCGCGACGTCCTCGAAGGCCGCGCTGAAAACCTGCTGGACCCGCTCGTCGACTTCCCTGATCACCGTGAGCAGGTCCCTGCGGGTCTTCTTCAGGTCCTCGAGCTGGGCCACCAGGAACGCGTGCCGTTCCTCCAGCGCGGCGAACTCCTCCAGCGCGAGCGGGTTGACCTTGCCCAGCTGGTCGAGCTTGCGCTGCGCCGCCTGCGCGCGCTGCTCCTGCTCCTCGCGCACGTAGGGCACCGCCAGCTGATCCTCGCCCGCGCCGCCGACCTCGACATCCGGCCCGTACTCGGCGACAAGGGCCTCGGCCTCGGTGGCGAACTCCTCCAGCGCACGGGCGGCGATCTGCTCCAGCTGCAGCTGCCTGGTCGCCCTGGCCAGCTGCGCTCCGTGCGCGCTGTCGACGACCTTGTCCAGTTCCTCGGAGGTCTCCCTGATCCTCAGCCGGACCGCCTTGAGCTCGCCGTCGCGGCCCTTGTGCGCCTCCTCGGCGGCCTGCCGCTCCGCGTCCGCGGCGGCGCTCGACGCCGCGATCCGGCCGAGCGCGATCCGGGCTCCCGCCGCGACGGCACTGGCCACCGCGGCGCCCTCGGCCCGGCGCTCGGCCCGCGCGAGCGCCCTGACCGCCGCCTGCCGCTCCGCCACCGCGGCTCTGGCCAGCGAGTCGGCGCGGCCGGAGATCGCGCGCACGCGCTCCTCGACGGTCCTGACCTCGAGCCTGGCCTCCATCTCGGCGCTGCGCGCCGAGACCGCGGCATCGGCCAGCTCCTGCCGGCCCGCGGGCTCGGCATCGTCGCCGACGTTCCCATCAGGAGCGGCGGCGCCGGCCTGAGCGCGGGCGGCCTCGTGCTCGGCCAGGCGCGCCCTCGCGTCGGCTACCTGGGCCAGGCTCTGCTGCCGGGACCGCTCGGCGGCCTCGATCGCGGCCGCGAGGCGCCCGGTCTCGTCCCGCGCCGCCCTGGCCCGGCCCGCCAGCGAGCCGAGCTTGCCCGACGTCTCGGCCGCGGCGGCGTCGGCCTCGTGCAGCCGGGCGAATGCGTCGCTCAGCGCCTGCCGCGCCTGCTCCTCGTCCTCGATGGCGGCCGTCAGCTGGCGCTCCGCGCGCTGGCACCTGGCGTCGGCGGCGCCGAGCGCCGCTGTCGCCTGACCGGCCGCAGCCTGGAGCGTGAGCAGGCTCTGCTCCGCGGCCGAGCCGCCCTGCGCCCAGTGCGCGCCGAGCACGTCGCCGTCGCTCGTGACCACCCGCAGCGCCGGGTTCGCGCGGATCAGCTCCAGGCCGGCCGCCAGGTCAGCGCACACAACCACGTCCCGCAGCAGGGCCTCGATCGTCCCGGCGAGTTCCCGCGGCGCGGTAACCAGGTCGGCTGCGAACCGGACGTCGGCTGCCGCGCCCGCGACCGGCGTACGCCTGGTCACGGCCGGCGCCGGCGCGGCAATTACAAGGCCGGCCTGCCCGGCGTCCTGGTCCCTCAGCGCGCCCAGGATGGCGACGGCCGCGTCCAGGCCGGTGACCGCGATAGCGCCCGAGGCCGCGCCGAGCGCGGCCGCGATGGCTTCCTGCGCTCCGTCCTGGACCGCGAGCAGCTCGGCGAGCGGCCCGAGCACGCCGCCGAACCTGCCGTCCCCGGCGAGCACGATCCCGGACGCGTCCGCGCCCCTGCTCACCGCCTCGGCCAGCGTGTCGGCTCTGGCCCGCAGCGCGGCCCGCTCCGCGCTCGCCTCGTGCTCGGTCTTGCGCAGCGCCGCGACGGCCGCGCTCGCGCTCGTCACGGCCGCCGCTGCCTGCTCGTGGGCCGCGGCCAGGTCGGCCCGGCCCTCCTCGCGGCCGGAGACCAGGTCCTGCAGCGCGGCGTACTCGACCTGGGCCTGCTCGGCCCGCGCGCGGGCCTGCGCGAGCACCTCGGCCAGCCTGCCTGCCTCCTCGTGCGCGGCGTTCGCGCGGCTGGTCGCCGACTCGACCTGGCTGCGCAGCCTGGCCAGCTGCTCGGCGCGCTGAGCCGCGGCCTTGGCGTCGGCGGCGAGCCTGCGCTCGTTCTCCGCGAGCGCCGCCTCGGCCCTGGTCCGGCTCGACACCGCCGCGGCCAGCTGCTGGCGCGCGGCCGCCAGCCTGGTCGCGAGGTCCTTTTCCTGGGTGCGCAGCTCGGCGGCCTCGGCCGCCAGCTCGTCCGGGTCACGGCCTGCGCGCTGCGGCTCGGGCGCCGACAGGTGCCGGTGCCGCTCGGTCGCCAGGCCCTGGACGCCGCGCAGCCGCTCGGCCAGCCCGGACAGCGCGAAGAATGCCTCCTGCGCGGCCGCGAGCCGCGGCGCGTGCTGCTGCTCGGCCAGCTCCAGCGCGGCCTCCAGCTCGCGTGCCTGCGTGAGTCCGGCCTCCAGGGCGGCCCGTGCCTCGACGGTCGCGGCCTCGTCGGTCTCGTCCCTGGCCAGTTCCGCGGCGAGCGTCGCGTAGTCGTCGGCCAGCAGCCGGAGCCTCGCGTCCCGCAGATCCGCCTGGATGACAGCCGCCTTGCGGGCGATCTCGGCCTGTCGCCCGAGTGGCTTGAGCCGACGGCCCAGCTCGCCGGTGAGGTCCACGAGCCTGGTCAGGTTCGCCTGCATCGAGTCGAGCTTGCGGACCGCCTTCTCCTTGCGGCGCCGGTGCTTCAGCACCCCGGCCGCTTCCTCGATCAGCGCCCTGCGGGTATCCGGCCCGGCGTTGAGCACCTCGTCGATCTGGCCCTGGCCGACGATGACGTGCATCTCGCGGCCCAGCCCGGTGTCGGAGAGCAGCTCGGCGATGTCGAGCAGCCTGCACTGATCGCCGTTGATCGCGTACTCGCTCTGCCCGGACCGGAACAGCAGCCGGGACAGGGTTACCTCGGAGTAGTCGATGGGCAGCGCGCCATCGCTGTTGTCGATGGTGAGGGTGACCTCGGCGCGGCCGAGCGCCGGGCGGCCGGACGTGCCGGCGAAGACGACGTCCTCCATCTTGCCGCCGCGCAGCGGCTTGACGCCCTGCTCCCCCATCACCCAGGAGAAGGCGTCGACCACGTTGGACTTGCCCGAGCCATTCGGCCCGACGATGCAGGTGATGCCCGGCTCGAACTTCAGCGTGGTGGCAGACGCGAACGACTTGAAGCCGCGCAGCGTCAAGGATTTCAGGTACACCCGCTGAGTCCTCCCCAACTGGTCCGGCAGGCCGTGGCTCTGGCTGCTCTGCCTGCGCCACGGCGGCTGGCCGCCCGTTCCCCGCACCCTACCGCGACGTTCCGATGACGATGCGCATTCAAGCGCTTACCGGATCTGTGTGCCGAGTCGGGCTGCCGGAAGGACATCCAGTCTCGCATGCGAGAGCGGCCGGGGCCTAATCGCTGCCATAGCTACCCGGGTGCTCGCATAACATCCAGCCATCCCTGCGCACGGAGGTGTCATGCTCCCGTCCCGACGTGCCGTCCTGATCGGCGGCGCCGGCCCGCTCCTGGGCGGCGGTGCACTCGGGTACGAACTGGTGCAGGACGGCACGCTGCCCGGCAAGTACGCGCTCGCGCGCCTGGACGGGGCGTGCGGCTCGGCACCGCCCGCGCCGCGGGGGCCGCGGCCGGCCCGGCAGGTCGTCTCTTTCTATTCCGCGTACCGGCGCCGCGTCGTGCGGATGGTCACGCTGCTGGCCGCGGGCGCACCGCGATCCGGCCTGGGCGTGGTGCTGGCGCTGCACGGATCGGGCAGCGACGCGACGGCAATGGCCGACCTGGTGGCGCCCGCCATGACGGCGGCGGAGGTGCGGCAGTTCGCGGTCGTGTGCGTAGACGGTGGCGACACGTACTGGCACCGGCGTGCCGACGGCGACGACCCGGTCGGCATGATCGAGCACGAGGTGCTGCCGCGGGCGTTCGAGGCCGCCATCGTCGCCGGGCGGTCCCGGCTGAGATTCGGCCTGCTAGGCGTGTCGATGGGCGGATACGGCGCGCTCCTGCTCGCTGAGCGCTTCGCGGCGGCCCGCCCGTCGGTCGACATGAGCTTCCTGGCTGACGATCCGGACCCGGTGGCCGGCGGGATCACCAGGGTCGTCCCGGCCGTCGGCGCGGTGGCCGCGCTGTCACCGGCGATCTTCGCCTCGTACGCGGCTGCCAGGGCCGCGAACGGCAGCGCCTTCGATGATCCGGCGGACTTCGCCGCCAACAACGTGCTCACGGGCGCCGCCGCACTGCGGCGGGTGCCCGCATGGGTCGCGTGCGGGGACGATGACCCGTTCCAGTCGCAGGCGAGTGATTTCCGCGCCCGGCTGGCCGCGCTCACCCGGCGGCAGGTACCCGGCGGCATCATGCCGGGCTGCCACGACGACGCGTTCTGGGCCCGGAACATGCCGTCAGGACTGCGGTTCATCGCCGGCGCACCTCGGCTAGGTCGCCGGGAGATCTAGGCGCCGGGAACCTTCCCCGGACGCCGAAGAGGGACGCTAATAAGCGTCCCTCACGGTCGCTGGCCGCTTACGCTCGTCAGGCGAGCGCAGGCTCGCGTACCGGAACTAGCAGGTCCTGGCCGACGCTGGCGATGAGCACATCGTTCTCGTCCTGGAGGCGGGCAAGCTCAGCCTCCAGGTCGCGTACTCGCTGCTGCAGACGGCGCATCTCTGAGACCATGCGGGGATCCGGCCCGCCGACGTGGCCGTATAGAGCCTTTGCCATTGTGTAGGGTCCTCCACACTGAGTGACCAGAGTGGGCGTGCACACAGGTGCCGGATAGGCCTGCGCGCTGGTAACACCTCTATGGTCCCACCGTCAAGGGTATTCGGTCAAGTTTGGCGATCGTGCAGGTCACAGGCCCGATGCAGACTCGGCCCGGGCAACTGGACCAAGGTGATTTTACCTCCCTAAAGCCGGACGCAGGTGCCGCCTTCGCGGATTGACTCCCGCAGCTGGCTGGCCCGATTCTGACCTCTACGAGTATGCCCAGAGTGCCAACCTTGTTACCCCGCGTGTCCGACTTCGGCCCCGGCGCCGCTTGGGTACCCAGAGGGCAGTCTGCTGCCCTGCCCGCTCCGCGCATGGGTACCCAGAGGGCAGTCTGCTGCCCGAAGACGGGCACTGATCTGCCCTCTGGGTACCCATCCAGAGGGCACCGGGAAGCACCGCCGCGGCTCAGCGCTCGGAGAAGCCGGAAAGGCCGCCGAGCGCGGGGGCCCACCGGGTCACCACGCGCCGCACCCGGCCCGGCGCCCCG
>Ga0335078_10010388_pt1 | contig 13778 bp, 9 predicted proteins | sample Lox_Sample_32_FD_206711 | JGI IMG/M metagenome (GOLD analysis project Ga0335078, IMG submission 206711) | Soil microbial communities from Loxahatchee National Wildlife Refuge, Florida, United States - Lox_Sample_3.2 | ecosystem: Environmental > Terrestrial > Soil > Wetlands | place: USA: Florida...
TTTTTCACATTTGTCGGTGCGCGCCCGCATCGTTGCGCTTGGGGTCATTCCAGTCATCGGCTTTCTCGCCTACGGCATCGCTTATATGGCGAGCGACGCGGAGGTGGGACGCGCCTTCGACAGCGTTCGCGGCGATAATGCCGTGGTGGGTGCCAGCAGCGATCTCAAGGCAGGGCTGTTGACCATGCGCATGGCGACCGTGTCATTCGTCGCCCATCCGTCCAACCTTGAAGTCAAGAGCTTTGACCAGGGACAGCAACTAGCGATGCGTTCGCTCGATCGCATCGAAGCAACGCTCGTCGCCTCGCAACAAGACGCGATCACGCCGCTGCGCATCACGGTTCGCGATCTGAAAGCCAGTTTCGACAGCTTGGTCAACGAGCAAAAAAACCTCGGTTTCAACGAGACCGAGGGAACGACCGCCGACCTCATTCGGGCGAGCAACCAAATCGAGCACACGATTCAACACGACCTGTCATGGGTAGCCGACGCCGATGCCGGCAAGCTCACGGTGTCGCTGATGACCATGCGACATTACGAGATCGAGTATCGCTTGACCCAGTCGGGCGAGGCCGAGCAGCACTTCCTTGACGAAGTCAAGAACTTCAACGGCCTGTTCGATTCGGTGGACGGTGCGCCGGCAATGAAGCAAAAGCTCAAACAGCAGGTTGAGCATTACAACTCCGCCTTCACGCTGTGGGTCGCCAGCGCACAAAACATCCAGCCCCTGCTTGCGCTGATCGACCACGACACCGAGAACGTGCTGCCGGAAGCCGACAAGATCATCGCCACCGCCCAGGAAAACGCCGATACGGCGACGCGCACACTCACGGCCTCGCGAGAGCGCACCCGCTGGACCATCGTCTGGGTAGGTCTGGCGTTTGCGCTGATCGGGTTCGTTTGCAACTGGCTCATTGGCCGCTCGATCACGCTGCCGCTCGAAGGACTCGCGGCGGTCATGAAGCGACTCGCCGGCGGCGAAACCTCGGCGCGTATTCCGGCCACGGATTCGCGACACGAGATAAGCGCGATGGCCCGCGCGGTGGTCGTGTTCCGCGACAATATGATCGAGCGCGAGCGGTTGTCGGGCGCGCAAGCCGAAACCAACGCCGCGCGCGAACGTCGCGGCGAGGCCATCGCCGCGATGATCGGAAAGTTCCGCACCTCCGTGGAGCAGGCCCTGGACCGCTTGCGCGAATCTGCAGGTCGCCTCGAACGGGCGTCGAGCGGCTTAAATCAAGCGGCCGACGCCGTCACCACCGAAGCGCGTTCCGCCGAGTCCCGAGTCGGTGCTGCTTCGGTCAATGTCACGACCGTGGCAAGCTCGATCGAGGAACTGGCAACCTCGATCGGCGAGATCGCCACGCAGGCATCGAAATCGACCGAGGTCGCAAGCCGGGCTGTCGCCGAATCCAAGCGTACGGTCAACACCATGTCGGAATTGGGTAACGCCGCCAACCGTATCGGCGAGGTCATCGGCCTCATCCAGGCGATCGCCGGTCAAACCAACTTGCTTGCGCTCAACGCCACCATCGAAGCGGCGCGTGCCGGCGAAGCGGGCCGCGGCTTTGCCGTCGTCGCGTCCGAAGTCAAATCACTGGCCGCACAGACCGCACGTGCCACCGAGGACATTGCCGCGCAGATCGGATCGATCCAATCGGCGACGGCTGACGCCGCGCAAGCGATCGAGCAGGTTTCCTCCATCATCGACGACATGTCGTCAATCGCCGCCACCGTGGCGTCGACTGTCGAAGAGCAGAATAACGCGGTGTCCTCGATCGCAGAGGGCGTTAACCGCGCGTCGATCGAGGCACGCAACGGCTCCGAGGCGATGAGCCGCGTCGCCGGCGCCTCGGCCGGCGCGCGCTCCACCGCCGTCGACGTCAAAGCCCTTGCCGATGCGCTGTCGGTCGAAGCTGAAAATTTGCAAGGCGAAGTGCGGCGCTTCCTGGCGGATGTGCTGGCGGCATAGTAGCGCGAGAGTCGGCCGCAGCGCCGGCGAGCCTTATGTTGTTGATTACTCGCCTGGCGATTGTAACACCGCGCGGCTAAGGCTCGTTTTTGCCATACTGCCATTCTAGTGGTCCCATCGGCCTACCCAATTTGGAGGAATTCCAGATGAGCCTTGCGCAGCAGGGGCCGGCGGCAGCAGGGTTTGCAACGATTGCCCTGCTTATCGCCGTGCCGGCGTCGGCGGAAACGCCGAATAGCCCGCAAGCTGGCACGCCGCCCAAGATCGTATCCAACACAGCGCCGGGTGACGGAGCCACCGTGACATTGGCCGAGGAATCAACGCCCACGATCGGGACTGCGACGACCACGGAGACTGCGGGGAGTGCAACAGGCACCGGTCTGGCGCCCAAAGCAGCGAACGCGCTGAAGTAACAGCCATTTTTTGTTTGTGATCGAGTCGAACCGGCCTTCGCGGACTGGCCCGGCTCTTCTCATTTTCAGCGGCCTGCAATCCGATTGCCGCCATAGCATTCAGTTCAAATTCCAGGTGAAAGTACCGGTGGTGTTCGAAATCGAAAATTCCGTGAAGTCCCTCAAGACTTCGTGGGACTGACATTTGTAATTGTTCGTGTTGATGCGCTCAAACGGACCGGAATATCGGACGCAAAGTTGAGTGTCTTTGCCCTTCCAAACTATTTGCTGCGTGTTGGTCTGTTCCGCGTAACAATAAAACCAGCCTTGCGGAAAATAGCCGATCCCCTCGCATTTGCCGGCGCCGACGCTCCACCCCGCGGCATGCGGGTCTCTCCGACCGACCGTGAGCGCGTCATGCGCCGGCCCATTCGACGCACCCAGCCTTCAACCGCACGATAAAATATATATCTGATGAGACCTGCGCATTTCGTGGAGCTCGCCTTCCTTGCATCCGATCCGCGCTTGTAGCCGCGTCGCCATCGACGCCTTCTATCGCTTCAATGCCGACGACGGCTGGGCGATCGCCAGCCACATCGCGCTGTCCGTGCTCATGGCGATGTTTCCGTTTCTGATCCTGGTAACCGCGCTCGCGGGCTTCATCGGCTCGCGAAATCTGGCCGACGAGGTGGCGCGCCTGATTGTCGCCGCATGGCCGCACCAGGTATCCGGCCCGATCGCCGAGCAGATTCACAATGTGCTCACCACGGCGCGCGGCGACGTGCTCACTCTCGGCGCGGTGTTCGCGCTTTATTTCTCTTCGAGCGGTGTAGAAAGCCTGCGCATCGGGTTGAATCGCGCCTATGGGCTGACCGAACAACGCTCCTGGTGGCTGTTGCGCGTGGAGTCCATCGGTTACGTGCTCGTCAGCGCGATCAGCCTTCTTGTGCTGTCATTCTTCGTCGTGCTCGGGCCGCTCGTATTTCGCGCCGCGCGCGTTTATGCGCCGTTTCTCAATCCGCTCGCCGGTCACGACAATTTCGCACGCCTCGGCATTGCGGCGCTGGTGATCGCGGTTGCGCTTTTCATCTTGCATATCTGGCTGCCGGCGGGACGGCGGCGGCTCGCCGACGTATGGCCCGGCATCGCCGCCACGCTTGCGCTCTGGCTCGCCTGCGGCTTTCTGTTCGGCCGCTACCTTGCGAATTTCTCGTACGCCTACGTGACCTATTACGCCGGGCTCGCCTCGGCGATGACCGCTTTGGTGTTTCTCTATTTCAGCGCCTGGATTTTCATCTTCGGCGGCGAACTCAACGCCGCAATTGCGCGGGCGCGCGACCATACCCGTCACCCCGAGGCGAAACACTGACAGCCGCCATGCTTGTCAATGCAGCTACGGCGCCGCTTCGACCACGTCGTCGAAATTGCGCAACCCGGTGCGTGGCGCGTTGACGAGAACTGCCATGTTGCCGGGCTTGTGCCGGTTGGTGCGCATGAGTTCGTGCGCGTAGGGGATTTTATCAAAGGAAAAGACATCGCTCATGCACGGATCGACGCGGCGATCGATGACGAAGCGATTGGCGGCGCTTGCTTGTTTCAGATGCGCGAAGTGCGAGCCCTGAATCCGCTTCTGCCGCATCCACACATAGCGTGCATCGAAGGTGATGTTGAAGCCGGAGGTGCCGGCGCAGAACACGACCATGCCGCCGCGCTTGACCACCAGGCATGAGACCGGAAACGTCGCTTCGCCGGGGTGTTCGAACACGATGTCGACGTCGCGCTTGCCGGTGATGTCCCAGATGGCCTTGCCAAAGCGCCGCGCTTCCTTCGACCAAGAATCATATTCCGGCGTGCCGACCTTCGGCATCTGGCCCCAGCATTTGAATTCGCTGCGGTTGATCACGCCCTTGGCGCCAAGATCCATGACGTACTGCGCCTTTGCCGGATCGGACACGATGCCGATGGCATTGGCGCCGGAGGCGGCGACGAGCTGCACGCCGAACACGCCGAGCCCGCCTGACGCGCCCCAAACCAGCACGTTGTCGCCGGGCTTGAGCGTGTGCGGCGCGTGGCCAAACAGCATGCGGTAGGCGGTTGCCAGCGTCAGCGTGTAGCAGGCTGATTCTTCCCAGGTCAGATGCGCCGGCTTCTGCATAAGCTGGCGCGACTGCACGCGACAGAACTGGGCGAACGAGCCGTCAGGCGTTTCGTAGCCCCAGATGCGCTGCGACGGCGACAAGAGCGGATCGCCGCCGTTGCAATCTTCGTCGTCTCCGTCATCCTGATTGCAGTGCACAATAACTTCGTCGCCGATTTTCCAGCGCCTCACCTTCGAGCCAACGGCCCAGACGATGCCGGATGCATCCGAGCCCGCGATGTGGAAGGGATTCTTGTGCACGTCGAGAGGCGAAATCGGCTGACCGAGGCCGGCCCAAACGCCGTTATAGTTGACGCCACCGGCCATGACGTAGACCAGCACCTCATCCTCGGCGACCGGCCAAGTCGGCACCACTTCGAGCTTCATCGCCGTTTCGGGCGGGCCGTGACGTTCTTTGCGGATTGCCCACGCGTACATCCTGGCCGGAACGTGACCGAGCGGCGGGACTTCGCCGATGGCATAGAGGTCTCTCAGCGGCGCGGCGGGGGGCTTTTTCTGCGCGACGGCCATGACGGGCTCCGTCCCTCAACAGGCAAGCGCGATTGCTGCGGTGCGGCGGCTACAATCGCAGTCTGCCGTAGACCATGCTGCGGTGCAACAACTACTTAGGTGCAAAAGTTCCCGAATGCCCGCCGCATCGGCTGACAGCCGGCTCATGGCGGCCTATCGTAATTGGGGCGGCGCTTCGAACGGCGCCAAGCACCGGCCTTTGCCGGAATAGGGACGGGGGAGAATCATGCCTGTGCAAAGCATTATCGTTTGGCTGATCGTCGGCGCTATTGCGGGCTGGCTCGCCGGCAAGGTCGTGCGCGGCGGCGGCTTCGGCCTGATCGGCGACATCGTCGTCGGCATCATCGGCGCCGTTATTGCCGGCTATCTGTTTCCCTATTTTCACATCAGTCTCGGCACCGGCTTCATCAGAGCGATCATCGACGCTTTCATCGGCGCAGTAATTCTGCTCTTCATCCTCCGGTTGGTGACCGGCTGGGGCAAGCGATAACCGCATCAAAGAATGCTCGGCGAAGCCGTTCGCTGCGCCGATCTCGGTATTAGCCGCTTCACAAAGCCGCGGGGCCGATCAACGCCGTCGATCTGGCCGGTGCGCGGCTGGACGACTCGCGCTCGCCGGCGACAGCCGGATCGCGCTGCTCGCCGTGAGCCAACCGCCAGACGAGCCGCGCGGCGAACAGTGGCAGCACCGCAAGCGCGATCGGAACGTGCGAGAAGCCGAATGGCAGCATCAGGATGGGCAGCATCCAAACCGCCAGCGCCAAACCATGATCGAGAGGGCGTTCATCCGCGCGTGCACGCATCAGCGCAACGACCCAGCCAAACACGACCATGTCGTAGTTGAGCATCCACGGCGAGAACAGGAATGTCGCCGTGACCAGGAGCGCCTGTGAGAGAACCGGATCGCGCCGGCGCCAGAAGGTCCAGATCACCGCGCCGAGCGCGCAACATGACGAAACCGCCTGCACGACCCACGCCCATTCGTCCGGCAGGCCGATGAGCCGCGCATTGACGAAGGCGGACGACACGATCGGCCAGGCATGGTTGCCGGCGGCGATCAACAACCAGTGCTGCTGCGGCACCACCTCGCGCAAGTATTGGGTCCAAATGTCGAGGCCGAACCAGAGCGCGGTCAGGGCGACAAGCGCAGCCGCGGTCGCGGCCGTAACAGCGATAACGCGCCACCGGGACGTCAGCACGAGCATCACCGGCAGCAGCAGTCCAAATTGCGGCTTGATGGTAAGGACGCCGAACAGAATTCCGGCGATGATGGGCCGCCGGTCGAGATTGGCCAGGCCGCCGATCAACAGCCCTGCCGTCAGAAACCCATTCTGACCAAAAAATACGTTCACGGCGACGGCCGGCGCCACCGCGAGAAATACCCAGTATCTGCGCTCCACGCCGCCGGCGAGCGCGGCCCAGACATAGAGCGCGAGACCGGCGATGCACCAGAGCGCGTAGGCCGGCAGATATCCAAGGAGGCCAAGCGGCCAAATAAAGAGGATGATATCCGGCGGATAGGACCAGAACAGCGGCGGCAGATAGGGATTACCGGTGAGACCCTGTGCCGCCGCGTTATAGACGTTGAAGTCGAACCATGCTGACGGTCCGCCGGCAAACGCCGAACGGGCGCCCATCCAGGTGTTGAGAAAGTCCCGCCCGACTGGAAAGCCGCCCGGGTCAAGTATGAAAGTCGGAAACGACTGCTTGGCCGCAAGCTGAAAATCGAATCCCAACACGGCCAGGAGGATAGCGCCAGCCGCCACGGTGAACGCGATGTACACGTTCTCCATTGCGGACGCGGGCGATCGGACGCACGTTGCCATGCCGCTACAGTGTCCGATCACGGTAAAGGCTCGATAAAAGTCCGCAATTATGCCGGACCTGAATGCCGCACTGGGCATCCGGCGCGGCTTCGCGCTCCGCTTCACTCCACCAGCGCGCCGACCGGCATAGGCGCAGCCGGACCGGGCACGGCCGTTGCGCAGGAAGACATCGAATGAGTCTGACGTCGTGCGATGAACCGTCCGACCGCCTTGGCTGCCATGATCGCCGCGATGGCAACGGCAACCCCAGCGATGAGATCGACGAAGTAATGGCCGCCGTCGATCGGCGTCGCCGCCAGCATCAGACCGTTGATCAGAACGATGATGGGGCGCCACCAGCGGAGCGGCCAGAGCGCCCAGGCATAAAGCACCGCGGACGCCGCATGGAAGCTCGGAAACGTCACGATTCCACCGAGACCCATCAGGTTGAGGTGCCGCAATACGCCGTCACGGGTTAACGGCAGGTCGCGGAGCTGATCGAGATAAGCATTCACGTTGATATGCTTCAGACTCGCCGGATCGAGTCCGATTTCCTGGTAAACGCCGATTGCCGGAACGAGAGCGGAAATGATCGTCGTGGCGGCGAGCGCCGCTCCGAAGGCAAACGTGAATTCCTCGATTCGGCGATACCGCCGTACCGCGGTCAAGATGACGGGAATGGCAAAAATCGGCCAGCGGATCATGGCGTAGCCGCTGTTGATCCAGCTGGCGAGAGCGGCGTGAGCGTCGACAAATCGGACGTAGGCGGCCCAATCAAGACCAAGCGCCCGATCCGCGGCGAGCAAGTTCGAATCCTGCATCGGCAAATTGATCGCAGCGGCCACATAGGTGAGCGGGGCCATGACCGCCGTTATCAGGACGATCTGCGCGGTGCCGCCCAGCACGAACATGACCTGCGGGTCGCGGCGCACACGCGAGTGCGCGTTGGCATGGGCAAATCCGCCGTAAATACCGACATAGCCGACGGCGACCATCAGGCCGGATTGTTCGATGGAAAAATTTGTAACGAGGATGCCGAGGCCCAAGGCCGCGCCCATCACACCGATGACGATCCAATTGGCGAGAAGGAAGCGCCAGGCGATTTCGACGCCGTCATCCGGACCCGTAAGTGTTTTCCCCGACATGCCGGCAGAATTGACCGGCAGCCGTTAAGGCTCACCCAATCACCACGGTTAAGAATGGGTGCTTCTGAACCTTGATGTTGCAACGCACAAAGATCCGGGCCACACTGGGTAAGCGGATTTTCCGTGCAAAAACGGGGGCATACCCGATGGTCAACCAGCCCCACCGCGACAAGCCGTGGATTTTCCGCACTTACGCGGGCCATTCCACCGCTTCGGCCTCGAACGCGCTCTATCGCAAGAACCTGGGCAAGGGGCAGACCGGTCTCTCGGTCGCCTTCGATCTGCCGACCCAGACCGGCTACGACAGCGATCATCCGCTCGCCAAGGGCGAGGTCGGCAAGGTCGGCGTGCCGATTTCGCATCTCGGCGATATGCGCGCCCTGTTCGACGGCATTCCGCTCGGCGCGATGAACACGTCGATGACGATCAACGCCACAGCACCGTGGCTGCTGGCGCTCTACGTGGCGTTGGCCGACGAGCAAGGGGCCGGCCGCGCAAAACTGCAGGGCACGACGCAGAACGACATCATCAAGGAGTACCTGTCGCGCGGCACCTACGTGTTCCCGCCTACCCCATCAATGCGGCTCACCAAGGACGTGATTTTATTTACGACCAAGGAGATGCCGAAATGGAATCCGATGAATGTTTGCTCCTATCACCTGCAGGAGGCGGGTGCGACGCCGGTGCAGGAGCTTGCCTTTTCGCTCGCCACTGCAATCGGCGTGCTCGATACGGTCAAGGCGTCCGGCCAATGTGCGGGCGAAGAATTCGGCGAAGTGGTCGGGCGCATCTCGTTCTTCGTCAATGCCGGACTGCGCTTTGTCACCGAAATCTGCAAGATGCGTGCGTTCACCGAACTATGGGACGAGATAACGCGCGAACGCTATGACGTGCACGATCCAAAGCAGCGATTGTTTCGCTATGGCGTGCAAGTCAACTCGCTCGGCCTGACCGAGCCGCAGCCCGAAAACAACATCGCTCGCATTCTTCTGGAAATGCTTGCGGTCACGCTGTCGAAGCGCGCGCGTGCACGGGCCGTACAATTGCCGGCTTGGAACGAGGCGCTCGGCCTGCCGAGGCCTTGGGATCAGCAATGGTCGCTGCGCATGCAGCAAATTCTCGCCTACGAAACCGATCTTCTGGAATACGACGATCTGTTTGATGGTTCGCCGGCGATCGCCGCCAAGGTGGCCGAACTGAAGGACGCCGCCAAGGAAGAGCTCGTTCAGATCGAGAAAATGGGCGGCACCGTGACAGCGGTCGAATCCGGATATTTGAAGCAGCAGCTCGTCGAATCGAATTCGCGCCGGGTCGAGGCGATCGAACGCAGCGAACAAACCGTCGTCGGGGTCAACCGTTTCGTCGAAACCGAGCCGTCGCCGCTGGCCGAAGCCGCGGAGGCGGTCGTGACCGTTTCGAAAGAGGCAGAGATCGATCAGATCGCGCGGCTGAATGCCTGGCGCGTCGCGCGTGATGCCGGCGCGGTCGCCGCTGCGCTCGCTGATTTGCGCAAAGCAGCGAAGAGCGGCACCAACATCATGCCGCCCTCGATCGCCTGCGCCAAAGCCGGTGTGACCACCGGCGAATGGGGTTTCGCGTTGCGCGAAACTTTCGGCGAGTACCGCGGCCCGACCGGCGTCGGTACCGCGATGCGCAATGATGCCGAAGGCCTCGATGACATTCGCGCCGAGGTCGACCGCATATCAAAAAAACTCGGTCGGAGGCTCAAAGTTCTGGTCGGCAAACCAGGCCTTGACGGCCATTCAAACGGCGCCGAGCAAATCGCGTCGCGCGCGCGCGACGCCGGCATGGACGTCGTTTACGACGGTATCCGGCTGACTCCGGAGGCGATCGCGGCGGCAGCCGCGGAGAAGCGCGTGCACGTCGTCGGTCTGTCGATTCTGTCCGGCTCGCACCTGCCGCTAGTGGCTGAAGTCATGGCGCTTATGAGGGACGCAGGCGTCGACAACGTGCCGGTCGTTGTCGGCGGCATCATCCCGAAGGAGGACGCCGAGATGCTCAAGGAAACCGGCGTCGCCGAAGTCTATACGCCGAAGGATTTTGAACTAAACCGCATCATGAGCGATTTGGTACGGATCGTGGAGGCTGCCACGGACGCCACCGGATAAGCGCAGTCGCCAGGACGAATTAGCAGCGATCGTCGTTGGTATTTTAAGCGCATTGTTAAAGAAGCCAGTTCGGCTCCGGTCGGCGGATTAACGCAAGATTCAAATCTGCCGCGCAAACATCGCCATAGGTGTGTGCGTGACCAGCGCGGCGTCGCCGAACCGGCTTTATGACATCGGTAACCACAATATATGCCGACGAGTCCGGCGTTACCCGGGGCGCTGCCGCTCTCCGCGCCGAACTGCCGGCCTTGTCCATCATCGTTCCGACGCTCAACGAGCGCGACAATGTTCACGAACTGGTGGAGCGCCTCGACCGCTGTCTCGCCGACCTCGACTGGGAGATCGTGTTTGTCGACGACGATTCCCGCGACGGCACCATCGACGTCTTGCGCGAATTAAGCCGCACCGATCCGCGGGTACGCTTGCTGCATCGAATCGGCCGCCGCGGATTGGCGTCCGCTGTCGTGGAGGGAATTCTCGCGACCAGTTCGCCGGTCGCAGCCGTGTTGGATTGCGATCTGCAGCACGACGAGACTCTGCTGCCGGCGATGCTTCGGCGTCTCCTCGCAACCGATTGCGATGTCGTGGTTGCCTCGCGCTATATGAAAACGGGCAGCGTTGGCGAGTGGGGCAAGACACGGCGCGCGTTCAGCCGCATTGCCACGAGTCTTGCCGATCTGCTGTTGCGATCTGACCTGACCGATCCGATGAGCGGATTTTTCCTGATCAGGCGCAGCGCCTTCGATCAGGCCGTGCGGCACTTATCCAATCAGGGTTACAAAATCCTGCTCGACATTCTCTTATCGGCACGGCCGTCGCTACGCGTGGAAGAGATTCCGTACACGTTCCGCACTCGCCGCCACGGCGAGAGCAAGCTCGATTTGGCGGCGGTGCTCGATTATCTGGCGTTGCTGGTCGACAAGGCGGTCGGTCATATCATCCCGCTGCGTTTCATCATGTTTGCATGCGTCGGCAGCATGGGTCTGATCGTGCATTTGAGCGTGCTGGCGATACTCAACCGCGGTTTCGGCGTCGCTTTCGCGATCGCCAATCTGGCCGCCGCAATGGTGGCGATGACGTTCAACTTCTTCCTCAACAACCTGTTGACCTATCGCGACATGCGCCTGCGAGGGCTTTGGCCGATCGTACGCGGGCTCGTCAGCTTCTCCGCGCTGTGCGCGATCGGCACAGCCGCCAATGTCGGCATTGCCGTGGTGCTGTTTCAACGAAATTACACCTGGTGGCTGGCGGCGATCGCCGGCATTTTCATGGGTGCGGTCTGGAATTACACCGCTACGTCCATTTTCACGTGGCGAAACGTTGTTGCAGCGGGCCGATCGGCACCGCGGGCTCCAGACCGGCTGTCGGACGCGGCAGCGCCGGTGCCTGCATCATCCGCCGCAGCACTACCGCGAACAACAATCCGGCGGCGACGATAACAAAAGGCTCCGCCTCATATTCGAAAGGCCCGACCTTGTACAAGGCTGGAGCCAGATAGCCAGCGACGAGCGCGATCCCCTCGCCGCGCCCGAATCCATCGCGCAAGCCTTCGCTGAGCAGCCAAACCATGGGCACCGCAAGGATGATTAGGTCGTATTCCAGTAAGAATGGCGAGCAGAACGGCACGCAGGCGGCGATCGCCGCAATCTCCGCGCGACCCGAGCGCACGCCGGCCGGCCGCTGCCGGAGCGCGAACACCAGCGCGAGGACAGCGGCCACACTGACCGCCGCTTGCAGCGTATAGGCGAGCGCTAAGGAGCCATCGTGCAAGCGCACCGCGCCGAAAATGCTGATCAAAAATTTCAGATAGAGCGGGTTATAGGCCTCCAGCCAGTTGTGTTGCGCCTCCGCCGTGCCGGCGACGAACGTGGGCCAGATGCCGATCCCAAACGCAAGCGTCGATAGGATCGCCAAGGTGACAACAGTCGCTGCGGCTGTGGCAAAGCATCGCCAGCGTCCGGCGACCGCGAGCGCCAGCGGGACAATGACGCCAAGTTGCGGCTTATAGGCGAGGCAGCCCAGACACAGGCCGGCCAGCGCCGGCTGACGGTCGAGAAAGATTGCGGCTCCGCCGAACAGCGCCGTACTGAGGAATCCGTTCTGTCCGAAACCGGCATTGATCATCACCGCCGGATAGCCGAGGAACAGTAGCCAAATGCGCTCGCGCTCGCGCAAGCTTTTCGGAACAAGGGCGCGTAGCGCGGCGGCATAAAGGGCACAGGTCGTCGCGAGCCACAGGCAGAGCGCGGAGAAATAGGGAAGAAGCGCGAAGCCCATGCAGAGCAGGAGAAAAAACGGCGGATAAAAGAACGCCACATACCCCAAGTCCGGATCGTGATGAAAAGCGAGCTCGGCGAAAAAGTGCTCGATTTCGTCGTAGGCGGCGGCGGCGTGCCCTGCAAGCGCCATGCGCCCGCCGGTCCAGAAGCTGATGAAGTCACCCGAGATCGGAGAAATTCCGGGCGCAGACATCTGCCACTGAACCCACATCACGCAAAAGCTCAAGAACGCCACCAGCGCCCATACAACACCGATGGACAGCAGGTAGAACGCAAGACGGGATGGTTTGCCGGTCTGCGGCGTGTGGCGCGACGATACGGTGTCGGCACAGATAGCAGGATCAATCGTCGACATGCGCGTCCGCCCGGTTGTGGCGCACATCGTGGGGAGCCGGATTTAATATCTGATTAAGACATTAAGCGGAGCGACGAACGTTCGCCATCAATCAGACGACGGCGCCAAAACCGAGGCAAACGCGGCGCTGAGCGCGCTCGGGCTAAGTGGCTTGCGGAGATAGAAATTCATTCCTGCGGCCCGCGCCGTTTGCTCATCGCCGGGTTCGCTGCGGCCGGAAATGCCGATGATCGGCGTCGAACCCGCTGCGCCCGGCAAGGCGCGCATCTGGCGCGCCGCTTCGAGACCGCCGATACCCGGCAGCGTCAGATCCATCAGCACCGCATCGTAGCCGCGCGCCGCCGCCGCGACCGCCTCCTCGCCAGAGCCGACGAACTCGGCGTGATGACCGAGCTCAGTGAGAATGGTGTTGAGAATTACGCGGCCGTAGGGATTGTCCTCGACGCAGAGGATCGAAAGACGCCGTGCCGGCGGCGAAACAATTTGTCGCGCGTGGATCTGTTGCGCCGTTTCGACGGATGCGAGCGGCAGCACCGCCGTGAAGCAAAAGCGCGAGCCATGGCCAGACGTACTGGTGACAGTGAGTTCGCCGCCCATCAGCCGGGCCAAATGCTTGACCACGGCTAGCCCGAGTCCGGAACCGCCGTAGCGGCGCGCGATGTCGGCGCTTGCCTGCGAGAATGGGCGAAACAACCGCTTGATTTCGTCTTGTGTCAGTCCAATGCCGCTATCGCTGACGACGAGAGTGAGTTTGACATGCCCGCGCTTTACCGGCGCCACGTCCGCGTCAAGCCGCACGGCACCGTTGGCGGTGAACTTCACCGCGTTGTCGATGAGATTTTCCAGAGCAGCGCGCAGCCGCACCGTATCGCCCACGACCAGTTCGGGCAGGTTCTTTGCAACTCTTACCTCGGCGTCTAGCCCCTTTGTCTGCGCGCGCGCTTCGAGCGATTCCGCCAAAACCTCGACCAAACGCCGTGGTCGGAAAACTTCCCGCTGCAGGGTCAGTGACCCCGCCTCCGCCTTATCGGCG
>Ga0335078_10010391_pt1 | contig 13776 bp, 7 predicted proteins | sample Lox_Sample_32_FD_206711 | JGI IMG/M metagenome (GOLD analysis project Ga0335078, IMG submission 206711) | Soil microbial communities from Loxahatchee National Wildlife Refuge, Florida, United States - Lox_Sample_3.2 | ecosystem: Environmental > Terrestrial > Soil > Wetlands | place: USA: Florida...
GCAGGAGGCTAGCCACCGTGAGCGGATAGGCGTCGAGAATCCACCGCGTCTGTGAGGTCATCGCGGGGAGCTTCTGCTGGATGTCGGTCACAGCGACCGTGAGCGAGGTGTTCGCCGCCACGACCATCAACAGCGCCATCGACAGGACGAACAGCGCCGGCCATCGACGGGGGTACGCGCGGTCGTTACTCATGCTCGGTGGTAGCGAGAACATCGTGGGCCTTTCTTATGTGGAGGAGAGCTCAGGACGTGGGTTGTGGATCGTGCGGGGCCTGTCGGGCTCAGCCGGGTTGGGCGGGGTGTTCGTGTGATCGCGCGCCGATCTCGCCACCCTGATTTCCTTGCGTTGGGTCAGCTTGGGGGTTGGTCAAGGACGTCGTGTGATGCTTTTCGTCGAAGATGGTCTTTGGCCACGCGCGACCCGGACGGACCGCGCCGTTCGCAGAGCCGCTTGTGTCTAGACGAGTGCTTTGCGGATGTACGTGATGGCCTGCGCGATCGCGGCGTTCGCCGCGTTGGTGCTGCGGAGCGCGTTGAGCATCACGAAGTCGTGGACGATGCCCTCGTACCGGGTTGCGGTCACGTCAACACCGGCCTCGCGCAGTTTGCGGCCGTACGCCTCTCCTTCGTCGCGGAGCACGTCCGCTTCACCGGTGATCAAAAGTGCCTTGGGAAGTCCGGCGAGGTCGTCACTCGTTGCTCGCAGCGGCGAGGCGGTGATCTCGTTGCGCTGGTTCTCGTCGGTGGTGTACTGATTCCAAAACCACTTCATCGCGTCGCGGCTGAGGAAGTAGCCCTCGGCGAACTGGTGGTAGGAGTCGGTGTCGAAGCTCGCATCGGTGACGGGATAGAACAGGACCTGCGCGGAGAGCTTCGGGCCCGAGCGCTGCTTGGCCATTAGCGTGATCGCCGCGGTCATGTTCCCCCCGACCGAGTCTCCGGCCACGACGATCCGTGAGCCGTCGAGGTTGTTCTCGGATCCGTGCTCTGCCACCCAGCTCAGTGCGGCGTAGAGCTCCTCGATCGCGGTCGGATACCGGGCCTCGGGCGAGAGGCTGTAGTTCGTGAACACGACGGCGGCGCCGGTGCCGGCCGTCAGCTCGCGGATCAGGCGATCGTGGGTGTGAGCGTTGCCGAACACCCAGCCGGCGCCGTGCGTGTAGAACAGCACGGGCAGCTGACCGGTGGCGTCCTGCTGACGGAGGATCCGGATCGATACCTGTCCGGACGGCCCACCGGGAATCGTCGCATCGTCGATATCGACGTCGGGTTTCTCGATCTCGCTCGACTGGACGTGATCGACGGTCTTACGCCCCTCGATCGGGCCGAGGTCGTACAGGTACGGCGGGTTGGCGGTCGCGTCGGCGAACTGCTGGGCGGCGGGCTCCAGGACGACCGGTGCGACGGTGGTTACTGCGGACATGCGGTTCTCCTTTCGTGAATGTCGTGTTGGGGTTGTTGGATGCGCGACCGCGGCGAATCACGTCTCTGATGGAGCGGCGTTTCCGTCGGTGCCGCCGGCCCAGCGCTGCTCGATCCGCGCGTAACGCCAGATCAACAGTGAGAACAGCCAGGTGAGGAAGAACAGGCCGACGATGAGATAGCCGACCGTGTTGAGGTTCACGTTCGCGGCCCAGCTCCACGGCGCTTGGTGAAGACCGAGCCTGTCGCTGAGCAGGCCGACGAGTTCGACGCTGCCGACGATCAGGGCGACGGCGATCGACAGGCCGGTAACCGTGAGGTTGTAGTAGATCCTGCGCACGGGCTGGGACATCGACCAGCCGTACGCGATATTCATGAACGTGCCGTCGACCGTGTCGAGGAGCGACATGCCGGCGGCGAACAGCACCGGTAGACAGAGGATCGCGTACCAGGGCAGTCCCGAGGCCGAACCGGTGCCGGCAAGGACGAGCAGCGCGACCTCGGTGGCCGTGTCGAAACCCAGGCCGAACAGAAGACCGACCAGGTACATGTGCCACGGCCGCTCGATCGGCTTCCCGATCCGGGCAACCACGCGGTTGACAATCCCTCCCCTGTGCAGGTCGGCATCGAGCGCCCGGGGATCGTGGATGCCGCTCCGCAGCCGGCGAAAATGTCGCCAGATCCCCGCGAACGCCGCGACATTGAGCGCGGCGATCGTGTAGAGGAAGCCTCCGGACACGGCCGTACCCACGGTGACGAGAGCGCTGTGAACACCGGAGTGGCCGCTCACCAGCTGGTGAGGCAGCGAGCGGGCTCCGATCGCAATCAGCAGGGCAAGCCCAAACACGATCGTCGAGTGGCCGAGGGCAAACCAGAAGCCCACCGACACCGGGTGCTCGCCCCGTCCGATCAAGCGCCTGGTCGAGTTGTCGATGGCGGCGATGTGATCGGCATCGAAGGCGTGCCGGATGCCGAGGATGTAGGCGGTAGTCCCGAGCCCAAGGCCGAGAGCGGTCGCGCCGACCCTCAGATGCTGTGGCACGACGATCGCGACCAGCGTCCCCCAGCCAAGGACATGAAGGGCGCAGATGGCCGCGCCGATCCCGCCGAGCTGCCGGCGTTCTCGCCGGGTGAGGGCACTGAGCCGTCTGGAGGTTGGGGTCGATCGCATGTTGTCGTACTCGTGGGTCGAGGGAAGGGGTTCGCAGCGCGGCGCCGCCGCGCTCCGGTGATGGATCTGTCAGGAACGCGCGGTTCCGACGAGGCGCGAGGCGGGCAGAACGTACGGGAAGCGTTCGTCTCGGAGTGCGCCGGCCACCGCCGGCGTGAGCCCCGAGGGCACCGCCCGGTTGAGGACGAGTGAGAGCATCGCCTCGGGCGCGTTGTCGGCCAGGGTCCGCCCGTTGAACGCCGCGAAGCCGTACGTGGCCGGCGTTCCCACCACGTACGGAAGGACATCCGGGAACAGCCTCCGAGCCACCGTCTCGCCGTAGCCCTGCGGGTCCTCGGATGTACCGCATGCCGCGACCACGGCGGCGACCTGATCGCCGATGTAGCGGCCCACGGCGTCGTAGTCCTCCGATGGATGGCGCGTGTTGGCCGGGTTGTCGAACTTGACGTCGTCCGGCCAGAAGATCGGCCACATCATCGGGTGCCCCGCGCGGTTGATCTGTCGCCAGCCGCCCGCGTCCGTGGCCAGCTTCGTGGCTGCCCACACGCCGATCTGCGCGCCAGGATGCAGCCTCGGATGCTCGTTCGACACCTCCAGCACGATCGATTCGACGGTCGTCCCGGCGAAGCTGTTCTGCGCCGCCCCGGGCTGCCAGTCCGACAGGTCCGGCGCCACGCCATCCCTGACCGCCGCGTTGATCTTGAACAGCAGCGACAGGTCGATGTAGAACCAATCGATGACCTTCCCCGCCCAGACCCGCACGTCGCCGTTGCCGAGGTCTTCGCCGGTCCGACCCTCGAGCAGAAGGTCGCCGGTGGCGAAGTCATCACGGGCGTCTTGGCCGCTCAGCGCGTGGAGCTGCAGCGTCTGGGTGCCGTCCGCCTCCATCTCGCCGAACGAGACTCGGTAGGTGAGGTCCTCGTACTCGGCACCGTCGAAGTGCGCCTTGAACTCGTAGCGGCCCTCGTGATGGAAGCCCGGCTGGACGTTCGGCTCGGTGATCGTCGAATTGACATCCATGACGAACACGGTGCTGTCATGCGCCGAGAAGACGCACAGGTCGTCGATGTACAGCTGCCCGTTCTGGCGGGCCAGCGGTGTGTCGAGGTGGTGGGACATCAGCGGCTCCTTTGCTCTCCGGAAGGCGAGTGATTGAGGACGAGCTCGAGCTTGACGGCGCGCGCGCCGGCTCGCGCCCGTGTGTCCACTGCTTTCTCAGCCGCGCACGGGGGCCGCGCTTCAGTGGAATCACTGAACGGCGGGCACTGCTCGCGCCCCGTCGAGAGCGGCGGCGAGTTGCGCGCGGACCTGACGCCGAGTTTCGGGACACCCGGTATAAGTGCGACGGGACGGACCGGTGCGGGCTCACTTGGGCTTGCGGTCGGCGACCGCTGGCGGTGACCGCTCAGCAGGCGGTCGGCACACGCACACGGCGTCCGAGCGCAAGACGCTCGCCCACCGCCGCTGCGCTTACCGGCTTGGTGCCGGGGTCGGCCGAGCTCAGTCCGCGCCACCCACGGATGGTGTACGTGAACTAACTCCGAGCGGCCGAGGGTCGATCTGCCCGGTCGCTGAGCTGATCGAGAAGGGCCTGAGCCTCAGCCGCCCCGGGGCGGTCGCCCTTGGCCCTGTAGAGCTCGAGCGTGCCGCGGGCCTCCGTGACCGCTTCCTGCGGGCGGTCAAGGGCCGCCAGGATGCAAGCGAGCTCCAGGCTCGCGTTTGCTTGAAAGACAGGCCAGTCGGTGCGGGATGCGTGCTCGACAGCGCTTCTCGCCCAACGCTCCGCCTCCCTGCCGTTACCGTCCGCTAGGGCGAGCCGGGCTCGGGTTGGGTTCGTGATCAGCTGGTTCATCACATCGTCAGCAGTGCCCAGCTCGTCTGATAACTCGACCGCGGCGCGGGCACTCTCGCGTTCACCAAGCCGCTCGTATGCTCGAGCGAGATGCGCCTGGATCGTTGACCGACCCGAGCGCTCACCGATCTGCGCCAGGCTCGCATCGACCCCAAGCAGCACTCCGAGCGCTCGCTCGGGTTGTCCTGCGGAGAACTCGGTCTCGCCTAGAAAAAACGCGGCGATAACGGAGAAGTACCGCATCCCGAGTGACTGAAACTCGAGCATTGCGTGTTCGATCGATCGGCGGGCCGCCGCAAAGCGCCCATTGAGCCGCTGCACCCCGCCGCCTCCAAGCTCAAGGCACGCAGAGAGGTAGGGACCGGGCTGTTGCTCCTCGAGCGCTTCGAGCTCATCCTTGACCGCTTCTGCAGGTGTCGGCCCGTATATGAGTGTTGCGACGTACCAGCCGAGCGCGGTCGACCGTAAATCCTCATCGCCCGTGCGGTTGGCATGCTCGGCCGCAATCAGGAGCTGCTCGGCTGCCAGGGCCCCTTCACACCGCAGCCAATGAGGCCAGAAGGCGAGTAGGTGCCCTCGTGCAAGCCCGCGCTCGTCGCCGGCGCTGGCAAGTCGTTCCAGCATTCCGGACAGCTGGTCGAGCAGTGGATCAGCTTCCTTTGGCCGCGCCGCGACCAGCCACTCGAGTCGCGTTAGCGACGCGATCGCCGATGTCGCCGGCTCGGCTTCGCCGGCACGAAGGAGGGCGTCCACGCGGGCGAGGTCATCGCCCTGCATGAGCTGCTCTGCCAGGTCGACCCCGATCCGGGCCGCGAGCGGGGTGGCCTCTGGCGCCAGCGCGTGCGCGCGAGCGAGCAGGTTTCTGGCAGCGGCGACGTCCGTGCGCGCACCCGCTCGGCGGCCCGCGGAGTGGAGGTGCTGGGCGGCGCGGCGCGCTAGCGCGGGGTCGACTATTCGCGCCAGCTCAGTCTGGTATCGGATGGTTTGTTCGAGGTGCCAGCCCGCGATCTCATCGAACTCGCCAAGGTCGGAGGCGTCGTGCTCGAGCCAGGTCGCGAACCGCTCGTGCAGACGAGCACGCGTAGCTTTCGGCAGCGCGTCGTAAGCAGCGTCGCGAATCAGCATGTGCCGGAAACGAAATGCCTCGCCTGCCAGGCGGGTCGCTGGGTGTGGGCGGATCAGTTCTTGGCGCACGAGCGCGGCCAACCGGGCCGCCACTCCGGCTGCCTGGTGCTCGTCTAATAGCGCAGAGACGGCCCTGGCGTGGAAGACTTCACCTTCGATCGCGCCGCGCTCGAGCAGCACGCGTTCCTCGATTGGCAGCCGCTCGAGCCTTGCGGTGAGGAGTGCCTGGATCGTCGGCGGGACTTCGAATGTGCCGCGTTCGCGCGCGAAGGCCGCCATCTCCTCTAGGAACAACGGGTTGCCCTCGCTGGCCGCGATCACCCGAGCCCGCGCGTCCGGTGCAAGCCCGTCACCGAGTCGGTCCAGCAGCCGGTTGCAGTCCGCGGCCGAGAGCGGCTCCAGCAGCAGTGTGGTCGCGTTGAGCTTTCCGCCGCCCCAGGCAGGGCGGTCCTCAAGGAGTTCAGGACGGGCTGTACACAACAGCAGGATCGGCGAGCCCCGCGACAGGTCAGAAACGTGGTCGATGAGATCGAGCAGCATCGTCTCTGCCCACTGCAGATCGTCGACATGCAGGATCAGAGGATGATCGAGGGCGAGCGACTCGAGCAGCCGGCGGACCTCCCAGAACAGCTCCTCGGGTGTTGCGGCGCCGGCGCTCACGAGGTGCTCCAGCACCGTCGAAGCACGCTCCCCGACCGGGTTCAGGGCTTCGATCAACGGCCAGAAGGTGATCCCCTCGCCGTAGTGCAGACACCGGCCGGTGAGGGTGGTCGCGGCGTCGCCGAGTGAAGCAATTAGCTCGGAGACCAGCCGCGACTTTCCAACGCCGGCGGCACCGAGCAGACTGACCAGATGGCAGCCGCGCTCCGCCACAGCCCGATCCCACGTTGCCCGAAGGAGATCCAGCTCGCGGTCGCGGCCGACCAGCGGTGCGTCGAGGCGACGCTTGCGACCCGGTGCGGTTGGACTCACCTCGACTAGGCGAAACGCGGGAACCGCTTCGGACTTGCCTTTCACGTCAAGCGACCCGAGCGGCTCGACCTCGACGGCGTCGCGAACCAGTCTCAAGGTGTCCTCTCCGAGGAGAATCTCCCCCGGCATCGCCGCCTGCTCGAGCGTGGCCGCGACGCTGACGGCATCCCCAACTGCCAGGTGCTCACCCCCGCCCACCAGCGCAAGCCCCGTGTTCACGCCCGCACGGAAGCTCAGTGCCGCGCCCACTTCTTCGCCGACGCCGGGGAGCCGCTCGCCGATTTCGGCCGCTGCCCTGACGGCCCGCAGCGCGTCATCCTCCCACGCCCGTCGGATTCCGAATAGCGCCATCACCGCATCGCCGGCGAACCTTTCGAGGACCCCACCGTGCCGCTCGATGGTCGCGCGCAGCTCGGCGAGGTAGTGGCTCATCACCTCCATCAGCGCTTCCGGATCGAGTTCCTCACCCAGCGCTGTTGACGCCATCACAGTGAAAGACACTGCCGTGACCACCTTGCGCCGCGGAAGGGAGGCTGCCAGTCGCTGCTGCATGGCGACGGGCACTGCCGCCGTAGCACCCGCCGCGCGAGCACCGTTCGCGTCAGGCGACGGCCCTGCTACCGCGGCGACTTCAGCCGCTTGACGTAGGGTGCCGAGCGATGGGTCGTGGCGCAGGATCGCCTCCTCCAGCTGCCGTAACTCGGGGCTCGGTTCAAGCCCGATCTGATCAAACGCCGCGCGAGCGTCCCGATACGCGGCGAGGGCCTCGGCGTGACGTCCGGATCGGTAAAGGGCGACCATCAACAACCGGCGCGGAGTTTCCCGGAGCGGGTTAGCTGCCACCAACGAGGTGATCTGACCGATGGTCTCCACGTGCTGTCCCAAGGCCAGCCTGGCCTGTACCACCCCCTCCACCGCGTCGGCGTGGAGCTCTTGGAGCCGGCTCGCCTCACGTGCGGCGAAGTCAAATTGGGCCAGGTCGCCCATCGGCGTGCCACGCCAGAGACCCAGAGCCTCTTCAAACAACTCACGGGCCCGAGCCGGGTTTTTCGCCAGGCTGTCCTGGGCCTCGCTCACGAGCCGCTCAAACCGCTTCCCGTCGATTCGCTCCGGATCGACCGCCAGCACATAGCCCGCCCGAGAGCCCTGCAGCACGGGCGCATCCGCCCCGGCGCGGAGGATCTTGCGGATCGCCGAGATATGCACCTGGACCGCGTGCGCGGCGGTCGCTGTGGGCCGCTCAGCCCAGAGGTTGTCGATCAGCCGGTCCTTCGAGACGGGGTTCGGAGCCTGGATCAGCAGAAGCGACAGCACGGCCCGCTGCTGGGCGCTACCGAGCGGGAGCGACTCGCCGTTCGCCGCCACGACCTCCAACGTCCCAAGGATCCGGAACTCCACCGATTTTCCCCCGAAAGCACGCGGAAGACGACGCCGCAATCCTACCGGCGGCAAGACCGCGATCTGCGGGTGAGCGGCCGGCGCTCAATCGGGCATTGAGCAAACGCTGAGAAGTGCGTGAACCGCCCGCGCGATCCTTCCGGGCGTCGACCATCGGACCGCCGAAGGAAGCCAAGTGAACCCCACCATCACCCAGGCGCAGATCAGCGATCGAGCGTGGGCGCCAGCACGTGAGATGACTTCACGAGCAGAGGTATCTGTCGACGCGGCTGGCTCTCAGCAGGCCCCGGCCGTCGCCCATGAGGCTCCCAACCTCGTCGGTCGCGCGGCTGAGACGAGGAGGATCGATCGCATCCTCGAATGGTCGCCCGACCGGGGTGGTGCGCTTGTGATCCGCGGCGAGGCCGGCATCGGGAAGTCGGCGTTGCTCCGGTGGGCCCGGTTTGCCGCCGGACGCCGGCACCTTTGCGTGGTCCGCACCGAGGGTGTGCGCTCCGAGATCGGCCTGGATTTCTCCGGCCTGCACCAGATCCTTCGATCGCTTCTACCCCACGCCCAGAAGTTGCCCGCAATCCAGCGTCACGCGGTCAACGCCGCGTTCGGGATGTCCAGAGGGGCTGAGGCCGACCGGTTTCTCGTGGCGCTCGCAGCGCTGCAGCTGCTGAGCGAGGCGGCGAGCCACTCGCCGCTCGTTCTGATCATCGACGATGCTCATTGGCTCGACCCCGCCACCAGCGACGTGCTCGCGTTCGTCGGTCGCCGGGTCGAATCCGAACGGCTCGTCCTGCTGACCGCAGTCTCGGATGGGTACGGCAGCGCGTTGCTCGACGCGGCGATCCCCGAGCTTCGCCTCGAGCGGTTGGGCGAGCTGTCGGCGCGGGATCTACTGCGCGACCGGTTCCCGCGGCTTGCGCCGCCGGTCCGCCGGCGTGTCATCAGCGAGGCCGACGGTAACCCGCTCGCGCTGCTCGAACTTCCCGCGGCGCTCGGGAGCGCCGCGCAAGCGGGCGCCGAGCTGCTGCCGTTCCGGCTGCCGGTCACCGCTCGCATCGAGCGGACGTTCGCGACCACACTCGATGAGCTTCCAGATCGGACCCGAGTCTCGCTCCTCGTCGCCGCGGCCGACGAAACCGCCGGTCTGTCCGACGTGCTGCAGGCCGCTGCGGCTATCCGAGGTACGCCCGTGACGGTCGAGGATCTGGTTCCAGCGACCCAGGTCGGCCTGATCCGAGTGGATGGCCCGACGATCCGGTTTCACCATTCGGTTGCCCGGTCCGCGGTTTACCTCTCGGCCACGGTGGCGGAGCTGCACGCAGCGCACGCTGCCCTCGCCGCGGTGCTGGCCGACGACCCCGACCGCAGCGTCTGGCACCGGGCCGCGGCTGGTATCGGGGTGGATCGCACGCTCGCTTCCGACCTCGAAGACGCCGGCCGCCGCGCTCAGCGCCGTGGCAGCATCGCCAACGCAGCCGCCGCATTCGAGCGAGCGGCCGAGTTCACCCCGGCCACCGACGAGCGGGCGCGTCTACTGTTGAGCGCTGCCGAAGCTGCCCTCGAGCTCGGAACCGGTGAGGTGGTCCTAGACCTCGTGAGACAGGCGGAGTCCGCAGGTCTCGAGGACCGCGACCAGGCACGCGCGATGTGGTTAGCGGACGCGTTCCGGCCAGGACCGGTCGGAGATCACGCTCGAGTGAGCGCGCTCGTGCGGGCCGCCGAGCGCCTCGCGGCCGGCGGCGAGACCGAGACCACGCTGAACCTCCTTTCCTCGGCGGCGTTCCGCAGCTACTGGGGCAATCTCGACCAGGGGACAGGCCGAGCCATCCTTCAGGTCGCTGATTGCCTGGGCGTGGCTTCCAACGATCCTCGACTACTACAGATTCAGGCCTACGCCGCGCCGACCGACCGTGGGGCACGCGTGATTGCGGAACTCCCCGATGCGCCTCAATCCGGCGAACCGGACACGCTCCTCCGACTCGGGACGGCCGCCGGCACGGTCGGCGCGTTCGCCCGGGCGTCGCTTCTGCTCGAGGCTGCCATCGCGCAGTTGCGCCGGCAGGGAAGGATCCAGGGCCTCGCGCAGGCACTTGAGCGTCGAGCGTGGTCGGCGGTAATGATCGGCGACTACGACGTCGCGGCGACCCTGGCTGAGGAAGCCGGGATGCTCGCCGCGGAGCTCGGACAGTCGTTTTGGCAGACAGGGGCATCGATCGTCCAGGCGATGCTCGCCGCCGTCCGCGGCGACCACGTGAGCGCCGATCGCCTCATAAATGCCGCGGAGCAGAGCTGCCTGTCGACCGGAGCCCGAGGCCTCCTGGGTCCAGCCCAGCACGCGCGCGGAGTCGCGGCACTCAGCCGGGGACAGCATGACGACGCCTACGAGCAGCTGCGCCGGATCTATGAACCCACGGATCCCGCTTACCACCGGGTCGTCGGGTGTTGCGCTGCCGGCGACATGGCCGAGGCGGCAGTCCGAACCGGGAATGTCGACGAGGCCCGGTGGCTGATCGCCTCACTCGAGCAGCTGCCGGCGCTGACGCCATCCCCGTGGTTTCAGTCCTCCCTCAAGCACGCGCGAGCCCTGCTCGCCGATGATCGCGAGGCCGAAGACCGGTTCACGGAGGCTATTGCGTGGAGCAAGACGATGCCGTTCACACGAGCACGACTTCTCCTCGCACTTGGGGAATGGCTGCGACGGCGGCGGCGTGTCGCCGACTCGCGTTCGCCGTTGCGCGCGGCCCGTGACGCGTTCGACGCGCTCGGCGCGGACGCTTGGGGCGATCGCGCACGCGAGGAGCTCCGGGCCTCCGGCGAGAGCAGGAAGCGACACACCTGGAACACGCTCGACGGGCTTACGCCGCAAGAACTGCAGATCGTGCAGCTCGCCGCCAGCGGGCTGTCGAACCGTGAGATAGGGAGACGTCTGTATCTGTCTCACCGCACGGTGGAGTCGCACCTCTACCGTGTCTTCCCCAGGCTCGGGATCAGCTCACGAAGCCAGCTCGCGGGCGCGCTACGTGGCGACGAGTTCACCGATAAGACTCCCGCATGAGCTTCATCGCCGGCGGCAACCGTCCGTTGTCGGATCGATTCAACGCGCTAACCCAGAACTAGGCGATTACCAGACGCCTACGTAATGCCGCCGGCAGGATTCGAACCTGCGACCCTCGGATTAAAAGGTGCCAATATGCAGGGTAAACGCCATAGATACGGGCGATTCTTTCTAGTTAGCGCAGGTTAGAGCGGGTCAGAATTGCCGCGTTCGGGACATATCTCGGGACACGCCGGATCTCACCAGAAAGACATCCAGGTGACCGACCCAGACCGTGCGCCATCACGGCACGCCACGAGATGAGCTGCCCGCGGCATCGGTCAGTCGGCGCCGTCGCATATGGTCGAGCCCATGGATCCCCGGTTGCGGCCGTTGAACGCAGTGCTGGCGCTGGTGAACGAGGACGGCGCCTGGTTCCACGATCTCGCCGATCAGGGCTTTCAGCTCTACGCGATCGAGCTGAAGGTGCAGAGCTCGGCGGGTCTGGTGGTCGCAGACGCGGTGGTCTTTCGGCAGGACCCGGAGCTGGTGCTGCTCTGCGAGGGGAAGTCGGGCCGCAGTCTCAATGAGCCCCAGGCGAGGAGATACGTCGCGGCTGATGCCGCAGCGCTGCGCCGTGGAGGATCCTTGCCGGTCTCTCTATCGCCCGCAGCGGATGTCTGCCCGCTCTTCGTAGTGACGAACGACGCGCGGGCGGATGTCGAGGCCGCCCTCCAAGACTTCGAGATCGAGGCGCCCGTGCTGTCGATAGACCGCGGGTTTGTCCGTCTTGACGGACCTTGCCCTGCTGGACTAGAGCCGTTCTTGCGCAGAACGGAATCGGGGCCTAAGCGCTGGCCTCCGGCGCGGGTGCGGGTCGATCATCAGTCACCTCTCGAAGAACTCGCTGAGCTGCTGGCGCAGCAGATCGCCGCGGCACAAGCGAATCGCCAGCCGGTGCTCGACCTCGCCGAGGCGGCGTCACGTATCTATCGGCGCTGGCCCGCGCTCAGCCAATCCGGGCGACGAGATTTCCTTCGACGACTGGCAGACTGCGCGAGGCATCTCGCGCGCGGCAGCCTGAGAGGCACGATCCGAGTTGAGCCCAGTAGTAACAACATGCCGCCGCGGATAATGATCACCCGAACGCCTGCGAATCTCGACCCCCGGGGGATGCCCCAGGCGTGGCAGGGTCAGGCACGACGCATGGCCGACGACCTGGGGAGGACTGGCGGCTCTCCGCCGGAAGAAGAGAAGCAGTTGTCCTTGGACGATCTCGACCTCGGTGAGTCGGAGGATATCGACGCGTAGACCGCGACGGAGTACCGTGGCTGACGAAACATGCTTGAACGCCAAGACTTCCTCAACTCCCTGACGAAAGCAGTCGGTTCCGCACCTGACGGCGAGGTAGTCGATGGTCTCGTGGCGCCTGGGACGGTGAAGACCCGCCTGGTGGAGGCCCATCCCGAAGAGATGTCCCCGGATGGCGTCGGGGCGCTTCTTTCGAAGACCGCAGAGCGCCTCGAGCTCCGAGCGAAGAAGCTCGGCGACGAACTCTGGGTCCTTAACGGCGCCGAGCACACGCTCTTCGTCGACACACTCAACCCTCGGTTCTGGCAACTACATGCGACCGCACCCGCTGGCGAGGTCAACCGCATCGTCCGAAAGGCGGTAGCGACTGATCCGCGGCTCGACACGGGCTGGTTCCCGAAGAAGCTGCTACAGGAACTGGACGGTCATCAGCACCACCTGCGACTTGCATTCGATGCGGACCAACTGTTGGGTCGCGCTGAGGCTGTCCGCCGAACGCGCGTGCGGTTTGAGGGGGAGGCGCCCGAGGGACTCTTGGCACTTCTCGGCAGCGACGAGACCTACGCCGGCACGACGAGCATCAGCGCCGTCGGATCTCTGGTCGGCGATGCCAACGTCGGAACAGCGCAGATCGTGGCCGACTACCGAGGCGCATTCGTTACAGCTGCTGGTGATTTTGAAGTTGCAGCGAACGCCATCTGGCGAATGGTCGATCGGTACGAGGCGTTCGTCCGTGGGCTTGAGGCTCGCTACCGCCTCGCCTACGGGTTGGTCGAAGGCGACGGCCTGACGATCAACGGCGATGTCGCTGTGATCGAGTTTGGCCGTGAGATCGATGTCGAGCGGATGCTGGCCGGATTGTTCCTCGCCAAGGAGCCATTCCGCCTTTGGGCGGTGCCTCGGCAAGTCGATGAGGATGAGTGGGTAGCCGATGCGGTAGATCTTCACGTTGGCCAGCCCCTTCGACTCGAGTTCTCGCCGATCGACGTTCGGATACTCCTAGAGCCGGAGACATGCGGCAACACGCTTGCGCGGCTGCTGACTAACCTCCAGCAGCATCTCGACGCTCGAGTGCATCTGGCTGCTGCCGGTCAGCGCTAATCCGGGCGACCGGGGTTTCGAGCCGAGGGCGTTTGGCTGCTAGCGGGCCGCAGCGCTGAGCCAGTCTGCCAGGTGATAGATGGGCCCGCAGCGTTGTTCACCGGGATCAGCCGGACTGGCCCTCCGGGGTAGACATGGCTGATCTTGTAGATCACTTCATGCTTCTTGATCTGCGCGCCGACCGCGTGCCCGAGGAATCCACCGACGAGGGCCAGAGCCACTACGGCTCCGGCATTCTTAGCGACCGCTCCGCAGCCGGCGCCGCTCAACAGCCCCCAGAACGCTCCTTGGGCCTCCGCGTCCACCCACTGGCTGATCTCGCCTTCGGCGATCGAATACCCGCATCGTTCGACCGCGATGAGAATCGTGTTGAGTGTCTGTTCGTCCGGTTCCGTA
>Ga0335078_10010392_pt1 | contig 13775 bp, 14 predicted proteins | sample Lox_Sample_32_FD_206711 | JGI IMG/M metagenome (GOLD analysis project Ga0335078, IMG submission 206711) | Soil microbial communities from Loxahatchee National Wildlife Refuge, Florida, United States - Lox_Sample_3.2 | ecosystem: Environmental > Terrestrial > Soil > Wetlands | place: USA...
GAGGCGCTCCACGGGCTCTCCCGTCGCGCACCCGGGATGGCGCTCGCCCTGCTCTGCTTCCTGCTGTCGCTTGCCGGCATCCCCTTCGTCGTCGGCTTCTGGGCCAAGCTCTACGTGTTCCTGGCCGCGTGGCGCGCGGGCCTGGCCTGGCTGGTCGCGAGTGGGATCGTGCTGGCCGTCATGAGCCTCTTCTATTATCTGCGGGTCCTTCGCGCGGCCTACATGGTGGACGACGGCGCCGATCGGCCGGCTCCGGCCCCAGCCCCCGCGCTCCGCCTCGCCATCGGTCTTTGCCTCGTCGCGGTCGTGGGGCTCGGGCTGTGGCCGCGGCCCCTGGTCGATTCGGCCGCCCGGGCAGGGGCGGACTTGCTCGACCGGACGGCTGCGGTGGCGGGGCGCTGAGCCGCCGGGAATGGGATGCGGCGGCCGGGCAGATGCAGTATCGGGTGTCGACCATGCGACTGGATCCCGGCTGGCGTTCGCGCGCGGTGAGCGTCGAGGCTGCGCTCGGGCACATCGAGAGCAACACGCGCGTCTTCGTGCAGGGCGCCGCGGCGACGCCGATCGTCCTGCTCGACGGGCTCGCGCGCCGCACCGACCTCGAGGCGGTGCGCCTCTACCACCTGCACCTCGAAGGCCCCTGCGAGTTCGCCGAGGAGCGCCACGCGGGGCGCTTCCGGTCGGTGTCGCTGTTCACGGGTCCGGCGCTCCGCGGCCCCATCGCCGAGGGCCGCGCCGACTTCCTGCCGATCTTCCTGTCGGACATCCCGGCTCTGTTCACGACGCGCCAGGTGCCGCTCGACGTCGCGCTCGTGCAGCTCTCACCTCCCGACCGCCACGGGCACTGCACGCTGGGCACCTCGGTCGACGCCGCACGCGCGGCCGTCGACTCGGCGAAGTACGTGATCGCGGAGATCAACGAGCGGATGCCGCGCACGCACGGCAACTCGTCGGTGCCGCTCGAGCGCGTCGACGCGTTCGTCTGCGTCGACCATCCGCTCCCCGAGGCCCTCCACGCACCGGAGACGGATGTCGACGCGCGGATCGGCGAGCTCATCGCGTCCCTCGTCGAGGACGGCTCGACCCTGCAGCTCGGCATCGGCGGCATCCCGAACGCGGTGCTCGCCCGGCTGGGCGACAAGCACGACCTGGGTCTCCACACCGAGATGTTCAGCGATCACGCCGTGGATCTCGTCGAGGCGGGCGTCGTCACGAACCGCTTCAAGAAGGTGCATCCGGGGCGGATCACCACGAGCTTCGTGTCCGGTTCCCGTCGCCTCTTCGACTTCGTCGACGACAACCTGAAGGTCGAGTTTCACGGCTGCGATCGCACGAACGACACCCAGATCATCCGCCAGAACCCGAAGGTCGTGGCCATCAACTCGGCGATCGAGGTCGACCTGACCGGGCAGGTGTGCGCTGACTCGATCGGGCATCGCATCTACTCGGGCATCGGCGGGCAGATGGACTTCATTCACGGCGCGGCGCTCTCGCCCGGAGGCCGGCCGATCATCGCGCTGCCGTCGACGGCCGCGAGCGGGAAGACGTCGCGCATCGTGGCGGCGCTCAAGCCGGGCGCGGGCGTCGTGACGACGCGCGGGCACGTGCACTGGATCGTGACGGAGCACGGCGCCGTGAACCTGCACGGGCTGACGCTGCGCGAGCGCGGAGAGGCGCTCGTGTCGATCGCCCACCCCGATTTTCGCGCGGAGCTGTCGCGCGAGCTCGCGGGCATCCGTCACGTCGAGGTCCACGCGCCCGTCTGATCGCCGGCGCCCGGACGGGGCGCTCCTCGCTCACCCTCCGAAGCCGACGACAACCGGATCGTCCCGGAGCACGTCGTCGGACAGCAGCGTCCTCTCCTCGCGGTCCATGTGCTCGAGGACCCGCTCGAAGAGGTCTTCCACCCCCGCCCCGGCGAACTCGCGCGGCGTGTGCGGGATGCCGAGGATCGCCTCCCGCAGCACCTCGTGCTCGCGGACGTGGACCTCGTCCATGATCTCGGCGCGGGCCGGGCCCCACGCGTCAATCGTCGGGATGATCGGGCGGAGCAGCTCCTCCTCGCGCGCGTTGTGCTCGATGAAGGCGGCAGCCAGACGCGCCACGCCGGTCCGGAGCTCCTCTCCGACCGGCTCGCCTCGCCGGGCCCGCTCGGCGACGTGGCGGATCTGCTCCATCAAGGCCCGGATCTGCGCGTGTTGCTCGAGGAGCGCGGCCCGGATCTCGCTCGGTGTCATGGGTCACCTCTGGACGAACATGTCGAGGATTCGCTCCCTCGCCAGGCCTCTTCCGGCCAGGTCCCTCTGGCGCGCGACCGCCAGCGAGTCGAGCGTGGGGGGCGGCGTCGGGTTGCGGTAGAGGACGCCGGTGTGCAGCTCGGTGCCGTAGTGCTGGGCGAGGTCCATGGCCGCGATGCGGTTGGCGGGATCGTGGCCCACGCTCGCGAGCGCCTTCATCGTCGCTCGCTGGTGCTTCACCTGCGAGTCCTCGTCGCCGAAGGTCACGCACGGCGACCGGACGTTCACGAAGGCGAAGCCCGGGTAGCGGATGGCTTCCTCGACCACCGAGGCGAGGCCCGGCATGTCCACGGGCGTACCCTGCGCGACGAAGTTCGCCCCGTAGGCCAGGACGTACAGGAGCGGGTTCACCGGCTCCTCGAGGCTGCCGTACTCGGAGGTCGGCGTCTTGAGCCCCCGTGGCGACGTCGGCGACAGCTGCCCCTTGGTCAGGCCGTAGATCTGGTTGTCCATCACGATGTACGTGAGGTCCATGTTGCGGCGAATGGCGTGCGGCACGTGACCGCCGCCGATCGAGAAGCCGTCGCCGTCGCCCCCGGCCACGAGAACGAGCAGCTCGGGTCGAGCCAGCTTGATGCCCTGCGCGATGGGCAGCGCGCGCCCGTGGACGCTGTTGAAGCCGTACGCGTTGGTGTACCCGGGGATGCGGCTGGAGCAGCCGATGCCGGACACGAACGCGATCTCGTGAGGCGGCCGCCCGACCGCCGCGAGCGCGCGGTAGATGGCCTGAAGGACCCCGAAGTCCCCGCAACCCGGGCACCAGATGGGCTTGAGGTCGCTCTTGAAGTCCTTCGGCTGATACTGGTGGAGCACTTCGTTGCTCATCGTTTTCAGTCCTCCGAGGCGACGAACACGGCGGGTTGCTGCAGCGAGGCCGCGGCGTTGCGGAGCTGCCGGACGATCTCCCGCGGCTGGATGGGGTTGGCACCGCTGCGGCAGAACGACACCACGCCGGGCGGGACGTCCACGTACATTCGGAGGATCCGGTAGAGCTGCCCCTGGTGCGACAGCTCGACGACGAATCCTGCTCTCACCGAGGCGAAGAAGTCGCGGTAGACCTCCTCGGCGACGGGGTAGACCAGCCACGGCACCAGGAGCTTCACGTCGAGGCCCTCGGCCGTCGCGCGCTCGAAGGCCTCGCGGCACACCCCCGCGATCGATCCCCACGCCACGAGCGCCAGGTGGGCGCTCTCGTGTCCGTGGATGTGGAACAAGTCCCGCCGGCGCCGCAGCGGCGCGAGCTTGCGGAACCGCTTCTCGTTCATCGCCGCGTGCATCTTGCCGCTGGCCGTCGGGTTGCCGTGCTCGTTGTGCTCGATCCCGGCGCCCTGGTAGTTGCCTCCCTTCATGCCGGGGTGGCTGATGGGGCTCACCCCGTCCTCCGTCTGGCGGAAGCGCTCGTAGCCCTGCAGCTCGGACTCCGTGGGCCGCCTTCGCTCCTCGATGACGAAGCGCGAGACGTCGATCCGATCGGCCGTCTCCTTTCGCTGCGCGACCTCCTGGTCGGACAGGATGATGACCGGCGTCTGGTAGCGCTCGGCCATGTTGAACGCCTCGACCGTCACGTCGAACGTGTCGGACACGCTGGTGGGCGCGAGCACGGGACGAAGCACGTCGCCGGGGGCCGAGAAGGCGGCCGTGAACAGGTCCGACTGCTCGGGCTTCGTGGGGATGCCGGTGGAAGGACCGCCTCGCTGGACGTCGAGCACCACGAGCGGCAGCTCGGCGATGGTCGCCAGACCGAGGATCTCCGTCTTGAGCGCAAGCCCCGGGCCCGACGTCGCGGTCATGGCCTTCTTGCCGGCGAACGACGCTCCGAGCGCGGCCCCGATCCCGGCGATCTCGTCCTCGGCCTGCAGCGCGGCCCCGCCGTACTTCCACACCTCGCCCGTGAAGAACTCCATGACCTCCGACGAAGGCGTGATGGGGTATCCGGCGAAGAACTCGCACCCCCCGAAGACGGCCGCTGCCGCGCACATGTCGTTGCCGTCGGTCAGCAGCTTCGTTCCCGACTCCCCCACGGGGCGATCCATGGCGCGGGGGGAGGAGAGCGGGTGCGCCTGCGCGAACTGCTCGCCGAGGACGAAGGCTCGCTCGTTGGCCTGCACGAGCTCCGCGCCCTTGCTCGCGAATCGCTTGCCGATGCCGCGCAGGATGGATGCTCGCGCGATGCCGAACCAGCCGGAGACCAGGCCGAGCACCACGGCGTTCTTGGCCTTGTCGGTCCCGGCAGCCTGCTTGGCCATGTCGGTGATGGGGACCGCGAAGACGTCCTTGGGCGTCACGCCGGCCAGGGGGATCGCCTCCGGGGCGACCCCCGTCTTGGCCTCGTAGATGACGACCGTGCTCCCCGAGACGGGCAGCTCGGCCCCGAACTTGAGAAAGTCCTCCCAGTTGAGCGCCACCGCCACGTCCAGGCTGCCGCCCGGGTTGTACACACGGTGCGTCGAGAGCCGGACGCGGCACGAGGACTCTCCGCCGCGGACCTGGGAGCCGAAGCTCTTGGTCATCATGGCGTGGTAGCCCTCGTACGCCGCGGCCGCGATCAACGACTCGCCGGCGCTGACGATCCCATCGCCGCCGGAGCCGGCCATCCCTACGACAAGGTCATCCATCGCAGGGCTCACCAGCAACCGATGTGCCGTTCGGCAAAAGAGGGGGAAGTTCGTCGCGCGCCGCTGCGCTTCTTGCACCCCCACGCAGACCGTGCGCCAAGGCACCGTTCGAATCCGGGCAAACGTGCGCGAATCACGTGGCTTTTGCGCAGATGGCGGGGGTCTTGCTTCTTCTCGGGCCATCCCATGGCAACCATCATCACGGACGCGTGCATCAACTGCGGGGCCTGCGAGCCGGAGTGCCCGAACGAGGCGATCTCCCAGGGCTCGGACATCTACGTCATCGACGCCGAACGCTGCACCGAGTGCGTCGGGTTCCACTCCAAGGAGGCCTGCCAGGCGGTGTGCACGGTCGAGTGCTGCGTGCCCGACCCGAACCGCGTCGAGACCGAGGCGGTCCTGCTGGAGCGCGCGCTCGCGCTCCATCCGGAGGACGCCGACCTGAAGGCGGCTGCCGCCTCGGGGCAGTTCGAGTCGCGCTTCCGCGCGTGAGATGGCGGGAGGGCGCAGGACTTTCGCGAACAGTCACCTGATCCCCGTCATGAGCCCCCGTCCGGGAGGGACGTACACTTCGACCATGGGCACGCACCTCTATGTCTGCGACAGCGGCGGACCGATGGTCGTCGCGACCGTGGGCCCGCCGCCTCGATGGGTCACCTGTCCGCTCTGCACCGGCATCGACTGCCCGCGCTGCGACGGAGCGCAGCTGCAGGGTGACGCCGATGGTTTCGCCGGGGGCGCAACCATCGTCTACCGGTGCGAGGCCGGGCACGAGAAGCCCCTGCGTCTGCCGGAGGGCGTGGGGCTCCCCGAATCCGTGCAGTGCGTCGAATGCGACGGTGTGATGCTCCCCGCTCCGTCAGGTGCGCCGCCGCACTAGTCCGGGCGGCGAGCGCCGCGGCCCCTGCGATAGACCTCCGGTCCCTGCGCCTCGACGTGCAGCCCCCGGCGGCGCGCCTCGCGATGGAGCGCCTGGCGCCGGGCGCCGGGTATCTCGGAGCGATCACGAATCGAGTCGAGGAGCCCCTCGTCCGTCAGGTCATAGGGCCAGCCGCTGGGCAAGGGGAACGCCGGGACGTTGCCCTCGAGCCAACCGTCCGCACGGAACGCACGGCGAGCGACGCGCTCGTTCATCCACGCGAGCGCCTCGTCCCGCTCGTGGGGCTCGACGTCGAGCGACCCGAGGATCGACGCCAGGATCTTCACGTGCAGCGGCTCGAAACGCGTCGCCACGACCTCCACCGCGTCCGGGGAGACGGTCGCACGGACGGAGCACTCCTCCGGATCGTCCGCGCCCAGCGCGATCTCGACCAGCTCCTCCGCCACGTAGGCGCGCAGGTGGATCGGCTGGGCGGGATCCTTCATGTGCAGGTGCGGACGGTCGCACCCGTAGTCGAGGTTCACGATCTTCCAGGGCATGAGCCTTCTCGTAACACGCCGCCCCGGCTACGGCGCCGCGAACGATCCGCAGCTGGCCCCGACGTGCTCGCCCTCGGCGTCGCGTACTCGTCGCGGCTACAGGACCTTCTCGCGCACGACCCGAGCGTGAACGACGCGCAGGGGGCGAGGCGTCAGATCGGTCTCGTCGATGTCGAGGCCGAGGAGCTTGACGACCTGGAGCTGGTACTGCGGCAGCTTGATGCTCGTCGGCGCCCCGGGTTGCGGCGGCGCCTCGACGATCTTCAGCTCCGGCTTGAGGATCTCCACCTTCTTGGCGTGCTTGGACTCGGGAGAAGCCTTCTTCACCGGGATGCCCAGGATGCTCACCTCCGTGTCCGGATCGTGTCCGCTCGGCAGCTGCCATCGCGACGCCACCTCGAGGGTGATCGCGACTCCGCCGGTGCCGCCCGGGACGTGCAGCTTGCGCGACCGCAGAGCGTCCCGCAGGCTCGTGGCGACGTGCTCCCACTCGGCGCGACCCTGGCTGGCGTCGACGAGGGACACGCCGGTGACGTTGCCGCTCGCGTCGGCCGTGATCTCGAAGACGGCGCGGGAGTTGAGCGGCGTGCTGCTCGGGCGCGTGAGGTCCTCGACGACGGCGACCACGGGACTGCCGATGTCGAGGCCGATGCCGTGGTCGTGCTCGTGCAGCGCGTCGCGCACGGACTGTTGCACGCCCGGGGCCACGTTCGATCGGACGTCCTGCGCCGGCGGTGCGCTCTTGCCGTCGGGAAGTCCGCCGAGCAAGACGTTGCGGCCTCCCAGCCCGATGGAATCGGCCGACAGCGCCAGCGGCGCGCGGAGGTCGATCGGAGCCTCGAACGTCGGCGCGGGCGCGACGGGCGGCGACGTTTCACCGGGTGCGGCTCTGGGTTCGTCGCGAACGTGTGACGCGACGCGCGCGACGCCGGACGTAGCGGGCAACGACGGCGGAGCGCTCTCGGGCTCCGGGACGGGCGGTGATGAGGCGGGTTCGGACGCGAGGTCGATCTCTACGTCCGGTTCGCGCGTCGTCTCCGGGGTGGGCATCGCCACGGGCGCTGGGGCGAGCGCCATCAGCCCGAGCAGGACGGAGTGAGCGAGGACAGCGCCCGCGACGCTGACGGTCTCCGCGCGACTCGCCCCCATGGTCGTGTGGCGAAGCATGCTCCCGCGCCAGCGGCCGTCAAGGAGACGGGATACGCTGCACGGCCATGCGAGGTACCGCCGTCGCGTCCTGGGCGCCTCTCCTGCTCCTCGCTGCCTGCAGCAGCGGCGCGACCCCCGTCGCATCCGGTCCCTGCGGCCCGTGCCAGGCATCCTCCTCGGCGGGACTGCAGAACGTTGGCCTGCCTCGGTCGGCGAAGCTGGACGCGCTCGCGGCGAAGCGCATCGAGCTGGCGCGCAAGCGGCTCGTCGTCCTTCGTGCCTCGTTCGATCACGGCGTGACGACGCTCGACGAGCTGATCGGCGCGTGTCGTGACGTGGCGTTCGCCGCGCACGACTCGGGGCTGCACGGCCAGGCCCTGCGCGACGTCTTGACCGAGTACCGCGATGCCGTCGTCGCGCTGAGGGATCTGACGAAGGAGCGCGTCGCCAAGGGGGCCGTCGGCGAGGACGCCATCAGCCGGATGGAAGCGCTCGTGGCCGAAGCGGAGTTCTGGCTGGAAGAGGCCAATCAGCGGCTTTGACGTCGCCTCGCCGCTGATGTATCACGCTGATAAGTATGTAATATCGACATATTAAACACGATCCACTTGACGTGTGATACATCCGGACGCAATGTATCACGCGGAGGCAGCGGAGAGACGCTGCGAACAGGAGGCCGAGATGAGCCGGAACATTCGTAGCGGGCGCTGGATCCAGATCCGCGGTCGCATCAAGCGCGCCTGGGGCGAGCTGGTCGGCAACGAAGAGATGACGGCCGAGGGCAACGCCGACGTGGTCGCCGGTGCGCTCGAGGAGTCGATCGGCGTGGCCAAGCGCGAGGCCGCACGCGAGATCTCTCGCGGCGCGGACACCGTGGCGTCGTACGCGAAGAAGGCGGCGCGCGCGATCGCGCGCTGACGCTACCGCGGGACCGCGATCACGCCGCTCTCGTGCGACGACGACTCGGTCACGCTCATGTAGACGCTGGTCGAGTCCACGCCGAAGCTCTGCGCGGTCGTCCCGGAGGGAGCGCAGCGAGCACCGTCGCCGTGCCGCCGGGACGCCGCAGCACCGCCAGCAAGACGAAGCCGACCGCCACCCACGCGGCCTCCTTGCCGCGCTTGAGCAGCACGAAGGCGGAGGCGGACGCGGGGCTCGCGCCCAGGCCGAGGAACATCGTCGCGTAACCCAGGTCGACGACTCCAAGCCCCGAGGGAGCCAGCACGACCAGCGAGCGCACCATCGACAGGCCCGCCTCCACCGCGAAGACGGACGTCAGCTCGACCTCGGCGCCCACGAGACGCAGAAGCAGCGCCGTCTCGAGCGCCTCGCAGCACCAGGAGGCGAGGAACGCAAGCGTCGCCACCGCCGTCGCGTGGCCGGCAACCCTCAGTCGCGCGATCTGCGCGTCCGTCGCCTCGATCCCCGGACGCCGGGATTCGAGCCATCGGACCAGGCGGCGCGAGGGCAGGCGGGCGAGCGTGGCGTGCAGTCGAGCCAGCGTCGAGCGCCCGAGCAGCGCGGCGCGCGTCCCCTCCGACAGCGCGAGCGGTACGAGCGCCGACGCGAGCACGATCCACGGCAGCGCGGACGAGCCGACGAGGTCGCGGGACAGCGCCGCCAGCGCCGCGAAGCCGGCCAGGGTGCCCGCCGCGATGTACCCGGCGTGCGATCGCATCACGAGCCACTTGCGCGCGACCGCGGCGACCACGCCGTCGCGGGCGGGTATGCCGTGGCGCGACTCGAGGAGCATCGCCGCCGCGCCGTCCGCTGCCAGGAAGCCGGCCGGCATCGTGACGTGAAGCGCCTCGCCGGCCAGGCGAACGGGAAGCATCTGGGCGAGCGTCGTGCGATGGCCCAGCGCCCGCAGCAGCGCCGCCGTTCCCCATGCGTCGGCGGCCATGCCGACCGCGAACGGCCCGACGGCCAGCAGTACCCACGGTCCCGCACCGATCACGGCCCGCCACGTCGCCACCGCGTCGGCTCGCCCCACGAGGCGCGCGACGATCGCGACGGCTGCCACCGCGCACGCGACCTGGAGGGCGACCTTCACGCGTCCGTCCAGGCGCAGCCCGAGCTTCATTGCATGGCCGTGAGGGCAGGGGGGGCGAGCAGCTCCTCGAGCGGTCGCCCCGACAGGGGCGAGATGTCCGGGGGCAGATCGAGCAGCGCCCGCACCGTGGGCGCGACGTCCGCGAGCCGGTGGGGGGCGAGCGACTGCGCCAGACCGCGTGCCTCGATGCCGGCTCCCGCCGCCACCAGCCACACGCGCGCCGACTCGGGGAAGTCGCGCCCGTGGAAGCGGTAGTCGCGTCCCCGGCCGTGGTCGGCGGTGATCAGCACCGTGGTGTGTCGCCCGCGGTCACCCATGCGATCGAGCACGGCGAGGAGGTCCCCGACGATGGAGTCCGATGCACGCAGCGAGCCGAGGTAGCCCGCGTAGTCGCCCCGGTGCGCGTACTCGTCCGGCTCACCGAGACCGAGGAACAGGAGCCGCGGCTGCCTCGTCTCGAGGTAGCGCAGGGCGATCGACGCGGTCATGCGGTCGGGCCGGAAGTCGCCGTAGCCAGGGAACGGATCGGCGTGCGCGCCGCGGTCGAGCAGCTCGCGCGTCCCCTCGTCGTCGCCGAGGGCCTCGGCGTGCGACACGCGCGAGCGTCCTGCCGACAGCACCAGGCGCGAGGGATCGACCGTCGCGGCGCGCTCGATGCGCTCCCACGACGCGATGACCGCGGCGTCGCCCGGCGCGTCGCCGCGGTCGGCCACCTCGTCCACGACCGTCGCGTCGCGCGGAGGCCCGCAGTCGTTGTCGGCGCAGCCGGTCGCGCGACGCCCTTGGAAGATCTCCCGGTAGCCCGGCAGCGAGACGTAGTTCGGGCCCGACGCGGAGATGGGCGGGCCGTGCCCGGGAGCACCCAGCGCGGCGCCGCGGTCGGCGATGAGCGCATGGAGGTGAGGCATGAGCTCCCGTGCGGTGGGTGCGGCGGTACGCGCCTCGGCGGCCAGCTGGGGATCCGCGCCGACGAACACGTCCTGCCAGCGCGCGCCGTCGAGGACGACGAGCACGACGGCACCCTCGCCCTGGTCCGCGCGGACGGGTCGCTCCAGCGGGATCTCGGTCGCGAGGACCGGGGAAGCGCGCAGCGCCCGGTCCACCTCTCCGGGCGGGATGCAGCTCATGCCGACGGACAGCAGAGTCAGCAGCCCCAGCGATCCGAGCCGGGCGCCTCTGGCTGCCATGCTTCGGTACGATGCGCGCGTCGAGTGGCGCCCTCGGGGCGCTACTTCGAAGATCACGTGAACTCGTGCGCAGGTCCGCCGCCGGAGTGTGCGTGGCCTGTCACGCAAACGCCTTAGGATGGGGCCCATGCTTCGCATCGCTCCTCGCGCCGGGTCCGTCCTCGGCGGGGTCGTGCTCGCGGTCGCCTGCCATTCGTCGGGTGGGGGAGGCACGCCACCGCCGCCCTCCCAGGTGAGCTTTCCGTCGACGTTCCTCTGGGGGGCGTCGACCGCCGGGTTCCAGGTCGAGAAGGACGACTCGAACACCGACTGGTCCGAGTGGGTCGCCTCCGGGAAGATCCCGAGCGGCGACAGCCCCGACGTCGGCGGCCCCGACGCCCTCGACCACTTCGACGACGACATCGCGGCGCTGACGACGACCGGGCAGACCGCCTACCGCTTCTCGATCGAGTGGGGCCGCGTCTTCCCGACGCAGGCGGCCTTCGCGTCCGCGACGCCCGATCCGCAGGGCGTGGCCGCGTACGACACGCTGCTGCAGAAGCTGACGGCGGCTCACATCAAGCCGCTCGTCACGCTCGCGCACTTCACGATGCCGAGCTGGCTGAGCGACGGCATCCCCGCGAACGTGTCGCAGCCCCAGGGCTGGGAGCGCCCCGAGACGATGGATGACTTCACCCAGTGGTGCACGTGGGCCGCGACCCGCTGGGGCGCCTCGGTCGACTGGTGGGTGACCATCAACGAGCCGTTGCCGTACGTGCTCGGCGGCTTCGTGCAGGGCAGCTTCCCGCCCGGGGACGTGCTGAACGTGTCCCGCGCGATCGCCATCGTGAAGACGCAGGCCCGCGCGCACGCCAGGTGCTTCGACGCCATCCACGCGGCCGACACGATCGACGCCGACGGCGACGGGCACGCCGCCTGGGTCTCGGTCGCGGCGCACCTTCGGACCTTCCATCCGTACGATCCCACGGAGCCGGACGACGTCACGGCGGCGGCGCGCGTCGACTACATCTGGAACCAGTGGTTTCTCAACGCCATCGTCAAGGGCAACTGGGACGACGCGCTCGACGGCTCGTACACCGAGGCCAACGACGCCCTCGGCGATCCGACGCTCGTGGGTCGCGCGGACTACATCGGCGTCAACTACTACTCGGACACGCTCATCAGCGCGCACCACGGTCTGGTCTTGCCGATCATCAACGCGGCGGTCTACGAGGCGGACCTGCCCACGGGTCGCCCGAAGACCGACTTCGGGTGGGACATCTACCCCGAGGGCCTGGGCACAGTGCTCGACGAGGCCGCGTCGTACGGTCTTCCGATGATCATCACGGAGAACGGGCTCGCCGACGTCGCGGACGCCAACCGCTCGCGCTTCCTGCTCGAGCACCTCTACCAGCTCGGCTGGGCGATGCAGCGAGGCGATCCGGTGCTCGGCTACTTCCACTGGGCGCTGGTGGACAACTTCGAGTGGGCCAACGGCTACTGCCCGCACTTCGGCCTGTTCTCGTACGACAAGACCACGGGGGCACGGTCGCAGAAGGGCAGCGTGGCGACCTACACGTCGATCATCCAGAGCGGCCAGGTGACGACCGCGCAGATCGACGCGGCGCCCGCGTACGTCCCGCCGCCGATGGAATGCACGCTGAACTGAGCGAGCTTGTCACGCGGGGGGGTCGAGAAACGACGGACTGGCCTGTGAGAGCTCTCCGCGCGGTCCCCGTCCTGCTCGCGTTTCTCCTGCCCTTCGGTCTGCCTGGTTGCGGACGACGGGCGGTGACCGCCACGCAGGATCCACCCTCGCCGATCGCGCCCGCCGCCGCCGTCGCGATCCCGGACGCCTCGGAGCCGTCCCTGTCTCCGCTCGCCAGCGATCCGCCCATCGTGCCACTGGCCGTCGACGGCTTCCCCGACGCGGTCGTCTCCGTGCCGCTGGGCGCGACGTCGCCCCGACCCGTCGTCGTCGCGACGCACGGCATGTGGGACTTCCCCGAGGGGCTGTGCGACGATCAGCGCTGGATCTTCCGCGACCGCGCGTGGGTCGTCTGCCCTCGCGGCCGGCCCCTGCCCGACAGGACGTTCCGGTACGACAGCGCCGACTCGCTCCGGCGCGAGATCGACGCGGACGTGCGCTCGCTCGCGGCCCGCTACCCCGGCTACGTCGACGATGGCGCGATGCTCTACACCGGCTTCTCGCTCGGGGCGATCCTCGGCGTCGCCATCATCACGCGGGAGCCGGCGCGCTTTCCCCGCGCGGTGCTCATCGAGGGCGGCGAGGACAAGTGGACGCAGGCTCTCGCCGCGAGGTACGCGAGGGCCGGCGGCCAGCGGGTCCTCTTCGCGTGCGGCCTGCGCGGGCGCGTTCCCGCCGCGCAGCAGGCTGCGTCGATGCTCGGACGCGCCGGGGTCGACGCGCGCGTCGTGCTCGGCAAGCTGCCCGACGCCGGGCAGTTCATCCACTGGTACAACGGCCCGATCGCGGACGAGACGCTCGCCGCCGCACCCTGGCTCCTCGGGGGGGATCCCCGATGGGCGCAGGACGCTACGGATCCGTAGCGCGAGGCGTCGCCATCAGGGCGACGACGGGCGCGCCGCGCTGCATCCCCACGACTGGATGTCGAGCGCCCAGTCCCAGTTGTAGCCGTTGGAGTTGCCCGACTGCTCGACCGTCCACGTCTTGCCGTTGGTCAGCTCGAGGAACGCGGAGGGATCGATCGTCTGCTGGTAGTTCAGGCGCATGGAGGTGCCGTTGCCCGCCGCGAGCCCCGCCTGTGCGGCGGCGGCGCCCGCCGCCGCCGCGCCGAAGGCCCAGCCGTAGGGGTTGCCCGGCACCGACGCGAGCGAGCCCGCCTCGCCGGCGATGGCGCCGAGGACCGACTGCCAGGCGCTCGGCGAGTCGACCTCGAAGCACTGGTAGTTGAGGGTGAGCGGGAACTGCGACAGCTTGGGCGAGCCGGTGTCCTGCCCCCAGAACGTGGCCTGCGACGCGGGCAGCAGGATGGGCGCCGCGTGATCGCTGATGCCCGACTGCTGGGGGGTGATGATGAGCTCCGAGGAGTGG
>Ga0335078_10010393_pt1 | contig 13775 bp, 10 predicted proteins | sample Lox_Sample_32_FD_206711 | JGI IMG/M metagenome (GOLD analysis project Ga0335078, IMG submission 206711) | Soil microbial communities from Loxahatchee National Wildlife Refuge, Florida, United States - Lox_Sample_3.2 | ecosystem: Environmental > Terrestrial > Soil > Wetlands | place: USA...
TGCGGTTTACAAACCTATCGGTCTAAGCCGCGGCGGGCTATCCATGTTGCGGACCGACAACAGCGTCACGGGCAAGCCCTTCGGCGGATACGGACTGTTCTTCACCCAGGATGACATTGCCAAGATCGGACGATTGCTGAACGACAGCAGGGGCGCAATTGATGGAAAGCAAGTTTTGGATCCAATCCGACTGCAGGAATCTCTGTTTCGCACTGCGAACTCGTCCACCATCGGGGTCGCCATTCCGGATGCCGGCGAAACTACGGTAAAAAATACATTTCGTTACCACAATTATTTCTGGGCCAAGCACGTGACGGCGGCTGAATTTCCCCAATACCCATGCGACTTCTGGATTTCTTTTATGACCGGCTACGGCGGAAATTCAGTGGTGCTGTTACCCAATGCAGCGACCTTCTATATCTTTAGTGATGGTAACGAATGGGTTTGGTACTCGGCTGTCAACGAGATCAACAAAATCGCTCCGCTTTGCCACTGACGCGTCCCAAGGCATTTAAATCCGGCGCGGTTGAGTTGCTAGTCCGTTTTGGAGGAGTCGTAGATGCAGTGCCCGGAGACAAACGTCTGTAGGACCTTCACATCCTTGAGTTCGTCCGTTGGCACGCTGAGAACGTCGCGATCGATCACTATGAAGTCCGCCAACTTTCCGGGTTCGAGTGCTCCTTTGCGCTTTTCTTCGAATCCGGCGTAGGCTCCGTTGCGGGTATACAAAGTAAGAGCCTGCTCGATTGAAATTCGCTCCTCAGGCGCCAGCACCTGGCCGCTCTGCAATTCTTTCCGCGCGACGGCAGCCCAAATTCCCCACCAGGGGCTAAATGGCGTGACGGGAACATCCGATCCCGCAGCCTCGATCACTCCATTCTCAATATAGGAGTTGGCTGGATACGCCCAACGAATGCGCTCCGGCCCGTATTTTGTGAACCAACTCCCGATCCAGTAAACAAAGGGAGGGTTTCCGTCGACCAAGACATGTAGGTCGTGCAAGCGTTTTTGTATGGCGGGCGTTGAGATGCCCGCGTGCACAATCCGAAATCGATGATCCGTGAGCCCGAGTTCTTTGATAACCACTGCATATGAATCGAGCACTTCATCGATAGCGCGGTCGCCGATCGCGTGTGTTTCTAATTGCCATCCAGCTTTTGCTGCAATGAAATGCGCTTTCTGCATGTCCGCCGGCGTCCAGCGAAGTACTCCCAGATTCGTAGGCTCGCCGATCACTCCCGGTGGATAAATAGCAATAGTGCGGGCTCCCATCCCGCCATCGGCAAACATTTTTGCCGCGCCGAATTTAAGCATATCGTCGCCAAAACCAGTGTGTATGCCCATAGCGGCCAGCTTTTCAGCGTCTGCTATGCTGCCGATCCTTGGTGACATCTGCACGCGAATGTTCAGCCAGCCTTTCCGATAAGCCTCCTGATATCCCCGCATCTCGTCCGAGGTAATGAAAATATCGTGAATCGTGGTGAGACCAACCTCTGAAAATTTTTCCGAAATTAACTTGGCAGCGCGCTCGTCGATGTCCGGTCGTTCCTGCGGAAGGATGCGAATCACGAGCCCCATGGCCGTGTCTTTTAGAATTCCGGTTGGCTCTCCAGAAGAGTCGTGCTCGATAACCCCGCCCTCCGGGTCAGGCGTGTTGCGATCGACGTTGGCAAGCTTTAGTGCGGCACTGTTTGCGACGGCCAGGTGTCCGCTCACATGCTTCAAGAAAACCGGATGATCGCCAGCGGGCTCATCCAAGTCCTTCCGGGAAATGTATCTCCGTTCCGTCAATTTGGCATCATCCCAGTTCGCTCCAACAATCCATTGTCCTTTAGGAGTCTCTACAGCTCGCTTCGCAACCGCCTGTGCGATCTCGGCAATCGAATGGACCCTCGGATAGCCTGCATCAATTTCTCCGGTCAGCACGCTCTTTGCCCATTCCATTGCATGCGTATGCACGTCAATCAGCCCGGGCAGAACCGTCTTTCCCTGCAAATCGAGAACTTTGGTGTGCGACGTTGCGCAGCTCTCAAGACTCTTGATGTCGCCTATCGCCAAAATTTTCCCGTCGCGCACCGCCATGCTGTCCACGATCGTATTTGACAAGTTCATCGTGACGACGTGACCGTGCATCAGCAGAAGATCCGCATCGGCACAGCGCTGCGTCATCGCGGGGATACAGTTCAGTGTTAGAAAGACGGCTATGACTCCAATTGGAGATTTCATCTTTTCTCTACCCGAATTTCTTTTAGAAAGTTGCCGGGGTATTGACCCACAAAACCACCGTTTCCTTGTCACTCAAGCTCTGCCAACGATGTGCCTCCGTGCTGTCGAAATACAGGCTATCTCCGCTTTGCAGAACGTAATGCTCCACCTCGTCAATCCACAATTCCAGTTTCCCCTTGAGGACATGAACGAATTCTTCACCTTCATGGCTGTAGGAGCCGCCGCTGTCCGCACCGGGTGCAATGCGAAAAAGATGGGGTTCCATCGCTCTGTTACCGAAAGCGAGCAGTTCCATCTGTACTCCAGGATTGGGAACCAGAACCTTGCGGTCATTCCTTCTCACCAGCTTGCGCGAGTGATTTTTGTCCGCAAAGAAAGAGAGCACGTTGGTGTCATAGAATTTCGCGAGCTTCTGCAAAGTCGCGATCGAAGGCTTGGCATAACCACGCTCCAGGGAGCTCAGAAAACCTACGCTTACGCCGGTTTCTTTTCCTACCTGTGCCAGCGTGTGGCCGTTCTTTCGACGCAGTCGCGACAGCATTCGCCCGATGGATTCCCGCTTGCCTGGCGCCGGATGAGGAGACCGGTTGTCCTTCTGCAGGATGGCGGCAATCCCTGCTGGATTGACGTGCTGTTTTTTTCGCAATTGCTGAATTTTGCGCAGCTTCTTCAGCGTATCTCGCGAGTAGAGCCGATATTGGCCCTGGCTGCGCGCAGCGATGATCAGCCCCATCTTTTCCCAATTTCTCAACGATGAGGCGCTGACGCCGAGCATACGGGCGGCTTCGCCAATCCGGAAGTAAACAGATGCTTGCGTCGGAACCATCTTCATTCGGGCGAGTGTGCCGTATTCTCGTCAAGATGTGGGATGCGCGTCAAGAAAATCTGCGACCATTCCAACCCGTGTGTTTTTTCTTATGATTCGAATCACAGCGCTGCCCTTCAGGGCAACTTTCTACTTGACAAACCTTGCAGAAATATTGATAGAGTACGCGAAACGATAAATGTCCAAATTCTGTACCAGCCAGTAGCCTAGCTGCTGCACCGCTGATTCTGACAGGAGGATGGACTTATGAGCTACTCTGCGCGCCTCTCTGGGTGGTTTCTTCTCGCTTTTTTTCTCTTCTTCTCGATAGTGGCTTTGAATGCGCAGTTCACCGATGGCAGCATCGCAGGTACCGTCACGGACCCGAGCGGTGCCGCCATCACCGGCGCCAAGGTGACTGCTAAGAGCGTTCAGACCGGACAATTGAGCGAAAGTGAAACCGACAAGATCGGCTACTACCACATTCAGCACCTTCCTCCGGGAGCGTATGAGGTTCGGATCGAAGCTGGCGGGTTTAAGGCCCTAGTGGTAGACCAAGTAGCCGTCAATGCGAGCGTCACAACTCCCGCCAACGGTACCCTTCAACTCGGCTCGGCTCGTGAGGTTGTCGAAGTGTCTGCGGGGACAGCGCTGGTTCAAACCGAAGAAGGACGTCTAACAAACACAATTTCTAGCCGGGAAGTCTCTGAACTGCCACTGAATGGCCGTCAAGTGTACCAACTGGCGACAGAAGAGCCGGGAGTGACCGCGACCAACGCCCCGGTTGTTTCCAGCGTGCCTTCACCAACATCCTCTGTGACGTTCAATTACGGCTTCATCGCCAACGGTTCGACTCCGCGCGGAAACAATTTTGTTCTGGATGGTACCTCCAATAACAATGAGTGGCTAGGGGGAACGCCACTGATCTATCCCTCGCTGGATGCCATTCAGGAAGTACAGGTTCAGACCCTAAATTTCTCTGCAGAATATGGCCGCAACAACGGGGCCATCGTGAACGTCGTCACCAAATCCGGAACCAACGCATTTCACGGAGACGTTTTTTATTCCGGCCGGAATACGGTTCTGAACGCCCGGAACTTTTTCGACACTACGGTAAAGGGGCCTCTGCAGCAGAACCAGTTTGGTTTGGCCCTCGGCGGCCCGATCCATAAAGACAAGACATTTTTCTTCGCCGACTACGAAGGCTCTCGCCTGAAAGACAGCCTTCCTGCGGTTGTGGTAAGCGAGACTCCTGCCACCGTCGCTGCGGCACCCGCCGGCAGCTTAGCGGCGATGTTTTTTCAGGATTTTCCGGCACCAGCATGTACAGAGGCGATTGCGAGCGATCCCTGGCGATGCTACTCGGAATCTCCGCAGATTGAGCCCAACAATGCGGATCAATACATCATTCGACTCGATCATCACATTAATTCCGGAAACCAGCTCTTCGCCCGTTGGGACCAGACTCTGGCAAACGGCGATGTCGCCCGGCAAGAGCTCTTCGGCGCAGGAATTCGCGGTTTTACGGCGCCATTCAACGGCGATTTCGGAGACTTGGCCACCGGTTACACCCACCAGTTTTCTACCAGCACACTCAACGATTTCCGCTTTTCCTATAGCCTGAACAGCAGTCACATCAAGTTCGGGATGCCGAGCACCACTCAAACCGCACAGATCCTACAGAGTGCCGGTCTGCCGCAAAGCGACTTCGCATGGCTTTATTTCGACGACGGTACGTTACCCTTCGGCGGCGAACTGTATGTTCCCCGAGACTTCGTTTTCAACACGTTCAAGTTCAATGACACGCTACTGCACACCGCCGGACGGCATTCGTTGAAGTTCGGCTTTGAATTCAATCGCATCCAGGAAAACAGCAATTACCGTCTGTACAGTTCTCCATTCCTCGAATTCAGCAGTATCGAAGCGTTCGCCGGTGCATTTGGGACAGCATATGCTTCGCCCTATCTCGAAGAGGCCACTGTTAACTTCGATTACGGTACTCCTCAATACGGCCAGTTCACTGACACTCCACGACACTTCCGCTGGAATCGTTGGGCTGTCTTTGCACAGGACGATTGGAAAGTGACTCCGCACCTCACGGTGAACCTGGGCTTGCGATGGGATGTCTTTGATAGCCCCACGGAGACGAACGGACTGCTCAGCAACATTATTCTCGGTTCGGGCAGCAACATCTTCCAGCAGATGGCTACGGCTACCGTGGGTCGCGTGAAGCAGATTTGGAGCACTGACTATCACAATTTCGCGCCTCGCATCGGCATGGCCTGGGATCCTTTCGGCAAAGGAACCACTGCCATTCGCAGCGGTTTCAGCATCGCCTACAACGAGGCTTACTCGAACCTTTACACCAATTCATCGCGCCTCGATCCTCCCGAGGCGAATACGGTTTATGCCGATCCCAGTGTGGGTGTCGGCATCACGGACCCCATCCCGTATTCGCTTCCATTCACACCCGATCCCGATTTCGCCATCGGCCCACCGGCCGCGAATGGCGGATATCCGGGCCCGCAATCGGGATACCTCGAGATCACTCCGAATGGCGTAGATCCACATCTGCGCACGGCTTACGCCACGCAATGGTTCCTGGGAGTCCAACATTCTTTTGCCCGCGATTACGGTTTTACCGTCAATTACGTAGGAACGCGAGGCGTAGGCGGTTACACTCGCGAGGATTTCAACCGCTATGACGGCAATATTTGCAACCAGACTTCGTGCTCCTACGTCGAAAGTCGGCTGAATGACGGCTGGGGGCAGATCACCTACATTTCCAACGAGAGCCAATCCAACTATGAAGGCATGAACGCGCAGTTTAAGAAGAGCTTCTCGCAAATGCTAACGTTCACCGCCAACTACACTTTCGGCAAAGTGCTCGACCAAGTCACCGAAGGCGGACTGGGAGATTACTTCAACACGAACGGCTATGGGATTCTCTATAGCGGCGTCTCTGATATTGAACACCCGCATCAAGACTACGGTCCCTCGGAATTCGATGTCCGCCACCGCTTCACGGTGACCGGTTTATGGAACATTCCGGGGCCAAGGCGCGGAGGAGCGGCAAATAAAGTTCTCGGCGGATGGGCCCTCAATACAATCATCTCCCTGCAATCCGCGCGTCCGTTTGATGTCTATTGTGGTCAGGCTTGGTACAACGGCTGCGATTTCAACATGGACGGTCTGCCTTATGACCGTCCGAACCGCCCGGCCAGCATTAAGATGACGGGTTTCAGTAATTCGCAGTTTGAAAACGGTATTTTCGGGAATCCGGCTTTGACTTTCTCTCCCAGTGGTTTCAGCCGGGGCTCGGCGGCTATTCAGGTTTTCTGCCCGGACAACTCCACGCCCTACAGCGGCTTGAACTCAATTCTGGACTATGGCCCGGTGAACTCTGGACCGGGTGCGCAGTGCGTGCCGGTGGGCGAGGACGGCACTCTCAGCCGCAACGCGTTTCGCGGGCCCTCCTTCAAAGACGTTGATCTTTCTTTGGTCAAGACGACCGCCGTCACGGAGCAGGTCAAAATTGAGTTTCGAGCCGACGCATTCAACCTGTTTAACCGAGTGAATCTTTACAACCCGATCGGCGACATGAGCAGCGCACAATTTGGAATTTCGACCGCAGCCTTTGATCCTCGGCAAATGCAACTGGGTCTAAGGATATTGTTCTGATAAACATTTGAATAGCTTGCCCAAAGTCTCTCCGAACAGCATGGCTGCGCGCGTGCTGCTGTCATTCCTCGCGACTGCGGGTTTCTTTTACGTCAACATCATGCCTGCGTTGGTTGACGGCCTGCGGCAAGGCCTCGGCTTCACCAACAAGCAAGCAGGATTAGTCGGTTCATGCAATGTCTACGGCGCGGCCTGCGGCGCATTTCTCATTGCATTTTTGGTTCGGCACATTGCATGGCGACCTGCCGCTCACTTGTTCTTAGTTGGCTTAATCAGCATGGATCTCCTGTCTATGCTGATGCACCATCCTTATGCGTTCATGGAGGTTCGCTTCTCGCATGGTTTCATCGGCGGAATGCTGGTGGGACTGAGTTATTCCATCATCGCCCGCACCACTTTTCCGGATCGCACTTTTGGCGTGTTGCTGCTGGTGCAGGTTCTCCTCGGCGGATTTGGGGTGATGAGCCTGCCACTTTTGGTCAGAAGATTTGGGCTCAATATTCTGTTTGCAACGCTCGTAGCTTTCAGTATCACGACGCTGCTGATGTTGCAGTTTCTTCCAGATTATCCGATAGCTGCGGCCTCATCACGTCCATCAGATGGCAAGCTTGCTGGTGCGAGGCCAAAACTGATTTTGGCCCTGTTTTCCGTTTTCTTGTTTCAGGCGGCGAACATGGGCCTGTTCGCTTTCATCATCGGACTGGGCAAGCATTACAGACTTGACGTGGGATTCATCAGCGAAACTGTTGGCATTGCCGACTGGGTGGCGATTCTAGGTGCATTGCTTGTGATCGTAGTGTCGACTCGTTACGGCGTACTTAAACCAATCTTGGCCGGAATGGTGTTGGCTTTCATTGGTACGGCCGCCTTCTTCCACAGCGACCTAAAGTGGATCTGGATTGCGGCGAATCTCTCCACCGGTATCGCATGGAATTTTGTCATTTCCCATTTGCTCGGGATGTGTGCCCGGTTTGATTCGACGGGGCAGGCTGCAGTGTGGAGTGGCTTTGCTTCCAAGATGGGGCTGGCGTCCGGGCCAATGCTGGCTTCATTCCTGCTGGCAGGAGGCAACTATTCGAGCTTGATTGCCATGGCCCTCCTAATGTTGCTGGGCGCCATGCTAGCGTCCACTATGCCCGCAGCTGCACTCGATCGTATGAGAGCGACTGACCTAACGCCGGTTGCCGAATCATCGGCAATAGGTATGAACGATTAAACTGGTGTTCTGCTTCGCCTCTGCATTGTCTGGGCGTGGTCAAATTTTTCTGGAGCTTACATATGTTGCCGTTCTCAATCGCCGCCTTGCAGGTAGATTTGCCGTCGGCCGATAACCGAGATCGCCTGGAGCAGGAGACCGCACGTGTTCTCGCCCGCTTTCCGTGGGTAAGCATGGTCGTCTTTCCAGAGCTTTGTTCCTTTGGAGCAAAACTCAGTCTTGCCGAAACTATGCCCGGACCGACCGAAAGCCGCTATCAAGCATTGGCAGCAAAGCACCGCATCTGGCTGATTCCAGGTTCGATTTATGAACGGCGCGGAGACGACATCTTCAACACAGCGCCGGTGATTAATCCTGAGGGAAAAGTCTTGGCTCGTTACAGCAAGATGTATCCATTTCTGCCCTACGAAACTGGAGTCAAAGGCGGAACGGAGTTCGTTGTCTTTGAAGTTCCCAGTGTTGGCTGTTTCGGGGTCTCGATTTGCTACGACCACTGGATTCCAGAGACTACACGGGCCATGGTCTGGAAAGGGGCGGAGGTCATTATTCATCCCACAATGACCAATACCATCGATCGCCCCCAGGAACTCATCCTTGCACAAGCCAACGCGATTGCGAATCAGTGCTATTTTGTGGATGTTAATTGCGCGGGGCAACTGGGCAACGGACGATCCATCGTGGTTGGTCCAGAGGGAGAGGTGATTCATCAATCGGGTGAAGTCGGTGAGCAGATTCCTGTGACGATCGATTTGGATCGCGTCCGTGAAGTGCGACGGTCAGGCACATTGCGACTCGGGCAAATCCTAAAATCCTTCCGTGATAGTCCTGTTGAATTTCCCTGTTATCGGGGAAAGTATGAGAAATCTAGACCTATGTCCCGTCTGGGAGCTCTAAAGATGCGTACAAAGGCGAAGGAACTTTAAAATCGCGCCGAAGACTGCCGTTGGGTGAGTCGCTGCGCCGTGATAAACACGTGATGGTTCAGTGTTCAGAACAGGCGATCCACGCCAACCGAGACGCAGTCGATCAGAGAAAACGACTTCGAGTGTTTGGCGAGCACCGGCGTGAACACGCCGGGGACAATGTTTCCAAATTCCACGAATGTTGACTTTCGAGAAGCCGACTTGAACGAAGCCGCTTTGCGGCGGACGCATTCGCGTGCTGCTGGCCGACGGTCGAGGTGATCTGAGCTAGTGTGTGTCGCAGAGGAGGAACTCTCTGTGACCCATCTACGTCAGAAGATGATCGACGAGTTGAGGTGCCGAAACTTTGCACCCTCAACCATTCGAAGCTATATCCGAGCGGTTGAGCAGTTCAGTCGCTACTTTAACTGTTCCCCGCACCAGCTTGGTCCATCACATGTCCGCCAGTATCAAGCGATGCTGTTTAGCCATCGCAAGTTGGCGTCGAACACAGTGACGCAACATCTGGCGGCCTTGCGTTTCTTGTATGTCAAGGTGTTGAAGCGGGGCTGGAGCATTGCCGAGACACCGTATCCGAAGAAGGTGCACCGCCTTCCTCAGGTGCTCAGTCCCGAGGACGTGTCGAAGCTGATTGATGCAGCCGACTCTCCGTTCCACCGTATTCTGCTGATGACGCTTTATGCGACGGGCGCACGCCGCGCCGAAGTAGCGCACTTAAAAGTCAGCGACATCGACAACGCATGGTGGTTCATATTCGTGGCGGCAAAGGCCGCAAGGACCGTGACGTCATGCTCAGCCCGAAGCTGCTCGATGCCCTCCGCAGGTACTGGCGCGGGCTGAAGCGCAAGCCCACCGATTGGCTATTTCCTGGTAACGCTTGGCACACGGGTACGCGTCCCGTTACGACCAAGGTTCTTTGGACAGCCTGCGAGTCCGCGGCCCAGCGTGCCGGCCTGAGACACAAGCACATCCATCCTCATACCTTGCGGCACTGCTTCGCGACACATCTGCTGGAAGCCGGCGCTGACCTTCGCACGATCCAGGTATTGCTTGGGCATCGTGACCTGGAGGAGACGACGATCTATCTGCACCTTTCCACTCGACACCTCGGCGCAACCGCCAGCCCACTGGATGCGCTGACGATCCGTCCACAAGGAGAACAGACCTCGCGCACATGAACCGGCCTCCCGTCGAGGTGGCCGACATCGTTCGTGATGCAGGACGGCTCTTCGCGGAGCGTAGTCGCGGGTGGATCAACGGGCAACACGAGAAGGTGTTGTCAGCTATCGCACGCTGCCGCACGGCCGCGCTCGGCGGACATCGCGATCAGTGTGCGGACTGCGGGTATACCTCGATCTCATACAACTCGTGTCGCAATCGGCATTGCCCGCGGTGCCAGGGCAATGCACGCCTGCGCTGGCTCCGGGCGCGGGAACGCGAACTGCTGCCGACCCGCTATGTACACGTGGTTTTCACGCTTCCGCGAGAACTGGCTCCACTGGCATTGCAGAACAAACGGTTGATCTACAACCTGTTGTTTCATGCCAGCGCCGAAACTCTATTGGAGATCGCCAGCGATCCGCGCCATCTCGGTGCGGAGATCGGCTTCTTCAGCGTACTGCATAGCTGGAATCAGCGATTGCAATTTCATCCGCATGTCCACTGCGTGGTCGCCGCTGGGGGCCTCGCTCCGGATCATGATCGCTGGATCTCATCCCGCCAATCATTCTTCCTGCCCGTCAAAGTGCTCAGCTGCGTCTTCCGCGGCAAGTTCGTCGCTGCGCTCAAGGCAGCTTTCCGCAATGGCACGGTTGAGTTCCACGGGCCACTCGCTGCGCTCGCTGATCCGCGAGCCTTCGCTTCCTGGCTCAGGACGCTGTTCCGAAAGGACTGGGTGGTCTATTCCAAGCCGCCCTTCGGTGGACCAGAACACGTGCTGCGCTATCTCGGAAACTACACTCACCGCGTCGCCATCTCCAACCACCGACTGATCGCTCTTGCTCATGGCAACGTTACCTTCCGGTGGCGCGATTCCGCACACAACAACCGCAAGCGCATCATGAGTCTCCCGGTCGATGAGTTCCTCCGCCGGTTTCTCCTTCACCTACTGCCGCCTGGCTTCATGCGCATTCGCAACTTCGGATTCCTCGCCAACCGACGCAGAGCGGAGCTTCTTTCGCTCTGTTTCCGACTGTTGCGCGCTGATTCGGCTCCAACCTTGTCGGCTTCATCATCCGCTGCCTCGGGACACTCCCGTTGGAACTGTCCTATCTGTGGCGGAGTCATGCAGGTTGTGGAACGCCTCTCCGCAGCCGCACTTCTTCTCCGCTCTCCACCTTCCTCAAGTCGGTGCGCAGCATGAAGTCACATCTTCGTCTCGAAATCTGGCACGTGCTACAGCGCGCATGCCGGTCGTGTGCCTTGTCCGCATCAAAGAGCCGTTTCATCTACAATCCACCTCCTCCCAAACATCCGAGCACCGCTATTCTTTGGACCAACCTGCACTGCATCCACGCCACACAGATCGCAATCATGGCAACGACAAGCTTCAAAAACTGCTCACACTCCATACAAATCCCATAGACCGAAGGGCGGCTTCCTTCAAGTCGCTGTATCTGCAGCGCCCGCAAAGGACATTGCTAGTTTGAACTCGCCCGGTGCGGGCGCTCCAGATACAGCACTAAGACTTTCCGGTATTAATCTGGCTCGATGAGCGCATTGGCGAATTGGCACCAATCAAGGTCCAATTCGCTCTTTCGAGTTCAGGGATACATGATCGCGGAACACCATGGGATAAGCTAGCCTAAGGGTCGATGCCGGCGAAATATCTGTACGCGGCGATGGAGGTACAACCGGGGTGACGACTGATCCGAGAATTGCGGAGCCGCACAAATTTACCGCGGTGTCAGCGAAGGGCGTGGTGTGGCTGGCGGTAGGGTTTGGCCTGCTGAAGTTTGTTCTGTCAACGCTGGGCCAGATAGCGATCCAACATGCCGGGTACGGCGTTTTTCGTGACGAGTTGTATTTCATCGTATGCGGCCGCCATCTGGCCTGGGGGTATGTGGATCAGCCGCCCGTCATTCCCTTGGTCGCGCGCATTTCAGAGTTGCTGTTTGGCCTTCAATCGCTGGCCCTGTTCCGGACCTTTGCCTCGCTGGCGGGCGCCGCGGAAGTTGCGATGACGGGGCTGCTGGCATGGCGGATGGGCGCTTCGCGCTGGGCGCAAGCGCTGGCAATGACGGGCATTCTGCTGGCGCCCATGGTGATGGGCACCGATGCGACCTTTTCGACGAGCACCTTTGAGCCGCTCTTCTGGATGACGGTGGCGCTGGCGACAATCGAGCTGGCGCTGCTGGCCGGTCGCGGCATTCGCAGTGGCCGTACAGTGGCTTTGTGGTGGGTGCTGCTGGGCGTGACGGCTGGCCTGGGCCTCGAAAACAAATGGAACGAGGTTTTCTTCCTTACCTGTCTGCTGGCGGCGCTGTTGATGACCCGCCAGAGAAAGTTACTGGCTTCGAAATGGTTCCCGATCGGCCTTGCGCTCCTGGTCGTGCTGATTCTGCCCAATCTGCTGTGGGAGATGCACCACCACTGGGCAACGCTCGAGCTGCTGCACAACGATCAGATTAACGGCAAGAACGTTCACGTGGGCCCCGTCGCGTTTGTGCTGGATCAGATGCTCGCCTTCGGTCCTCTGATGGCGCCGTTGTGGGTGGGAGGCATTCTGTGGCTGCTCTTCAGCCGGGCGGCTCAGGCGTTCCGCTTCCTGGGCGTGACCTATCTGCTGTATCTGCCCCTGATGATGATTCTGCACGCAAAGGACTATTACCTTGCGGCCATTTATCCGCTCTATTTTGCCGCGGGGGCGGCCGCCTGGAATCTTCTCTTCCGCAAGGCCTGGTTGCGGCGGGGGCTCACGCCCGTTTACGTGGCGATGAACGTGCTTCTCATCGCGAGAGTGTTGCCAATCATTCTCCCGGTACTGCCACCGGCAAAAATTCTGGCATATCAGCAGCGGCTGCGGCTGCAGCCTCCGAAAATGGAGAATAGCGCCACCGCTCCGCTGCCGCAGTACTACGCCGACATGCTGGATTGGCGGCAGAAGGCGGACTTGCTCGCCGCGGCCTGGTACTCGCTGCCGCAGGCGGAGCGCGCACAGGCCGTGATTTACACGGAAAACTATGGCGACGCGAGCGCGGTGAACGTGTACCGGCCGGATGTGCCGGAGGCCATCAGCGCTCACCAGAACTACTTCTTCTGGGGACCGCGCACGTATACGGGTAGCGTGATGATCGTGTTTGGCGAAAGCCGCAGGACGCTCGAAACCAACTTCGACTCGGTAGTGGAATTTACTCAGGACGCAAATCCGTTTTTGGAGCCGTATGAGCGTGGGCCGGTTTTCATCTGCAGAGGCCTCCATGAAAATCTCCAGGCGCTGTGGCCAAAGATGAAGAACTGGGAGTGAGGCCACCGCGAAGGCGTCCAGCCCGTCTCAACTCACGATTTCAGACCAACGCACTCATTGAGCTCTATTTGCGCCCGAAAATCAGGATCGGTATTGAAAAACGGGCTTAGCACCTTTCATGCGACCTGAGGCCATTTGCTGCGAGAAACGTGTTGCCATGCCCACTTCGGAGCTGGTTGTGCAGTCGCTAACTTGGACTGATAGGCTCGTCTCGTTTTTGCGAACACTGGCCACTTTCTAAGCGAATCCCACGGAGGCGGGCCAATCGCCGTCAGTGCGGCGATCGCTTGCTGATCGCCAGCCGCACGCGCCATTTCAAGCACACGCGCATAGCTGGCCGACTCGTTCTTGCGCGTATTCACCAAGTGGGCATCGCCGACATATGCGTAGAAGAGGTCTGGTCGAGCATGAGCCATATAAATGCCGAGGATCGAACCCCAGGAACCGCCGCAAATAATA
>Ga0335078_10010394_pt1 | contig 13774 bp, 11 predicted proteins | sample Lox_Sample_32_FD_206711 | JGI IMG/M metagenome (GOLD analysis project Ga0335078, IMG submission 206711) | Soil microbial communities from Loxahatchee National Wildlife Refuge, Florida, United States - Lox_Sample_3.2 | ecosystem: Environmental > Terrestrial > Soil > Wetlands | place: USA...
CCGCGGCTCAGCGCGCGGCGATGCCGCGCAGCAGCTCATCGACGGCGCGGTCGACGAAGCCGGGGGCGGCCGGGGCGGGGTCGTGCTTCCCGCGGGCCATCACCGCGCCGGTGAGCAGCAGCATCGCGACCTCGACGTCGGTGTCCGCGCGCAATTCCCCTGTCTCGATGCCGTGGCGCAGCACGGAGCGGACGAGCTCACGCCGCGGCTCGACCACGCGCTCCTTGTACCGGGCGACCAGGCGCGGGAAGCGCTCGCCCGCACCGTGCAGCAGCGCGTACTGCTGGGCGTAGCGCGGGTCGTCCGCGTCGGCGGCGACCACGGTGAGCATGCGGATGAGGTCCTCGCGCACCGACGCGCCGCGCGCCTGCGGCAGCGGCCGGCGCATCGCGGCGAACGCGGCGATCAGCAGGTCCTCCTTGCCCGGCCAGCGCCGGTACAGGGTCGCCTTGCCGACGCCGGCCCGCGCGGCCACGTCCTCGCAGCGCACGCCGTCGATGCCGCACTCGCCGATCGCCTCGATCGTGGCGTCGATGATGGCCTGCTCTGCCCGCTCGCTGCGGGGGCGCCCGGGGCGCCGCGCGGCCTCGTGTGCCTCCCGGACCTCGCCTTCGTCCGGGTCGACGCCGCAGTCCCAGCCGCCGCCGGGCGACGGGGCAACGCGGACGTTCGGCGCCTTCTCCGCCGGGACGTCCGCGGCCGGGACGTCCGCGGCCGGGTGCCCGGCGAGCGCCTCGGTCGTCGCGTCGGCGGCGACGCGGCTGTCATGAGTACGCATTGCGGGAACCCCTCCTTCGTTCCTTATCGGTATCTCTGCATCGGTGTCTTTGGATCGGTGTCTCCGACCTGGGCCTCGCGGCCGGCCGCGGCGGTTACCGCTCCGACAGCTGGGGCCGGCCCTGCAGCCCTGCCGCTAGGTCGCGCTCGGCCGCCGCGACCTCCGCGGCGACGAGTTCCTCGACTTCCTCGATGGTAGGCCGCTTGCGGCCCGGCATCCAGCGGAGTACCGCGAGCCCGCCGACGACGGCGAAGGCCGCCGCCACGCCGGTGGTGACCCGCATCGCGTCCACGAAGGCGGAGTCCGCCGGGGCGAGCAGGAACTGCCCGGCATGGCCCAGCTGGGCGGCGATGGCCTGGGTGGCGGTGATGGACGAGCCCGCACCGTTCCGCAGCCCGGCGGGGAGCGCGGACAGCGTGGGGCCGAGCGAGTTGCGGTAGGCCGAGGAGAGGATCGAGCCGAGCACCGCGACGCTGAGCGCCACCGCGACCTGGCGCGCGGTGTTGGTAAGCGCCGAGCCGGCGCCCGCCCGCTCGCGGGGCAGCGCCTCCATGACCGCCGCGGTCGCGGTGGGCACGGCGAGCCCGAGCCCGGCGCCCTGCACGACGAACAGCACCCCCACGAGCCAGATCGGCGTGGTCGCGCTCATGAGCACCCAGCCCGCGATGGCGGCCGCGTTGGCGAGCATGCCGGCCACCATGACCGCGCGGATGCCGAACCTGCCGACCAGCCCGGTGCTGCGCGGTGCGGCGAGGAACTGGCCGACGGCGAACGGCACGGCGAGCGCGCCGGTCTCTAGCGGGCTGTAACCACGGACGTTCTGCAGGTAGAAGCTGGAGAAGAAGTAGACGCCGCCCATGCCGAAGAACAGCAGCGCGATCGAGCCGACCGAGGCGGAAAGCGCGCGGTGCCTGAACAGCCGCACGTCGAGGCTCGGGTGGTCGATGCGGCTCTCGTACCAGGCGAACAGGGCGAGCACCGCGAGGCCGCAGAAGAGCGGGCCGAGGACGCCGGGGCTGCCCCACGACGCCCCGTCGCCGCCCTGCACGATGCCGTACACGAGCAACACAAGGCCGACGATGGAGCCGAGCACGCCGACGTAGTCGACCTTGCCGGGGGCGGGATTGCGGGACTCGGGCACCAGGATGAGCGCGGCGACGACGCCGGCCACCGTCACCGGGACGTTGATCAGGAAGACCGAGCCCCACCAGAAGCGGGTGAGCAGCAGGCCGCCGAGCACCGGGCCGATGGCCACGCCGATGCCGACCGCGGAGGTCCAGATGGCGATGGCGCGTGACCGCTCGCGGGGCTCGAAGACGTTGGCGATGATGGACAGCGTCTGCGGCATGACCGCAGCGCCGCCAAGGCCCATCACCGCGCGGGCCGCGATCAGCTGGTCGGGTGAGTGCGCGTAGGCGGAGAAGAGCGAGCCGAGGCCGAACAGCGCAAGCCCGGCCATCAGCACGCGCTTGCGGCCGATCCGGTCGCCGACCACGCCGAAGGTGAACAGCAGGCCGGCGAACACGAGCGTGTAGGAGTTGATCGCCCACTCGAGCTCGGACTGGCTGGCGCCAAGGCCGGCCACCGGGCTCGCGATGGTCTTGAGCGCGACGTTGAGTACGGTGTTGTCGATGACGATGGCGAGCAGGCCCACGACGAGGACGCCGAGGATGACCCACCGCCTGCGCTGTACCGCCGATGTGTCCATGAGCCCCTTCAAGGACTTGGAAGCGTAACGCGCGGCCGGAACAGGCGCCGTCCCGAGGGGGCACCCGGGCCGCACTATCGATACGGAACGCGACCGTATCGGAATCTATTCCGGCGGCGCGACCGATTTTCCTGCGGTTCGGCGGTCATGCGGTTCGGCGGTCCGGCGGTCCGGCGGTAACTCCGGCCGGGCGGGTCGACCGGCGGGGGCTACAGGGTCACGTCGGCCTGGCGCAGCGTGCCGGCCGACGGGTTGACCAGCAGGGTCAGCGACACCGTGGCGTGCTCGCCGGCCAGCTCGACGGTGGCGGAGGAAGAGCCGTCGCCCGCCCGGTACGCCCCGGTGGTCACCCGGCCGGCCCAGGCGGCCGCCATCCGCAGCCGCCGCGCGATGAGGTCGGCGTCGGTCCCCGGCTCCGTCGGCAGTCCGTCGGGCCAGTCCGGGGCGCCACCACTCACCGAGGCGTTCAGCCACCCGGTCACCGTCTCCAGGGCCCGCGCCAGGACCGAGCCGGGGGCCGGCGGGACGGCGAAGGTGAGGGACTGGACGCGGGGCAGGCGCTCCGGCGTGAGCTGAATCGCCACCGCGACCGTGCCGTGCTCGCCGGACAGCCACCAGCGGCGGTGCGCCGGGGTGTCGGACTCGGCCGGCCGGCCCTCATCGACGGTGAACGCGCCGATCCGTGACCGGAGCAGCGCGAGGTCGGCCCGCCGCTCCGCGAAGGGCCGGTCGAGGGCCACGTTCGGTGTGAACAGCGGGCCGGCCAGCGCGTCATCCCAGTCGGTGAGCAGCCGGCCGACCAGGACCGCTGCCGCCAGGGTCTCCGGCCACGGCCTGCCGACCGCGATGGGAGAGGCGGCGGGGCCAGCCGTGACGGCCGGCTCGTCGGGCCCGGGCGCGGGTGCGGGCGCGAGCGCGAGGTGATGCGCCTGCGACCTGGTGAGCAGCGACCTGAGTACCCGCTCGGCCAGGACGGACATGGGCGCGTAGGTGCCGTTGGCGAGCGCGATGACGCCAAGCCCGGTCGCTGGGTGCCAGCGCATGTTCGACCCGAAGCCCGGGTAGCCGCCGCTGTGGCTCACCACCCGGCCGAACGCGGGGTCCTCGTCGACGAACAGCCCGAAGCCGTAGTACGCCGGCGCGGACGGCGGCCCGCCAGGCACCCGGTCCGGCGCGCGCCAGCCGGTCACCGCCTGCGGCAGCTGCATCTCCCGCCGGGACGCCGCGGCAAGCGGATGCTCCGCACATGGAAGCCCCGCACCTGGAAGCCCCGCACCCCTATGCACAGCACCCGGCAAGGCACCATCCGGCGGGAACGCGGCCGCGAACCCCGCCGACCAGGTCGCGAGGTCGGCGATGCAGGAGAACACGCCGCCCATCGGCGCGAACGCGCCGTACGGGTCGAACGGCAGCTCTTGCCAGCCGTCCGGACCGCGCCGGTAGCCGACGGCGAGCTCGGCGGCGGGGAACTCCTGCGCGGCGAACCCGGTCCGCGTCATGCCAAGCGGCTCGAGCAGCCGGGTCCGCACGAACGAGTCGTACGGCACGCCGGACGCCGCCGCGACGATGAGGCCGAGGATCGCGTAGCCGAGGTTGGAGTACTCGAAGCGGGTGCCCGGCGCCCAGTTGAAGGTGACGCCGCCGGCCAGCAGCGCGCGGAACTCGTCGAGCGGCAGGCCCTGCTGCCGGTCACCCCACGGGTCGTCGGTCGGGAAGCCGGCCGTCATGGTGAGCAGCCGCCTGATCGTCAGCGGCCCCGCGTCCGCCGCCCCGTTGACCCAGCCAGCCAGCTCGGGGACGAACCGCGCGGCCGGGTCGTCGAGCCCGAGCGCACCCGCGTCGCGCAGCAGCATGACCGCGGACGCGGTGAACGACTTCGACATCGACGCGATGCGGAAGACGGTCCGCTCGTCCGGCGCGTTGCCAAGCACGGTCAGCCCGCCGCAGCTCCCCGCGTGCACGAGCTCGCCGTCGCGGACGACCCCGTAGCTGATCCCGGGCGCCACGCCGCTGCGGAAGAAGCTACGCACGATCTCATCGGCGGCGTCGAAGCTGGGGGGACCCAAGTCGTCGGCGGTCGCTGAATCACTTGGCACCCGCCTATCCTCCCACGCCCCCCTGGCGTGCGATGATTGAAGTGTCCGGGTACGCCAGCAAGGGCGCCTCGAGACCTTTGGAGGTTCTGACCCATGTCATCTGTCACCATGCCGTCAGCAGGCCAGTCCGAGCCCCGGCCGCAGGCCCAATCGGAGGCACTGTACGGCGGCAAGAAGCCGGGCCGGATCACCGTGCGGGACATCGCCGCGGCGAAAACGCGCGGCGAGAAGTGGCCCATGCTCACCACGTACGACGCGCTCACCGCGGGGATATTCGACGAGGCCGGGATCCCGGTGCTGCTTGTCGGCGACTCGGCGGGCAACGTGGTCTTCGGCTACGACACGACGATCCCCGTGACGGTCGATGACCTGATCCCGCTCACCGCCGCCGTCGTCCGGGGCACGAAGCGGGCGATGGTGGTCGGCGACCTACCGTTCGGCTCCTACCAGGCGTCGCCGACCGAGGCGCTGCACAACGCCGTCCGGTTCATGAAGGAGGCGGGCGCGCACGCGGTCAAGCTCGAGGGCGGCATGCGGGTGGCGCACCAGGTCGAGGAGCTGACCGCGGCGGGCATCCCGGTCATGGGCCACCTCGGCCTCACCCCGCAGTCGGTGCACGCGTTCGGCGGGTTCCGTGTCCAGGGCCGCGGTGAGGAGGGGCAGCGGCTGCTGCACGACGCGAAGGCGCTCGAGGCGGCCGGCGCGTTCGCCATCGTGCTCGAGGGCATCCCGGCACCGCTGGCCGCGAAGATCACCGCGTCGCTGCGCGTGCCGACCATCGGCATCGGCGCCGGCCCGGACTGCGACGCGCAGGTGCTCGTCTGGCAGGACATGGCCGGCCTGTCGCCCCGCTCGCCCAAGTTCGCCAAGCGCTACGCCGATCTGGCCGGTGTGCTGCGCGCCGCCGCGGCGGAGTTCGCCGCGGAGGTGGCCGGCGGGTCCTTCCCGTCGGAGGAGTACTCCTACAAGTAGCGGCCAGGGCTCGTACAAGTAGGGCCGGGGCCGGAACGAACGGTCACCGACGGTGCGGGCGGATGCGGCCAGAACGAGGGCGTGTTTCACGTGGCCGGTGAAACACGCTCCCGTTCTGCGTGCTGTGCGTCGCGGCGGGCCGGCCGGCCAGCGGCACGAGTGCGGTTGCGGGCGGAGTGCGATTTAATGCATCTGGCTTCTCGGTTAGGACAAAGCGGATCGGGGGCGGGCATGGACGGATCCGGGGCCTCAGGTCCCAGCCCCGCTGACGGAACCGGCTCGGGCGGCAACACGCCGCCTGGGTGGCCGGCGCAGGGCAGGCCGCGCGATCAGGCGCGGCCCGCGCCGCCGCCGGCTGGGCAGGGCTCGCCGGCTGGGCAGGGCTCGCCGTCAGGGCAGGGCTCGCCGTCAGGGCAGGGCTTCGCGCCCGCGACCCGGGCCGACCTGCCCGGCGGCGAGCCGCGGCTGACCCTCTCGCTGGACGGGAAGGACCTTACCGTCGGCCCGGGCCAGGCGGTGCGCATCGGGCGTTCTCCGGACAATGACCTGGTCACCAACGCGCCCACGGTGTCGCGGCAGCACGCCGTGCTGAGCTGGGGCGCCGAGGGGTGGGAGTTCGGCAACACCGGGTCGGCATCGACCTTCCACAACGGACGCAGGGTCACCCGAGTGGTCGTGGACCGCCCGCTCGACCTGGTGCTCGGCTCCGTGGACGGGCCGGTGCTGCGCCTCGCGCCGTCGGTGCCCGCCGCGGGGCAGGGGCCAGTTGCGGGGCAGGGGCCCGCCGCGGGGCGCGGTCCGGCTGGCTACCCTGCTGGCGGCGGCTACGGTACGGACGGCTACCAGCCGGCCGCCGGGACATCCGGGCCGGCGGGCTACCCCCCGGCCGCCGGGGCTGCTGGTTACCCGCCGGCCGCCGGCTACCCTCCGTCTGGCTACCCTCCGTCTGGCTACCCTCCGCCCGGCAACCCTCCATCCGGCTACCCTCCGCCCGGGGGTCCAGGGCCGGGGGGTTACCCGTCTGCCGCGGGGGCGGGCTGGGGCGCCGGGCCGCCGTCCTGGCCGCCGGCCGCCGCCGCGGGCGCGCTCGGCGGCGAGAGCGGGCTGGCGACGGCGCTGCGGATCCTGTTCCCGATCCAGAGCTGGCTGCACGACCCGGGCTGGCGGCAGGGGCTGCGGCTGCTCGTCATCGCCTACGCGCTGCTACCGCTGATCTTCCTCGCGCTGCTCAGCTCGTCGGGTGACCTGTCCGCGCCGGGCTGGGCGTACAGCTTGTACGTCGCACCGCTGTGGGCCATGGGCTTCTGGATGCTGATCCGTCCCGGCCGCGTCGGGAAGCGCGAGGTCTACGTCGCCGTCGGCATCGTCGTCTGGACGCTGGTCTGGATCAACGTGGTGACCATCCACGTCAACGCCGCGTTGCACATCAGCGGCCCCATCCACCTGGGGCAGGCCCTGGTGATCGGGGTCAACGAGGAGCTCACCAAGGCGCTGCCCGTGCTGCTGGCCGGCCTGTTCCTGCTCTGGTACCGGAAGGTGAAGCTGGACGTCCGGATGTGGATGTTCCTCGGCACGGTGGCCGGCCTTACCTTCGGCATCGCCGAGCAGGCCTTTTACACCTCGACCGATATCGTCGGCATCCACGAGGCGCAGTCCAACAACGAGGCCGTGACCGGAGCGCTTGCCTTCGCCGAGCGCATCTTCGTCGACGGGTTCCAGCACGCGGTCTGGGCGGGGATCGCGGGCTTCTTCATCGGGATGGCGCTGAACTACGGGCGCCGCCGGGTGCAGCTCGTCATCCTCGGCGTGGCGGTCCCTGCCGTGCTGCACGCGCTCAACGACTACCTCGCGTCCTCCTCGGTCTGGCTGGTGATCCTCATCCAGGCGGCGTCGCTGCTGCTCTTCCTCGGCTACACGCTGTCGGCGGCGTCGATCGAGCAGCGGGTCAGGGAGACGCCGCTGTTCCGCGGCCAGTCGATGATGATGGAGGCCATCGTGGACCCGGACCGGCCGCCGCAGTCGCGGCGTCAGCGGCCGGCAGGGCAGCCGGCTGAGTCACCCCCGCTCCCGGGAGCGGCACCGCCCGGAGCGCCGCCGGCGGCGCCGTCGCCGTGGCACGGGCCTCCGCCGGGGCCGCCCGGAGCGCCGGGGCCGCCCGGGGCGCCCGGGCCGCCCGGGTCAGGAGGCTAGCTCGCGGAGCCTGGGCAGGACCTCCTTGCCGATAAGCTCGATGGTGGCCATCGGGTCGGGGGACATCACCTGGATCGAGACGATGTCCGCGCCGACGTCGGTGACCAGCGGGCGGTAGGCGTCGACCAGGCCTTCCGCACCGGGGATGACCGTGTAGTTCGCAAGCACGTCGGCGGGGTCCATCTCATCGGCCTTGATCCGCAGCTCTTGCGGGTCGGTGGCGTCAAGACGGCCGGGTGCGCGCAGGCCGCGCATCGAGCTCAGCGCCCGCCAAGCCGCGTCCTGGCTGCCGGCAAGGACGGTCCAGCGGGTGGCGAGAACGAGGTGCTCCTTGCCCGCTTCCGTCGCGGCCTTGCGGTAGGGCCCGATGACCTTGGCAACCGTGTCGGCCGGGTCCTTCACGCTGGTGATCAGGCCGTCGGCGTACGTGCCCGCGAAGGCGGCCGACTTGGGGCCGCCTGCGGCCATCAGGATCGGCACGCGGCCCTTGGGCGGCGAGTAGAGCTTGGCGGTTTCCGTCGTGTAGTAATCGCCGTGGAAGGTCACCTTCTCGCCGGCGAGCATGCGGTGCATGATCTCCAGGCCTTCCTGCATCCGGGCCTGGCGCTCGGCGTAGCCGGGGAACGGGAAGCCGAGCGACCGCTCGTTGAGCGCCTCGCCGGTGCCGACGCCGAGCATCAGCCTGCCGTTGGACAGCCGGTCCGTGGTCGCGGCCATCTGCGCGACGAGCCCCGGGTGGTAGTGGAACAGCGGGCAGGTCACCGAGGTGCCGAGCAGCACGTCGCTCGTCTGGACCGCCACGGCGCCGAGCCAGGACCAGGCGAAGCCCGCCGCGGAGGTGTCGTCCACCCAGGGGTGGAAGTGGTCGCTGCCGAGCACTGCGTCGAACCCGGCCTGCTCGGCCGCCACGGCCTGCTTGACCAGGTCTTCGGGCTGGTAGGACTCATGGCTGCACAACCAGGCGAACTTCATCTACGCCTCCATCGTCGCGTCCGTCAGTCCCGATCCTCTCACTACCCGGCGGCCCAGGGCGCAGGCGGCCGGTGATCCGCTTGGCCGGGTGCCCGGTGGCGGTGGTTCGTGCCGGGCGGCGTTCGGGGAGGGGACCGGGAGGGGACATCGAGGCCAGCGAGGGCGGTGAGCCGCCCGTTATTCACCTCGCCCACCCGTTAGTCACCTCGCCCACCCGTCGGGGTCATTTTTAGGAAGGTTTTTGGTGTTATGAAGGTTTTTAGGCGTGATAACACGAAAAAGTATTCGTGATCAGGGATTTGGGCTGCGGCGGCTGTCCCCTTAGACGGGGGCGCGGGCAGGGCGCGGCCGAGGGCCGATCGGCGGATGGCCCGCCAGCGCCTGACCGGGGGTGTCCGGTCGTTGCCGGTTACCGCCTCTTGCCCGCTGGCTGGGCCAGCCGCTGCAGCTGCTCGAGGGCGCGGGCGGCGGGCAGTGAGAGCTCGCCCGCGGTGTGCTCGGGCCCGGTCTCGCCGCGCAGCACGGCGTGGATGTGCCGGATCGCGGCGGTAAACGACCGCTCGTCCGTGGTCGGGCGCTCGATGACCGGCTCGGCCTTCGGCCGCAACAGGCTGAGGGTGTCGGCCGGGCCCGGGTGGAACGGGTTGGTCAGCCGCACCTGGCCCGCGCTGCCGAGCACGCTGGTGAAGGTGTCGTAGCTGCGCTGGAAGCCGCAGCTGAGCAGCAGCCGACGCGCGCCGAAGGTGACGATGCCTGCCGCGTCGACCTCGACATCGCCGTTGGTCAGCGCCGAGCACGCCTCGGCCCGCGCGCCGTCCGCGCCGAACAGCTCAAGCGCCAGGCGGACCGGGTAGCAGCCGACATCGGCGAGCGCGCCGCCGCCGAGCGCGGCGTCCATCCGGATGTTGGCCGGGCTGGACAGCGGGAAGTGGAAGACGCTGGCGATCTCGGCGGGAACGCCGATTGCCCCGTCGGCGAGCAACCCGGTCAGGCGGCGGTGCTGAGCGTGGAACGGGAAGACGAACGCCTCCCACAGCGGCGCGGCGGCGGTGGCCGCGACGTCAAGGACCTCACGCGCCTGGGCGGCGCTTGTACACAGGGGCTTCTCGCAGAGCACGGCCTTGCCCCCGAGCAGCGCCCGGATGGTCCACTCGGCGTGCAGCGTGTTGGGCAGCGCCACGTAGACGGCGTCAACGTGCGGCGACTCGACAAGCGCGGCGTAGTCCGCGATCCCGGCACCGACGCCGTTGGCCGCGGCGAACGCGTCAGCCTTGGCACGGTCGCGGCTGGCCACCAGCTCGGCGCTGCCACCGCCCGCCTCGCGGAGGCCGGGCAGGAACTGCGCCCTGGCGATGTTGGCCGTGCCAACGATGCCCCATCGGACCGGGCCCGGCGACTGTGTCACGCGGCTAGCTCCTCGCTCTGCTTTGAGTCGATTGTAGACTGTTGATCACAATAGTGGCGAACTTAGCCATATGTCCGGTTTTGTGAAAATGAGCCATGGGCCCGACGGACGGGCGTCGCAGACCGACGGAACGCGGGCGCGCGGCGAGTCCGTCACGACGCCCGGCGGGTCGCGTCGGCGCCGCGGGCGCGCACCGGCCCCGGGGACCGGGGACCGGGGACCGGGGACCGGGGACCGGCACCGCGGCGGCCATGACCGGCGCGCTGAAATCATGCGCCCTATCGCACTTGCCGAAAGTCGCGATAGAGCTATTACGTTGACAAATCCGTACAGCCGTAAGCTTAAGGCGAGCCCGGGGAAGTCGATTTATTTCGTATTGTCTTTGACTTATTGTCTTCAGCTTGGCATCACCTGGGGTCAGTGCTATCGTCCTGCTTGCCGGATGTAGAACTCTTTTCATTCTGATGTTTCCCGGCAGAGTAGCGCTTTTGGGGCGAAGGCAAGGTGAAGAGCGTTCGTCGGCGCGTTAACTTGACTTGCGATTAGTGCATTTCGCCCTGCCTGGGCGGGTTAACAAACGGGCCAGGATATGAAATCAACGGGGAGAATTATAATGCACCTGAAGAGGAAGACCGTGTGTGTCGCGGGCACGGGCGCGCTGGTGGCCGCGCTTGGCGGCCTCACCAGCCTGAGCGCGCATGGGGCGGCGGCCGCGGCGCCGGCCACGCCCGTGGTGCAGCGGGCAGCGGTCATGGCCCAGCGGGCCGCGGTCACCGTGCAGCGGGCAGCGGTCACGGTCCACCCGGATATCAGGCACGTGGGGCGCGCGGAGCGGCAGCCGCCCACGACCGCCGACTGCGAGGTCGCTTTCGCGGTCGCGTGCTATGAGCCCGCCCAGCTTGAGCAGGCCTACAACTTGTGGCCGCTGTACAGACAGGGCGTGGAGGGCCAGGGGTCGACGATCGTGATCGTCGACCCCTGGGGCTCGCCGACGATCCGTCAGGACCTCAGCTCCTTTGACAAGACGTTCGGGCTGCCAGCGCCGTCCTCATTCAAGATCATCCAGCCGGCCGGCGCGGTCCACTTCGACCCGGCCAGTTCGGACGAACTCCTCTGGGCGCGCGAGACGTCGCTCGATGTGGAGTACGCCCACATCATCGCGCCGTACGCCAACATCGTGCTGGTGGAGACGCCGTTGTCGGAGACCGAGGGGACAACCGGGTTCCCGCAGATCGTGCAGGCCGAGAAGTACGTGATCAGCCACTATCCCGTGGATGTGATCAGCCAGAGCTTCGGCGCGACCGAGGAGACGTTCCCCGGCAGGGACTCCGTTGAGGCGCTGCGCGGCGCGTACTTTGACGCCTACCGGAGCCACGTGACCGTGCTCGCGGCCTCCGGCGACAGCGGCGCCGCGGACGTCGGGCCCGGCGGGTCGAGCTACTACCTCTCCCCCGTCACCGACTGGCCGGCCAGCGACCCGCTGGTGACCGCGGTCGGCGGCACCCAGCTGCACCTGAACGCCAGCGGGAACCACGCCTCGCCGGACACGGCGTGGAACGACACCGACAGCATGGCGGCCAACCAGTTCATATACGGTGACAACGGGCCCCACCCGATGGCCAGCGGCGGTGGCACGTCGGAGCTGTTTGGCCGGCCGGACTACCAGCACGACGTGGCGGACGAGGTGGGCGACGGGCGCGGTGTCCCCGACATCTCGATGAGCGCCGCGTGCAACGGCGCGGTGGACGTCTACATGAGCGTCCCCGGCCTGCGGCCCGGCTGGTACCCGACCTGCGGCACCAGCGAGGCCACCCCGCTGTTCGCGGGCATCGTCGCGCTGGCGGCCCAGTGGGCCCACCAGCGGCTCGGGCTGATCAACCCGGCGCTTTACCGGATGTACGAGTACAACCTGCCCGGGATCGTGAACGTCACCTCGGGCAACAACACGGTGTCGTTCTTCCAGGACGGCACGCTCCAAACCGTCCAGGGGTCCAGCGCCTGGGACAGGTACAGCACGGTCACCGGTGTCGGCACGGTGAACGGCGCGCTCTTCGTCCCCGAACTGGCGCGGTTCGCGGGGTTCTGAGTTCCGCTTGGCTTACGGGCGGTGCGGGCTCGCCACCCCCGGGCGGGCCCGCACCGCCGTCCCTGCCCGGCCGGGCCCGCCTTCCCGTGACCCGTCCCTGCCCGGCCAGGCTCGCACCGCCGTCCCTGCGCGGCCGGGCCCGCGACCCGTCCCTGCTCGGTTGCGCCCGCCCGGGCCCTTTTCGCGGCCCTCGGGACGGCGGCCGCCTCCGGTCTTCCCATGTTTCTTGATATCGACTATCTTTATATCGAGTTATGGAGGCTGCGATGATCACCGGACTCGGCCACGTCCAGCTGGCCATGCCGCGCGGCAAGGAGGAGCTGGCGCGGTCCTTCTACGCGGGACTGCTCGGGATGACCGAGTTGCCCAAGCCACCCGACCTCGCCGCCCGGGGCGGCTGCTGGTTCGCGTCGGGCACCGCCGTGCTGCACCTTGGCGTCGAGGAGCCGTTCGCGCCGGCTCGCAAGGCGCACCCCGCGCTGCTTGCCGACGACCTCGACGGGCTCGCGGCCGCGCTCGCCGCGGCCGGCCACGCCTGCGTCCCTGCGGACGGCGAGATCCCTGGCGTGCGCCGGTTCCACACCAGCGACCCCTTCGGCAACCGCGTCGAGTTCCAGCAGGCCTGACATCGCGGCGCGCGTCGTTATCGCCCGCGGCCGCCGACCCGAGCGCGGCGGTGCCGGCCCGAGCACTGTGGCGTGGCGTGCCGATTCATTCGGGCGTTCAGGCATTCTGGCGTGCATAACGGCGACGTTGCCTGCATGCTAGATGCGTGGACGCAGACCAGGTCGCTACGCTCCGTACGCTGATGGCTGGCTCCCGGTGGCTGGAGCAGGCCAGCTCACTGGGCCGGGCGCTGCGGATGTCCCCTCGGTCGGCCGGCGGGCTGCTCGTCGTCGGCACCCCCGGCTACGAGCCATGGCACGTGACGGCGCACCTGGACGACGAGGCGCGGCTGTCCGGCATCGCCGAGCTCACGCCCACGCTCGTCCGCTGGTCTCCGCCGCCGGGCGCGCCGCCCCATCTCGCCGTCGGGCTCGCCCGCCTTGAGACCGCCCGCCGCGGCGAGACCCTGTTCGTCGTCGCCGAGGACACCGCCCCCGTTCCGCTGCTCGAGCGGGTCAACGACGCGCGCAAGACCGGCGCCACCATCCTCGCCCTGGACAGCGATGACCCGGAACTCGACGCCCTCGCTCACGAGGCCCTGGCCGTTCCGCGGTCCCTGACTTTCGACGCGGGCCAGCACCTGGTCTCCGCCGCCGCGGGCGACCGCGGCGGCGGAGCGCGCGCTCGCAGCCTCCGCGCTCGCATCGCCCGCCTGCTCGACACGGTCAGCGGCCCCACCGCGTAGCGCGGCCGTCGCACGGGGAGTGCTCACGGTTTGCCGCCAGCTTCGCCGCTGAAGTGACGCCTGGGCAGCCGGTGCGCGCGCCTTGCGACGTCCCGCTTCCGGTCGTGGTGACCGTCGTCGGCCGATAGAGGGATCGCTGATGCCAGTGAGGACAGTGAGGCGCAGCGTATGCCGCGCATTCCCCTAGCCGGGCCATTATCATGAAGGATTTTGGTG
>Ga0335078_10010396_pt1 | contig 13774 bp, 13 predicted proteins | sample Lox_Sample_32_FD_206711 | JGI IMG/M metagenome (GOLD analysis project Ga0335078, IMG submission 206711) | Soil microbial communities from Loxahatchee National Wildlife Refuge, Florida, United States - Lox_Sample_3.2 | ecosystem: Environmental > Terrestrial > Soil > Wetlands | place: USA...
GCCGCCGACGGGTTTAGCTAGCTGCCTTTAGCTGATTGGGTTTAGCCAACCCAGGTTCAGCCGACCGGGACCGTGGGACCGGCTTCGTCCCACTGCACCGGGAAGGCGTTGCTGGCGACCTTGCCGACCGTGTCCAGCGGTGTGTCATCGCTCGGCGAGGCGACCATGGTGATGTTGTAGTTGCGGAAGTTGGGGATGCCCTGGGCGGCGCTCACGCCGGCCACCCGCACCTTGGCGCTGAGCGAGGTGGTGCCGAAGTTGGCCAGGTGGGTGATGAAGCAGTTCGTGGCCGAGGTGCACAGCTCAGGCCGCTCCACGATCCATTCCGCGGAAGCCCGCTTGCAACTCGCGCACTTCGCGGTGTGCTTGGCGCTCTTGCCCGAGGTGAGGTCGGCGATAGTCAGCGTGAACTTGCTGTTGGCGAAGCTGACCGACACGTTGATGGTGTCACCAGGGGTCACGGTGAACACGTTGACCGAGCCCGCCGGGTACATCTCGTACCACGCCTTGTAGACCGGCGTGGTGTTGTTCGGCCCGCCGCAGTGCGCGGCCGTCCCGGTCTGCTCCACCGTGGGGGTGCTGAATCCGTCAAAGCCGACCCAGTTCGAGGACCATTCGTTGGCGTGGTCCCCGGTGCAGGTGAGGGTGGGCTCCACGAACCGGCTCTGCGCGTAGGTGAACTTCTTTGACGAGGTCACCGCGAAGCCCGACCAGTTAATGCTCTGCTCCGCGACCGAGAACTTCTGCCCTTCGGCCTGGGTGGCCGGCGTCGCGGTGTCCCGGGTCACCCGGCCCACGATCGGGCCACCCGGCGACGCGACGTTCGCCGCCGCCACTGAGTGAACCGCGGTCCGCTGGCTGGCCGCCAACTGTGCGCCCGTACCGGCCGCGCCGGGCAGCACAGCCAGGCCGACTGCGCCGATCAGCGTGGCCCCGCCGAACGCGGCAGCCAGAATCCGTCTCGACAGCATCTACTCTCCCCGTAGGTGGTTTGTGGTATCCACCAGCTTGCCCGGATTTTCGGTCGGCGTCATGCAAAGCAGAGACCAATTGCTTACAGGTAAGCAACATTGGCCTGAAGCTCGGCTACGCCCCTCAGGCCGGCGTCACGGAGTGCGGGCCGCCCAGTGCGGCCGGTCAGCGCGCTCGGTCAGGTAGTCGGTGGTGGCCACGGCCAGCACGACCAGCGCGGCGCAGATGCTCAGCACCAGCGCGGTGACGTGCGGTGCTACCGCGCCGAGCAGGCCCAGCGCGGCCACGCCGGCGATCCTGGCCCAGGACACCGTGCCCCACACCACCGCCTTGAACAGCGCGTGGCCGGTCAGGAACAGGGCCGCGCCGCCGAGCACCATGGCCGACACTGGCGCGGCCCCCACTTCAGCCGGCCGGTCAAGGACAAGCTGGTCGCCCGCGGCGATCACGATGATGCCCGCCACCATGACTGGGTGGATCAGGTGATACGCGGACCGGCCCATCCGCCCCGGGTCGGCCGATTCCGCGATGACCTGCGCGCCCGCGTCGGCGCTGCGGTGGAAGTACAGCCACCACAGGCCCACGCTGCCCACGAACGCAGCCAGGAACGCGGCGGCCTCCTGGCCGGTGACGGCGCGCAGCCGGGACAGCGTGGCCCCGATCACCACGAGCGACTCGCCCAGCGCGATCAGGATGAACGCCTGGCAGCGTTCCGCGAAATGGTTGCCCTCGATGGTCCAGTCCTGGGTGCTGGACCGGCCCAGTCCCGGCGTCCAGAACCCGGCCAGCCCGCCCAGGACGTCCACCGCGACGGTGGCCAGCCAGAGCAGCTCCCGGGCGTGGCCGGCGACCAGGCCGCCGGCCACCGCCAGCCCGCCGCTGACCAGGCACCAGGCCAGGATGCGCTGGAAGTTGCGCTGCAGCGGGTCGCCGCGCAGCCCGGTCACCGCGAACACGCTGCGGCCAATCTGCATGACCGCGTAAGCCACGCCCACGGCCAGCCCACGGCCGCCGAACGCGCCGGGCAGCGCAGCCGACATGGCCAGGCTGACCAGGGCCAGCGCGAGCAGCATCAGCCGGACCGGGATCAGCTCCGGGTCCAGCCAGTTGGTCACCCAGGTGGTGTAGGCCCACACCAGCCAGACCATGCTCAGCAGCAGCAGCGCCTGCAGCGCGCCGCCGGCCGTGGGGTGATCGATCAGGTAGTGCGACAGCTGGGTGACTGCGAACACGTACACCAAGTCGAAGAACAGCTCGACGTTGGTGACCCGGGCGGTCCCGCCCGCCGGCCGCCGCAGGTTACCCGGCCGGTCGCTGGTCACGGCGCCCGGTAGTCGGTGCTGCGGTCCACGCCCAGATAGATATCCATGCCGACCGGCCGCCACCGCTCCTCGGCCAGATGACCGAGCAGCCCAGCCGTCCGGGCCAGCAGCGCGAACCCCCGCAGCAGCTCGACCGGCAAGCCCAGGTCGGCCAGGGCGGCACCGCAGGTGCCCGCGCCGTTCAGCGGCAGCGTCCGGCCCAGCACCTCCGGATGCACCCGGCCCACCGCGGCCCACAGCCGCAGGTGCGGGCCGCGCAGCTGTTCCTCGTCGGCGATACGGAACAGCACCGGGGTCCGCGGGTCGGTGACCTTGTGCACCGGGTGGCCAAGACCGGGGACGAACTTCCCGGCCTCCCGGGCCTGCCGCACCGCGCGCCGGGCGATCTCGTCCCAGCCCGCGTCGTCGTCGCCGGCCGGCAGCCGCTGGTCGGCTTGGGCCAGCGCGGCGGCCAGGAACGCGCCGCAGTCCTCGGTCACGCCGAGGAACCGGGACCCGCCGCCGAGCAGCCCGGCGGCCAGCGCCCCCTGCACCGAGTCGGGCGCGCTCAGGTAGGTGAGCCGGGCCGCGATCGCGGTCGGCGTGAACCCGTGCTCGGCCAGCGCCACCAGCACCGCTTCGAACACCCGGACCTGCTGCGCGGTCGGGCGGCGCTGCGTCACCAGCCAGAACGCCAGCTCACCGAACGACACCTGGCCCATTAGAGAGGCCGCCAGATCATGGCCGAGCACGGTGATCGAGTCGGCGTCCGAGTCGCCGAGCGAGGTGGGATAAGCCGGGCGCTGGCGTTCGGTCATCGGGTCTCTCCTGGTGTCGGAAGGGATCGCGGCGGTGGCCCGGCCAGCCAGGCACGGATCTGGTCGCCGTGCTCGTCGAGCGCGGGCGGCGGCAGCGGGTAGTCGGGCGGGGTGGCGGACAGCGTGATCGGGTTGCGGATGCCGGGGATGCCGCCCGGGCCGTCACCCGCGGTCACGATGGGCGCCAGGCCCAGCTCGGCCGCGGTGGCCACCCCGCCGTCCACCGTGTTGATCGGCCCGCACGGGATGCCGGCCTCGGTCAGCAGGGCGGACCACTCGGCCCTGGTCCGCGCGGCCAGCTGCTTAGCCAGCTCGGCGCGGAGCTCGGCGCGGTGGCTGGTGCGGCCGGCGTTCTGCGCGAACCGCGGGTCGCTGGCCAGCCCGGGCGCGCCCAGCACCTCGCACAGCCGGCCGAACTGGCGGTCGTTGCCGACCGCGATGACCAGGTCGCCGTCACCGGTGGGCAGCGGCTCGTACGGGGTCAGGCTGGGGTGCAGGTTGCCCATCCGCATCGGCACCACGCCGCCCGCCACGTACGCGCTGGACTGGTTGGCCATCCCGGACAGCGCCGAGGACAGCAGGTTGACCTCGACGTGCTGGCCGTCCCCGGTCTGCGTGCGGTGCGCCACGGCGGCCAGGATGCCCACCGTGGCATGCAGCCCGGCCAGGATGTCCACCAGCGAGATGCCCGCGCGGTAGGGCGGCCCGTCCGGGTCGCCGGTCAGGCTCATCAGCCCGGACATGGCCTGGACCAGCACGTCGTAGCCGGGCAGGGCCTGGCCCGCGCCCGCGCCGAAGCCGCTGATCGAGGCGTAGACGATGCTGGCGTTCCTGGCCTGCACCGCCTGGTAGTCGAGGCCGAAGCGCTCCAGGCCGCCGGGCTTGAAGTTCTGCACCATGATGTCCGCGCGGCGGGTCAGCTCGTGCGCCGCGGCCAGGCCGTCGTTGGTGCCGAGGTCGAGGACCACGGACCGCTTATTCCGGTTGATGGCCAGGTAGTACGTGGCCACCCCGTCCCGGGTGGGCGGCACCCAGCGGCGGGTGTCGTCGCCGGCTGGGCTCTCCACCTTGATCACGTCGGCGCCCAGGTCGGCCAGCAGCATGGTGCAGTACGGGCCGGCCAGCACCCGGGCGAAATCCGCGACGAGCAGTCCGGACAGCGGGCCGGGCCGGGCCGGCCCGGTGATCTGGGAAACCATGTCGGCCATTTTGGCATCCGGCCGGCTCAGCGGCCGGTGGCCGGCCTGGGCGCGAGCCGGCGGGCCAGGAGGCGGCGGCGGTCGCCGTGGTCCGGGCTGGGGAACTCTTGCTGGGTGAGCACGGTAAAGCCGCTGGGCAGCAAGGCAGCGGGCTCGCCGGGGCCGAGGCACCAGGCCGGGTTGAGCGTGGGCCGGGCCTGCCGGGCGGCCACCGTGAACGCCTCCCAGCCGAGCACGCCGCCGGGCTCAATGGCCCGGACCGCCACGGCGAACACGGCCCGGTCCCAGAAACCGGTGCACAGCACCAGCGCGTAGCCCGCCGGGGCCGGATGCCAGCTGGCCAGGTCCGCATGCACCAGGGTGATCCGGTCAGCCAGCCCGCGCCGCCGCGCCTCCCGGCCCAGCAGGCCCAGCGCGACCGCGGACACGTCGACCGCGGTTACCGGCCGGCCCCGGGCGGCCGCCAGCAGCGCGCTGCCCGACGGCCCGCAGGCCAGGTCGGCCACCGGCCCGTCCGGTACCAGGCCCCACAGCGAATCGGGCCGGGCGGGCGTCGCGCCGACTGGCTCCTGGCCACCGGGAACAGCACCGGCCGGAACCGGGCCGAGTAGCTGTTCGGCCAGTGGGTGGGGCTGGAACGACGGCGCGGACCCGGCGTACCGGGCATTCCACCGCTCCTGATCCGGGTGCCCAGCCAGGTCGGGCCGCTCCTCCACCATCCCCGCAGGCTAACCCCCGGCCATGCCGCTGACTTCAGGCCGGCGCGCCGGTCGCCCCCAGTGTGCGGGTGAGGCTTGCCGGGCTGCGGGCGTGGCCGGTGAAGTCTGCGGCTGCCGTGACTAGTGATGCGGCTTGGGCGGGCAGCAAGTTCGTGATCATGACTTCAGTGCGGCTCTAGTAGCACCTAAGTCATGATCACGAACCTCGGCGATCATCTCAGCGCCCTTAAGTCAACGGTGTTGACACCGGTGTGCAGCAAATTTTCACCGATGCGCTGCCCAGGGCCGGGGCGGGTGCGCGGGGCCGGGGCGGGTGCGGGAGGGGATGGCGTTTAAGTGGAGGGTTTTCGGTGGGGTAAAGCGTTATTCGGCGGGTGATTGTGATCCGCGATTTGGCGGGATTGCGTGTAGGGTTACCCTTTGGTCAGGGCGCCATAACTTCTGGCCGATCAAGCCGCAGCTTTTATCCTTTATCTGCCTACATGACCGTATTACTGTACGGTCCGGTAACCGGTACTTAGTGCGAAGTACCTAAGCAGACACAACGACGGATGTACCGTGCTGCTCGGAGAGGAACGCGGCATGTCCGTCACGCAATCCCGTGGCACGGCAAGCGGCTACGAGGCCGTCCACCGCAGCCGGGAGTTCAGGACGCTGCGCCGGCGCTTTGCCTCGGTCGTGGTCCCGGTGACGGTCCTGTTCATCGGGTGGTACTTCCTCTACGTGCTGGTGGCGGTGTTCGCGCCGGGGTTCATGCGGACCAGCGTGGCCGGCGCGGTGAACGTGGGGCTGTGCTTCGGCGTGCTGGAATTCGTGTCCACGTTCGCCATCGCCCTGGGCTACAACCGCTGGGCGCGGCGGAGGCTCGACCCGCTAGCCGGGCGGCTACGGCAACGGCTGGACGCAGGCCGAGGGCGGTGACGGGGTTGGCGGCGCGGGGGGTGCTGGCGGCTCAGGTCATTGGCAGGCCCGCGGTCAACCTGGTTATCTTCGCGTTCTTCGTTCTGGTCACCCTGGTCATCGCGCTCCGCGCGGCCGGGAAGAACCGGACCACCACCGACTATTACGCAGGTGGCCGCGCCTTCACCGGGCCCCAGAACGGCATCGCGATCGGCGGTGACTACCTGTCGGCCGCGTCATTCCTGGGCATCGCCGGGGCCATTGCCCTGGAGGGCTACGACGGTTTCCTGTACTCCATCGGCTTCCTGGTGTCCTGGCTGGTCGTCCTGCTGCTGGTGGCCGGGCCACTGCGGAACACCGGCCGGTACACCACCGGCGACGTGCTCGACCTGCGACTGCACGCGACGGCGGTGCGCGCGGCCGCGGCCGTGTCGGCGCTGACGATCAGCCTGTTCTACCTGCTGGCCCAGATGGCCGGGGCGGGCGCGCTGGTCAGCCTGCTGCTGGGGGTGAACAGCACCCGGGGCCAGGACATCACGATCGCCGCCGTCGGGCTGCTGATGATCTTCTATGTGCTGGTTGGCGGGATGAAGGGCACCACCTGGGTGCAGATCGTCAAGGCGATCCTGCTGGCCATCGGGGCCGCGCTGATCACCGCGTGGGTGCTGGACCGGGCCGGCTTCAGCCTGTCCGCCCTGCTGCACGACGCGGCCGCGTCCAGCCCGGCCGGGAACGCGGTGCTCGGCCCGGGACTGGAGTACGGGGTGAGCACCGCGGCCAAGCTCAACTTCATCTCGCTGGCGCTGGCTTTGGTCCTGGGCACGGCCGGGCTGCCACACGTGCTGATGCGGCTGTACACGGTGCCGGACGCCCGGGAAGCCCGGCGCAGCATCGTCTGGACGGTGTGGCTGGTCGGGCTGTTCTACCTGTCCACCCTGATACTCGGCTTCGGCGCGATGTGGCTGGTGGGGGCGAGGCAGATCGAGGCCGCCCCCGGCCAGGCCGACTCGGCCGTGCCACTGCTGGCGTTCAAGCTGGGCGGGACCCTGCTGCTGGCCACGGTGGCCGCGGTCGCCTTCGCCACCATCCTGGCCGTGGTGGCGGGCCTGACCATCACGGCCAGCGCGGCGTTCGCGCATGACGTGTTCGCCAGCGTGGTGCGCCGCGGGGAGGCCGAGCCCCGCGAGGAGGTCCGGGTGGCCCGGATCACCGCGGTGGTGATCGGCATCCTGGCGGTGATCGGCGGTATGTACGCCAAGAACCTGGACGTGGCGTTCCTGGTCGCGCTGGCGTTCGCGGTCGCGGCGTCGGCCAACCTGCCGTCGATCATTTACTCGCTGTTCTGGCCGCGGTTCACCGCGCGCGGCGCGCTATGGAGCATCTACGGCGGGCTGATCATCTCGGTTGGCCTGATCGTTTTCTCCCCGGTCGTCTCCGGCCAGGTGGACCCGGCTACCGGCGCCAGCCTGTCGCTGATCGCCGACACCCACATCAACTTCGCGTTCTTCCCGCTGAATAATCCGGGCATTGTCTCCATCCCGCTGGCTTTCTTCCTAGGCTGGCTAGGGTCGGTGACGGACCGGCAGCCCAGCGACCCGGCCAGGTTCGCGCGCATCCAGGTGCGCGCACTGACTGGAGTGGGTGCGGAACGGGGCAGCCACAGCTAAGGCAGGATAGGACGGGCTCCAGCACGGGCGGCCGGTGGCGCAGAGGTAGCCGGAAGGGGAATTGGCCATGATGGGCGACCTGAACCAGGGCACATCGTTCGCCCCGCCCGATCCGGGGGTGCTGCGCGTGATCCGCCCGACGGCGGCCCGGCTGACCCGGCAGGAGGACGTGTTCGCCGAGCAGCTGCACTATGAGGTCGCCAGCCTGATCCCGGATCTGCCCGGCGGCCTGTCTGAGGACGACTGGTCGTTCTGCCAGCGGACCGTGCAGGCCCTGCTGTGGGCGGCGCTGACCGACGAGCCGGCCCATGTGGTGGCGGGCGCGCTGCGCCGGCTGGGCGCGGTCAATGAGCTGGCGGGCTTCCCCGAGACGCAGTACCTGAGCCTGGCGCACGCGCTGCTGCGCGCGGTACGCGAGCTGGCCGACGACGAGTGGTCCACCACGCTCGGCTCGGCCTGGATCAGCTACTTCCAGTGGATCCAGGGGCACCTGGTGACCGGCGCCCAGCAGGCCCCGCGGCCGACGCCGCGCCCGGCCCCGCCGCCCCGGCCCGGCCCGCCGCCGGCTCGCGTGACCCAGCCGGAGGACGACGAGGCCGAGCTGGAGCCGGTGGCCGACCTGCTCGACGACGAGGACGACGAGGACACCGGCTTCGGCCAGATCATGGTCTCGATGACCCGGCCACGACGGGACCCGCCGCCCTACCCGGAGTGATCCGGGCATAGCCCGGGCCGGCCACGCCGGGCGGCGCGAAGCTTTCACGCGTGCGGCCCGCGGGATGTGCCGCTGACCAGCACCGCGGTCGGCCGGCGCCAGGGGTGTCTTGCCCGCCGGGCCGCAGTGGAGGGACCGTGCGGCCATGTTCACATCGGCCCGGAAAGCACGGCACCGCCGGATCTGGCGTGCCCCCGTCATCGCGGTCATGTTCGTGGGCGGCGCCGCCCTGCTGCTGGCCGCGCAGCTGCCGGCCAGCGCGATCGACGTGTCCGGCACGCCCTCGCCGGTGACCGGGAACGCGACCTGGTTCACCGGCCTGGGCTCGCCCTATGGCGGCTGCGGGCTGCCGCAGGCCGACCTGGACAGCCAGAACTTCCTCGCGCTCAACGTGCAGAACTCCCCCGGCGTGTACACCAACCTGCCGCGGCCGATCCCGGCCGCCGACGCCAGCGAAATCGGCATGTTCGACAACGGGCTGAACTGCGGGCGCTGGGTCCAGGTGACCATCGGCAACTACTGCACCGGGGTCAACGACGGCGCACCCAACGAGCCGTTCTGCCGGGGCGGGTCCTGGGTCAGCGACCAGTACAACGGTGCGACGCTGGACTTCGTGGTCGCGGACAGCTGCGACGACGGCAACGCGTGGTGCAAGGACGACCCGTATCACGTGGACCTGGCCCAGGCGTCGCTGAACCAGTTCGTGCTGAACGGACAGCCGGTCGGCAACATGTACCCCGATCACTGGAACAACCGCCAGGTGACCTGGCAGTTCATCAGCGCGCCCAACTACACCGGTGATATCGACATCGGCGCCATCCAGGGCGCGCAGCCGTACTGGCCGGCCGTCGCCATCTCGCACCTGCCGAACGGGATCACCGGCGTGGAGTACTACGCCAACGGGGCCTGGTCGAACGCGCAGATGGACTCGGACATGGGCGACGACTACATCATCGCGCCGACCACCGGGGCCGGGACGGCGGGCAGCCAGTACCAGATCCGGGTGGTCGACGCGTCGGGCAACCTGGTCAACGACGGTGAGGTGTACAACTTCACGCTGCCCGCGGGCTGCACCGACGGCTGCTCAGCCGCCTACACCCCGATCAGCTACACCACGTCCACCGGAGTGACCTCGACGCCGTCACCGAGCCCGTCCCCGACCGCCAGCCCGACGAGCACGTCGCAGCCGGCCAGCGGGTGCACGCTGACCTCGTCGGTGACGAACTCGTGGCCCGGTGGCTACCAGCTCCAGCTCACGGTCAGCAACCAGGGCACGGTATCGAGCAGCGACTGGACCGCGGGCTTCTCGTTCGCGGACGCGGCCGAGTCGGTCACCAGTTCGTGGAACGCCGCGGTCAGCCAGTCCGGGCAGCAAGTCACCGCGAGCAGCGAGAGCTACAACGGCGATATCCCGGCGGGCGGATCGACCACCTGGGGCATGGTGGTCACCGGCACCGTCCCGGCACTATCCGGGCTGACCTGCTCACTTAGCTGAAGCCGAGTAGTACAGCGCGTTGGCGTTCTCGTCGGTGGCCACGCAGGAGTTCACCGCGACGCAGTCGATCCGGGTCAGCCCGGCGGTGTCCAGCGTCAGTGGGGCGGTCCAGTGATCGCCGCCGTAGGTGGCGATCCCGGCACTGCCGGCCGCCAGGCAGGTGCCGACGGCCGGGCAGGACACGGCGGTCGCGGTGAAGCCGAGCGGCTGGGTGGCCCAGTGCCCGGCGGAGAACTGGACCGCGTGCCCGACCGCGTCCACCGCCATGCAGAACCCGGTGCTGGGGCAGGACACCGCGACCAGGTCGTGGCCGCTGTCCACGGTGGCCGGACCGGACCAGGAGGCGCCGTTGAACGTGTATACGGCGCCGCCCGCGCCGACCGCGACACAGTCGGTCCTGGCGGCGCAGGACACCGCGTTCAGCGCCTGGCCGCTGGCGGCGACGGTGCGCTGTGACCAGCCGGCCGAGGGGCCCGCGTAGGTGAAGGCCTGGCCGATGGTGTCCACGGCCAGGCAGAAACTCGGGCTGGCACAGGACGCACTGGTCACCGTGCCGGATCCAGTACCGATCGGCGCGGGGCTGCTCCAGGTGCCGTGGCGGAGGACCATGGACAGCCCCTGGGTGTCGATGGTCAGGCAGGACCCGGCGGCCGGGCAGGACAGCGCGACCAGGCCACCGTTCGGGTCGGTGACCGCGACCGGCCAGTTCCCGGCCGAGTGCAGGGCGAGCACCGTGCCCGCGTTGTCGGCCGCGTAGCACCCGCCGCGCGGCGTGCAGGACAGGCCGGTGATGGCGGTGCTGCTGGCCAGGGTCTGCGGGTCGATCGCGACCGGGGTGGTCCACTGGGCCACGTTCTGCGTGGCCGCGCCGGTCTCGGCGGGCGACGGCGAGGCCGAACTGACCTGGCCGGGCCCGGCTGAGCCGGCCCGCGACCCGTTATGCGAGTGGATGACGGCGAGCGTGCCGGTCACGCCGGCGATACCCAGGATGGCCACCGCGGCCAGCCCGGTCAGCATCCGGGCCCGGCTGGGCCTCCGGTAGCTCAGCTCGTCCAGCGCGCCAGGGCTGAGCACCGGGCCGGGCTTGGTGGCCGGGCCGTCGTCATACCAGCCGGGGCCGGATGGTGGCAGGTCCGGGCCGGTGTCCGCGGGCAGGCCGGCATCGGCGAACTGGCCGTTGTCGGCGGACCAGCCCGGGTAGTCCGGGTAGCGGCGGACGGGCGGCGGCGGGGCGGGGGCCGGCGGAGCGGGGGCCGGCGGGGCGGGCGCCGGTGCCGGTGCCGGCGGCGGCGGCGCGCTGAGCATGGCCTGGAAGCCGATCCCCGGGGTCCGCCACGGTTCGTCTCGCGGCGCCTCGGCGAGGGGCGCCTGCTCTAGCGGCGGCGCCTGATCCAGCGATGGCGGAGGCGGGAATGACCCGGCGGCGAAATCCGGAATGCTGGTGTCGCCGTCCAGCGCGTCGATGTATTCGGCGAAAGATCCACTGGCGTAGTCGGCGGCGTAGTCGGTCCCCGGCGCTCCGCCGTACAGGTGGTCAGCGGACACGCCAGGCCGCCCCTCGGCACCGCACGTCGTGCAGTGCTCAGCCCCCGGGGAATTGGCATGCCCGTTAACGCAACTCCACACCGGTCCCCGCCTTCAATCGGCCGCTCAGCCCGCCCTGCCAGCTTGCCGAATATTAGGGCACTTGCGTCCCGGTTGGAGACGGCTTGCCCAAGGCGATATTCAGCTGTTCGAACCGAGCTGCCACATCTGCGGATCGGCCCAGCGGCCGGTGATCACCGTGTCTGGGTCCGAGTGGCGCAGCGCGGCGAAACGCCCGGCCAGCAACTGGACCCGCACGGTCATCGGGAACTGGGCCAGCAGAGGAGAGAGGCCACCCGCGGGCGCCGCCAGCGTGGCCACCGGGATCCCCTCGGCGGCGGCCGCGGCACCGACCGCGCCGGTCAGCCCGTCCGGGTCGGCCCCGGGTTCCAGCAGCAGCACCCCGTCGGCCGCGGTGAACGGTACCGCGTTGCCGTGCAGGAACAGTTCGGTGTCGAAGCCCTCGGCCAGCATCCGGGCGCCCTCGCGGAGTTTGAGCGCACCCTCGCGGGCGGTGATCCCCCACGGCCCGCAGCCGACGATGGCCAGGCTGCGCGCGGGCACCGGCACGGCGTCGATGCCGGGATCGGCCAGCGCGTCGCCAACCTGGGCGGCGGCCCGGCGCAGCGCCTCGGGTGAGCCGTCCGCGGCACCGGCGTGGCCGGCCAGCCGGGCCAGGACGGCGACCGCGGCGGTGTAGCTGACCGTGTAGGTCTCGGCTTCCTCCTTGGGCACGGTGTGGATGGCCTCGGGCCAGTCCACGTGGGTTCCGGTGATGGACAGCACCGGGACCCCCGCGGCCAGCGCGGCCGCCCGGGCCGAGATCGCGTAGGCCGTTTCCCCGGTGTGCGTGATCACGATCAGCGCGTCGCCTGGCTGTGGGCCCGGGCTCCACCGGGCCCAGGTGGAAGCCGGGTACCACCGGGCATCGAGGCCCGCCTGCTGCAGCAGGAGCGCGCCCATCTCGGCCGCGTGCTGGCTGGTGCCGGTCCCGGTCAGGATGACCCGGTGGGCCGCGGTCAGCGTGGCCGCCGGGCCGGCCAGGTCGAGCCCGGCGATCCGGTCCAGCACATCAGCCTGCTGGCCGATCATGCGGTGCAGTGCGTTGTGCGGCATGGTCCCCCCAGGCGGAGTAATGTGCGGGCGGTGGTCTTAAATCCGCCCAGCTACAGCTGTCCCGATGACCACAGCGACCTTACCGGGCTGGTCACGCAGGCGCTCAGCGGCGATGGCCTGGCCGTGGCCCGGTTCGCCCGGCCGGCCTTCGGGTGGCCCGCACGGCACCACACCCAGACCCCGCCGCAACCGTTCGAGGTCATCGTGACCTGCCCCGGACCGGTCGGCCAGCCCCGGCCGCACCAGCTCACCTGCACCGGGACGTACCAGCCGTGAGCACCGGGCCAGCCGTGACCACCGGGACGACCAGTCCAGCCCAGGACACCGGGCCCGTCCGGCCGGTCAGCGACGCCGACCGGACCTGGGCCACCCTGGCCCGGGAGCTGACCCCGGCGCAGTCGCTGCAGCGGATGGACACCGCGACCGACCGGGTGGTCCGCACGGTGACCATCATCGGCACGCTGCTCGGCGGGTTCGGCGTGTTCGGCGCGGCCAAGCCGACGGTCAGCGGCCCAGCCCGGTGGATCACGGTGGCCGCGGTGGTGTGCGCGGTGGCCGCGGTGGCGTGCGCGCTGGCCGCGCAGATCCTGACCATCAGCAAGCACGTCAACCCGGAGAACCTGGCCCAGGTCCGGGCGTGGTACAAGCGGCGGCTTGAGACCCGCGGCTACCCGACCCGGGCGGCCACGTTCCTGCTGCTGGTGGCGGCGGTGCTGGCCGGCGCGGCGGCGGTGGTGGCGCTGGCCACGGCCACGCCGAACGAGCCGACGATCGCGGTCACCCGGGCCCTCAATGCCGCCCCGGCCAATCCGCTCGCCACCCAGGTCGTCGCCACTGGCACGGTCACCGCGGAGGTCACGTTCCGCGGGCTGACCAGCGGGCAGACGGCCAGCGTGACGGTCACCGCCACCTATACCCACCAGGTGCTGGCCACCGCCACGGTCACCCCGGCCACCGACGGGACCGCGACCCGGACGCTAACCGTCACGGGGGTGCCCATGACCGAGGCGATCACCGTGCTGGCCCGGGCCGGCACCGAGCAGTGCCGGTCCATGCTCGGCCGGGGTTCCGCGCCGCCCACGCTGAGCTGCGCGGACGGCAGCTAGGACGGACGCCCTGGGCTAGACGCCCCGGGCTAGACCCAGGCTCGCGGGCTGTCCGTGAGCCTGTCGACCGCTGGGGGGAGTTCGCCCGACACGATGTCCAGGAGCGTCACCGTCTCCAGCACGGCCCGCTCGTTCGCCCGCAACGCGATCCACGCCCGCTGCAGCGGCGCGGCAGCCCCGGG
>Ga0335078_10010397_pt1 | contig 13774 bp, 8 predicted proteins | sample Lox_Sample_32_FD_206711 | JGI IMG/M metagenome (GOLD analysis project Ga0335078, IMG submission 206711) | Soil microbial communities from Loxahatchee National Wildlife Refuge, Florida, United States - Lox_Sample_3.2 | ecosystem: Environmental > Terrestrial > Soil > Wetlands | place: USA: Florida...
GCTGGGGCGCGGCGAGGAGATGAGCGGAGGCCGCCAGAAACGCGCCCTGCTTGCCGATGCCCTCGAGGCGCTCATCGCCGCGCTTTATCTGGACGCCGGAGTCGAGGTGGCCCGCGGCTTTGTCCGGCGCCACATTCTCTCCCGCCTCGCCCTGCTCGATTCCGAAATAGAAGCCGTAACCGACTACAAGAGCGCTCTGCAGGACATGGCGCGCGCGCTGAAGCTGCCCCTGCCGAAATACTCCATCGTCGAGGAACGCGGGCCCGAACACGCCAAGACATTCTGCATCGAGGTGCGTGTGGGTCAGGAGTGGAGCGGAACCGCCGAGGGTAACTCCAAGAAGAGCGCCGGACAGGAAGCCGCGCGCCGTGTTCTGCAGCAACTTACCGACTGGGGCCGCTGACCGGACCGGCTGGATGCGCCTTTCCGGCGCCCGTGGGAACAGCGGGAGACGCGGAAGGGCCGGCGCGCGGGGGTTCCGCCATCAGGCCGGTTGCATTGAGGATGACCACATCCACTCGCCGGTTGCGGGCGCGTCCTTCCTCGGTATCGTTGCTGTCGGCCGGCGCGTTGTCCGCGTATCCCGCGATGGAAAGCTTGTCCACGGGAACTCCGTCTTCGGTGAGCAGGCGCATCAGGGCGATGCTGCGCGCCGCCGAGAGCTCCCAGTTGCTTTGATACTGGGCGTTGTGAATGGGCACCGAATCGGTGTGCCCTTCCAGACGCACCGGATTGGGCACGTCGCACAACGCCGCGGCGATCTTGGACACGGGCTGCCGCGCATCCTCCAGCACTTCCGCGGTGCCGGAGGGGAACAGAGCGGCCTGACGAAAACTAATCACCAGTCCGCGCGGTTCCATGGAAACCTGGATTTTCCCCGATTTGATCTCATCCTGGAGATCCCGCGAGAGTACCCGCAGCGAGGGCAGCAGCTCCACGGCCTGGCCGGGCGATTTTTCGACGACTTTTTCCGCGCCGCCCGGGCCGTGCATCTGCGCGTTGCCTTTTCCCTTGTCGGCCGGCGAGCCGCCGAACATGGTCATCACAATGGAGGAAAGTTCGCCTTCGGCCAGCGCTTTCTTCACGGATTCCTCTACTGCTTTGGCCTTGTTCTTGTCCGTTTGCGAAGTGGCGAACATCACCACGAAAAACGCGAACAGCAGGGTAATGAAATCGGCGTAGGAGACCAGCCAGCGCTCGTGGTTTTCATGCGCGGGAGCGTTTTTGCGGCGTGCCATGGCCGGTTCACGCCGCGGCCGGCGCCGCCGGCGCTTTGGGCGCTACCTTTTGCTCTTTCTTCTTCTTGTTGTCGGCTTCCTTCGCCGGCTTCTTCACTTCCGGCCCGCTGGTCCATGCTTCCAGCTTGCTGCGGATGAGCTTGGGGTTGAGTCCCTCCACAATGCCGACCACCCCCTCCACCACCAGCTCGCGCATGTCCAGTTCACGCTTGGCGCGTGCCTTGATTTTGGTGGCCGCGGGCAGAAGAATGATATTCGCCATGCCCACGCCGTAAACCGTCGCCACGAACGCCACCGCGATACCGTGCCCCACCTCCTCGATATTGGACAGATGCTTCATCACCTGTATCAGCCCCAGCACCGCGCCGATGATGCCGATGGTGGGCGAATACCCCCCCGCCGACTCGTACACCTTCGCTTCGGCCTCCGTGCGTTCGTATTCGATGGAGGTCTCCAGCTCCATCATTTTGCGCAGCTCCTGCAGATCGGTGCCGTCCACGGCCAGATTCAGCGCCTTGCGAAGAAACGGATCCTTGATCTTCTCCGCTTCGGCCTCCAGCGACACAATGCCGCCCTTGCGCGCTTTGGTGGCGTACCCGATGATTTCATCCACCGCTCCGCTGGGCTCCACGCTGGCGTCGAAAAACACGTCCCGGAACCGTTTCAGAGCCCCCAGCACAATGGGCAGCGGCATGCTGATCATCACCGCGCCGAACGTCCCTCCCAGGACAATGAACGCCGCGGTGATCTGGGCGACGTCGGTGACTTTACCGCCCTCCATCATCAGGCCGCCGAGGATTCCCCCGAAAGCCACCAAAACGCCGCCGATGCTGGCCAGATCCGGCTTGCTGCCACCCGTCTTCTTCTTTTTTTCCTCGTTGGCAGGTGTCTTGTTCTCAACCGGCTTGTTCTTGGTGTCGGCCATTGCCGTCTACTGACTCATTCTTTTCTCCGGCACATGCTGGACAATCGCCTGCCGGAAGCGGATCACCCGATCAATCACCTCATCCGCGCTTTCGAGTACGATGAACTTCTGACCGGTGGTAAGGCTGACAACCGTATCCGGTGTCACTTCGACATGTTCAATGAGATCGGAGTTGACGACGAGCGGTATGCGATTGATGCGCGTAAGCCGAATCATGGCTTCGTCCAACTGCCGTATCGGCAAATAGGCGCGAGATTTGAGAAGACGCTGGTGGGTCAGCTCGAAGCCGGGCTATTTCAGCATCTCCAGAATCGCCTGCAGCTCGCGCCGGATCTCGTCCACCCGGCCGGCCAGTGCCTCGTCGGAGAACAACACGGGCTGACTGCGCTTCGCTTTGCGCGACATCTCCGGCGCGGCCACGAGCTTGCCTCGTCCCTGCAAAAACTTTCGCGCGCCTTCGATGGTGAATCGCTTCTCGTACAGCAGCCGCTTGATCTCCAGCACCGCCTCTACGTCCTTCCGTCGATAGAGCCGATGCCCGGTGCCCGACTTCTTCGGCATCAGCGCCGGAAACTCGGTTTCCCAGAAGCGCAGGACGTAAGGTTTGATTCCGGCCAGCCGCGCTACTTCGCCAATTCGGAAGTACAGCTTGTCCGGAATCTCCTCCACGGGAATCTGCGGAGCCGCGTCGTTCATCCCAGGCGTCATTCTACCGCACCTTCCGTGCCCTCAGCGGGTTGCCGCCAGTGGTTCAGGTGAAACTTGAAGGAAGTCCGCTATGTTTTGCTCCCTGTGTGCTAAATTACACGTGATAGGGACAGCCTGAGCCGGCCATGGCGACGAGCAATCGCATTAACAACCGCTACGAAATCCGCTCCACTCTGGGGCAGGGCGGAATGGGCGTGGTGTACCGCGCCTATGACTTCGTGACGCGGCGCGACGTCGCTCTGAAAACCATGCGCGACACCGCCGACGCCGTCGCGCTGGAGCTGTTTGCCAAGGAATGGACGGTTCTCGCCGGGCTCAGCCATCCCAACATCGTCGATATCCTGGACACCGGCGAGTTTGAGGAAAACGGCCGGCGCAAGCCGTACTTCGTGATGCCGCTGCTGCCCGGCACCACCCTCGACCAGCTCATTAAGAACGCCAGCCAGAGGCTCACCGTCCACCGCGTGGTGGAGATCCTGGTCCAGACCTGCCGCGGACTGCAGGCCGCTCACGAACGCGGGCTGGTGCATCGCGATCTGAAGCCTTCCAACATCTTCGTCCTGGAGGACGACAGCGCCAAGATCATCGACTTCGGCGTGGTGCATCTCACCGGAACCCAGTCGGTCACCGGCATCAAAGGCACGCTGCAGTACATGGCTCCCGAGCAACTGGAGCTGCAGCCCGCCACCGCGCTCTCCGATCTTTTCTCGCTGGGGGTGGTCGGATACGAAGCGCTCACCGGCCGCAAGCCATTCGCCAGGCAATCGGAAGGCGACACCGCCGAGGCGGTGCGCAAATTCATTCCGCCGCCAGCGTCCGAAATCAATCCCAGCGTCAGCCAGCTCCTGAGCCGGGTGATGCACAAAGCCATGGCCAAGCAGCCTTGGCATCGCTTCGCCAGCGCGCGCGAATTCGCCGACACGCTGCAGAAGGCGCTGCACAATCAGACCATCGACAGCTTCGATCCGGCCCGGATTCAGCCGCGCATCGAACGCGCGCGCAAGGCGTTCAACGAAGGCGATCTGCAGTTCGCCGGCGAGATTCTCGGTGAGCTGGAGGCCGAAGGCCATATCGATCCCGACATGTCGCTGTTGCGCATGCAGATCGATCAGGCCGCGCGCAAGAAGACCATTCGGCAGTTGCTGGAGAGCGCACGCACTCGTTTCGAGCAGGAAGAATTCCCGCTGGCGCTGCAAAAGATTCAGGAGGTTCTGCGCATCGAGCCGGACAACGGCGACGCGCTGGGCCTCAAGCGCGACATTGAAAGCCGCCGCAGCGAGCGCCAGGTCGAGAACTGGTTCCGGCTGGTGAAGGAGCATATTGCGCGCAACGCGTTCACGGAAGCCCGCCAGGGTCTCGACGAGATTCTGAAGATCAACCCCCGGGATGCGCGGGCCCTCCAGCTTCGCTCGGAGGTGGAGCAGAAGGAACAGGACGCGCTGCGCGTGCGCAATGAGAAGGAGCAGCTCTATAACGCCGCGCGCGCCGCTTTCCAGAGCGGCGAGATCAGCACGGCCATGAGCCGTCTCGAACGCGTGCTGAAGCTCCAGACGGAGGTGCCGGACTCCGGCGTGGCCGAGCGCGACGCGCTGTATCAAAGCCTGTACAACCAGGTGCGCACGGAGTACGATGCGATTCGCATGGCCTACGAGGAAGGCCGCCGCGCCCTCACCGAGCAGAACTTCGCCCGCTCACTGGAGATCTGCGACGAATACCTCGACAAGTATCCCAGTCATCCGTTGTTTCAGGCGCTGAAGCTGGAGGCGAGCGAACAGCAGCGGCAGCAGCTCTCGGCATATCTGGCCCAAACCGGCCGCCGCGTGGATGCCGAGCCGGATCTGGACCGCAAGATCGCCGTTCTTCGGGAAGCCATCGAGCTGTACCCCAACGAGCGCCACTTTCAGGACGTGCTCAAGCTCACTCGCGAGCGCCGCGATCTGGTGAACTCCATTGTGGCTCGCGCGCGGCAGTACGAGGAGCGCGCGCAATATGCCGAGGCCATCGGCCAGTGGGAGATCCTGCGCAGCATCTACAGTCCCTATCCGGGAATCGATCTCGAGATCGATCAGCTCGAAAAGCGCCGCGAGCAGCAGACCCATGAGGAAGCCCGTGGCCGCTGGACCGAGCAGATCGACCGCGCCATGGAAAACGGCAAGTACGAGCGCGCCCTCGATCTGGCCGGCAAGGCGCTCGAGGAATATCCCAGTGACACGGAGCTGACCAATCTGACGGCGCTGGCCCGGAAGGGACTGGAGCGCAGCGCCGAAGCGAAGCAGTTACTCGAAGAAGGTCAGAGGCTCTGCGCCGAAGGCCGCTACCAGGATGGAACCGAGCGCCTGCGCCGGGCTGCCGAGCTGGACGAACGGAATCAGGCCATCGGCCAGGCGCTGGCCAACGCTCTTGTCGAGGAAGCGCGGGAGCTGATGGAGGCCGATTGGCGGCCGGCGGAAGGTCTGGTCGAACAGGCGCTCCTGCACGACTCGAGCAACGCCGCGGCCCGCAGCCTCCGCGCGCTGATTCAGGACAAGAAACGGCGCGAGTTCGTGGCCGACGTGGTGGCCCGCGCCCGCCAGTTGCAGTTGGAGGGCAGGGAAGAAGAAGCTCTCGTGGAGGTGGAACGCGCGCTGGCGGAAAGCCCCGGCGAGCAGCGGCTGATACAACTGCAGGCCACGCTGCGGAACACGCTCGCCTCCAGCAGCCGGGTGCAGACCCGCCATCTGCACCTGAAACAGTTGCGGGAGCTTCTCACGCAGGTCACCGGCACGCTCGACGCGCAGATTCTTCGCAGTTCCGTAGACCAGGCCCGTGCCGTCGCCGCGCGGTTCCCGGACGATCCCGAAATCCGCGAACTGGCGGCGCAGGTGGAGCAGCAGGCCACTCAGCAGGCGGTGATTCGGGCCAGCGGAAGAGCAGCGGCCGATCCTCCGGCCGAGCCTCCGGCTCTGGCACAAGCCGCCACCATCGCGCCAGGCACCGTGGCGCCCTCGGAAGCGGCTGAAACCAGTGCTCTGAATGCCTCCGCCCTCTATTCGCCGGGCGCGGTGAATCCGGAAGACTCCGAAACCGCCGTGCTGCAGACGAGCGCGCTCACGCCACAACCTCCCGCCGAGGCGTCCGATGAATCGCTGCCTGCCGCCGGCCAATTGCCTGAGCCGCCACAGGTCTCAAAGCCGGCTCCGCCCGCGCCCCGGTCCGGTGTGCCGGGGTTTGTTTGGGCGCTGGTGGTGTTGATACCGCTGCTGGCGATCGGCGCGGGCATATTGTACGTACTGCGCCGGCCGCCCACGCCTCAGCCCCTGCCGCAACAGACGCAGCAGTTTTCGATTCAGGTTGCCGCCAGCGTTCCTGGAGCCGCCATTCGCATCGACGGGCGGACGGTGCAGCCGGGCATCGTCCACCTGAATGCCGGCACTCATACGGTCATCGCGGAGCTGGAGGGTTATCAGCCGGTGAGCCAGCAGTTTTTGGCTGGTCCGAACGCACCGCCCCTCAACCTGGATCTTCAGCCCGCCCTGCAACGGGTGCGTGTCGTCACTGGACTGGACGCCGGAAAGATCGCTCTCGATGACGCCGCCCCGAGCGATCTTCAGGACGGCAGCTTCTGGGATGACAACGTCAGTCTCGCCCCGCACAAACTGCAGGTCACGGGACGGGCTGGCGCGGCGCTGTCGGTGGCGTTTTCAGCCGCGGCCGCTAAGCCGGCGGTCCTCGATGAAGCTGTGAAAAACCCCAACGAAGTGGTGGTCAGCACACTGGGTGGCCATGCCGTGGTCTATTGCGGGATTCCCGCCTGCCAGGCGGGGCTTAAGGATCAGCCGCTTCAGCCCGTGCCGGCGACGGGGCTGGAGCTGAACAATGTGCCTGCGAACAGCGAACTGGCAGTCTCCGACGGGAAGAGCACGCGCAACCTGAGCATTGAATCGGCCTCCGCTCCCGTGCTGGTGGTTTACCTGTCCTCCAACGACAACTTCGGGACGCTTCGCATCACCTCCAACGTCCCCGATGCGCAGGTGGCGTTGAACGGGCAGGCTGTGAAGACCGGCCTGAAGGATGGTAAATGGTCGCGGAGGCTGCCGCCGGGCGCCATCGTGGTGCGGCTTTCGAAGGATGGATATCAAGCCAGCGAGCAAACGGTGGATTTGGCGCGCGGCGACACGCGAGCGATTAATTTCGACCTGAAACCGCTGACGACGACCTCCAAAATGGCCATCGACGGAGCGATGCCCGGCACCGAGGTGTGGATCGACGGGCTGCGCGCCGGGACGGTGGGCTCGTCCGAGTCGTTCAGCCAGGACATCGGCCCTGGCACGCACGATGTCGAAGTGCGCAAGGATGGGTTCGAAAATCTCAGCCTGCCCAAACGAAACTACGCGGCCGGCCAGACGGTTCATTTTTCGGGCGCCGATCTGCACATGCGCGCGGACGGAGTGGTGAACCTGCAGATCAAGCCTCCGGGCGCGCAGATTTCCTGGCGCCGCGCGGGCGACAGTCAGGCCCATCAGGCGCGCAACAATACGGCGCTGCCGCTCCCTCCCGGTCAGTACCTGATCGTCGCCAGTGCCCCGAAATACGACAATCACGAGGAGACCGTGCAGGTCGATTCCGGCAAGGCGGTGCTGCTGTCCTGGTCGCTCAATGCCCAGAAAGCCGCCGCGTCTGCTCCGGCTGCGCCGGCCGCTGCGGGATCGGCGGCGTTCGCAAGCCCCGACGAATGGCAGGAACAGAACGGCTGGTGGTTCCACAAGGGGCCGACGTGGGCATGGATGAAATCGACCCGCGGTTCGTTCAACATCGCCATCGCGCGGAAGGCAGGCGGCTTGTTCGGATCCGGCGGCAAGGTCGATTTTCAGATTGCCTACAAGGATGAGCGCAATCGGGTGGCCTATCAGCTCGACGAGCACAAACTTGTGCGCCGCGCCTACGCGAACGGCAGCAATAAGCAGCATTCCGCGAACCACGCCATGAAGGGCGATGCCTACGAACTGCGCATCGACATCGAACCGAATCGCATCGTCGTCCGCGATGGCGCCGGGAACACGCTGGATGATTATTCCGACACCAACGCCGATTTCCCCGCGGGCAAATTCGGCTTCAAAGGCGACGTACGTTTGGTAGTGCGATAACCCCAACCGCCGCTGTCATCTGGCAGACGTCTGCTGGCCTGGAAGACGATTCTCTTCCCACAGGCGCGGGAATCGGTTATAGTACTGCAAACACCCCAGGGGGAGGGGAACATGAGACACGCTGTGCTCGCGGTGATCGCGGCGGCTTTGTTTGTACCCTTCGTAGAGGCCCAAAACGGCCCTGGCCAGGCATTCACCTGCGTCGCCAATGCCGGCACTCCGCCGACTGTACGGGTGGAAGGAATCACCGAACTCGTGGGAGACCTTTTATTGCAATGCACTGGCGGCACACCAACTGCCTCAGGCAAGCCGGTGCCAGTCGCCAACCTGCGACTCACCCTGAATACGAACGTCACCAGCAGGCTGCTCGGCGGAGGTTACATTGATGCGCTTCTTCTGATCGACGATCCCAACCCCTCGCAGCAGAAAGTCTGCGGTGCGCCGGGCACAAGCTACAATGGCGACGGCACTTGCACCGTCTTCGGTAATGGAACCGGCGTTGGCACATACACCGCGCCCTCTGCTGCAACCATCTACGTCGCCCGCGCTGCCGGGATCAATGCGATCGAGTGGGACGGCGTACCTATCGATGCGCCGGGGGACGGTGCTCCAAGGGTTGTTCGGATCACCAATGTCCGGGCCGACGCCACGCAGTTGGGACTGTCGAACACGCTGATCCCGACGCAGATCACAGGCTTCATCAGCACCGAAAGCCACTTCATTTCAGTGAACAATCCGAACCAGACTCTCGCCCGGGTCCAGCCAGCCAGCTCCTTCGGTGTGCTGAATGCATTTGCCAATAAGGATTGCTCCAGCATCAACACGGGGCTGCTGAATGGGGGCACGACGCCTGACGGCACCCCGCCCCTGACGATTCAAATCGGGGAGCTGTTCCCAAACGCCTGGAAGCCGAAGGCCACCACCGGGTCAGGGGGCGCCCTCGTAAACCAGAACATTCCGGGCACGGTCTACAACACCGAGTCGGGCTTTTACAACAGCAGTTTCCCGGATCTGGAAGGAATTGGCCCGGGGAGCGAAATCGGGAACGCCGCATTCGGAACGAGATTCCTGCTGCGCTTCAACAAGGTAGGCGCAGGCGTCCAGCTTGTCCTTCCCGGTGTCGTTCCTCTGACAGTCGACCCGAGCGGCAACCCAAGCGGAGGCTCCGCAAGCCTTCTGGACCCCAGCGGACAACCCGTCACCACGCCTTACTATTCGTTGCCGGTCAACTCCCTGCAACAGGCGAGCGCAACCTACGAGATCACGGATGCCGATCCCACTCAGAACGAAGTGCTCAATATCCCCGTGTATCCGGCATACATCGGTGGAACGGTTCTGGGGCAGATTGGGGAAGGCACCACGACCGTGAATGGCCAGTTTGCGCCGCAGGTAACTGTTCCCCTCAACCTTCAGGTAACGGCGCCGACTCAGATTCCGAGCTTCGGGGATTTCTCAACCGGAATCGTCGCACCGCAAACGAACACCGATGTCGCCGCCTTCACCGTTCGCTCCTGTAACGGGACATCCCAGACCCTGAGCGCCTACGTGCCCGGCCTCAGCACGTTTAGCACGCCGCTGGTATTCAACTCGTATCAGGGAATTGTAGTTCCGCCGCTGTTCAATCTATCGCTCGTCGCACCCGACAACCAGATCACGGACGTCTCCGTGGCCGCGATGGACTCCGGTCCGACGGACTGGCTGTCGGCGGCTGTGAATCAGAAAACGACTCCCGCGACGACGTACATCCGGGCCGATCCCACTGGCTTGACACCGAACACCTATAGCGGTACAGTCACCTTCAATTCAGCTCAGGCTTCGCCCGCGCCGCTCCCGATTCCGGTGACCCTGACGGTCAATCCGGTGGGGCCATTGTTCTTCAGGACGGGCTTCACCAACGCCGGCAGTTATGTGGCGAACGCGGCGGCTCCGGGCGAGTTGTTTACGGTCTTCACTCAGAACGCCGGATCCACGCCGATAGCGGGTCCTCAGCTCGGATCCGACGGAAAGTACCCCACGCAGCTCGGTGGAATGCAGGTTCTCTTCGATGGTCAGCCCGCGCCACTTTACTTCGCGGTTGCGGGCCAGGTGGCCGGATTCGTTCCGTTTGGCGTGGCCGGGAAGACCACGACGCAGGTGCAGGTGAAGTACAACAGCGCGCTCTCTCCAGCGGTAGCCATTCCGGTTTACGATGCGGTGCCCGGCATCTTCACCGCCGATGAATCCGGCGGCGGCCAGGGAGCGATCCTGAATCAGGACGGCAGCTACAACGCGCAGACGCCCGAATCGCCCGGCAACATCATCCAGATCATCGGTACCGGTGGCGGACAAACTACTCCCGGTGGTCGCGACGGCGGAATCGCGGGCACTGGCGAGATGCTCCAGCTTCCCGTGCAGGTGTTCATCGACGGCAACCCGGCCACTGACGTCACGGCGAGTTCCTGGGCGGGCGCGCCCGAGGGAGTCTTTTCAATCAAGGCCCGCATTCCCACGAACACGCGTCACCCCGCGGATGTGCCTGTCGTCATTTCGGTCGGCGACAAGCAGACTCAGCCTGGCGTGACCATTTCGGTGAAGTAGGGAGGGTCAGCTCGCTCGCCCGAAATCGATAAACCCACGCTCCGGATCCGTCGAAAGCAGGGTCACGCGCAGGCGATCGCCAACATCGAGGCCGTGCTCGCCCCGCATGAGCCGCCCTTCCACCGGCGGCTTGAAAATGCGCACGAAAACGCCCTTCGGCGTTACCCCGGTGACCACCGCGTCGAAACTCTGACCCACGCGATTCTGTAAAGCGACGGCGGCCACGCGCTTCTGCATGGCGCGCTCCACTTTGCGCGCGGCGTCTTCCTTTTCCGTGCAGTTGCGTGCGATGGCGTCCAGTTCCGGGTCGGTATACGGAGGAGGCTGCTTCGCCAGCAACGCTTTGATGAGTCTCTGCGTCACCAGATCGGCAAAGCGGCGGTTTGGCGCCGTGGAGTGCGTGTAATCGTGAGCGGCGAGTCCGAAGTGCCCTGGCGGTTCCTCTCCGGGCCGCGCCACAACGTATTCGCCCGGTCCCATCAGTTTGATGACGGAAAGTGAGAGGTCGGGGTAATGCACTGGATCGGCCTGCTGTTGCTTCGTGAGAAAAGCCGCGAGCGCTTTCGAATCGGCCTCGGCGGGGAGTTTCGTGCCGTGTTGCGCGGCCAGTTCGACGATGCGTGGCCAGCGTTCCGGGGACTTCACCACTCGCCGGATCGCCGTCGCACCCGCGCCTGCCAGCGTCTTCGCCATGGCTTCATTCGCCGCCACCATGAAGTCTTCAATCAACTGGGTCGCGCGATTCCGGTTGTGCGCCCGGATGTCCGTCACCGCGCCGTCGCGAATCACCGCCTGCGCTTCGATGCGGTCGAAATCAAGCGCGCCGAGCTCATGCCTTTTCTCCCGCAATTGCTGCGCGGCTTCATCCTGCAGCCGTAATTGCGCCTGCAGGTCCGTCGAAGCAGCCACTTTCGCCGGAGCTGGCGCATTGCCTTCCAGCCAGCCGCCCACGCCGTCGTAGGTCAGTTGCGCCTTGTTGCTCACCACCGCGCGATAAATAGCCGGCGACGTGATGGAGCCGTCCTTCGCCACCGTCATTTCAACAACCGCGGCGAGCCGATCGGCATTTTCGTTCAGCGACGTCAGGCTGGTGGAGAGTTCCTCGGGCAGCATCGGGAACGTACGCACCTCCGTGTACACCGTGGTGGTCTGATCCGCCGCGTGCAGATCGATGGGCGTTTTCCGTGCAACGTCGGAATCCACATCGGCAATGCCGACCAGCACCCGGATTCCGTCTGCCGTTCGCTCCGCCCATTCGATCTGGTCGAGGTCGCGCGAGGTGTCGTTGTCGATGGAAGACCAGAGGAAACTGCGGAGATCGCGGACATCGCCGCCCGGAGTGGGCGCGGGACGATTTCGCAAAGCGGCCAACTGTTCTTCGGTTCCCGGCGCAAAGTCGGGCTGGAAACCCTCGTGCAACATTTCCTCGCGCGCGGAGGCGGCGAGATCGAACCCGGCATGAGGCATCACTTCACACTATCAGCATGCAGTCGCCGTATGAATAGAATCGGTAACCGCTGTCCACGGCGTGACGGTATGCCGCCAGCACCAGGTCGCGGCCGGCGAACGCGCACACCAGCATCAGCAGGCTCGATTGCGGCAGGTGGAAATTCGTGAGCAGGGCGTCAGTCGCCTGAAAGGCGAAACCCGGGTAGATGAAGATGCCGGTTTCCTGGTGCTGGCCCCGCCAGGCGCTTTCCAGAGATCGCACGCTGGTGGTGCCGACACAAACGCGCCGTCGGGCGGACCGCAGCTTCGCCATGTTCTCTTCAGCAATGGCAAACTGTTCCGTGTGCAGCGTCGCCTCTTCCACCACGTCGGCATGCAGCGGCTGAAACGTGCCCAGACCCACATGCAGCGTGACGTACGCGATGTCGGCGCCGGCCGCGCGGCATGCATCGAGAGTCTCCGGCGTGAAGTGCAGGCCCGCCGTGGGCGCGGCAGCGGAGCCCGGCTCGCGGGCGAAGACGGTCTGGTAGCGCTCGCGGTCGGCCGGCGAATCCGGACGCTTAATGTAGGGCGGAAGAGGCATGTGGCCGATGGCGGTAAGCTTCGCGTCGAGGTCCCCGTCGAAAAGAAACCGCACGGTACGCTCGCCGAATGCGCCGCGAGCCACAATCTCCGCTTCCAGATCGCCGAAGCGAATTCGCTCTCCGGTCCGCATTTTCCGTCCGGGGTGCACGAGCGCACTCCATGTCTTGCCGTCTTCCGACATCGCCCGCAGCAGAAACACCTCCACCTCACCGCTGAGGTTCTCCCGGCGCTTTGGATTGTGCTTTCCCACCGGCAGCGAGTGGACGCCCGCGCGGCGGCCGAGGAGCCGGGCAGGGAAGACGCGCGAATCGTTCAGCGCCAGGCAATCGCCCGGATGCAGATAAGTGGGGAAGTCGCGAAAGGCCCGATCTTCCCAGCGCTTTTCGTCGCGGTGCACAACCAGCATGCGCGAACCTGCGCGGTCCGCCAGCGGTTCCTGTGCAATCGACGACTCGGGCAGTTGGTAATCGAACTCGGAGACGTGCACCCGCTCCTTACAATAACAATGTGAGGATTCTGGGCATCGAGTCGTCCTGCGACGAGACGGCCGCCGCCGTGGTCGAGGACGGCGCTCGTGTGCTCTCCTCCGTGGTCGCCTCCCAGTTCGACACGCACGGGAAATACGGCGGCGTGGTGCCGGAGCTGGCCTCGCGCGAGCACCTGCGGGCCATCGTTCCCGTGGTGCGCGAGGCGCTGGCCGTAGCCACGACGAAACTGGAAGCTCTCGACGCCATCGCCGTAACCGAGGGACCGGGTCTGGTGGGATCGCTGCTGGTGGGAATGACCTACGCGAAGTCGCTGTCGTTCGCGACGGGAGTGCCCATCATCGCGGTGAATCACATCGAAGGCCACATCCACGCGGTGATGCTCGAACAGGGCTCGGCCGTGGAGTATCCGGCGCTTGCACTCGTGGTGAGCGGCGGGCACACGCACCTGTTCGAAGTGCGCGAGGGATTCCAATATCGGCTGCTGGGGCGCACGCGCGACGATGCCGCCGGCGAGGCTTATGACAAAGTGGCCAAGCTGCTCGGCTTTGGCTATCCGGGCGGGCCGATTATCGACAGGCTGGCGCGGTATGGCAATCCCGAGGCGGTCCGATTCACTTCACCGAAGATGAAAGGCAACACGCTGGACTTCAGTTTCAGCGGACTGAAGACTGCGGTCCTGCG
>Ga0335078_10010398_pt1 | contig 13773 bp, 11 predicted proteins | sample Lox_Sample_32_FD_206711 | JGI IMG/M metagenome (GOLD analysis project Ga0335078, IMG submission 206711) | Soil microbial communities from Loxahatchee National Wildlife Refuge, Florida, United States - Lox_Sample_3.2 | ecosystem: Environmental > Terrestrial > Soil > Wetlands | place: USA...
GTCGGCCTACGGCGACGGCTGGGCTCGCCGCGGCACCCGCTGGGTCGCGGCCACGGCGTGCCCGGTCAGCCCTGCAAAGCGCCGAACAACGCCGCGGCCTGCTCCGCCACGTCGGCCGGCACGATCTGCGACTGCTCCGCGTTGATCTGCTCCCAGGCGTCGCGCACGTCCTCGGCCGTCAGGCCAGCCTGCTTAACCCAGCCGGGGCCCTCCGCCACGAACACCCGGGCCACCCGGCCACCCGCGACCGAATAAGCCTGGCCGGAGGACGCGCACTCCTCGTGGGCGAGATAGCAGACAAGGGGCGTCACGAACTCCGGCCCGAGCCTGTCCGCAAGCTCCGGCAGGAACAGGTCGGCTGTCATCCTGGTGAAGGCGACAGGAGCGATCGCATTCACCTTGATGCCGTACTTGGCCCCCTCCATGGCGAGCGTCTTGGTCAGCCCGATGAGACCCATTTTCGCCGAGCCCCCTCGGCTGTGGCGACATTCGCGCTGTTGGGCACCGCCGCGCCGCCGCTTTTGCGGATCTCCTCTGCCACGTCGCTGGCCGGCCCGCTCGACGCAGCCGTCCCGTCGAGGGCGCCACCGAGGTCGTTGACGACAACCTTCGCGCCACGCGCGGCGAGATCGAGCGCGTGCGAGCGGCCGAGGCCCAGTCCGGCACCTGTCACGATCGCGACACGCCCGTCGAACCTCAGCTCCGCCATCTGCTCCTCCTGGGTGCGGCTCGCGGGGCCAGCTCGGCCGGCGCCTCCAGTGGTATCGCGCGACAGGTAAGAGCTACGCAAACGCTGTCTTACACCCGCATACGGCTTCGGGTCGGGCCGCGCCCGCGGGCCGCTGCGGGTGCGAGAGGCGCGGGTGCGGGCGGTGCCCGTGCGGGCGGTGCCCGTGCGGGCGGTGCCGGTGCGGGCGGCCGCCCGTGCGGGCGGTGCCGGTGCGGGCGGTGCCCGTGCGGGCGGTGCCGGTGCGAGAGGCGCCGGTGCGAGAGGCGCCGGTGCGGGCGGTGCCGGTGCGGGCGGTGCCGGTGCGGGCGGTGCCGGTGCCCGCACGTACAGCCGCGAACAGGATGCCGAACGGCCGCGCGGAGCTACGCCGCTCAGGGGCGGTGGTGGTGGCCTGCGGCAAGCACCGTCTGGGGCAACCGTGAACCTTTGGGCGGGTAGCCTTGTTGGCGGCTAGCGACACAGACTCCTGGAAGAGGGCGATGTCCGCCGTGTCTTCTGATCCGCCCCGCGCACACGCGGATCTCACCACGTCAGCAGGGCGCCGTGGCGGGACCGGCGCAACAGGGACAGTCAGCCACCAGGACGGGCAACAGCCGCACGAACCCCCAGCCAATGCCAATTTCGGACCGAACCAATGGCTTGTGGACGAGCTCTACCAGAGCTACCTGGACGATCCGCAGTCAGTCGACCGGGCATGGTGGAACTTCTTCGCCGACTACAAGCCCGACGGCACGGCCGCGGCCGGCCCGGGCCGGGCCGAGGTGAGCGGGCCAGCCGAGGCCGCCGATCAGCCGCGGGGGCCCGCAGCCACCGGTGCGCGAGCAACCGGCGGGCAGGCAACGGGCGGGCAGGCAACGGGCGGACAGGCAACGGGCGGACAGGCAACGGGCGGGCGGGCGCCTCGTGCGCAGGCATCCCGGCAGCAGGAAGCTGGACGGGCGGCGCCATCCGCGGCTCCCGCCGCCGACCGCCAGGCCCCGCAGCGGGCTGCGCCAAGGGCGACCCCCGCGGCTGCCCCGGCCGCCGCGCCGTCGGCCGCGGCGGCTGCGCCCTCCACCGCCCCATCGGGCGCTGCAGCCGCGCCCTCCACCGCCCCGGCTGGCGCCCCATTTGCCGTCCCGGCTGGCGCGGCCGCGGGGACCGCGACCAAGGCTGCGGAACCGCAGGTGCGGGCCGGCGCCGCGGAGATCCGGCTGCGCGGCGCGGCGGCACGCACCGCGCTCAACATGGCGGCGAGCCTGTCCGTACCCACCGCGACCAGCGTGCGCACGGTGCCAGCCAAGCTGCTCATCGACAACCGCATCGTCATCAACAACCACCTCAAGCGCGGCCGCGGCGGCAAGGCGTCCTTCACGCACCTCATCGGTTTCGCCATCGTCCGCGCGCTCATGACGATGCCGGAGCTGAACGCGTCCTTCGCCGAGGTCGACGGCAAGCCGACCCTTACCCAGCCTGAGCACGTCAACCTGGGCCTCGCGATCGACGTACAGAAAGCTGACGGATCACGGCAGCTGCTCGTGCCGAACATCAAGGCCGCGGAGAAACTTGATTTCCGCCAGTTCTGGATGGCGTATGAGGACGTCGTCCGCAAGGCGCGGGCGGGCAAGCTGCAAGTGACCGACTTCGCAGGCACGACGATCAGCATCACCAACCCGGGGACCATCGGCACCGAGCATTCGGTGCCGCGGCTGATGCCCGGCCAGGGCTGCATTGTCGGCGTCGGCGCCATGGAGTACCCCGCTTCCTACCAGGGCGCGTCGGCCGAGACGCTGTCACGGCTGGCGATCAGCAAGGCCATGACGCTCACCTCGACCTACGATCACCGGGTCATCCAGGGGGCGCAGTCCGGGGAGTTCCTGCGCCGCATCCACGGGCTGCTGCTCGGCGCGGACCGTTTCTATGACCAGATCTTCCAGGCACTGCGGATTCCGTACGAACCGATCCGCTGGGTGCAGGACATCCCGGCCGGGCACGAGGATGACATCGCCAGGTCCGCCCGGGTGCACGAGCTGATCCACGCGTACCGGGTGCGCGGTCACCTCATGGCCGATACCGATCCGCTGGAGTACCGCCAGCGCAGGCACCCTGATCTCGACATCAACGAGCACGGCCTGACCCTGTGGGACCTTGAGCGTGAGTTCGCCACCGGGGGCTTCGGCGGCAAGCCGCTGATGCCGCTGCGCGAGATACTCGGGGTGCTGCGCGACTCGTACTGCCGCACGGTGGGCATCGAGTACATGCACATCCAGAATCCCGAGGAGCGGGCCTGGCTGCAGGCCCGGGTCGAGCGGCCGCACGGGAGCCCCGGCCACGCCGAGCAGTTGCGCATTCTGAGCAGGCTCAACGTGGCCGAGGCGTTCGAAATGTTCCTCCAGACGAAGTTCGTAGGCCAGCGGCGGTTCTCCCTGGAGGGAGCCGAGTCACTGATCCCGCTGCTCGACGCGGTCCTCACCGAGGCGGCCGAGCAAGGCCTGGAGGAGGCCGTGATCGGCATGACTCATCGCGGCAGGCTCAACGTGCTCGCGAACATCGTCGGCAAGTCGTACGCACAAATCTTCCAGGAATTCGAGGGCAACCTCGATCCGCGTACCGCGCACGGCTCGGGCGACGTCAAATATCATCTCGGCGCGGACGGCGACTTCGTGACGGCCGGCGGGACCAGGCTGCGGGCATCGCTTGTCGCTAACCCGAGCCACCTCGAGGCGGTCGACCCCGTACTCGAGGGTGTCGTAAGGGCCAAGCAGGACGTCATCGACAAGGGCGAGCCCGGATTCACCGTGCTGCCCGTGCTGATCCATGGTGACGCGGCCTTCGCTGGCCAGGGCGTCGTCGCCGAGACGCTTAACCTGTCGCAGCTGCGCGGCTACCGCACCGGCGGCACCGTGCACATCGTGGTGAACAACCAGGTGGGCTTCACCACCGCGCCGCAGCACTCGCGGTCAACCGTCTACTGCACCGACGTGGCGCGTATGATCCAGGCGCCGATTTTCCACGTCAACGGCGACGATCCCGAGGCGGTGGTCCGGGTCGGCAGGCTGGCCTTCGAGTTCCGGGAGGCGTTCAGGAAGGACGTGGTCATCGACCTCGTCTGCTACCGCCGTCGCGGGCACAACGAGACGGACAACCCGTCCTTCACCCAGCCGCTCATGTACGACCTGATCGACGCCAGGAGATCCACGCGCAAGCTCTACACCGAGTCGCTGATCGGCCGCGGCGACATCACCATGGAAGAAGCCGAGCACGCGCTCAAGGATTACCAGCAGCAACTGGAGCGCGCGTTCACCGAGACCCACGAGGCGACCAAGCGGCCGGTCGAGCCCGGCGCGGTGATCAGGCCGCAGCCGGAGGCGCAGGAGCGGATCGACCACCAGACGGTAGCCACGGCGATCACAGAGGAAACCATCAAGCGGGTCATCGACACGCAGCTCAACCTGCCAGACGGGTTCAGCGTGCACCCGCGCCTGCGGCCATTGCTGCAGCGCCGCGCGGCCGGGGTCGCGGAGGACGCGATCGACTGGGGCACCGGCGAGACTCTGGCCATCGGCTCGCTGCTCCTCGACGGCCACCCGGTGCGGCTTGTCGGCCAGGACACGCGGCGGGGCACGTTCGGCCAGCGGCACGCGGTGCTGGTGGATCGGCATACCGGTGCCGAGCACGTCCCGCTCAAGCAGTTCGACCGCGGGACGACCAAGCTTTACGTGTACGACTCGCTGCTGTCTGAGTTCGCGGCGATGGGCTTCGAATACGGCTACTCCGTTGCCAGGCCCGATGCGCTGGTGTGCTGGGAAGCACAGTTCGGCGACTTCGTCAACGGCGCGCAGTCAATTGTGGACGAGTTCATCAGCTCCGGCGAGCAGAAGTGGGGCCAGCGTTCGAGCGTCGTGCTGCTCCTTCCGCACGGCTACGAGGGGCAGGGTCCCGACCACTCGTCCGCCAAGATCGAGCGCTTCCTCGGGCTGTGCGCGCAGGACAACATGACCGTCGCGCAGCCGTCTACCCCGGCCAACTACTTCCATCTGCTGCGCTGGCAGGCGCTGTCCCGCCGGGGTAAGCCGCTCGTTGTGTTCACGCCGAAATCGCTGCTGCGGCTCAAGGCAGCAGCGTCCACCGGGTCCGATTTCACCACCGGCACCTTCCGCCCGCTCGTGCGCGACCCGGCCGAACCCGACCCCGCGTCGGTCCGGCGGGTGCTGCTGTGCTCCGGCAAGGTGTTTTATGACCTGGCCAGGCATCGCGCGTCGAGCGGTGCGGACACGACGGCGATCATGCGGGTTGAACGCCTGTATCCATTGCCGGTCGAGGAACTGAAAGCCGGTCTGGCCGCCTACCCCGACGCGCACGAACTCGTGTGGGTGCAGGAGGAGCCTGCCAACATGGGCGCGTGGCCGAGTGTCGGCCTCAAGCTTCCCAGTCAGCTGGGCCGGCCGATCGCCCGGGTGTCACGGCAGGCAAGTTCGGCACCCGCGGTGGGCTCGGCCAACATGCACGCGGCGGAGCAGCGCGCGCTGATCGAGGCTGCCTTTGCCCCCAACGCTGGCGCAGCGGTCTGAGATGTACTTCACCGATCGCGGCATCGAGGAGCTTGCCAAGCGGCGCGGCGACGAGGAAGTGAGCCTGTGGTGGCTGGCCGAACGGCTGCGCGAGTTCGTCGATCTTCATCCCGGATTCGAGGATCCGGTCGACCGGCTGGCCACCTGGCTGGCCCGCCTCGACGACCAGTGATCTAGCCGCAGCCCGCCAGCGCCACGCGCCAGCGCTCAGCGTCATGTGCGCTATCGCTGAGCCGTGGCAACCGAGGGCGGCGAGCAGCCGCGCGGCGGCGCTGCGCGGCGGCACGTGGCGGCACGTGGCGGCGCCGCGCTGCGTGGCGGCACGTGGCGGCACGTGGCGGCGCTGCGCGGGAGCGTGGCGGCGCCGCGCTGCGTGGCGGCACGTGGCGGCACGTGGCGGCACGTGGCGGCACGTGGCGGCGCCGCGCTGCGTGGCGGCACGTGGCGGCACGTGGCGGCGCTGCGCGGGAGCGTGGCGGCGCCGCGCTGCGTGGCGGCACGTGGCGGCGCTGCGCGGGAGCGTGGCGGCGCCGCGCTGCGTGGCGGCACGTGGCGGCACCGCGCGGGGGCGTGGAGGAACTGCGTGGCGGCGCTGCGCGGGGGATGGCGGCGCTGCGTGGCGGCGCGCGACTGGTGCACAGCGTGCTGGTCGCGCAATCGCGATGCATCTCGAGTTTGACTTTGGATGAACGCGATATATCGTATTCTTAGTGATGCACGTGCAGAGGCGCTCTGCCGCGATGAAAGGAGCCCGAGATGGCGCGGTGGATGATCGACTCGCCGACCAGCCTGACCTTTGACGGAGCGGTCGCTCTCAGGATCCGGCTGGTGTCGGGCTCAGTCGCCGTCCTCGCCGCCGAGGACGCACCCCGCCTCGACGTCGAGTCGGTTTCCGGACAACCCCTACTCGTCACGCACGAGGCAGGCATCCTGACGATCACATATGAGGACATGACCTTGGACGGCCTGCTCGGCTGGCTGCGCCCGCAGCGGCACTCGGCAACCGTCGCCGTCACCGTGCCGAAGGACTGCCCGTTGCAGCTCGGCATCGTAAATGCGACCGCCGTGGTATCTGGGATGGCCGCACGGACCTCGATCAAGAGCGTGTCCGGGGGGATCACAATGGACGGCGTGACAGGCAATGTGGACGCCAATACCATCTCCGGCGACCTCGAAGCGCAGGATGTGGATGGCGACGTTACTTTCAAGACGGTCTCGGGGGACCTGACCATCGCCGGTGGATCGCTCGGCAAGCTGGATGCGAAGGCCGTCAACGGAAAGATCACTGCCGACGTCGACCTCGCTTCTGGCGCCAGCGTGCAAGCCGCGACCGTATCCGGTGAAGTGGCCGTGCGGTTGCCTGCCAGCGCTAGCGCCAGCATCGACCTGCGGTCGGCTTCTGGCCGCGTAGACACCGCCTTCGAGGGGCTCGGCAGCGACCGCAAACCAGGCGGTGGCGGGGTGGCTGGAACACTCGGATCTGGTGACGCCCGGTTGTCCGTCAGCACGGTGTCCGGAGCGGTGACCTTGCTGCGGCGGACGGCAGCCACGGACGGGGAGCGGTCCAGGGTTGGTACGGAGGAGGCACTATGAGCCCGGTGTTCGGGCACGGGCGGCTGCGGCTTTACCTACTCAAGCTGCTCGACGAGGCGCCCAGACATGGGTACGAAGTGATCCGGCTCCTCCAGGACCGTTTCATGGGCGTGTACTCGCCGTCGCCTGGCACGATCTATCCCCGCCTCGCCCGGCTCGAGGAGGAGGGCCTGCTGACTCACGACGAGGAGGACGGGCGCAAGATCTACCGGATTACGGACAAGGGCCGCGAAGAGATCAACCGTCGCCTCGACGAACTCGACGACCTGGAGCGTGAGATCACCGAATCGGTGAGCGGCATCGCCCGTGAGGTGAAGGAGGATGTCAGGGAGACCGTGCGTAGCCTGCGCGAGGAGCTCACCTGGGCCACCCGGGAAGTGCACAAGGAAGGCAAACGGTCAGCGCACGAGCAGGCGCGCCAGACGCGCGACGAGGCACACGAGCGAGCACGCCAGGTCAGGGAGGAACTGCTGCAGGCCCGCGGCGAGAGGCAGGGCCGCGGCGAGACGAGCGCACAGGCCCGCGCTGCGGCGGGCGGACGGCCCGGCGGGTCAACGCGGCAAGATCAAGAAGAGCGGGCCGAACAGGCGCGCCGTGACCGGAGCGGGCCGGGATGGCAGGACTGGGCCGGCTGGACCAACTGGACGGACTGGCCTGGCCGACGGCACCGCCCCGACGCCGGCCACCGTGACTTCGAAGCGCTTGCCGGTGAATTCCGTAACGAGGTCCTGCGGGCCATTCGGCAGGCGGGTGCGCTCGGCGAGGGAGCCATGGATGACTTGCGGGCCATCCTCGAGGACGCCCTGCAGCGCATCCGCAGCGAGGTCTTCGGCCCGGTCAAACCGCAGCGCGAGGAACCGGGATCCGCCGAACGCGGTGACCATGGCGTCACCGGCGAACCCGAGGGCAGCAGCACCGATGCGGCGCCGACCCACGACAGCGGCGTCGCGCGGCCACCCGAGGATGCTGGCACTGCCCGCCATGACGCCGCTCACGGCCAGAACGCTTCTGGTGGCGGCGCGCCAGCTGTGGACGGCGTGGCGAAGGATGCCGTGGCCGGCGAAAGCAAGGACAAGGGCGCGGCCACGAGCGGACTGTAGGAGCGGCCCGCCGCGCGGCCGTTGCCCCGGCGTGCGGGCAACCGGTGCGAACACTAGAGAGTAAAAACAATCTTCCCGAAGTGCTCGCCCGTGAGCATCGCAGTGAATCCGTCGCGTGCGCGGGCCAGTGGCAACTGCTTGTCGATCAGCGGCCGAACTCCGGTCTGCGCGCAGAACTCCAGCAGGCGGCCAAGCTGATCGCGGGTGCCCATGGTGGATCCGATCACCGAGAGCTGCAGGAAGAACACCCGGTTCAGGTCAGCGGGCGGTACCGCGCCGCTGGTTGCACCGGAAATCACGATCCGGCCGCCCGGCCGCAGTGACTTGAGCGAATGCGCCCAAGTTGCCTGGCCGACCGTCTCCATGACCGCATCGACCCGCTCGGGCAGTCGCGCACCCGGCGGGAATGCCTGCTCCGCGCCCAGCGTCACGGCCCGTTCGCGTTTCGCTGCCGTTCGGCTGGTGGCCCAGACCCGGAACCCGGCCGCCTTGCCGAGCAGGATAAGCGCGGTCGCCACGCCGCCGCCCGCCCCCTGCACGAGCACGGTCGCGCCAGGCTCGAGACCCGCCCGGCCGAACAACATCCGGTAGGCGGTCAGGTACGCGGTCGGCAGGCAGGCCGCCTCGGCGAATGACAGGCAGGCGGGCTTCGGCAGCAGGTTTCGCCTCGGCACCGCGACGCGCTCGGCGAAGGTTCCGTCATAACGCTCGGAGAGCAGCGAGCGGCGGGGGTCGAGGGTCTCGTCTCCGCCGCCCGCCGCCGCATCACCGATCACAGAGTGCACGACGACCTCGTTGCCGTCCTCGTCGATTCCCGCTGCGTCACAGCCGAGCACGATCGGCAGCCGACTGGCCGGGACGCCGACACCACGCAGCGTCCACACCTCATGGTGATTGAGCGATGTCGCTGCGACCGTCACGGTGGTCCAGCCTGGCTCGGGGACGGGTTCGGGACGCTCCCCCATTTCCAGCCCGTTCAGCGGGGTATCGGGATCGAACCGGGCAGCGGTGACAGCAAACATGTCAGGGACATTACCTGCCACGGCTGCCGCAGCGGGAGCCGCCAGCGGCCCGCCGGTACCCGCAGGGCTCTCCCGCCCGCGCATGCACAGCCTCAACTGCTCACGCGTGGTCCTCGTCACCGATCACGTCAGCCCAGCGGATGCCTTCACTGGAGCCCAGGAAACCGCCCGAAATCCGGGCCGAGTGATCAACTCGCATCCATAATCGATGGCAACTGACGCTAGGCACGCATCAGGTGCCAGTCGCGGCTAGACGGGACGGGCGTCACAGGTGGTGTGGTTCTGCCACATCCCGCTATCAGGGCGGCAACCGGCCCGGGGCAATGGGCCGATGCGGGAAGCTCGGTTTTGCCCCTTACTCCCGCTCCGATGTGTAATACTCAACCAGCGGGTGCAGACCTTACCCGTCGTTAGCGATACCCCGGCAGGTGAGGATCGGGAGTGGATCTCAGCTCATACGCCGAACTAGCGGTGCGACTGGTTAACACCTATGATCCCGCTCACCCGGATCACGACGACCTTCGCGACCTGGATGCGCTGCGCACGCTGGTCGCCGACCGGCCGCACCTGAACGTGCGGGCCACCCGTAACGACCTCGACGCGCTGCGAGTACTCCGCGCGGAACTGCGGAAGATCTTCTCGGCATCCGCTGAAGGTGACGGGACCGAGGCGGTGGACATGCTCAACGCCCTGCTCATCCAGCATCCAATCCATCCCCAGATCTCGGGACATGACCACCAGCGCTGGCATCTACATCTCACCGAGAGCGGGTCGGTCGCGGACAAGTACGCGGCCGGAGCCGTGATGGGCCTCGCCGTGCTCGTCACCGAGATCGGCATCGACCGGCTCGGGCTCTGCCACGCCGCGTCGTGCAACGCCGCGTTCCTCGACACGACCACCAACCGGTCCAGACGTTACTGCTCGGACAGGTGCGCCAGCCGGTCCAACGTCGCGGCGTACCGGGCCAGGCGGCAGCGCGGCGACGAGGGCGGAATGGCCGCGGTCGTCCCCTGCTGACCGCCTGCCCGCCCGGCGTCCGCTGGGCCAGCTAGTCGCCGAGATCCGCGTCGGCACGGACCAACGCGGGGTGTCGGCATCTGGCTCGGCGGCCGCCGACGCAGGAGCGGCGCTGCCTGGGTTTCACGACCGCGGCGGCCGAGGGTTCGGCAGCGGCATCACCTGCCAGTGGTCGGTCAACCGCGGCAATGGTGACCTCGACGTGCTGTCCGGGATCGAGTCCGGGGCTTCGTCCGCGTTCGGGGCTTCGTCCGCGTTCGGGGCTTCGTCCGCGCCGCTTCGGCCTGTCCCGCGAGCCTGACGGGCTCGCCGCCAAGGCGCTGTCGGCGATGAACGTCAGCCGCGCTGCGGTCGAGGCCGCCTTGCACGGCGCCAGCCCTTCGCAGCGGACCAAGCGCCGCGACCCGTGGCGGTGCTTGATCTGCCAAGCCTGCTGAGAAATTGAATTGTCAGGATTCTTGTGATGTGGGGGTTGCTCGGCGTGTCGTCGTGGCAGGGCGGGCTGGCGGGGCTACTGCGGAGGTATGAGGTATCTGGACGGTGGTGGCCTGACTGCCGCTGGGCGGGCCAGGCGGGAGAAGGTGCGATTGCGGGCCGCGGAGTGGTTCGCGGAGGGGGTTGAGCCGCCGGAGGTGGCGCGGCGGCTGCGGGTGTCGTGTAATTCGGCGTACGTGTGGCGGCGGCGGTGGCGGGTCGGCGGCAAGGCCGCCCTGGCGTCCCGGGGGCCTGGCGGGGCGGTGTGCCGGCTGGATGGCGGGGCCGTTGGGCCGGCTGCGGACGGCGCTGCAGGCCGGGCCGGCCGCGTGGGGGTGGGATGAGGACCAGCGGCGGACGCTGGAACGGGTCAGCGCACTGATCGCCCGGCTGTTTCATCTCCAGTACACGCTGCGGGGCACGTCGTTGCTGCTGCACCGGATGGGGTTCAGTCCGCAGGTCCCGGCGCACCGGGCCGGCGCGATGAGGACGCGATCGCGGCGTGGCGGGCACAGACCTGGGCGAAGGTACGAGGCTAGCGGCGGCGACCGGGGCGCATGTCTGCTTCGAGGATGAGGCTGGGCAGAACCTTCGCCCGCCGAAGGCCCGGACCTGGGCACCCGCGGCCGGACCGGACCCCGGTGGTCCGCGTGTCCGGCAAGGGCTCGGGCCGGGTGTCAGTGGCGGGCCTGGCGTGTCTGAAGCCCGGCTCGCGGAGTCGGCTGTTCTACCGGGTCCGCGTCCACCGCGGCCGCATGGGCGAGCGCCGCTCGATGTCCGAAGCAGACTACGCCGGTTTGATCACCGCCGCGCACCAGCAGCTGCAGGCCCCGGTCATCTTGGTCTGGGACCGGCTGAACACCCACATCAGCGCCGTGATGAGGGCGTTCATCACCTCTCACCCCGGCTGGTTGACCGAGGTACGGCTACCCGCATACGCCCCTGAGCTGAATGCGGCCGAGGGAGCCTGGGCGAACATGAAGAACGGCCTGGGCAACCTCGCCGTCCGCGACATGGACCAGCTCGCTGCGATCATGAAAAACCGGCTCAAGCCCATCCAGTACCGGCCCGCCATCATCACGGATTTCTCGCCCAGACCGGCCTCACCCTCGAACCCCAGCCGCCGTAAAGAAGTGCAAACGTGTTACCGGCATGTTTATCTGACCAGAGATCGGTGATCAACGGCAACGCTCATCGGTGACGGCTGGCGCTCAGCCCACGAACACGTCCGGGTCCGTTTAGGTGCTGGCCGCCGTCAGCGTCCGGCCCGAGGCAGCCACTCGCCGCTTCCGAGGCCCGTCACGGAACGTGATCAGGTGTATGGCCCGGGGCTGCCAGGTCCGCACGAAACGCCGGATCCGCCGCGGGCGGCCACGCCTGGCGGCTCGCTGATCGCCGTTCGTTATGTGCTGCAGTGCCCTGCGCTGGGGAAGATGCCTTCAGCTCGACGCTCTCCCAGCGCTTCGCTTCTTGACGATTGCGGCGGCCAGGCGGGCAGGCTGGTCCCGGGGAGCGAAGTGCCCAAGCCCTTCCAGAAGTGCGACCGTTGAGCCGGGGATGGCGTGTGCGAGCTCGGGCAGAAGGTCGCTGCTCAGTGCAGCGGGGCTCTTGGCTCCGCCGAGGAGCACGGTATGGCCGGTGATCTGGGAGAACCGCGACGGGTCGGGGGCGTCGAGGGCTGCTTGGAGGCGATGCTCGACAAGGTTGGCTTCGAGGAGCCGATCCATGCGGCTCCAGGCGTCCCCCCTGATGACGCCTCGCAGGACCAGGCGCAGGTACCACAGCGGGAGACGGCGGACCGGGCCGGGCGCAAAGCCGGAGTGCTTTGTCATCCAGGCGAAGGCCCCTCGCCGATCTCCCCCCTCGAGCAGTCGCCGGTATCCGTCGAACCACCCGGTCTCGAACCGTCCGCGCAGGGGGATCCCGGGATCGTAGACGAACACCTCGGCGAAGGTGTCGTGGCGCCGGGCTGTCTCGAGAGCCACCAGGCCGCCGAAGCTGTGGCCGAACGCAGATACCGCCCCGGTGGTGGCAGCGACGGCGACGAGGTCGGCGCATTCGTCGCCGATGCCATGGTGTTCGCGTTGCGGGCCGCTTCCCGGCCTGGCGCGCCGCTCCATCACGTGGACCTGGTAGTCGTCGGCTAGGGCACGGGCGAGGGGGCGGTAGTCGGAGCCGTCCCACAGCACGCCGCCCACGATGACCAGCCCCGGGCCCTGGCCAAGCGTGTGGTAGGCGATGGTCGTGCCGTCTGCGGAAACGGTCGTGGCGGTGCGCACACCGTCGAACAGGGCAGTGCTCATTCCATCTCCAGACGTGGAAGGTCTGCCGTCTGCGCCGTCTCGATCTTGTCGAGCAGCCGGCGCGTCTCATTCTGGTAGGTCCGGTAGTCGACGCCGCACAGCTTTACGAACGCCTCGAAGCGCGCTTCGAGCAGTTCGCCGCAACGGTCGACCAGTTCGCCACCTTTGGCGGTCAGCTGCACCTGGCGCCGGTTGCCCTGGCCGGCGAGGGTCTTGACCTCCAGTAGGCCATCATCGGCGAGGACACGGACCATACGGCTGGCAGACGGCTCGCTGAGCCCGAGCCAACGCGCCATGTCTCGCTGCGTTCCGCCGCACTCCCGCACGGCGAACAGCGCCAGGAACCGGGCGTAGGACACGGCCGCCGCCTCCCGCAGCAGCCCGTCGGCGACGCGATCCAGACGAGCGGTCAGCTTGTGCAGCTCGTAGCTCAACCTTCTCCGCATGGCACTATCTTAGCATGCTAAGTTAGTGCGGCAAGTATCCCCGTCTCATCGCTCCAATCTCCTGGCCCGAACCGGACCTCGTGGCAACAGACAACTCAACCAACGGAACCGATCGCACATCTGCGCTGGCGGTGGACTGCCTGCGGGCGCGCACCTCGGCCACGCCGAACGCCGGATCAGGCGCGGCCCGCGAAACCCACCGTCAGTTACGGAGCGTCAGAGGAGCAGCGGCCGACATGGTGCTGACACCGCAGACCAGGCATCGGCCAGGGTTGGTGCGAGTGACCGTAATGCGCACCGAGCGTTGCCGATCCGTGCTTACGGAGCGCTGCCGCAAGATCGCCAGATAGCGATGTCGGTTACAGCAAATGCTGGCTATTCAACCTCTGGTAACTGGCCTCGACTATTGGCACTGAGTATTTTATCCGAACACATGTACGAAAATGTGATCTTACGATATTCTGTTCTATGTACTTGCTGAGCGGCCGACTCATGGGAGGTGAGCCCATTGTCCGCGACTGTTCGGTCAACGAGCTCA
>Ga0335078_10010400_pt1 | contig 13773 bp, 6 predicted proteins | sample Lox_Sample_32_FD_206711 | JGI IMG/M metagenome (GOLD analysis project Ga0335078, IMG submission 206711) | Soil microbial communities from Loxahatchee National Wildlife Refuge, Florida, United States - Lox_Sample_3.2 | ecosystem: Environmental > Terrestrial > Soil > Wetlands | place: USA: Florida...
GTGGCCGGCACACCATCAAGGTGGGCGGCGAGTACGACAAGCTGTATCAGAACTACTCCTCGTGGGGTGCGTTGAGCTCGGGCAACTTCGAGTTCAACGGAGGCGTGACGGGGATACCGTATGCGGACTTTTTGTCGGGCGACGTTTATGGATGGTACGTGTACAACTACGATCCGACCAGCGCGCACGCGTGGCAAACGGCGGTGTTCGCGAGCGACGACATCAAGGTTACGCCGCATCTGACGTTGAACCTTGGCCTGCGCTGGCAGATTCAATCGGGCTGGGGGGTGAATAACAATCTGTTCGGCAACTACGACCCGCTGCTGCCGAACACGGCCGATGGGGGCCAGTATAAGGGCGCCATTCTGTTCGGCGGCCAGAGCGATTCGCAATACGGCGGCCACGGCACGTTGTCGATGATCCAGAACACCAACTACAAGGAGTTCGCGCCGCGGATCGGCGTGGCATGGTCGCCCACGGAGAAATGGGCGATCCGCGCAAGCTACGGCATATTCGACGCGCCGCGCGATGCCGAGAACTACACGGATGGAGCGCTCGGCCTGGGCTTCAACCCGCACAACAACGGCAACGGTGGATACGTCAACGGGAGTTACGCCTTCAAACTGGCGGTGGGGCCGCCGGCCGGAACGGTGGTGTATCCGACACTGGCAACGTTGTCACCCGAGATTTCCAACTACAGCGGTTATGTCGAAGAGTATCCGTGGAACCTGCCGACGGTGTATATACAGAATTTTCTGTTCAGCGTCCAGCGGCAGCTTCCGAGCGATCTGCTTGTGGATACCAGCTACGTGTACACGCATGGCGCCAACCTGAATTTCTCTACCAACGTCGATCAGGCGCCGGCGAGCGCACTGGGGTGCTCGGGCTATAACTGCGGCAACCCCAACCCGATTTTCAACTCGATCATCGCGCAGAACTACACCGGGTGGTCGAACTATAACGCGCTGCAAATCCGGTTGCAGAAGCGGATGTCGTACGGGCTGAATTTCCTGTTCAACTATGCCTGGTCGAAGTCGCTGGACACGGGCACCGGGAGCGGGCATGGATCGACGATCGATATTTATCAGAACGCCTACAGCCCCGCGGCGAATTACGCCTTGTCGGATTTCAACGCGACGAGCACATTCGCCGGTCAGGTTCTCTACGAACTGCCGTTCGGCAAGGGGAAGCAGTTTGAGATGCATGGCGTTGCCGACCAGGTTCTGGGCGGCTGGCGCATTTCCACGGTGCTGGAGGCGCGGACCGGCGTGCCGTTCACTCCGGTGATCCAGTCGTCGGTGGGGGGCGGGATCGATCCGGGGCTGGGACCGTCGTTCGGAGTAGGGAACATGTATCTTTATCCGAACGTGGTTGGAAATCCCAGCGTTTCGAATCCCACGCCCGGCCAATGGTTCAATCCCGCGGCATTCGCGAACCCATTGCCGGGAACGTTCGGCGATGCGGGACGCAATATCCTGATCGGGCCCGGATTCACGAACGTAGACATCAGTCTCGGAAAGACCTTCTCACTTCCGTGGGAAGGGATCCGGCTGGATATCCGGGCGGATGCGACCAACGCCTTCAACCACGTGAACTATAACAACCCGAATGCGAATGTCGGATACAACAGCAACGGCACGCTGGCCGATCCGACGGCCGGGACCATCACTAATCCGGCGGGCTACAACGCCAACATGCGAATCATTCAGCTTGGAGCGCGTCTGACCTTCTGATCCTGCGTGTTTTGTTGTAAATCGCTCCTTACCCGCGGCGCGTCCTCCGGGACCGCCGCGGGATTTTGCGTCATCATGGGATGTTCTCCATGAAAACCCTCCGGTTGGCTTCCATTTTCGCGGCGGTGACGCTGGCGTGCGTGCCCGCCGCGGCCCAGGCACCCGCATCCGCCGAGATTCGGGATCATCTTCGCAAAGCTGCCGAGGATCTGCGCGAACGCAATCCTAATGGGGCAGTGCAGGAATTGAAAGCGGCGATCGCGCTGGATCCGAAGAACAGCGAAGCGTATGCCAACCTGGGAGTGATTGCGTTCTTCGGCCGGGATTACGGGCAGGCAGCGCAGTACCTGCGCAAGGCGGTGGAGATCGATCCATCAATTGAAAAGGCCGCAGCGCTGCTGGCCATCTGCGAGCGGCGGCTGGGCGACCCATCCGCGCCGGCATTGCTGGAGAAGGCAGTGCGGAATCTGAAGGACAAGGCTCTGCGAGTCCAGTGCGGGCTGGAACTGGCCAATCTTTACTATCAGACGGGCAATCCTGACGAGGCGGCGGCGACCATGCATGTCCTGGTGGATCTCGACCCGGACAACATCGAAATCCTGTATATGGCGCAACGGGTCTACTCGGATCTGGCCGATGACACTCTCAACAAGCTGGTGCTGCTGGCTCCAGGCTCGGCTCGCGTGCAGGAGGTGATCGCGGAGCGACTGATTAACGCCGGCGACCTGAAGCGGGCGGCCGAGCACTACCGGAAAGCGCTGGAAATGGATCCGCACCTGCCGGGGGTGAGGCTGGAGCTGGCGCAGGCGATTCTGGAATCGCAACCGAGCGACCCCGTCGCACAGCTCGATGCCGAAAAACAGCTTAGTTCCGCTGTCCAGGCGGAAGGCGACAGCGCGTCCATTGAATGTGTGGAGGCGCGGCTGGCGCTGGACAGGTCCGACCTGGAGGGCGCGTATACGCACTATAAGCATGCGCTCGCGCTCGATTCGGGGAACCCGGAGGCGCAAATCGGGCTCGGGCGCGTTCTGGAGACGAAGGGTAAACCGGAGGAAGCGTTGAAGTACCTGCGCATGGCAGTCCAGTCTGAGCCGCTCAACGACGAGGCGCACTACCGGCTGGCGTCGGTTTGCCGAAAACTTCAGTTGAAGGAGGAAGCTGAAAAGGAGTTCCGGTTGTTCACCGAGATCAAGCAGGCACGCGAGCGTTTGGCGGGGCTATACAACGAGATGAACAAGCGACCGCCGGGAGCCGGAGAGCAGATTCCCGATGCGGCGCCCTGAGTTCATTGCCGCGTTGCTCGCCACCTGCCTTATGGCAATCGGCCAGCAGCCGCCGGAGCCGGTGGATATCAGCCCGATCAGCGGAGACGCGTACTATCTGGTGAATCAGCTGAACGGCATGCAGGCCACGGCGAGCGGGAGCGCTGCTCCGGTGCTCGATGCCCGCAGTTTTACGGACGCCGGGCAGCGATGGACATTCACGCGGGGGGAAGGTGGCTGGCAGATCGCGAACGTGGAAACCGGGCTTTGTGTTGAAGCTTCGGCGCCCGCGGTCAGGGGCCGGCGCACCGAGAACATGTCCGTGGCGGTCACGGAGGCAGCGTGCTCGACGGCCGCGGAGCAGCAGTGGGTGCTCAGGCCAACCCGCAACGGCTATTACACGATCATCAACAGAGCCACTCGTCTGGCGCTGGACTCGGGAGCCGCGCTCGATCTCACTTCTTTCGGACGCGCGGCGAGACAGAGCCAGCAGTGGTTGCTGCGGCCGGCTTATTTCCGGGGCATCGATAATGCGTTGCTCGAAAAACAGGAGGCGGAGCGGGTTACATACGGATTGCCATGGTGGAACGACAACGGCCGGACCGAAGACGTGCTGGCCATGTTCAAGAGCCACGGCATCAACATGGTGCGCCTGCGCCCCAGTTCCGTGCCTCCGTACGCCAACATCTCGCAGGCCGGTTGCAGCGGCAACGCCTGCTACGGAGAGACGGAAGCACAGGACCTGGATCTGGCCCGGCGAGCGAAGAACCTCGGGATGAGCGTGGCACTGACGCTGCTGTTCGACGGAGGCAATTCGTCCAGCGTGCCGCCGGCATGGTCGGGCGACACGCATCTGGCTGACCTGCAATCGGATCTGTACAGCTACGTGAGATCTGAAATCACGTCGTACCGGAAGGCGGGCACGATGCCGGACCTGGTGGCGATCGGCAACGAGGTGGACACGGGGTTTCTGGGAATCATAGGCAGCCCGACCGGCCAGGACTTCGGTGGTTTTGCCGCTCTGGAAACCAGCGCCGTGCAGGCAGTCAGGGATGCATCCGCCGATACCTCGATTGGCCCCGCCATGCCCGCGCCATTGACCTGTATCCACATCACTCCGGGATGGGACCTGACCCAATTCTTCACGCTGGCGAACCAGTTTGACGTTCCCTACGATGCCATCTGCCAGAGTTACTATCCGATCTATCACGGGCCGCTGACGGATGCGCAGGCAGCGGCGGCGAATCCCAATGGGAAACCGGTGGAGCAGGATGTGCTGATGAAAGCCGCCGGTCAGATCAGCAAACCTATTCTGATTCTGGAGACAGGCGAGCACTACGAGAACGGCTTTCAGGCAAACGACCCGTGGTACTCTCCGCCTGGCCCCGGCTCGCAGCGCCAGTTCGTTGTAGACCTGCAAAACGTTATCCAGGGTTTGCCGAACAACCTTGGAATGGGAATTGTCTGGTGGGATCCGTCCGGCGTGAGCATCCACAATGCGAGCGGGCAGTTGCTAAATGGGGACAACCTCCCCGATGCGATTTACATCTGGACCGGGCTGACCCTGTTCGATGAAAGCCGCGTGTCACTGCTCCCCGCGGCCGACGCGCTGGGAGGCGGGCAGTAACCGGTGGATGGCGGGGGCGGCATCCTACTTTAGAGGGATTCCCGACGGGGCTTCCGGCGATACGATCCTGCTTACGACCAGCAACGTCCAGTTTTCCACGCTTTTGTTTGCCGCCTCATCCCTTTTCATGGCGCAGCCGGCCGCCCAATGGGGTGACGCGCTGCTCCGGCCCTTCGTGATGAATCACCGCGCGGGCAGCGCCTCACCGGCTGACGTCTCGTTTCTGCTTGATGCGCCGGCGGGCAAGGACGGATTCATTCGAATCCAGAGTGGCCATCTGGCGACGGGCAAGGGCCAGCGGATTCGTTTCTGGGGCGTGCATTTCACCGACTGGAGCCGAGGTTCGGTGGAGATCCCGCCGAAAGACGACATGCCGATGTGGGCTGGCACGCTGGGGCGTTTCGGCGTAAACCTGGTTCGCCTGCATTTTCTGGACCTCGACGCGCCGCGCGGACTGATTGACGCTTCGCGCGATGACAGCAACGCCTTCGACCCGGGGCAACTCGATCGACTCGATTATGAGGTCGCGCAATTCAAAAAGCGCGGCATTTACGTGGACCTGAATCTCAACGTCGGCAGGTCATATAAAGCAGGAGATGGTGTTGCCGATTACGCGAAAATCCGCTGGGGCAAGGGGCTCACGCTGTACGACCCGCGCCTCATCGAGCTGGAGAAAGACTACGCGCGGCGGCTGCTCACGCACGTCAATCCGTATACCGGAACAGCGTACCGGGACGAACCGGCGGTTGCGATAGTCGAGATTGTCAACGAGAACGGGCTGTATCCCGGGTTTCGCGCCCCCACGCCATACTACGACGATGAACTGACTGCGCAATACAATGCCTGGCTGGCGCAGCATCCCGAGCGGCTGGCCGTGGTGCGCAGCCTGGGCTCGCCGGCGCCGAGGCTTAGACCCGCGGAGATCGCTTCCGCATCGAGGGAGCGCTACGACGCCGAAGTCACGTTCTATATGGACACCGAGCGGCGCTTCTATGAGGACATGAGCAGATTTCTCAGAGACGATCTGGGCGTGAAGTGTCCGATCATTGGCACGGCCGACCACAGCCACAGCAGTAGTTCTTATCCCATGCTGGCGTCACTGGCAAGGCTCGGCATCGTGGACGGCCACGTCTATTGGGAGCATCCAGAGGAGCCACCGCCGACCGACACGCCGATGGTGAACGATCCCCTGCACTCCACCGTGGTTCAGCTCTCGCGGAGCGCCGTCGCGGGAATGCCATACACCGTAACCGAGACGAATCACCCGTTTCCCAACGAGTATGCGAGCGAAGGGATACCGATCATCGCGGCTTATGGCGCGTTTCAGGACTGGGATGCGATTGTCACCTACACTTTCGAACCCAAACGGGCCGCGGACTGGAAACCGTATGTTGGAGATGCCTTCGATATCTCGCTCGATCCGGTCCGTATGCCGGAAATGGCGGTGGGGGCCCTGATGTTTTTGCGGGGAGACGTGCAGACGGCGCACGAAACGGTAGCGCGGACGTATTCCAACGAACAGGTGCTGGAAAGCAGGAGGCTGCCGCGGACCGAACAGCCATACTTCACGCCCGGTTTTCCGCTGGATCTGCCGCTGGAACATGAGGTGCGGATCCGATCGCTGAATGGTCCGCCCACGGAGAAGTTCACCGCGAGCGATCCCGATCCCATCGTTGCCGACACCGGCCAACTCGCCTGGTACAAAGGCGAAGTCGTGATCAATACGGATCGCACCCAGGCGCTGGTAGGGTTCATTAAAGCCGGCGAGCGGGATGCCGGGAATCTCAGAGCCACTGTCAGAAACAACTTCGCCACGGTGGTCTTGTCATCACTCGACGGGCAACCGATCGCACGCTCGAACAGGATGCTGCTCACGGCGGGCTCCCGCGTCGCCAATACGGGCATGAAATGGAACGAAACGCGCACTCGGCTGACGGAATGGGGTGGAGCGCCGACGCTGATTGAACCGGTTGAGGGCGAGCTCACGCTGCGTAATATCGAGGGGGCGCACGGCGTGAGCGTGACCGCGCTCGATGGGGCAGGGAAGCCGCTGGGCCAGGAGATCCATGCGGTGAAGACCAGCGAGGGGTGGAGATTTGCAATCGGTACCCCGGTGACCACGTGGTTTGTGGTATCGGTTCAGCGATGACGGAGTGAGAGGATGAGGAAGCCCGGCCGGCGCCGGTGTTCGCGCGGACCGGGGTAGAATACCACCAGCAACGCACGTCCCTATGCCAAGGGTGCCCCGTCTGCCCGTCATTCTCCTTTGCCACGCGGCCTTTCTGCTCGCCGGTTCGCCGCCGGGCGGTTCTCCGCCCGGATATGCCCGCAGAGTCTGGCACGCCGAAGATGGCCTGCCGGAGGAGACGGTTCAGGCGTTCGCGCAGACCGCGGATCATTTTTTGTGGATCGGCACTACCGGTGGACTGGTCCGCTTCGATGGCGCGCAGTTCGTGGTTTTCGACCGGGAGAACACGCCGGCATTTCATGAAAACAGCGTCTTCTCGCTTCTGGCGGCAAAAGACGGAACACTGTGGATCGGCACCGAGGGCGGGGGTGTGGTCACTTATCGCAATCATTCGTTTCGCTGGTGGACAAGGCGAGACGGTCTCACGAACGGCTACATCCGCTCGCTGCGCGAGGACCCTGCGGGGCGCGTCTGGATCGGCACCGACGACGGCTTGTTCCGGTGGAACTCCGGCAGGATTGAGCGCGTGGACGGGCGGGATGGTTTGCCGGCGGTGGCCGTGCATTCCATCTATCTGGACCGGCAGCAGCGCCTGTGGGTAGGCGGATTCCATTTTCTGCGCTTTGCCGGAGATTCCGGCGCGGAGTTCCCGTCGCCCGGCGGACTGACGGACAATGTGAAGTCCATTCTGCAGACTCGCGATGGGACGTTGTGGGTGGGGACGGTCAGCGGGCTGTGGCGGACCACGGGCATTCCGCCTTCCTCCGCACCTGTCTTCTCCCGCGTCCCGGCGGTTCACAGCACCGTGCGAACTCTGCTCGAGGATGACGACGGCACGCTTTGGATCGGCACGATTGGCGAGGGTTTGTTCCGCTATCACAATGGCGGATTCTCGCGCTGGACCGCGGGCGCGGTTCTGCCCAGCAACACGATTCTGAGCAGCTTCTTCGGCACGGAACAGAACGTCTGGGTGGGCACGCAGGCGGGCCTGGTGCGATTTAACAAGAGCGCCGCGGAAACGGTTTTGCTTCCGGATTTTGCGGATGCCGATTTCGGAACGATTTTCGGCGACCGGGATGGAACCTTGTGGGTCTCGAGCACCCACCTGTTTCGACTCGTGGGCCGCCGCGCGCAAATGGTGCATTTGCCCGGGCCCCTTGCCGATGTGCGCATTCGCGACGTGTTCCGCGACAATTCAGGCACGCTGTGGTTCGGGACGGAAGGCCGGGGCGCATACCGGATGGTGGATGGTGCGCCGCGGCCGGTTCCGCTCATTCAGCCCTATGTGCGGGCGTTCGCGGAAGACCATGATGGCGGTGTCTGGATCGGGACCGACGGCGGGTATTGCCGCTGGAAGCCGGAGGGCACGCACTGCTTTGAAGAGCACGAGAGCGTGCGCGCGATTTACGTGGGCCATCAGGGCGAGGTGTGGGTGGGCAAGGACCGCGGTTTGACACGGCTGCGAGGCGACGGCGACGTGGCGGATTCGCCAATTCCGCAACTGCGTCACGAAAAGGTATGGGCGATACACGAGGATACGGAAGGCGGGTTGTGGTTTGGGACCCGGACCGGCGGGCTGTTCCGCTGGAAGGACGGGCGGCTGGCGTCCTGGACGACCGCACAGGGTCTGGCCAGCAACAGCATCTTTCAAATTCTTGAGGACCGCCACGGCGCACTGTGGCTCAGCGGCCCCAACGGCATTTCGTCGATCTCGATTCGCGATTTGGAGCACGCCGCCGCGGATCCCACTTTTCTTCCCGCTGTCAAGTTATATGGCACATCCGAGGGGCTGGAGAGCACGCAGATGTATGGGGGCGTGCAGCCGGCGGGCTGTATCAGTGCAAGCGGAGAAATCTGGTTTCCGAGCACGGCAGGCGCGGTAAAGATAGGAGCCGATGCCGATACGCCGGCGGCTCCGCCCGCGTTGATCGATCGCGTGGAAGCCGACGATCGCGAGGTGGGAGCGGCGGGAACCGTCGTGCTGCCGCCCGGCCAGGGAAAACTGAATATCGAATTCGGGGCGATTCAGTTTCGCTCACAGGAGCGCGTCCGTTTCCGCTATCAACTGGAGAACTTCGACAACTCCTGGACGGAGACGAGCGCCCGGCGGGCCAGCTACACGAACATTCCCCCCGGCCACTACACGTTTCGCGTCCTCGCATTCGATATCGCGCAGCCGGACGCAACTTCGCAGGCTTCGGTCTCCTTCGACTGGCGGCCGCATTTCTATCGCGCGTGGTGGTTTTACCTGTTGTGCCTGGGATGCCTGGCGTGCGCGGTTTGGTCGGTATATCGAGCAAGGATGCGCCAGGCGCACGCGCGGTTCGCGGCGGTACTTGGCGAACGCAACCGGTTGGCGCGCGAAATGCACGACACCTTGATTCAGGGGTGCACGGGGGTCTCGGCGCTGCTGGAGGCGGTGGCTTCCATGCCGCGGGAGCAAACGGCGGCGGCTGCCAATCTGCTGGATTGCGCCAGAGAGCAGGTTCGAGTCATCACGGATGAAGCGCGCGCGGCGGTGTGGAATCTGCACCGGGGCGGGCGATCGGAGATCAGCGAGCTGGTGGACCAGATGGCGAAGCAGGCATGCGCTGCCTCGCAGGTGCCCGTGCGATTCGAGAGTTCCGGAAGGCCCGTGGTGTTGGAAGCGCCGGTGGAACACGACATCATGATGGTGGCTCGCGAGGCGGTACACAATGCGATTCGCCACGCTCATCCCCGCGAGGTTTCTGTCCGGATGCAGTTTGAGCGGGGTAAACTCCGGCTGAGCGTGCTGGACGACGGTTGCGGATTCGAGCCCGCAGAAGTGTCTCCGCATGCGGATGGGCATTTCGGACTGATTGGAATGCGCGAGCGGACGGAACGTCTTGGAGGACGTTTCGCGGTCCGCAGCGCACCCGGCCGCGGGACGGAGCTTTCAGTGGAAGTTCCGGTTCAGGCCGGAAGCCGGGAGAAAGGAGGGCCGCTGAACGGATGAACACCCCACGGAAATTCAGCGTGTTGGTGGTGGAGGATCACCCGATCATGCGCCTGGGAATCGCGTCGATCATTAACGCGCAGCCGGATATGACGGTGTGTTTCCAGGCCGAGTCGGGAGAGGAGGGCGTACGGGCGTTCCGCCGGCATCGTCCCGACGTCACTCTCATGGACCTCCGGCTGCCGGGGATCAGCGGGGTAGAGGCGTTGCGCATGATGCGCGCTGAAGACCCCGGCGCTCGCTGCGTGGTTCTGACGACGTACGAAGGAGATGAGGACATTCACCAGGCGCTGGCGGCGGGGGCGGCCGCTTACGTCATTAAGGCGATGTCCTACGAGACGCTTGTGGATGCCCTGCGCCGAGTTCACTCCGGCAGCCGCTACCTGCCGCCTCCGGTTGCGCGAAGCCTGGCCAACCGGACGCCGAACTCCGATCTCAGTCCGCGCGAGCGCGAGGTGCTGGATCTGATGGTGGCCGGCAAGACGAACAAGGGGATCGCCGACGCGTTGGGGATTACCGAGGCGACGGTGAAGTGTCATGTCAGCGTGATCCTGCAGCGGCTCAACGCCGAGGACCGGACACAAGCGGTGGTGGCTGCGCTGCAGCGGGGCTTGGCGCATTTGTGATCAGGAAACCGAGGTTTCCCACACGTTCGTTCGAGGAAGCTGAGCAATGCCGCCGCGGTGGTTCTCGGGGCGGTAGTTCAGCGCGATCTCGACACCCGTCTTGTGGAGGCGCTGCCGTGGGTGCTGGGTACGTACACCGATCTGAACTGGGCATGGCTGCGGGACCGCGCCAAATTGCACAATGCGCAGAACCGGCCGGCTACCTCGTTAACCTTGCAGATCAAATCGCGCGGCCCAAGCCCGAACACCAGAACGCTAAACGGGTCTTGTCGTCCTCCTCGGGGATCACCCAAAACCGGCCACTGGGGTGATCACCGACGTTGGTGGCCCTCAATAGCCGATGTGATGCAGCACCGCCACTGAGAGAGCCGCGAGTATACAGTAGATACCAAACAGGTACCAACGCCCGTTTTCAAGCCATTCGCTGAGCCACTTCAACGCAATCAGGCCTGCCACGAATGATAGGATTGAGCCCAGCAGACTTGGCAAAACCGCTGTTGTTATTGCCGCCATTCCGTTCAACTGCTGGTCGCGAATAAGCCGCAGCAGTTCGCGACCAACCACCGCAGGCGTCAGAACCACTGCCAGGGCAAAACTGAAACTTTCCGCGCGCGATCTGGCTGTACCCGCTAGCATACCCGCAGAAATCGTTGAACCGGACCGCGAAAACCCTCTAAAAGGGAGGCTCAGACCTTGCACTATCCCGATGACGGCCGCTTGCCCAGCGTTTAGATCACTGTTGTAAGAGTGCGGGCGGTCTCGCTGCTTCCGCGTTAGAACATCTGCTGCCACAATCAGCATTCCCGCGAGCGCAAGGGCTGGCGCTATAAGTTCGAGATGGCTGAACAGATCTTCTATCTCAGCATGTGGCGATCCCCGAAATGCAGTCTTTTCGATAAGCACGATGAGGCCTTCGCCGATCACTCCGGTCAGAGCCGTGGCCAATATCACATGCCAGGCAAACCTCTTGAAAGCGATCATGCTCTGAAAATATGTGCTGCGCCAGCGGGCAAAAAAATAAACGATGACCGCCATCATTGTCCCCGTGTGAAGCATCACGAGCAGCAGTGTCATCGACGGAGATGAGGGATCAAGGCCCATTAGCTTCTCGGCGACGACCACATGGGCCGAGCTGGAAACCGGGAGCAATTCCGCGAGCCCCTGCACGACGGCAAGAATGACGACATCCAGCAGTGACATAGTTTTCTCATTTTAAGGTCAAGCCAGAACCGCTGGTCTGGAGACATCTCCAACGCCCGTGCGACGCCCAACGGGTGTGGTTCTCCAATCTGTGCTCAACGAGGTATAAAAATACCGTTGTTCCGGAGTTCAGTTCGGGCCGTTGGCCGGTTTTGCACTGATCATCGTTGGTTTTCAGGTGATCGCCGAGGGACGGCGAAATGAACTCGAAGAAGCGTGTTTGGCGGCGGAAGGAACTCTCTGCCGCGACTCCATGCCGGAGGCCGAACGTACGTGGCTTCGAGTAAATCGCCCTGAGGCCGCCGTCCTCTGGAATCTGCTGACGACCCTCACGGCCGAACAGCTTCCCCGTGCCGTCGCCGCCCACCGGGCTGCTCGGCGTAGGCCCTGGCGGCGACAGCTACCCGCGCATGATCGCGTTTCAGGCGCGGCTGGAGTTCTGGCGGGTCCGATTGAGACGACCGCCGAATCGTCGACTCGCCGCAAACGGCGTTAGTTTCTCGGGCTCTCCTTGTTTGTTTCCGCAATCAACGATATCCAAATCTTTGATCGGGGATTCTCATGCGGTCCTTATGTATGGCCGAGTATCCTGTTCGCCAAGGTTCGATCCCCGCACTCCACGTTGGAGTAAAACCCCGTCAGATTCAGAACCACATTGCTTCAGGGGAGTCGTGTGCCCACGGGCCCCGGAAAGGTATTCGCATGAAGTCACGAATCAACGGAATCGCTGCTATCGGCCTGATTGCTCTGCTGGCGGCCAACCTCAACGCTCAATCCACATTCGGAAGCCTGCGCGGAAGCACGCTCGACGAGACCGGGGCCGCAATTGCCGGAGCCCAGGTTCAGTTACACAACGTTGACGAGAACACCAATGCGGTCGCCGCCAGCGACGAAGGCGGCAACTTCTCATTCGAGAACCTCAAACCAGGACATTACACGGTCGCCGCTGCGAAACAAGGATTTGCGCCCTCCGCAGTAACTCGGCTGGAGCTGACCGCTCGACAGACGCTCCGCCTTGACGTCACACTGTCCGTGGCAGCTCAGTCGCAGACCATCGAAGTGAGCACGGCGGCCGAGGTCCTGAATACTGAAAACGCAACGCTGAGCGATTCCAAGTTCAACAGCGACATCGCAGGGTTGCCCATTAACTCGCGGGCTGTGTCCACCAGCCCGCTGGCGGCGCTGATCGTGTCTCCCGAGGTCACCAAAGATTCCCAGGGCAACATCGCGGTGGGCGGAGCGACGTCTTCGCAAACGGGGTTCTCGGTGGACGGGATCTCGACTGCGAGTGTACGCTTCAACGGCTCCCTGCAGGACGCCTATCCCTCGATGGAAAACATCGCCGAGATGAAGGTAACCGCGTTCAACAACAATGCAGAGTTCGCCCAGATCGGCGACGTGACCTTCGTTACCAAGGCCGGGACGAATCGGGTGCACGGCAGCGCGTTTGAGTACTTTCAAGATGGCGGTCTCGACGCGAGAGTCCTGAATTTCACCACCAAAGCGCCGCGAACCTTTAACACCTTCGGCGGCAGCCTCGGCGGCCCCGTCACCATCCCCAAACTGTACAACGGACGAGACAAGACGTTCTTCTTCGTGGACTATGAAGGAAACCGAAAGACTCAGTCCTACCCTGAGCAGCTTCTGGTGCCAACGGCGGCCGAAAGGAGCGGCGACCTGAACGGTCTGGTTCAAGGGCTGGGACTGGGCCCGGTAATAAATCCGTTTACCGGCGCCCCATTTCCGAATAACACGATTCCAACCGGATCGTGTGCGGCCTGCATCAATCCGGTCGCTCAGGCTCTGTTGAACTACTACCCCATGCCCAACGCGAACCTGGGCGTCCTGAACCCGTCCTACAACTATCAGACTCTCGTGCCCAGCCCCTCCAACTCCAACGGCTTCGATCTCCGCATCGATCACAATTTCAACTCGAAGCAACAGATCTACGTCCGCTACAGCTTCAAGAACGCTTTCTATACCGAGTACAACAACGCCGGCGTCATTGCCCCCGCCAGTAACATTCTGCCGAGCGATGGAGCGAACGAGCAGAATCGGAGCCTGGTGGTTTCTTATAACTACTCGATTACGCCGACCCTGCTCAACGAATTCCGTTTTGGATTCACAAACTACAATGAGAACGACACTTTCCCCATCGCG
>Ga0335078_10010401_pt1 | contig 13772 bp, 14 predicted proteins | sample Lox_Sample_32_FD_206711 | JGI IMG/M metagenome (GOLD analysis project Ga0335078, IMG submission 206711) | Soil microbial communities from Loxahatchee National Wildlife Refuge, Florida, United States - Lox_Sample_3.2 | ecosystem: Environmental > Terrestrial > Soil > Wetlands | place: USA...
ACCTCACTGGAAGTGCCCTCTCTGGTAGGGGTTTCTTGCTTCTCGCAAACTCAAGATTACGCCCACCAGAGGCCACTTCCAGTGATTTCCTCCCTAAAAATCACCGCTCTGAACTGTCGCGTTTAGGCTAGTCGCGGCCAAGCCATCCTCCAAGCCACCGCGCCAGTTCCGATACGGAATCAAGGAGGGCATCCGGGTGCTCGGACACGAGCGGCTCGGTCTTCACATTCGGAGCCCAAGCCGCCGCAAGCGCCAAGATCCCATTCGACCTCGCAGCACGTATGTCGGCTGGTGCGTCACCCACGTATGCGGCTCGGTGGCCGCTTACCCGGAAAACGCGCAGTAGTTCGCCGATCCACTTGGCTTTGACTTTCGGATCTGGCGAACCGCACCGAACCTCGTCGAAGAGATCCGTGAAACCGAGTCGCCGAAACGTGATGGCTAGGGTGTCGCGACCCTTGCCGGTAACAAGCCCCAGCCGGATCCCGCGCGAGCGCAGGGAGCGGAGCAAATCCAGGATGCCTGGGAAGGGGTCCGGGCAGAGATCATGGGCGCGTTCATATTCCTGGATGTAGGTCGAAGCGCACGCTTGCCAACAGTCGGGTGCCATGCGCCGCAGGACTTCCTCTTCGTTGTATCCGAAATGGGCAAGGATCTCCGCGTCTGAATGGACCTTCCCGACATGACGCATCAGCGTGGCGCGGACTGCGTTCACACAGACGGGCACTGTGTCGGCCATGGTGCCATCAAGATCGACCAGGAGAGCAAACGAGCGCCTGGCGGGTAGGGAGATGGTTCCGGCGGGGGTTCCTCGGTAGTCCGCTTTTGCGTCGGGCGCGGTCAACTCCCAACCCCAAGACATTGTGCTCCTCCTCGCTTGGCAGACTGACTCAACTGGCCGCCGTGGAGGTCCAAGGCAGTTCAGCGGAGTCCGCTTTCCATGGGGCCAGCCCTCATCATAGCGGTCGTCGCCGAGAGCTCATCCTCTACGTCGCTATCTAGCCGCCGTTCTCCAACTTGCGGAAGCCCAGGACTTCGTCGAGTTCGGCACCCTGAATCGCCTTTCGTTCCCAGTACGTCGCCCGCCAGCCCCTACAGCTGCGATTGCGCGTCACGTTCGCGTGCCGAGCTACCCTCGCTCGATGCGGTTGTGATCGGAGCCGTACGGCGGGACGTGCAGCACAACTCGCTCGCCGACCTGCGCCAAGCGGCGCTGGGTCTTCTTTCGGCGTGGACGATGTGCCAGACAAGGCACCTCGATTTCATCGATACGACCATCCAAGTGGGCTGACGTGTCGCTACATCCAGCCCACCGGCCACGTATTCTTGCCGGCGTGATCACGGAAGCGACGCTGGCGCAACGTCCTCATATTGGGATTGGAGTGGACGTCCACCTCGTCTCCGTAGATGATAGCTTCCTCCGAGGTGGCCCTTCGTGGCCAGCGGAGCGATCGCGTGCTCTCTTCCTGTGCGATCGAGGGGCAGAGCCCGAAGCTTGAGGCTTTCTGCTGCTCGTCTACAGGACCGTGTCGATGCTCCCGGCACGGGCGGGCGATTTCCGACAAACGTGAGCACGTGCACTGCGAACCGCTCTCGCCGGCTACGCGCACAGGCTGCGTAAAGCCGGAGGAATTCGAGGCAGCCTCCGTCGCTCCTCGCTGGAAACACGCCAAGCACAGCAAGCCGTTCCTCTCCCTTTCCGTAGAGGCGCACCTCGACAAGCCCTCGTTCGAAGCTAGGCATCTGAGCTTTCTCTGCAGAGCCCGGTTTCCGCAAGCCTGCTCGCGTCAGGCGGGCAGTTCGATGGCGGCGAAGGCGGCGGTTGTGTCACGGATGCCTCTTTCAACCGGCAGGCGCTCCATGCTGGAAGCACCCACAAAGCCCTGGACCGAGACGCGGGCGAGCACTGCACGCACGTCGTCGGGCGTGGCGATAGGGCCACCGTGACAGAGCACGATGATGCGGGAGTTCACCGATCGGGCGGCGTCCATCATCTGCCGAATGCTGGAGGCGGCATCGGCCAATGACGAGGTCTTGCGCGACCCAATCGCGCCACCGGTGGTGAGGCCGACGTGGGCGAGGAGTACGTCACAGCCTGCCTCCGCCATGCGCCGGGCCTCGTCCGGGTTGAACGCGTAGGCAGCGGTAAAGAGGTTGAGCCGTCTCGCAAGAGCGATGGCGGCTACCTCCTTGTCGTAACCCATTCCTGTCTGCTCGAGTTCCGCACGGAAGTTGCCATCGATGAGCCCCACGGTGGGAAAGTTGTTCACGCCCGAGAACCCCGCCGCATCCACTTGCTCGAGGAAGCGTTGCATGACCCGTGTGGGGTCGGTGCCATTCACGGAGCAAATGACCGGGACTTCCTTCACGATGGGCAGGATCTGTCGCTCCCCCATCTCGAGAGCAATGGCATTGGCGTCCCCGTATGCGAGCAGGCCCGAGAGCGAACCGAGACCGTGCATACGATACCGCCCCGAGTTGAATACGAGCAGAAGATCAGCACCCCCTTCTTCCTCGAACTTGGCGGAGATGCCGGTCCCAGCGCCGGCGGCCACGATGATGCGTCGGCTCGCCAGCTTGTCGAAGAGCCTCTTCAGGACTTGCTCACGGGCGTAGTGGATCACTTTATCTAGCTCCTATGTTGTGCCTCGCCCAGCAATCGGGCCGTGATATTGGCAACACGGTCGGCGAATGGTGCGTCATCGATGTGCCCCTCGTCCTCCACCACGGTGATGGCCGGGGCAAGTTCGGACCGAAGCGTCTCGAACAACGCGGAATTGGCCTCACGATCAAAGAAGATCTTCCCCGGTCGGTCGAGCGAGGAGAGTCCACCTTTGGGGATCACGACCGTCACCGGCCCGCGCGCCCGGTTGAGCTTTGCGGCGATGAACCGCCCGATGGCCACGTTCTCCGCCGCGGTAGTGCGCATGGTCGTCATGGTCGGGTTGTGGAAGTTGAGGATGCGGCCTCGAAAGCGCTCGGGAAGCTCGGGGCGCGGCGGCAAGACGACAGTGTCGGCAGCACCTGGCACAACGACCTGAGGAAGGCCGAGGGCACCCGCCGCCTCGAGCCGGTTCGGCCCACCGTCGTGGAGACCGCCCAGGAGGTGGGCACCGATCTCGGCCAGCGTCATGTCCATCGTGCCCTGGATGCGCCCCAAGGAGATGAGTCTCTCCATGGAGCGACCGCCAACCCCGGAGGCGTGGAAGATCCAGGGCTCTATCCCCTGCCGCTGCAAGCCCTCGCAGGCCCGGCTCACGCCCACCGTGGTGGTCCCGTACATGGTCACGCCGGCTACGGGTCGGCCAGATGCCACGAACGGTCGGTGCGATCTCACCATCGCGCTGATGGCACTCGCGGCGTTGTCCAAGACCATCGACAACAAAGGGTTTAGCCCAGCGATGTCAACGACGGACGGCATCATGACGATGTCGGAGATGTCGACGTGCCACCTTGTATTGCCCGATGCCAACGTCGAGACGAGCAGTTTGGGGACTCCGTAGGGCAGGCCTCGCATCGCGGCCGCGCAAATGGTCGTGCCGCCCGAGCCGCCCACCCCGACGACACCGCCCGCCTTGCCCGATTCGACGAGTTCCGACAGCCGAGCGGCGGCCAAGCGGCACATCCGTTCCACCGCCTCGCCGCGAGGCAAGCCGCTAATCGACAGAAGTTCGTCGAGGGGAGCCGCGAGGAGCCTAGGGAATGTGAACGAGGGCGGGGGAACAAACTCCCCACGCACCCCGACATCGAGGACGAGAGGCTGTCCCGCGGCGGCCGCGACACGCTCGGCGAGATAGCAGAGCGGGGCCGCCTTGGTGTCGAGCGTGCCCATCACTACAACCTTGGATGAGGCAAGGGCGGGCATCACAACCTCCCCGAGGAGACACGGAGCAGGTTCGCGCGCTTAATGCCGCGGTTCTCTGGATGGGTTACTCGTGTGGTCCCTTTAAGAGGCACCGTCGAGATACCCGACAGGGTTCCAGCCCCGCAAAACGCCCTCCGTTGAAGACTTAGAGCGAGCACACCCTTCCGCTGCGCTAGCCCCAGGCGATAGCTCATACCTTGGGCAATAAATCACAAACATGCGGGGTCGACAACACGCTTGACATTAACGTTGTGTCAAGTACTCTCAAGTAATCTAGAGCATATCGCCAGTAGGCGAGCAAAAACGCCTTCTGTCGCTGGGCAAGAGGGGTGACCTTGGACATCGCCCTGCGAGCCTTAAAGTGCGCGAGTACGACCGCTGGGAGCGAGTATGCGCGCTCCAGACCGGGTCCTCACGAAGCGCGAAACTGTACCTGGCGTACGTTTCGGGCTCCCCATTTAGTGCTGACCATCCAAACCGCGACTTGCACCCACCTTAGGGGGATGCGAGACGCGAACAGCGCTCCGAGGACACACCAAAAGGAGGTGGCAATGAGGAAGTCAGTCGGCCCGGTATCAAGCGCGGCGGGCGTGAGCCGCGTCTCTCACATAGCGGAGGAACAGATGCTGAAGCGCAGATCATGGTCATGGCTGTCCTGCTGCATGGTCGCTCTCCTGGCCCTCGCGATCGCCGTGCCGCGGTCGCAGGCCGCCGAACATCCTCTCAAGGGCAAGAAGATCGACATGGCCATTCTCGGCATCGGCGGGTGGCTCCCGAGCCGGCTCGGCGTGGACATGTCGCCCATGTTTGCCGAGTATGCCAAGAAGAAGTTCGGCTATGACGTCAGCTTCACCTTTGCCGAAGCGCCTTTTTCCGCGCTCTTCCAGAAGGCTGCCTCCACGCTCGCCACCCGCTCGCAGGAGTACAACATCATCATCAGCGACAGTCAGTGGCTGGGAGCGCTCGCGGAGCCTCACTGGATCGTCAAGGTTTCGGATCTCCTCAAGCAGCACCCGGAGTTCAACATCCAGTGGTACGACAAGGTGATCCGCGACAGCTACCAGGTCTACCCGGACGGCTCCGACCAGCTGTGGGGCCTGCCCGAGGAGGGTGACGTGGTGGCCCTCTTCGTCCGCAAGGACCTCTTCCAGAACCCGGCCGAGCAAGCGGCCTTCAAGGCCAAGTACAACATGGCGCTGCCCCAGACTTTCGAGGACTGGGAGAACGTCGACTTCGAGCAGATGGAGAAGATCGCCGAGTTCTTCACTCGCCCGGACAAGGGCCTCTATGGCACGGAACTGCAGTACTCGAAGGAGTATGACTTCATATCCATGTACCTTTACCCGTTCATGTGGTCGATGGGCGGGGAGATCTGGGACCCCAAGACCTTTAGGATCTACGGCGTCCTCAACAGCGACGTGAACGCGAAGGCCATGGTGTGGAACAAGGCCTACCTCAAGTACCAGCCGCCCGGCGCCATCAACTACGGTATCGCCGAGAATATCGACGCCTTCACCCAAGACAAAGTGGCGACCTCCTTCCAGTGGGCCGCCGTCGGCCTCGCCATGATCACCGACAAGAACCGTGACCGGGTCATGGTGGTCCCGCCACCCGGCATCCGGCAGAAGGACGGATCGATAAAGCGCCTCTACTGCATCGGCGGCCAGCCCTGGGTCATCAACGCCTTCAACGACAAAGCGCATATGATGGTGGCCATCGACTTCTTGAAGTGGTTCTACCTGCCCGAGACCCAACTCGAGTTTGCCAAGCGCGGAGGCAACCCTGCCGTCAAGTCGGTGCTGGAGAGCCCTGGCTTTGACAACATCCAGCCCTGGTTCAGAGCTTACAAGTACATGCTGCCCAACTCGCGCGATTTCTGGCACGAGGCCAAGTACTCGGAGATGCTGGCCGCGCAACAGGAGGCCTTCACCTCCTACGCCACCGGTGAGGTGAGCGATCCCAAGCTCGCGCTCGACTGGGCGGCCTGCGAACAGCAGAAGATCCTCTTCGAGGCGGGACGGACGAAGATCAAGCCGCCCGACTCCTGCAAGAACCTGAAGCTCAAGTAGCAGCACATGCGTCGGCGGGCGAGGCAGTTCTCGCCCGCCGGTGCTGTCACGTCGAGGGACCGCCCATGAGCGTCACATCCGGGGGCAGCCAATTGGAACTGAAGGAGGCGGGGCGAGCGTCGCGCCGCGGCCAGCTACGCACGCTCCGGCTACGGTGGATCGACAACTCGCGCCACTTCCCGCAGATGCTCATCGGGCCCGTATTGGTGTTCTTCGTCATCTGGAACATCGTCCCGCTCTTTTGGATGCTCGGGATGAGCTTTTACAACTACTCGCTCATCACCGGCAGCCCGCCCCGCTTTATCGGCTTCGACAACTATGCGGACCTCTTTGACAACATCTCGGTCTGGCTCGCGCTCAGCAAAACCTTCGTCTTTGTGCTCGGGGCGGTCGGCATCGAGACGGTGCTCGGGATCCTGCTCGGCTTCTTGTTCTGGGACAGCACGACCATGCCGGGCCGGCGCCTCGCGTTGACTCTGCTCTTCGCTCCCATGATTTTGACGCCGGCGGCGACCGGAACCTTCTTCCGACTCATCTACGAACCCACCTTCGGTGTGGCCAATCACCTCGTCCGGCACCTTCTCGGCGCCGAGATCAACTTCCTCGGCGACAAGGCCTGGGCCATGATCTCGGTCCTGCTCGTCGACGTCTGGATGTGGACGCCCTTCATGATCCTCATCTCGCTCGCAGCCCTAGGCTCGGTCCCGCAGGCCGAACTGGAAGCCGCCGAGGTGGACGGCTTGCCCTGGCACAAGAGGGTGACCCACGTCATTCTCCCGCACGCGAAGTTCATCGTGATGCTGGGGATCCTCCTGCGCACCATCGACTCCTTCAAGGTCATGGACCTCATTCTCCAACTCACGCGAGGCGGACCTGGCAACACCACCGAGGTCGTGGGGCTCATGCTCTTCCGCAAGGCATTCGAGGGCTTCACCATGGGCTGGTCCTCGGCCTTGGCGGTGATCGCTCTGCTCATCGCCATCGCCTTCACCTCGATCTACCTGTTCATCCTGAACTTGAGCCGGGAAGAGAAAGGGGTCGCTTGATGCGCCGCCAGGGACGTCGCGCGATCTACCATCTCATCTTGTGGATGGTCGCCATCCTCTTCTTTCTGCCCATCCTCTGGATCGTCCTCGCCGCCTTCAAAACCAAAGACGACCTGCTGGCCGTGCCCGTGAAGTGGGCTTTCCACCCTACCCTCGAGAACTTCGCCTCCCTCATCAGGCGACACGACTTCTTCTCCTCCCTGGAGAACAGTTTCCTCATCTCGGCCTCGGCTGTGGTCGTGGCCATCGCCGTGTCCTTCCTCGCCGCCTACTGCTTCTCCCGCTTTCGACCGTCCTCGACCAACTTCATCATGTTCCTCCTCCTGTCGATCCGGATGGTGCCGGCGTCGGCCTCGGTGGTCCCCATCTTCCTCATGTACACGGCGCTCGGCTGGAAGGACACCTATTGGGGCGTGATGCTCTTCTATGCCATGTTCAGCATTCCCTTTTCGGTCTGGATTTTGAAAGGCTTCATCGATGGAATCTCGCCTCGCTACGACGAGACCGGCCTCGTGAACGGCGGCTCTCGCCTGCACGTTATGTTCCGGGTCGTCCTGCCCCAGGTGAGGCCGGGGCTCATCGCCGCTTTCATCTTCAATCTCATCTTCGTGTGGAACGAGTTCCTCTTCAACTTCATCATCGGGGGCAAGAACACAACGATGATTCCGGTGAGCTTGGTGACCGGCTCGCTGGCCCAGGGAGGGGTTGACTGGGAGTTCGTTGCATCCCTCGCTTCGGTGTACCTCTTGCCCCCGGTAGTGGCCATTTACTTCTTCCAGAAGTACCTGCTCGTGGGCATGACCTTCGGTACGGTAAGAGGAGAAGTGTGATGCCCGGAAACACACGCCGTCCTTTCGCCTCCCGGATGCACGTCGCCCTTGTCCTGCTCATGCTGCTGAGCTTCATCCTCATTGCCCAGCAAGCGAGCAAGGGGCTGTATCAGGTGGGGTTCATCGTCCTGGTGGCCTCCACCTTCGTGCAGATAGTCTTCGGCAATGTCGCGCCCACCGCTGGGTTCACGAAGTCCATGAAGCAGCTCGGGCTCGGCCTCGCCATCATCGCGGCCGTGTTCGCGTTCGGCGCCGCCATCACGCCGGCTCTCGTAAACCTGGGGAGATAAATTGCCCGCCATCGAGCTGTGCGAGATCACGAAGGAATACGCCCAGCGGCCGGCCCTGCGGGAGGCTAGCCTCGCAGTCGAGGAGGGCGCCTTCATAGTGGTGTTCGGTCCACCCGCCTGCGGGAAATCCGTGCTGGTGAGGATGCTCACCGGCCTGGAGAAGCCAACGCGGGGCAAGATCTTGCTACGCGGTGCGGATGCCACACAGCAGCCAACGGCGGAGCGCAACATCGGTTACGTCCCTCAGTCATTCGCGCTCTATCCCCACTTCAGTGTCCACGACAACATCGCCTATCCACTCGCGCTGCTGCACGTACCCAGGAGCGAAATCGAGTCCGCTGTGCAGCGGGTGGCAACGCAGCTCAAGATCAGTCACCTCCTCGGGAAGAGCCCCAACCAGCTGAGCGGCGGCGAGAAGCAACGCGTCGCCCTCGCCCGCGGCATAGTCAAGCGGACCGACATTTACATCCTCGACGACCCCCTGGCCGGCCTCGACTTCAAGCTCCGGGAACAGCTTTTCGACGACCTGAAGCTGATGCAGCAGAGTCTCAAGGCCACCTTCGTCTACATGACCTCGGATCCTCTCGAAGCTCTCGCTCTCGCCGATCAGATCGCCATCCTCGACCGGGGGCAGATCGTCGAGACCGGGCGGGTGGAGACCGTCTATCGCCAGCCCGCTCACATCCGAACGATGGAGCTCCTCGGCGCGCCGCCCTCCAATCGCCTGCCGGGCGTGGTGAGGCTCGTGGATGGCGCACTCCAGTGCGACGCCGGCCCCTTCGGGTTCACCTTCGAACTTTCCGAGGGTGCTGCGACCCCGGCGCACGAGGAGCGGGTTGACATCGCAATCCGGCCACAGGACATCGCGCTCGCCGCCCCGCCTGAGGAAAATCTCCTCTCCTGTCGCGCCGAGGTGGTCCTGGAGGAAGACCTGGGGGCCGAGGTGGTGGTCTTCCTGCGGGTGGGTGGGACCTCCCTCGTCACCGTCCTCCCTCATCACCTCCAGCAGGGCCGCTCCGAGGAAGTGGTCACCATCGGCGTTCGCCCTTCGGCGATCGCGGTCTTCGCTGCCGAGACCGGTCGGCGGCTGGGCCAGGGAATACACCATGTCTGAGATCCGTCTCGACCGCCTGCGCAAGGAGTTCAAGGAGACCGTGGCGGTGGAGGGAGTGACCTTCACCTTCAAGAGTTCGGCCGTCACCTGCCTCCTCGGCCCATCCGGCTGTGGCAAGACCACCATGATGCGGATGATCGCCGGCCTGGAGGAGCCCACCTCGGGTGACGTGTACTTCGACGACGAGCGCGTCACCGAGCTGCCGACCCGGAAGCGACGGATCGGCATGGTGTTCCAGTATCCCGTTGTCTATGCGGGCATCAGCGTTCGGGAAAACATCGAACTGCCTCTCATGCACGAGAGGCTGGCCGAACAAGAGAGGGCGAGGCGGGTCGAGGAAGTGGTTGAGATCCTTCGACTGAAGGAGGACGTGAACACGAACGTGAGCCGGCTCGATATGGCGACCCGGCAGAAGGTCGCCGTCGCCCGCGAGATCGCGCGGCAGCCCAGGTTCATCCTCTTCGACGAGCCGATCACCAACGTCGACGTGGAAACCAAGATCCAGATCCGGCGGGCCCTCAGGGTCCTAACTCGCCAGCGCAGGCAAACCATCATCTACGTGACCCACGACCAGACCGATGCCATGACCCTCGCCGACGAAATCGTCCTCATGAACGCGGGGCGCATCGTCCAGTGCGCTGAACCGAGGACCCTCTATGACAGCCCGGCGGACGTGTTCGGAGGCTGGTTTCTGGGCAACCCGGGGATGAACTTTTTCGAGCAAGACGTGGTCATCACGGACGGGGTGGGCCGGATCGCCTCGCCCCTTTTCCCGTGCCCCGTGTTGGTCACCGGCCGGGAGCTGGCGGAGCGCGTGGTTCTGGGCATCCGTCCCGAGCACGCCGAGATCCACAGCGAGCCCACGCCCCAGGCGGTGCCGGCCTGCATCGAGCGAAGGACGATCGGGGTGGGTGGTCAGTACCTTCTCGCGATTCGGGTCGGCGGCAGGCCCATCAAGGTGAAGGTCTCGCCGGAGGTGGGCACGCGCATCGGCGAGATGGCCTGGCTCACCTGCCCCTTAGGCTGGATCCGGGTCTTCGGGACAGACGGTCGACGCAAAGACGTGGAGCTCCGGGAGGAGGCTCGCTCGTAGCCCTTTGGGCAAGGAGGACGCACATGGCCAAGGTCATCAGCTTGGGAGTTCACATCGCGGACGTGCTGGGAAGGCCGGTCACGGGCATCCCCCCCGGCCAGAACATCGCGCTCTTGGAGGAGATCCGAATCACGGTGGCTGGCACTGCCGCTGGAACAGCCGTCGACCTAGCCAAGCTCGGGGCCGACGTCTACGCCATGGGTGCCCTCGGCCAGGACGAGCTCGGCAACTTCGTTGTCTCCACCATGCAACGCTACGGAATCCACACCGAAGGCCTCATCCGCAAGAGCGGCGTCCAGACCTCCGCCACGATGCTCCCCATTCGCCCCAACGGGGAGCGGCCCGCGCTGCACGTGATGGGCGCTAATGGAGAGCTTTCTTATGAGGACGTCAACCTCGACGTGGTGGGGCAGGCCCAGTACATTCACATCGGCGGCACTCCCCTCATGGCCAAGTTCGACGGCAGTCCCATGGCCAAGGTGTTCAAGCACGCCCGGGAGCGGGGCGTCATCACCACCTACGATATCCTAGCCATCCCGCGCCCCGACATGCTGCAGCTGGTGGAGACGGTCCTTCCTTACGTCGACTACTTCATGCCGGGCCTCGAGGAGGCCGTCATGATGACCGGCCTCAAGGACCGCCAGGACGTCATCCGCTTTTTCTTGGACAAGGGCGCCAAGCACACCGTCTTCAAGATGGGCAGCGAGGGCAGTTCCATCGCCTGGACGGAGAATGGTCGGGTGAAGGAGATCCGCATTCCCACCTATAAGGTGCCGGTGGTGGACTCGACTGGCTGCGGCGACGCCTATTGCGCCGGATTCATCGTCGGCCTCTCCAGGGGATGGGATCTCGAACAAGCCGGCCGGCTAGGGAGCGCCGCTGGCGCTCTCGTGGTGCAGGGCCTGGGCTCTGACGCCGGGATCGTCAACCTCGACCGGACGATCGAGTTCATGAAAGCAACGCCCACCGCACCGATGACTATCTAGCTCGAGCCCCACCCTCGTCGACCTAGACCTAGAGTAGCTCTCCTGGCCTCGGTGACTTGAAATCCACTGGCCCACGTAGACGGTCTATTGACCGCGCCGGTGACTACCGCGAGGCCAGCACCCATTAGCTCGCCACGCGAAGGAGCGTTCGGCTTCAGTACGCTCCGAATCCGGGGAACGCTGATGCGCGACACTCCTGGGGCAGGTCCTAAAGCCGATGAAGGTTCGAACGGAAAGAGGAGGTCTACCCGCGGCCGACGATTCGCCCTCATATCGGCTCGAGCATGTCGGCGAAGAACCGGGCGTTGCTGGCCAGGTCCGGGCCGCTCCGGTGCAGCCCGGCACCGATAAGGAGGATGAACACCCGGCCATCGACCTCCAGAGTTCCAGGGCATCCACTCGGCGGGGGCGGGTAACAAGAACGCGGCGGCCGCCTCCCCGGTGCCGGTCCCCCGGGCTGACCTTCGCCATCCCCGCGGCTCTCGCGCCCGGACGGGCCCAGCGCCACGGTCCTGCCGTCCTGCAGGTCAAGCAGGACAGTGAAGATGTCATCGTGTCGCCTTTTGAATCTCCCGGTTCCGGGCTGCTGGCGTCGGCGGCGGAAGGACGGATAACGTGCGTTCAGTAAACCGAACCAGCGGACTCCACGACCACGATCGGGCCCCCGGAGCGCGGGTGGTCTGATGGTGAAAAGCTGGGCGCTCCCCCGGAGGGTGGGCTGGCTGTACGGCAGGTGAGTAGAGCCGCGCACGGAGGCCTCGCGCCGGTGGTGCCGCCCCCCTATGATGCGCATCCCACCAAGTCCGGAGCACGCCCATGCCTCGCTTCGTTGCTGTCTACACCATGAAGCCGGAAGACCTCGCCGCCTTCCGCGTGCACCCCAAATCCGAGCAGGAGGCGATCGATAAGGTCGGCCTGAAGGCGTGGGAGGAGTGGCGCAAGCGCAACGCCGCCGCCATCGTCGCGACCGACGTCATGGTGGGCAAGACCAGGCGCGTTACCAAATCCGGCATCGCCGATGCGCAGAACCAGATCGCCGGCTTTCTGATCGTCGAAGCCGCCGACATCGCCGCCGCCGCCGGCCTCTTCCAGGATCACCCGCACATCACCGTCTTCCCCGGCGACGGCATCGACGTCATGCCGGTCGTCACGGGGCCGCCAGAGGACTAGCCGCCATGAAGCAAGCAACAGCCAGGGCCGCCAACTGGCGCCGCGTCTATGCCATGCCCGTCGCGAGCGTCTATCCCTCCTATATTGCCAAGGCGCAGAAGAAGGGTCGTACCCGGGTCGAGGTCGACGAGATCTTCCGCTGGCTCACCGGCCACAGCCAGGCCTCGCTGGAAGCCGAGTTTGCGAAGAAGACGAGCTTCGAGGATTTCTTCGCGCACGCGCCGAAGATGAACTCGTTTCGCTTTCTGATCACCGGCGTCGTATGCGGCGTAAGCGTGGAGGAGATTCAGGAGCCGATGATGCGCGAGACCGCTACCTCGACAAGCTCATCGACGAACTCGCCAAGGGCAAGGCGATGGAAAAGATCCTCCGCAAATAGCCGCGCGCCGGATTGGCCTGGGGTTATCCATACTCTATCGAGCGAAGCGCCTGCCACCACTTGGGTGGATGGCTCAGCCTTGTAAGTACGTTTCCGTTGATAGGCTCAAGCGCCTGCAGATTCGTCAAAAGGTCCCAGCCCTCCCCGCAAGTGGCTGAAGCCCGTTATCGCGGCTGCACCGTAACCCCTCCGCGAAGGGCGTCTTGACTTGATAGATCGCAGGCGGGGAAGGGAGGTGACAGGAGCCTTGGGGCGTGGTTGGGTCGCGGGATGGCGCGAAGGAAACGGCTCTGGGCTTTGGACGACGAGGAGCGCGGGCTTCTTCTTCAAGGAGCGGCCGGCATCCCGGCACTCCTGTCGGTCTTGGCGCGGGCCGAGCGGCGAATGGATCTGGGCGGTACGTGGGTTATTGAGGCGAGCGTGAGGGAGCTCGACGAGATGTACGATTTCGTGGGGGCGTTAATGGACGCGACTCGCAGTCGCCGACGCCTCGACGTGCTCGAAGGGCTGCTCTTCGGCCTGAGCACAGCGATCGACGGCTTCTGAGGTCACGCCCACGCGGGCGACAGGACCTCAGTGGCCGTCGGGGCTGCGCCTTCCCCGACGTAGAGCTCCGGGTGCGCGACGAGTATTCGATCCGGGAGCAGGTCCCGCAGCTTCGCGTTGGGCCAGCCCTGGACGATGAGCCGAGTGACGAGATGAAGGTAGGGGCGTGGGTTGACGTCGTGGGCGATGCAGGTGGCGATGATGGTGAGGATGGCCGCGGTGCGCTCGCCGCCGACGTCGAGCCATGTGAATAACCAATTGGGGGCAGATTCAGGACTGACGGCGTGGTCGCAGTGAAATGACGTTATCAGGCAGTGTAACCAACCGCTGATAGCCCTCCCGGAGCAGTTCCCATGCGGTATCGAAGCGTTTGCTCTGTATGAA
>Ga0335078_10010403_pt1 | contig 13772 bp, 8 predicted proteins | sample Lox_Sample_32_FD_206711 | JGI IMG/M metagenome (GOLD analysis project Ga0335078, IMG submission 206711) | Soil microbial communities from Loxahatchee National Wildlife Refuge, Florida, United States - Lox_Sample_3.2 | ecosystem: Environmental > Terrestrial > Soil > Wetlands | place: USA: Florida...
TCCTTGTCCAGAATTGCGGCCAGCCTGGCCAGGCATTCGGCATCGAGAGCATAGAGTGAGTTCAAGCCAACGTCGTCCAGATCCATGGTGTAGGTTTTCGCGTCGTAATGAACGTCATCCCACATGGGATTGTCGTCCATGCCCGACTCCCATTTGGCCTGCATCAGGAAACCGCGGCCGCCGCTGGTTTCGCCCGAGCCGCGATTGCTGCCCCACTCGAGCAAGCCATCGCGATTGCCATCGCGCCACGGCTGCCCATCGCCGCGATCCTTGAACCACCACTCATGCCACCGCTTCAGTCGTGGATAAGCCCACGCCAGCATGTCGCGATCAGGATAGCGCTGATAGACCTTCCACACCGTATACGAACCCACCGGCGGCTGTGAGCGGTCCGGCGTCACACCTCCGGCAATACCGTTGGGAACGAGTCCGCTGTCGGTTTGCGCCAGCAGCACCGCGCGAATTGTCGCCCAGCTTTGGTCTTTATCTTCCAGGCTGGTGAGCAGCGAGCCGAAGAATCCGTCCCACTCTCCGAGCACCCAACCTCCGGCACGCTGAGCTGCGCGGCGGCTGATGCTGGGGAAAGCCAGATCGTCCTGCGGCGCATAAAGCGTGTTCCAGAACATGTTGTTGCCGATGGCTTCTGGCGCGCCCTCGAATAACCCTGTCGCCGAAGGACGACGCGCCGCATACGCCGCGGATTTTTCCTTCAGGATGGCATCGATCTTGCCGGGCGACAACAGACTCTGTGCGTCCGCGACCAGTTGGCTGCGATCCCACCCCAGCGTAGCCACAAAGTGCGCGGTCTGCGAATCGCCGGTCGCAAATTGCAGCCCGGCGGCGTTTCTCGAAGGATCGCTGTCAATGGAATCGACGAGAATTCCCGCGCCCTTCATGGTCATCCGCAACTCCTCGAGCGAGGGATACGTTCCACTACCGATGGTAGGACGATCGACCATCACCACGAACTGGCTCGAAGTTCCGAAGACTTGATCGAAATAGCGTTCTCCGGCAATGCCCCGCTTCGAGTCCATAACCGAGAACACACCGGGCAATCCCCACGAACCGCCGGCAAAAGGGATATAGGTTTCGAGCACGGTCTGAGAATCCCGAGCCGCCGTGATGCGCCCCACTACGGTGGTTTCGTTGATGCGCGACCACTCCAAAGTGACCGGCGCCGCGCGGGGCAGGACCTGCCAGGAAACGCGGCAATACGATGCGTTGGGTGCGTGCGGTCCCACTTCATGCATGGAGTCGAAGATGGCGGAGCCGTCGACGAAATTTCCGCTGAACGATCCAAAACGCAGGGCGAAGCTGGAGGGTTGTCCGAACGCCTTGGCTGCGAACACCACGCCGTTCCAGGCTTCGGCGTCGAGCGAGTCTACTTTCACGCTGTCAAAGTGCGGGGGTGCGGTTTGACCGCCGGCCGAAGGCAAGGCTGCCAGCAGCGCACCCAGGCAACAGACAACGATCGCAGACCTGCTCGGGCGCGTCAGTCTTCTCATGGAAGCAGCCTCGATCGACGTCCCAAGATTCTAGAGCATCCGGGCGCGTCGCACGCCGCAAGCATTAGACGGAAGATTACGGCTGCGGTTGGCTCGCCTCGGCGATCAACTTCCTGACTTGCGCCTGCTTGCTCGGCTCGAGAGTGGGATTCAACCGGAGCAGGTCTTGCCAGGCGTCGATTGCACCCTTGCCGTCTTTCTTGCCGTTCCACTTGATCATGCCCAAATTGAAGAGCGAATTTGCGTCTTTGGGATCAGTGTGCAGAGATTGCTGCAGCTGGCCGAGCGCGCCGTCGACATCCCCAGAATAATAAAGACAGGAAGCCATCTCAGTGCGGGTGGCGACGTTCTTGGGGTCAACCTCCAGGGCCTGGCTGTAGTATCCGGCGGCATCCTTGAACTGGTGGACAGATTCGTAAATGTGAGCGACCTGGACCATAAGCGCGGCGTTTTTCGGATCGGCCTTCAGTTTTTCGAGCAGCGGTTCGGCTTGTTTGTCCCCCATATGCTTCATCTGGTCGAGGGTCGGCATCTGCTGCATGCCGCTAACAGCGGCCGGAGCTGGGGAGGGTTGCGTCGGACGCACGGCGGCCGATCGGGCGGCCGAGCCCCGGAATAAGTACCCTAGCAGCAGACCGATTGTCAGGCTGACGACAGCCATGGTGTAAACATGCCACGGGCGCCACCCTTCGGTTCCCAGGCGCGCGTCAAAGGGATCATGCTTTCCGCCTTCGGGCTTTGACGACTCGACCATACGTTGACACCTTAGAGCCAGGAGAGAAACTGGACTGCATGCCGGATCACACCGCTTGGTGACGAAGATCACACCCATGCGACCATCTCTTGGAAGGCGTGGACGGGTGGCGCCCGTCCCTCGACAAGCTCCGCCCGACTGGCCCTTCCCAAATTGGAACCATGCTGGGGTGTGGTCGCAATATCCAGCTTGCGCCTGCGATGCTGCTGAGCTTTTGGTCCGATGTGGAAAGCAGCGGGACCTCGCAACGATGGACACCCAGAAACCAGTCACTTCGCGGCGCGAACGGCTGTTATTGCCGACCGAACAGGGCAAGTCTTTCGACTTGTTGCGGGATTCGCGGCAAGCTGGTGGCGAGCAGGTGGAGATCGACTCGGCGAACTCAAAGGATGAACTTCGTGCACAGCACGCGGAGGAGATGCTGCATAAGTTGCAGGCCACCGTGGATCAGTCGCCCGACCTGGTGATGATCACGAACTACGCCGGGGTGCTGGAATACGTTAATCCCGCCTTTGAGGCCCTGACGGGATTCGCACGTGACGAAGTGATTGGTGAGACTCTGGGCATATTGAAGTCAGAGCAGCAATCAGGCGAATTTTACGAAGAAATGTGGGACACGGTGCTTTCCGGGCTGCCGTTCCAGGGCGTGGTCACCAACCGCAAGAAGAACGGTGAAACCTTCGTGCTGGAAAAGACCATCACGCCCCTGCGCAGTCCACAGGGCCAGATTACCCACTTCATCTCCACCGGACGCGACATCAGCCACCAGCGCCGCCTCGAAGGCGAACTGCAACAGGCGCAAAAAATGGATGTGGTGGGCAGACTGGCAGGAGGAGTCGCGCATGATTTCAACAACCTGCTTATGGTCATCAGCGCGTATGCCGAACTCATGCTCGATTCGCTTGAGCCGGAGCACCGGTTGCGGCACAACGTGGGAGAGATCGTGGGCGCTGCCCGCCGCGCCGCGGAGCTGACCCGGCAATTGCTCGCCTTCGGGCGCAGACAGGTGCAGTCGCTGGAAGTGCTGGACTTGAATACTGTCATCAAAAACATCAACCGGATGCTGTCTCGCCTGATCGGGGAGGATATTCAGCTGGTGTTCATTCCAGGCACGAACCTCGGCAAAGTGGAGGCGGACGCCGGGCAGATCGAACAAGTGATGATGAATCTGGCTGCCAATGCCCGAGACGCGATGCCGGGCGGAGGCAAACTCACGATCGAGACAGCCAACCTCGTCTTGGACGGAAGCACCTCGCAGCTGCATGCCACTGTGCCCGCCGGCGATTACGTGCTGATTACCGTCATCGACGGGGGGCAGGGAATTCATCCTGAACATCTGCCGCACATCTTTGAGCCGTTTTACACGACCAAGGAAGATGGCAAAGGAACTGGGCTGGGGCTGGCGACGGTATTCGGCATCGTAAAACAAAGTGGCGGGGCGATTCGGGTATCGAGCGAACCGGGACTAGGTACCGCGTTCCGCATCTATCTGCCACGGTCACGGGCCAGTATGCGGCAGTTACCTGCGACCACGATGACGCAAGAGGCACCACACGGCAGTGAAACCGTGCTCCTGGTCGAAGATGAGCTGGCCGTGCGCCAGCCCACGAGAGAGTTTCTTGCCAGAAACGGCTACACGGTGTTGGAGGCGTCGAATGGTGAAGAAGCTCTTCAGGTTTCGCGCGAGTATTGCGGCACCATCGATCTGATGATCAGTGACGTGGTCATGCCGCAAATGAGTGGTCCGGCGCTGGCTGAGCAATTGTCAGCCGAGCGCCCCCGTATGAAAACGCTGTTTGTCTCCGGATATGCGGAAAAGACCGTGCTGCAGCACGGAGAAATCGACCTTTCCACCTGCTTCCTGCAGAAGCCGTTTGCCCTGCGCGCACTGGCCACGAAGACTCGTGAGGTGCTGGACGCGCCCGTCCGGCAAGCATGGGCGGCAGTGGCTGCCCAGTAGAAGGGGCTGCGAAAATGTAGGCGCTCGCGCCTACACTACCACTTTGTAGGGGCGCATCATTTCGTTGTCTTCGTGCTCCAGGATGTGGCAATGCCAGACGTAGCGAAATTCTTGTCCGGGGGTTGCCGGCGTTCCCGGAGGAAGATCGAACTTTTGCACGACGCGGGTGATGTATCCGGGGTAGGTTTTGATGGTGTCTTTCCAGCCCGGCCGTTCATTCGCTTCCACCGGCATGGGATTGCCGGTGTAAACCACTTTTCCCGAGCGCAGGTATTCGCGAGTGTCAAAGGGCTGGCGATTCAGCACCTGAAACTGCACCAGATGCAGATGCATGGGATGAACGTCGCCGGTAGTGTTGGCGAAAGACCAGATTTCCATCGAGCCAGCTTTGGGATCCTCCGTGATGGGATCGTCCCAGTGTTTCTGCCCGAGCAGCCCGATCATGGTATAGCCGTCGGATGGGCGATCCATTTCGGTTAAAGAAAGCACTCGCTCCCGTACGGCTTCCGCCGGATCAAGCGGCGTGAACGGCACCAGAGTGTCCGGAAGTGAACTCGTGTCTTTGCAGGAGAGCGGTTTGGTGACTTTGAACAGCATGACTTCGGGCGGAACGATTTCTCCTCCGCGGGTATAGGGCGCCGGGGCATCGTTCACCATGGCGAAGTTCTCTCCTTTGCGATCGGTAAAATCCACGATCACATCGAAGCGCTCGCCGGGCGCGAAAATCAGGTAATGAAGATTGACCGGAGCCGGCAGCAAACCGCCGTCGGTACCGATCTGGTGAAAGGCGGGAGCATCCGCCGGCCGGCCAGCGCGCGTTCCGGCCGAGTCTGCAGGCAACAGGGTGAGGTGATAGAAGCGCGAGTTCGACGCGTTCACCATGCGAAAGCGATACTTGCGCGGCTCGACCTCGAGAAACGGCGTGACTTTGCCGTTCACGCAGATCGCATTGCCGAAGAACTCCTGCATCCAGACGGGTTTTGTGCCGTTCTCAGCGGCGGGATAGAACAGAGAGCCGTCAGGATGGAAGATGCGGTCCTGAATCATCAGCGGAATCTCAAATTGTCCGCGAGGAAGATTGAGCGCATCCTCCTGCTCATCGCGGATCAGGTAAAAACCCGCCAGCCCGGCGTAGACGTTGAGCCGGGTGATGCCCAGAGCATGGTCGTGATACCACAGAGTCGTCGCTTGCTGGTTGTTGGGATAGTGGCAGGGATTGTCCCCGGCGACGGCTCCCTTTTTGCCATCCGCAGTAAACCAGGCGTCGGGATAACCATCGCTCTCCGGTAATACCTGGGCTCCATGCAGGTGCACAACCGTACGAACCTCAGGAACTCCCGGTTCGGCGCCGTGAACCGTGGCATCGATGGGCAGAAAATGTTTTGTGGGAAGCGCGTTCGTCCATTTCACGGTCAGAGGCTGGCCTCTTCGCAGCTCGAAGGTTGGCCCCGGCCACATTCCGTTGTAGCCCCACAGGCTGGTCAGGGGGAGATCACGATGAGCCTTGTGGCGGAACGGGCGCATGCTGATGCGCACCGGTTCCGCCTGCTGCGCCGGGCGAATGACAGGAGGAATCGGCAGGGGGTCGACATAGCGGGCCAGGCTACTCGGCAATACGCGCGGAGAGTTCGCCGCTGATATTGGCGCGGGACTTTGACCCGCGGAGGGCGCCGGCATCACCATCTGGCCGAACGCGGTAAGCGGACGCGATGACGCAAAGAGGCCGGTGCTCACGCCCAGGCCCATTCTCAGCAGATCGCGACGGTTTAAAGTCATTTTCGTTGAGGTGAAGAATGGAGGACGGGCGAGTCGGTGTAGCAACTCTTCTTTCGCTGCCCTGGAGCTTGTTCCTTTCCTCTTTGCACCCACGGCCCGCGCGGTGGGCTCAATTCTGGCGCCGCTTCGCGGCTAATCTTCCACTCTTTCGCGAGGGTTTGGGTTGCGAAATGGACTCGCCCGTCCTCGATAACTTTCTAGTTCTTCGCCTTTGCGGAATCGGGTTCGCGCGTGGCCGTCCAGGGATGTTCGGGCTGCACAATTTCTCCGCCGTGGCCCAGATAGGCTCCCGCAGTGCCTACATTTTTCGCGACGGAAGTTCCGGTTATCTTGTCGCCGTCAACCTTCCCCAAGAATTCGATGGTGTACGGCCTTGGCCCCTGAAACTGCACGTCGAATGACACATTCGCGCCATCCACGGCACCGGTCAAAGAAGATGTGCTTTTCGATTCCTGGAAGGTCCCGCTCAGTTTGGAGCCATCCTGTTGCAAATCAACCGTAGCCTGCACGGTTCCCAGACGCGCTTGCAAGGAAACCTGCCACTTGCCGGCGACCGAGACCGGCCCGGTCGCATCAGGCTGATTCTTAGTGTCAGTCCCGGCAAAAAGAGCGGATGAAGATAACAAGAGTAGAACAACAATGAACTGGATCCTCACAGTACCTCCTACCACAAGGCAATTCTCCGGGCTCAGCTGCCCCGGGCAGGCTCGAACCTCGCAGCAGATTTTCCGGCAGCCTCTATTGGTTAACACAGCCTCAACGACAGGCGGGTGAAAATCTGGTTAAAAGAAAACGCCCGGCCAGGAAAGTCTCCCGGCCGGTGCATTTTCGCTTCAGCTTGAGCTACAGACCGAAGTTGAACGCGTCGAACAAATCGTCCAAAGCCGGACTGTTGGTCGGCACGTAGGGGTTGCCCTTGACCGTCTTGGGGTTGGGGAAGTTATCGCGGCTCTTCGCCGTGATGGTTCCCAGTCCCCAGTTGCGCTCGATGAACTTGATGATCGAAACGTGATCCGCATAGCTGTGGTTCACGATTCCGCCCTTGGAGTAGGGGGAAACGATCAGCAGCGGGATGCGGGTCCCGTCTCCGAAAAAGTCCACCGGTTGCACGTAGCCGGAGTCATAGTAGCCGCCGCCTTCATCGAAGGTAATGAAGATGGCGGTGCTGGACCATTCCGGACTATTTTGCACCTGGGTAACGATCCGGTTGACGAACCCTTCGAACAGGTCGAGCTTGGAAGAGGCCGGATGGCCGTCGAGGAATCCGCTGGGCTTCACGATCGAAACCGCTGGCAGGTTGTCGGTGTCGATGTCCTCATACAGGGTAGTCGTGTCCTGAATGTGGGCTTCGCGCGTGAAAACGTTGCTCATGATGTCGGTCGCATACTGGAACGGATTGCAGATGTTGCAGTAAGCGTCATAGGGGTTCTGCCCGGCCGGGTCGGTCTGGTACAGATTCCAGCCTTCGCCGAAGTAGGTGTACGAGAGACCCGCGGCCCCGAGCACGTCGCCGATGTGCGGCTGCGCAGTGGGCGGGATGGTGAACGGCGAGTACTGGCTGGTCAGAGTGCCGTCGCCGTTGAAGCCGGGGTTGTAGTTATTCAGCAGGTAGTAGGCGTTCGGGGTGCAGCGGGGATCGATGGGCGGGCTGAGCGACTGCAGATAGTTCACCACCGCCGAAACTCCGGGCTGGCCGATGTCAGCGCAGTTGCTGTAGCTTCCGCCAGAGTAACCGTCCTGGTCGTACCAGTTGTTGGTAGTGGCTTGCGGGTCGGGATTCTCGATCTGGTTGGTCGGCGGAGTCTGGATGGCCCCCTTGCCATCGCTGTAGTAAATCGCATCGGCGAAGCCGAACATGATGTGGTTGGCTCCGGTTCCTCCAGCGACCGACTGGTGGAAGTTGTCGCTCAAGGTGTATTGATCGGCCAACTGCTTGAAGTAGGGGGCGTCTCCGCGTTGCACGTTATAGAAGCCCATTGCGGTGGAACCCTCGCCGGTGGTCAGTTGGGTAAAGGGACTGGGTTGCGGGCTGCCGTTGGTGCCTGCGCCGACGGTGACTTCGACCCAGGCGGCGAGGTCGCCCAGGCAACCGCTGGGATTCGACGCCGTCTTGTAGTGCCGGCTGCAGTCTTCCTGTTGCCACATCTGGTAGAAGCGGTGCACGGGGCTGGCGACGTAGTCGTCATAGCTCAAGGCGGGAGTCAGCGGGAAGACGCCTGCACCGAGCTTGTGCACGTGGGGAATGCGGGTGTCATAAACGCCGAAGGGGAGTCCGGTGGCGCCAGTCAGCAGGAAGGGATAGTACTTGTTGGTCAAGTCGGGCTCAGCCAGCTTGGCGACCGCCAGTGTGGCAAACGGAGCGGGACTGGTATCGCTCGCTGAAGTGGGCGCCCCGCCAGTGCCAGGACCCGGAATATTCGCGTAAGGCTTTTTGCCGTGAGGACTGATGGTGAAAGTGTCTTTGTCGAGGGCCTGATATTGTGCCGTGAGGCTGTAATTGGGCCCCGGGGTGCCGTCGGCGTTGACGATACCCTTCGAGAGGAGATTGGACACGGTTTGTCCATTCTTTGGCTGGTAGGTGGCGAACACGTGATCGAAGCTCCGGTTTTCACCAATGATCACGATGACATGCTGAATGGGAGTGGTGGGGGTTGCCTGAGCGGCAAGGCTTGGAGGTTCTACCAGGTTGACCAAGGTAGACATCAAAGCCGCGCCTAAGCCCAGATGGCGGCATGTAGCTCGACACAAATTTCCAAACTGCATCATCGTCCTCCGTGGAGAGATTTTCATTTGAAGCTGCACTCCAACGTGTGCTCAGCTTGCCCACTTGCTGTGACAGAGGGATGATGCCAACTTGAATGTTCGTTGAATACTTGGCTACAGCCTGACGACAAAGACGACTACCTGTGGAATATCGAGTCCGAATACAGGAAATCCCCGGTTACGTGGAGCTGGTTTGATCGGTGGGAACTTCAGCTTCTTCATCGTCGGCGCGGATCAGGCCGAACTTCTTGAGTTTGTAGCGCAGGGCGTCGCGGGAAATGTCGAGCAGGCGGGCGGCTTGCGTCTGATTGCCGTTAGCCTGCTTCATAGCGAGGTCGACCATCGTGTGCTCGACCTCCTCGAGCGAGGTTCCGCCCTCCGGGATGTACAAATGAGGAAGCGCGCGGCCGTTCGCGAGTTGCTGCCCGCGGTCATTGGCGGCGGTACGCTCGAAGGCGGTGAGCCCGTTGGACTCGGCCACGGAAAACGGCAGATAGATGGAATGCAGAAGCTGCTCGTCTTCGAGAATCATCGCGCGTTCGATGGAGTTCTTGAGTTCGCGCACATTTCCCGGCCAGCTGTGGCTGACCAGTAGCCGCCGCGTGTCCGCAGTGATGCCGCGGACCGATTTCTTGAAGCGCCGGTTGTAACGATCGATGAAGAAATCCACCAGCGGTAGAATGTCGTCTTTTCGCTCCCGCAAAGGGGGAATGAAAATCGCGATGATCGCCAGGCGGTAGTAAAGGTCCTGGCGAAAGTGGCTTTCGCGCACCGCTTTTTCCAGGTCGCGATTGGACGCCGCAATTACCCGCACATCCACCTGCATGTCGCGCACGCCACCCACGCGCCGGATCACCTGATCTTCCAACACGCGCAGGAGCTTCGCCTGCAATAAAGGAGACAGCTCGCCAATCTCATCCAGAAAGAGCGTCCCGCCGTCGGCCACCTCGAACAGCCCCTTCTTCATCTGCTTGGCGTCGGTGAATGCGCCTTTCTCGTGCCCGAAGAGCTCGGCTTCCATGAGGGTCTCGGGGATGGCTGAGCAGTTGATGGCAACGAACGGCTTTTCCTGGCGGGAACTCTCGTAGTGGATGGCCTTCGCAATCAGATCCTTGCCGGTGCCGCTCTCGCCCTGAATCAGAATCGTGGTCGCTTCGCTCGCCGCAACCTTGCGGACGAAAGCCATCAGCTCCGTCATCTTGGCGGAGGAGCCAACAACCTCGCGATACCCGGCGCTCCCGCGAACCTGTCCGCGCAGCGATTGCACCTCGCTGCGCAGCCGAGTGGTTTCCAGAGCATTCTTGATGGTGACGTTGAGCTCGTCGAAATCGAGTGGCTTGCCGATAAAATCGTACGCGCCCAACTTCAGGGCGACTTTCACATCCTCGAGCTGCGGATCCGCGGTGATCATGATCACGGCCCGCGCGTCGCCATTCTTCTTCAGCTGCTTGAGAACTTCCAGGCCGCTGATGTCAGGCAGGCGAACGTCGAGTAATACCAGGTCGGGGGTCTCATGCTGCGCCAGCTTCAGGCCAGCCTCTCCGGCCTCCGCTTCGACCACGTGATAACCCCACTCCTCACACTTCTGGCGGAGCGACCAGCGCACCAGGCGCTCGTCGTCCACGACCATGATTTTCTCGGCGGGCATCGCTCCCTAGCTTACTACGGAATAGACGCGGGACCGCGTAGCGTACCGGGAGGGCAGTTGCGCTTCCTGCCGGGCGTCCTGATATCCTCACTGTGGCAGCCTGATGGGTGACCTGTATCCATTCTTAATGACGCCGGTGTTTGATCCGCGGCCCTGGGGCGGTCAGGACTTATCTCTGATTTATCCCAACCATCGTTTTCAAGAGAAAATCGGAGAAGCGTGGTTGACCGGAGATCACAGCCCGGTAACCAACGGCCCGCTGAAGGGAAAGTCTCTCGCCGAGTTGAGCGCGCATTATGGTGCTGCACTGGCGGGGGATGCGGCCCGCGATGCGCACCGTTTTCCGCTGCTGCTGAAGTTCTTGTTCCCGCATGAAAAACTTTCCGTGCAGGTGCATCCCGACGATGCCGCGGCGCGACAGGTCGGCCTGCCTTGCGGCAAGACGGAATGCTGGTACGTGGCGCACGCCAAGCCGGGCGCCCAGGTGGCATTAGGACTGAAGCCGGGAGTGACCCGCGCGCAATTCGAAGAAGCCATCCATCAGCAGCGGGCGGAGGAGCTGCTCAACCAGGTCAACGTCTTTCCCGGTGACATGATTTACGTCGCCGGAGGTACCGTCCACAGCCTGGGGCCGGGATCGGTCATCGTGGAGACGCAGCAGCAGTCCGACACGACTTATCGGCTGTATGACTACGGACGCCCGCGCGAATTGCATCTGCGGGAGGGATTGGCGGTGCTCAAGGAGAAGACCGGCTCGGGAAAGGTCCTGCGTCCGGCCCCTTCGCAGATCGACGGCACAAAAAACCGCCGCTCGCCGCTGGTGAGCTCGTCGTATTTCCAGGTGGAGTTATTGGAATTGAAAGAACCGCAGGCGTTTCGTACCCAGGCGGAAGGCGGCAAGAATTCCGTGCAAATTCTGGTGGCGGTCGAGGGCTGTGGAGTGATTGAATCGCCGGGCAGCGAGCCGGTAACTCTGGCCAAGGGCGATGCGGTGGTGGTTCCCGCGTCGCTGGAGGAGTTTCAGGTTCGTCCGCAATGGACCATGGAATTTCTGCGCTCCACGTTGCCGGGCCGGGAATTGCCGGAGCCGTCCACCAGGATGTAGGGCAACGCAGCCAGGTTTCGCCGTCATCAGAGAAATCGCCGTTGAAAAAGAATCCACATTTCTATCCCGTGATCCTGGCTGGAGGCCGCGGGACCCGCTTCTGGCCACTGAGCCGTAAACGCCGGGCCAAACAGCTGCTGGCGCTGGATGGCAAGCAGACCATGATCCAGCAGACTATTTCCCGTCTCCTGCCCCTGGCTCCGGTAGCGCGCATTTGGGTCATTACGAATGAAGACTCGCAGGGCGAGATCATTCGCCAGCTTCCACGGTTGAATCGGCGGCAGATTATTCCCGAGCCTGTGGGACGCAACACGGCGCCCGCGATTGGGCTGGCTGTATTTCTGCTTTTGCGGCAGGATCCCGCGGCGGTCATCGGGATGTTCCCCTCCGATCACGTGATTGGCGACGAGAAGCGTTACCGGGAGACGCTGCAGCGGGGAATTGAAATCGTCAGCGCCGGGGAAAATATCGTCGTGCTCGGCATCGTCCCTACGCGCGCCGAAACCGGATACGGATATATTGAAGCCGTGGCGGGAAAACACGGCGAAGCGCTGCGAGTGCGGCGTTTCACCGAAAAGCCGGACGCGGAACGCGCGGCAGACTTCGTGAAGGCAGGGAACTACTACTGGAACAGCGGCATGTTCCTGTGGACGGCGCGCACTCTGGCCAATGCGTTGCGCGAGCATCTTCCGCAAAGCGCGCCGTTGCTTGAGGAGATCGCTGCGGCGTTCGGAACGCGAAAGTTTGCCGCGGTGTTTCGCCGCCTCTATCCCAAGTGCGAGAACATCAGCATCGATTACGCCGTGCTGGAGCGGCGCTCAGCAAAAGGCGAACAGAGTTCCAATATCTTCTGCCTTCCTGCGGATTTCGGCTGGAACGACCTGGGTTCGTGGACAGCATTGCATGAGCACCATGCAGCCAAGGGGGGCATCGCAGACGAGAATGTCATCTCCGGTGACGGCGTCTTTACGCTGAACGCACAAAGCAACTACTTGTATGCTCCGGGGAAATTCGTCGCCGCGGTTGGAGTGAAGAATCTGGTGGTCGTCGACACCGGCGATGCGCTGCTCATCACCACCCGCGAGCGTGCGCAGGACGTGGGCAAAATCGTGAAGTATCTGGACGAGAAGAAGTACGCGAAACTGGTCTGAACGGTGACACTTTCCTGGTTGTCATTCCGAGGAGCGAAGCGACGAGGAATCTGCTCGCTTAGTCTGCCGATAAACTGCAGGCCTCGTGATGCCCGGGATAGCACTAAAATAAATTGCCCATGACCAACATCAAGTTCGGTACTGACGGCTGGCGAGGCATCATCGCCGACGACTATACATACGACAATGTGCGGCGGGTGGCGTCGGCTATTGCCGGCTATGTCCTGAAGCATGAAGACGCGAGCCGCGGCCTGATTGTCGGCTATGACACCCGCTTTGCGTCGCCGAGTTTTGCACGGTTGGCGGTGGAGGTTCTGGCCGGCGCCGGTATCCCGGTGAAGCTGGCCAACGATTACACGCCGACGCCGGCGGTTTCTCTCGCCGTGAAACAGTTCGGAGCCGCGGGCGGCGTGGTCATCACTTCCAGTCATAATCCCTGGAACTGGAATGGAGTGAAGTTTAAAGGCAGTTTTGGCGGCTCGGCGACCCCGAAGATTATGCAGGGAATCGAAGAGCAACTGAACTCCGGGGCGACGCCGAAAGGCCAGCCGGCGGCGATCGAAGAAGTTGATCTCAAGCAAGCCTACATCGAAACCATTTCCGCCTTTGCCGATCTGAAGGCGATTACCAAGGCCAGACGAAAATTTGCCGTGGACTCGATGTATGGTTCCGGGCGCCACGTTCTTACAAAAATCTTCGGCGACCACGGCATCGAATATGTCGCCATACGCCAGGAAGTGAACCCACTTTTTCCGGGAATCAATCCGGAGCCGATTGAACCTCACGTGGCCATGCTGCAGCAGACGGTGGTGAAAGAGGGCTGCTACGCCGGACTCGCGACCGACGGCGACGCCGACCGGATTGGAGCGGTGGCGGAAGACGGCAGCTTTGTCGACTCGCATAAGATTTTTTCCGTCTTACTCCGCTGGCTGCTGGAACGAAAGAAATGGCCCGGCGAAGTGGTGCGCGCCTTCAACACCACGCGCATGGTGGATCGCATAGCGAAGAAGTACGGGCGCAAGCTGAACGAGTGCTCCATCGGCTTCAAATATATTGCCGACCTGATGATGGAGAAGGAGATTGTGATCGGCGGCGAGGAGTCCGGCGGAA
>Ga0335078_10010404_pt1 | contig 13770 bp, 7 predicted proteins | sample Lox_Sample_32_FD_206711 | JGI IMG/M metagenome (GOLD analysis project Ga0335078, IMG submission 206711) | Soil microbial communities from Loxahatchee National Wildlife Refuge, Florida, United States - Lox_Sample_3.2 | ecosystem: Environmental > Terrestrial > Soil > Wetlands | place: USA: Florida...
ACCCGCACAGTCGGTGGAAAGCTTTCTGCAACAGTCGAATGCTGTAATCGGGCATGACGCCGGGTCCCAACTCAGCCGGATCACCGCTCCGACCCTAATTACGTTTGGGCGCTATGATCTGGTGACTTCCACTCGGTTCGCCGACCCGATGAGATCGAGGATTCGTAATTCGGAATTGCTCATTTTTGAAGCATCCTCGCACGCGCCGATTTATGAGCAAACCGAGGAATTCAATGCGAAGACGTTGGCGTTCTTGAAACGATGCCCAGGAGTGGCCGCATCGGGAGCGGCGTGAGAGATTTTGCTTTTGGGGACCCCATCGCAAGGAGGCATTAGTGACGAAGAACATTCTGCAGAAGCTCAAAGATGGTCCCGTCCTCGGCGACGGAGGGTATTTGCTGGAGTTGGAAAAGCGCGGGTGGGTGCGCGCGGGTCCATTCACGCCGGAGGTTGCGCTCACCAATCCAGAAGCGCTGCGGCAATTGCACATTGAGTTTCGCGAGGCTGGGGCGGAAGTGCTGCAGGCTCTGACTTTTTATGCGAGCCGAGACAAGCTCGCGACCGTTGGACTTCAGGATCGGTTGGCGGATCTGAATCGTGCGGCGGTTCGTGTCGCGAAGAATGTTGCTGGCGATCGCTGTCTGGTTGCGGGAAATATCAGCCTCACGTGGATGTATGAGCCGAACAGTCCCACGTCAAAAGATAAAGTTCGCGCCACATTCGATGAGCAACTTACAGTGCAGACTGCGGAAGGCGTGGACTTCATTATCGGGGAGACGTTCTCCTGGCTGGGTGAGGCGCTGATTGCCGTCGAATGCGCCAAGAAAACTGGGCTGCCGGTGATGGTCACGATTTGCTTTGAGAACGAGAACAAGACTGCCGAGGGAAAGAGTGCGGAGGAGTCTGCGAAAGCGCTGGTGGATGCCGGGGCCGATATCGTGGGCATGAACTGCTTGCGGCCGCCCGAGCACATGTTCAGCTCGCTGGAGCGGATGCGAAGAGCGGTGCCGAATGCGTTTCTCGCAGCGCAGCCGGTCGCGTATCACACGCCAGCGGACAAGCCGGATTTCACCAGCTTGCCGCAATTTCCTTTTGAGCTCGATCCGCTCCAACTCAGCCGGAAAGAAATGGCGGCCTATGCTCAAAAGGCGAAAGACATCGGCGTGGATTACATCGGCGCGTGCTGCGGGGCGGTAGCAACGCACATTCGAGAAATGGCTCGCGTGCTGGGTAAGTTGCCGGCGGAACAACGTCCGTGGTCGCTCAACTACGACAAGCCGATGTCGGCATACGAATACTACGATCACGATCCCGAGGAAGTTGGGGCCGGTGAGAACGTTCGGCGCACGGCGAAAAAGAACTGAGCGGGTTCATCCGGCGTTCTTGAGCTGTTCCTGAACCGCGCGATAAGCCTGATCGATCGCGGCATTGGTGTAGGCGCTGGCAGCGGCATCGGAGTTCGCGATCGAGATTCGACCAAACTGCTTGCGTCCGATCACGTAGGGGCGCTGCTCTAGAGGCAGGTCCGGGTCCGACAGCGAATTGTATTCGTAAGCATAGCCGTGCGCCCATCGGTTCACGGTGATGCCGGCAATGTCCCGCGCGACATCCAACCCAGATGGTCCCAACATTCTCTGCAGTTGATCGCGAATGTTGCGCTCAAAAGTTTCGAAAGGCGTTTCCATCAACTCAGCGCGTCCCAAACGGTATTGATCGCGGCGAGGCAGGCCGGGACTGCAGGGCGTGCGCAGCATAAACAAGACCATCGGTTCGTCGGGGTTGCTGGGGAATTTGTATTCGCCAATGGAGACGGGAAAATCCAGCTTGGTGAGGCAATGATAGCTACCGGGTGAAACGATCTGCTGAATTCCCACTTGGTGAAACGATTGCCAGTTCCGAATAGCTACGTGGGTATAAATGAAAGGTTCCTTGACACCTAAGTGCAACGCTGCTTTTTGAGCATCGGGCAGTTCGGGACAGAGATAAGGAATCATCATGTTGTAGCAGGCAAGGACGCAGACTTTGCCGGTCACGGAAAACATCTTCTTGCCGCGAACGTAAGCGACTTCGACGCTCTTGGCGGAGGCAGCCGGGCCGACGTGACGAGCGCGAACCGCGGTACTGTTAAGGCGAATGCGTGCGCTGAGGCCGGAATTATCGAGTTTGCCGTAATCACAGCGCGCAGTGACGACATCTTCCATGGTGTGCCCGGGAATCGAACCTGGGACCAGCGAGCGCACGAGCAGACGTGCGATTGAAGCATTACCATCCGGGAAATGAAAGATGTAAGGCTCTTCTTTTTCGGAGTCGCCGAGATCGAGGCCGTCGAAACCCGCGTAAACCATCGCGCCGTAATCATCGGGGTTTTCATAGCAACCGAGCGCGGAGACGGCTTCGATCCCAACTCCGAATAGATCCTGCGTGTAAGTTTGAAAGAACGGCAGCACATCGGGATGCGCTCCGCAGATTTTGGTCAAGAAGTCGGCATAGCTGATCTTGGCTAAACGAGCTCGCTTCTGTTCCCGGGATAAGCCGGGGAGATAGTCGGTTTTCGAGGTGTAAAGGCGGACGATGTCCTTACGGGCAGTTTCGGAAAGTGGAGTGCGTTGGACGAAGTCTGCCCAGGGGAGTGAACCCATACCTGGCACGAGGCGGTCGTCACCGAAAGTTTCACGATCAAAGAAGCAAGCTGTTCCGAGATTGGCGTAAAGTTTTTGATCGTAATCTTTGTAGAAGCGCTGGGTTTCGATCCCAAGCTCCTTGAGTAAGCGCTTCGAGACCGGGCTATAGGCGGACGGACTTTCGATCGATTGGGTACCGCCGTTGCTTAACAAGAGCCGGTTGCCGACCTTGAATTCGTTGCGCTTGGCATGTCCGCCGAAATCATCATGGTTATCGAGGATAAGAATTTTGGCTTTTGAGCCGGTGTGTTGGCGAAAAAAGTAAGCAGCTGCCAGTCCGCTAATTCCGCCGCCGACAACGATCAGGTCGTAATTTTCACCAGTTTGCTCAGGCTTGGCGGCGCCTTCCCAGAAATCGCCGTCGCGCAATTCGTGGGCATAGGTGTAACTTCCCTCGTGATTGCCGCGCATTCCCATCAGGGCAGGCGGGTAATATTGCGGATCTTTTTCGGGCTGGTAGGCCGAGTCGTCGAGCGCAAAAAGAGGGTTGGTACTTGAGGCGAGGATGGAACCGCCAACGGTGAGACTGACGCCATTCAGGAAGTCTCGGCGCGTAACCTTGCGTCGCATTCCAAGTTCAGAGTCTCGTGAGTGATCGGTCATACGCCTTCTCTATCGGCTACTTTTCGGTTGGGCGCTGCTTTTTCGAGGGAGCGAAGCGCGTTTCGATTTTACCTGTGACTTTGACAGAAGCTGCGTGCTCGAAGGGCAAACCGTCGAGACCGTCGGCGACTAATTTCACCGTGAACTCACCAGCACGCGTGTAAGCGTGAGAAACGGAGCGTCCGTTGAGATGAGTTCCGTCGCCGAAATCCCAATGATAGGCGAGCACCGGAACACCGGCTTTGTCGGTTTCCGCGGAAAATTCAGTGGTTTCACCAGCCTTAGCTGTCTCAGGGATTTTCACTGAAACTGTGGGAGCGGCTGCGGGGATGGAGGTGTCGATGACCTTGATCACTTTTACCGAGTGTGGCGGCAGTTGAACGTTGAGATGGTCGACGTTTTCCCCGACGGGAACAGCGGGGTCGAAAACGTCAAGAACCTGATTGTGCCCGGCAAGTTGCAGGTTGTGTTCGGTGGTTTTGTCGGTCCAGTTGAAGACGGTCATGATCGATTGCCGCTTGCTCTCCTGCAGAGAAAATACGCTGGGCATTCCATCTTCCGGCCGGTAGCTCATCAAATCAAGGGGCTGTGACGCACGCCCCAGGCGCGTCATATTGAATAGATCTTGATTCTTCACGAGAGCCACGCGATCGGCATCGGCGCCCAAGGTTGGGAGGTCATCGCCGATTTCATACATTCCACCGGCGACGGCGGCGAGAGCGATTGAAACTTTGGCCTCATCCAAGGACAACGGATGCTTTCCGCCGTGCCACTCCTGCTCGTCGACAGTTTGCCGGGAAACGGTGAAAGCGTCCGGATCTCCGATGTAAAAGTTGCGATTCATGTAGAAGCGGGCGGCAATGCCGGGAGCGGCTTCCTTGCTGGATTCGAAAGTATGACCGGTATCGACCGAGATGCGGCCGGTATCAACGAGGCCGACCGGATTCAACATCGGACTGCCGTCCTTATCGAGCAGGACATCTTCGCCCACAGCTTGTCGAATGACTTGAAGGCCGATCCGCTGGGCTTCGAGGGCGGTGGTATTGGGTTTGAAGTAGAAGCCTTCGATCGCACTGTCATCCATGAAATCGAGCTTGATGTAGCGAATGCCCCATTGCTTTGTCAGAGTCGTATAAGTTTTGCGGAGATAGTTTTGCGCTTCGGGATTGGTGCAATCGAGCACATAGAGTTGATCAAGCGGGGGTTTACGGCCGATCACCCAGCCGGCGTGAATGGGCTCTCCGGCGGCGTTGTGCACCAACCAGTCTTTATGATTTTCAAAAATCGAGGAGCGCTCAGAGACTTCGAAGGGCGCGGTCCAGATTCCAGGCGTTAAACCGAGAGCGCGAACCTTGCTTTCGAGAGAGCCGATCCCGTCCGGGAAAAGCGCTACGTCGGGGGTCGTGTACTCGCCGCGCGCGTATTGATAGCCTTCGTCGATATGGAAGAAGTCGTAGCCAAAATCTTTCAGGTTTTGCGCCAACCACATTGCATTGGTGAGAGCTGTCCCCTGGTTCAAGCCGAAGTAATAAGCTGTCCAACTCCACCAACCGGCAACGGACGGGGCACTCACGCGCGCGTGGTGCAAATCGCGAATCAGGCGTCCGTAAGTTTCCATCTGCTGCAAGTAGTCTGTCCCGGTGCTGATCAGCAACTGTTCTGAAGAAAGGTCCGCGCCGGGGGCAACGGGCAGGCTGAGTTCCACGAGGTCCTGAGGCGACGATGTCTGAAGTGAATTTTCTTTCTCCAGTTCCGTAGTTCCGGTGGAGTCGACTTCATAAGAGGTGACGTGATCTTTGTCGACGTGAAGGCGAAGGACGGTGAGGAATTTGTCGGAGGTCAGGGTGCCGAGAAATAGATTTCGCTTACTCTCACGGTTGTAAATCAACTGGCTGCCGACGGCGCGAAGCATTCCCTGCTCGGAATCGGCGAGATCATGGATAACTATGCCGGGACGGTCTTCGCTGAAGCTGTCGGACAGCACTCGATCCATATTTTCTGCGCTACCCAGGTTGATGACGGGAGAACCGGCGGCGTCGAGGCTACGAAAAGCCTGAACTGTAATCGGCTTCGAGCCATTGTTTCGAACGGTTACAGCGATGGTCAGGAAGTCGGGGTTGGCATGAAGTTGAAATGAGCAGAGCAAATCTGGCTGGCCGCTGAGCCCGGTGCTGGATACGATCAGCTTTGTTCCATTGGCAAGTTGGCTGTCTTCTTTTTCTCGAGAGGCGGAATGCTCGGGGTAGTCGCGCGATCGAAGCCAATGATGATCGACCTCGGCTCCGATCGAGGCATGAAGAATTGGCGTGGCAGAGATAGGATCGAGGACGGTATAACTGCCGTCAGATAGATTGACCGAGAGGCTGATATTTGTTCCTTGAACTGTTTCGGTGCGGCCCTTAGGGCTGGGCTTGCCGAAAAGTAGTTCGGACAGTATCAGTACAACAATCCATAATGCCCAACATCTTCGAGCAATTTTCATGCTGCTCCCATTCACCACGTTTTTACGATATGTACAGCAACTGAAACTTTGACCGCAAGAACCGGAATGCGCCAGACGCGGTGTCGCAATACACTAGAAGGTACTGATTTCGTTGGGCAGTCACTCCAGCTTCATGAAGTCCAAATCATTGTACGGAGATTGGGAATGGATCCGAAAGAGTTTCGTGATGTGGGACATCGCGTGGTGGACATGTTGTCGGAGTATCTCGGCCAGATTGAACAAAAGCGAGTATTTCCGGATGTAGAACCAAGAACCGTGAATGCGCTATTCACGGAACCGCTGCCGCAGGAAGCCAGCGCACCCGATGATGTGCTCCGCGAACTCGAAACCAAGCTGCTTCCCTATTGCACGAATGTTGGCCATCCCGGATACATGGGTTTGATCACACCATCGCCCAATCCGGTTGGAATTATTGCAGACTTCATCTGCTCGGCCCTGAATCAAAATGTGGGGGCGTATTCGATTGGCCCGTCCGCAGTCGCGATGGAACGTCGTGTTGTCCGTTGGCTGACAGATTTGTGCGGATATGACGAGAAAGCGGGCGGGAACCTGACAAGCGGTGGCATGACGGCAAACTTTATTGGACTAAAAGTTGGACGAGACGCCGTCACCAAAGATCAGGCGCAACATCATGGCATCCATGAAAAATGGGCGGTCTATGCATCGGAGGAGCGCCATGTTTCGGTAGACAAGGCGGTCGACGCAGTGGGATTAGGGCGCAACGCGCTGCGGGCGCTTCCGACCGATGAACAGTTTCAAGTGCGGATCGATGCTCTGGAAAAAGCGATTGCGCATGACAAGAAGAATGGGATTCGCCCGATGTGCATTGTCGGAATCTTTGGAACGACGAATACCGGGGCTGTTGACGATATTCGAAAACTGCGACAAATTGCCGATCGCGAAGGAATGTGGCTGCACGCCGACGCCGCATACGGCGGGGGGATGTTGCTGTCTCACGACTGGCCGATGCGAAATCGTGGACTGGAACTTGCGGATTCGATCACCATCGATCCGCACAAATGGTTCTATGCTCCTCTGGACGCAGGCGCGGTGCTGGTAAAGGATCAGAACCGGCTGACGGCCTCGTTCGGTATGAAGCCGTCTTATTTGACAGACGAATTCGATGAGGCCAATGAGCGGTACCAATATTACGTGCATGGTTTCGAGCAGTCGCGGCGTTTTCGCAGCTTGAAAGTGTGGATGAGTTTCAAACGGTATGGAGCGCGCCAGATCGGGGAGTGGATCGACAACAACGTGCGGCAAGCGAAACATCTTTATGGTTTGGCCGAGCAAGATCCGGATTTCGAGCCGGCTTGTGCGCCACCGATGTCGGCGATTTGCATTCGCTACAAAAAAGCGGGAGCAGATGAGGCGGACGCGAAGGCCTTCCACGCCGAAGTCGCTCAGCGGATCGAACAGAGCGGACGTTTCTGGATGTCGACGACAGAACTCAAGGGGAAGGCATGGTTCCGCATTAACCCGGTAAACTTCCGCACTCGAAAAGAACACATGGATGAGCTATTTCGAATGCTGCAGCAGGAGTGCCGCAAGATCTCGCAGAGCGAGATCGCGGCGAGCAGCTAGTCGAAATTGTAAAGATCTCTAGTCGGCGATCCTTTGCATGGCGGAACCGACAACCCGGCCGGGGCCGGACTCCTGAACGAAAACGATCAACCGGAGATTCCGAGAATCGGCGTTCGGCTTCAGTTTCAAGTTCAAGTCCTGCTGGAACTCTTTTCCCTTTTCAAGTTTCCCGATTTTCTTGAGTTGTTCCGCAACGGCGACGTGAGTCAGATGTTTGCCGGTGTTCTCGCCTCGTAAAACCTGAGACTCGGTGTGGTCCAGCGCCAACGCTACATACACCTCGGCATTGTGGGATTCGCCTTTTCCATCGATGAGAATATGGGCTTTCACGGTCTGTGGATCGTGGCTGTCGATCACAGGAGATTCAATTGTGATTGGCACTTTCCGGGCTGAGACGGCGCTCTGAAAAGCCTCTCGGGCTTCTGCCCCATTTCCCATGGAGAACTGGTGCGTTCCGTCGACCACAAACTGTGGTGTAAAGGCCGTTTTGAGGCCGAGCGCCTGAACATAGTCATTCTGCCGGTCTGTAATGGAAGATGACGAGTAAGGATCTTTCCATCCGTCGTGATCCCAGTAATCGACGTGTTCGCTGAGGACGATCAACTGGGCTCCCGCCACCGGTTGCGAAGTATCCATCCTTTGTAAAAGTGCGTCAGCGGGAGGGCAACTGGAGCATCCCTCCGAGGTAAACAACTCCACCAGCACGGGGTTGCGGTCTTTGGGGGCAACCTGGTCCGTTTGTCCTTGCATGATTGCGACGGTAAAGACAATGGAACTCAGAATGCAAAGCATCTTTCTTAGTGTTTTTGAATTCATAGTAAATACCGTGTTTTCGAATAGGTAGTTGAGGATATCTCCAATTTTCTGAATTCTCATGGCCGACTCCAGTGCGCTCCCGAACTATCGCGCGGCCGCCCGAGCATACGTTGTTTCGATCGGCGTGTGGTGCGGCCTCTCACTACTGACCGGGTGGCAATACCACATTTTTGACGAGCAACTGAACATCCACTCTACCTTTGTTGAGATGCTACTTTTGGCAGAATCGAGAGGGTTTGGATACGCACTCCTGACCCCGCCGATCTTCTACCTGGTCCGCCGATACGGAGCCGGCAATAAGCACTCCTCTTGGTATGTATGGGCAGCATTTGCGGCCGGATTGGGTCCTTTCATGTTGCTGTTTGCTTCCATTCGTTGGCTCGTACTGCCACCTTGGGACCCGGCTTTGCAACGCTATGTTTCCAGGTCGGCCGCCGGCCCGATTGAATTGATCCGTGCAGGCTTCGCGGACCAAATTACCATGTACATCGCAATCCTTGTGGCGGCGTACGCTTACGAATATTTCGAACGCGTGCGAAAACAGGAACTCGAAAGATACGAGTTTCGCCGCGCGCTGGCCGCCAGCGAGTTGCAAATGCTCAAAATGCAACTCCACCCGCATTTCTTGTTCAACACTCTGCACGGCATCTCGACCTTAATCGACAGCGATCAACAAAATGCCAAATCGATGGTCATCAAACTGTCGAACCTCCTGCGAAGGGCGTTGAAAATCGGAGAATCCGATCTCATTCCTCTCGAGGAGGAGTTGGGATTCATCGACGAATACCTTGAACTGGAAAAGATGCGGTTCGGGATGCGCCTGCACATCGACTGGTGGATTGATCCAGGGACGAAGCATTTGTTGGTTCCGCAGATGATCCTGCAGCCCCTGGTAGAAAATGCTATTCGGCACGGCATTGCAAGCTCGCGCGATAGAGGCTGGATTCGTATTGAATCGCGAACCCACGCCGGACTTCTCGAACTCACCATCACGAACAGCGTCGGCGGACATCATCCTCCAGGAAATGGGATCGGGCTACAAAATACCGAAACCAGATTGCGGCATTTGTTCACCGATCAAGCATATTTCTCGTTTTCGATTGCCGATCAAACGGCATTCGCGCGGATGGCCGTACCCGCACTCCGCCAAGATTCGAACTCCGAGGCCGACGAGGCTTCGAAAAGAAAGATCACTGAGGTAGCAGATGCGCATATTAATCGTTGATGACGAACCCCTCGCACAACAAGCACTGGCGCAGATCCTGACGGCGCGTACCGACGTTCAATCGTTCGATTGCTCGAATGATGCAGTCGATGCTCTGGAGAAACTTGGCAAGCGCGCCTACGATCTCCTGCTGCTCGACGTCAACATGCCCGAACTTTCAGGGATCGAATTGCTGGATCGGCTGCGAGAAGATGATGCCACGCCTTCCATCATTTTTGTCACCGCTCATGGTGACTATGCCCTGCACGCCTTTGATCGACATGCAATCGACTACGTGCTGAAACCGTTCACCAGCGAGCGAGTGCATCAAGCGCTAGACGTCGCCTCCCACCGAACTGCCAGCGAGAAGGCGGCAAAATTGATGAGTGCCTTGCCCAAGCTTCGAGAGCTTTCTCGGCCAGCCCCTTCCCGCATCGCGATCAAAGGAAGCGGGAGAATTCTATTTGTCGATCCCACGGACATCGTCGCTGTCCAAGCGCAGGGAAATTATGTCCTGCTGCACCGCGAGACAGGTTCGTATCTGCTTCGCGAGACGATTTCCGAAATGGCTGAGACGCTCGAACCGCTTGGTTTCATCCGAATTCATCGTTCTACTCTGGTGAACACCTCTTTTGTCCAGGAAATACGACCACGCTCCACCGGAGAGTATGAGCTTCGCTTGAACTCTGGCAGAGAATACATCGTGAGCCGTACCTACCGAAAAAATCTCAAGGCGCTGGCTGATTTCTGGATTGGCGCGGACAGCCTGCATAACAATTAAGCAAGTCTGACGAGCTCAATTCACTTCCCACCCGAACCGACTGACAGTCCTTTTAGCAAACAGAGACTCCGGCCGCTAAATCCATGCGGCCGGAGCTTTTGAGCTGCCGAACAGAACGTCAGAACCGAACTCGAGCGCCCAATTCGATTGCTCGCGGCTGATTTGCAACACCGAAAGCATTCACGCTTGAGAGGTTGCCGAACGTTCCAGGTGAGGCCAACGACATGCCCGCCGGATCCAACATCTGGTTGTGGTTCAGAACATTCGTGAAGATACCCTGGAACTCGAGTGCGACTTGTTCGGTTACGCGGATGTTCTTCCGAACGCTGAAATCCAGGTTCCAGTAGGGCAGACCATTAAGAATTCCGAAGCCGCCATCCTTCGAATCCAGCCCGAGGATGGGATTGCGGAAATCGTTATAGGCTGCTTGCGGATTACCGAAGATGCTGATCGGCAGTCCACCGGAGCCGGCCGGAGATGAGATTCCGTTGGCGAAATAGTGCGCCGAGCCCGTGCCTCCCGGAATCGGTCCGATCGGAATCGCGTTTTCATTGTCGAAGAAATCAGCGGCGTTTCCGGCGCCGAATGCTTGTCCGTCTCCGTTCAAGTCGCCGACTTCGATGGGTTCTCCGCTACCGGCGGTGAACACCGGGGCGAATGTCCAGCCACCCAGGACGCGGCCGAGAACTCCCGACTGTCCTTTAAAGAAAGGAGGCTGATACACGATGAACATGTTGTAGACGAATTTCCGGTCGAATACCTGGCGGCCGTACATGGTGCCGAGGTTGAACGGATCGTCCGGTGTGTATTCGCTGGTTGCCTGCACCAGAGCCCCGGTTCCCAGAGCTTTCGAATACGTGAAGTTCTGCTGCAAGGTGAGACCCTTCCAGTCAGAAGCTTTTAACGAGATGAACCCGGCGTTGTAATTCCCATAGCCGACACTGGCGTTCACAGCCACGCCCGACGAGAGCTGGCCGTTAGCACCAAAGGGAGATCCCGGAATCGGTGAGTTCATCATCGTTGACGGGAAATTAAATCCGCAGGCAACACTGGCGGAGCAGGTCGCGTTGCCCTGATCCAAGTCGCTCCACATAGACCAGACGTTCTGAACCGCGAGGTTCTTCTGTTCCTTGGTGGCGACAGCAGTGGTGCAATTGGCGAATCCATTGCAGTAGCCGGTGCCCTTTAGCGCCGACTCAAAGAATGGTTGCGGCGTGAGGTTGCCGGGGATCGAAGTTGCACAGGTTGGGCCGGCGGCGCACCCCAAAGCCACTTCAAGATTCTTGTAGGCGTTGGAGAAAGATTGACCGGCGACGGTCATCATGTAAGGAACCGCATTGAGGTTGATAGGCTGATACTCGTGAGTGATTCTGCGACCGATATAGCCAAGTTCCAAGGTCATCTTTCTTGACAGCTGCCGTTGGATCGTCAGGTCGAAAGAATCCACGACGTTAGGACGGAAGTTCGGATCCAGCGCTTCACCAGCACCTGCCGCGATTGCGTTAATTCCCGGGTAGTCCGGTTGCGGCAAGGTAAGGCTCGGCGTGGGAAGAGGAGCATTGAGTCCGTCGGTGCCAATGCGGAATGCATTGGTCGCGTTGGCTGAGCCCGTCGTACCGCAAGTTCCGTTCTTAAGGTTGTCGAAGCACTGCACCGGCTGCATGAGACCGGTACCGAGCAGCGGAACCAGGACGAGATCGACTCCGTTCAGACGACCGTAGACGCGCCCGTAACCGGCGCGTACGACGGTGTCATCGTGACCGAAGATTTTTCCCTCCATGCTGTCGGCGTCGAAGTGGGGATTCCATGCAGCGGCAACGCGCGGGCTGAACTCGCCGTAAAACGGATTGTAGGGATATTTCTGTCCGGCGCCGGTGTTGCCCACGAGAGCAAAGCCGACGGTCGGGTTGTAGACCTGGCCGAGAAGGGCAGCGCGCTGACGCGAGGCCAGATAGCTTTCGGCGCTGATCGGTTGATTGGATTGATCAACAAGTTCAACCTGTTTGCCTTCCGCTTCGGTCGGAGGCATTTCGAGCGTCCAGCCTAAACCGTAGGTCAGAGTGAAGCTCGGCTTCATATGCCAAGTGTCACTGAAGTAGACGTTGTAATAAGGAATCGTGCTCTGATCGAAAGCAGGGGTTAGTGGAGGATTCAGGGTGAGATTGGGACCCGAGCGAGTAAAGATTGTCTGCGAGGCAGAGACGATGCCTAGCATCGCAGCGTAGTCCGCACCGCAATTGGTGGCAAAGGCAGCACTGACGACGGTGTTACAGAACGGAATCGAAACGTCGCCAGCTCCGGCAGTTCCCTGCCCCAACTGGTAAACCGGCTGGTAGTTGATGCCGCCGCCGTTATCGGTGCGCTGATGCCAGTTGAAGTTGTGCTGATACTGACCACCAAACTGGAAGAGGTGATTCCCTTTCAGCATCGAGAGATCGTCACGAAACATCTGGTCGTGACCGTCCCAGAATCGGGTACGAGTCTGCTGCGTGTTGACGTTGTAGGGGGACAAATCCTGCTGGGCCGATTCGCCGCTCATGACTTCAAGCGCTCCACCCAGACCTGGCAGTTGCACGGTATCTCCTGCACGGGACCACGACCACCAGTTGCGCAGGAAACTGTAGTGGAAATCGTTCGTGGTGTTCGAGGTGATGTTGGTAGTAACACCTGCGACGAAGTACCACGCCTGTTGCGGATCGCTGGACTGGGAGGCTGGAGTTCCCAGTGTATCTCCAGCGAAGAACCCGCCGATGTCCACCTGATCCGGAGTGGCATTCTGCAGGCTGTAATAGCGATAGCTCGACATGAAATGCCACTTGGCTGAAAAATCGTGGTCCAAGCGAAGAACGCCGAAATTGCTGGTCTGGGGGATCGAGACGTTCGACGAATATCCCAGGATGTTGGCTCCATCGCAGAAGGTGTTGATGCAGGTGGCATTCGATTTTGGCTCGTATTTGTTCCACATTTGTGAAACCAACGAGTTCAGTCCGATGCCACGGGGATCATAGGTGGTTCCGGGGTAGGTCACACCGTTAAATGTGACGGCGGTCGGATTGAGGTTGTAGATCGCGCCGGTGGTGGTATCGGTCAGCAGACCAAGTTCCATGGCCGGAGAAGGGACGTTGCGATTGATTGTTTCCGATTGCGGGAAGCGAAATCCCTCGTAGTTTGCGAAGAAATAGGTTTTCCCGCCCAGCACTTCTTTGGGAATGAGCGGGCCGCCGATGGAGGCGCCAAATCGACTGTAATGGAAAGCAGGAAGCGGGGTATCGCTGAAGTTATTCTGCCAACTGTTTGCGGACCAATTGTTACTGCGGTAGTAATCGTAGCCGGTGCCGTGCCAGGAGTTGGTTCCGCGCTTGGTAACGACTTTGACTTCCGCGCCCGCGGAACTGTTGAAGTCGGCAGTCTGGCCGGTCGTATTTACTTTGAATTCTTCCACGCTGTCCTGCGGGGTCGGTAATACTCCGGTAGGTCCATTCGCGGCGGTCATCTGACCGGCAACTCCGGTCGGATCGCCAGCGTAGCTCATGGTGTAGACAGCCATGCTGCCATCCATGTCGTTGGTGTTGTTCCCGCCGTCCAGGGAGAAGTAGTT
>Ga0335078_10010405_pt1 | contig 13769 bp, 15 predicted proteins | sample Lox_Sample_32_FD_206711 | JGI IMG/M metagenome (GOLD analysis project Ga0335078, IMG submission 206711) | Soil microbial communities from Loxahatchee National Wildlife Refuge, Florida, United States - Lox_Sample_3.2 | ecosystem: Environmental > Terrestrial > Soil > Wetlands | place: USA...
CTAAGGCCTTTACCGCAGCGGCCTCCTGTTCCCAAAGCCAAGTTGCGGCGTGCATCCATGGTTCACGACCCGGCGGCACTGTCACCTGCGTTGTCGGTACTCGGGGATGGCCTGCCAAGCAAGATCATCCCGCGTATATCCCGCGCGTCTTGCGTCCGGTCCGGGGCCCGGCTCTCAGGCCACGGGGTCTGGGGTGTTCCCTGGCGGGTCCGCGAAGGTCAGTGCACGCTTTAGCGCCGCAGTGAAGATGACAACGGTTAGCCACATGAGCAAGCCGCCGACGATCAGATGGCCTGCCACAGGGTTATCCCCTCTGTGCGGGGACAGCAACAACGCCCACGCCCACACGCCCGCGTACGGCAAGGTTGCCGCCCCGACTATCCGGGTGAAGGGACCAGTGGCCTTTTTCCGCGCCCGCGCGGACCCGGGCGGCTGGGCTACGGTCAGCCCGGCGGGCAGGTCGGCGGTGAGGCCGGCCAGCTCCGCGCAGGTTTGCGGCACCAGCGCCCGGGCCACCCGCAGGTCGAACTCATCCTTGCCCAACAGTCCCTGCACGAACGCCGCCTGGAGCATGCTGACTACCTGCTCACGGTCGGCCCGCGAGGCCCGCAGGTGGCCGCAGTCGCCCGTACCTGGTGCGATTTCGTCTCCCGGCCCTACCATCCCTGGCACCTCCCCACGAGCGCGACGGGCAAAAACGCTTAGCGCGGACACCTTCAGTCAGCCAGGCTCGAACCTTCAGATCCGTAGTGACGCCTACTAGCCCGCCAGCGCAACCGCGCCAATTTGTAAACGGCAGCTCGGCTTGCCCTGGCCTTGGTTAGCGGTGCTGCTCATCTTTGCGGGGCAGCTCGTCAGCGTGCCGCAGCACGACCTTGCACTCGCCGTCCTCACGGCGGTAGACCTGGGTACAGCGCAGTGTCCTAGGCTGCGGGTGATCACCGGCGTGACGCGTCATGTGCTCCAGGTCGACGGTGTAGGCGAAGTCATCCCCGACGGCCGTAACGACGTTCTCGGCCGCGCGATCGGTGGACTTGATGCCTGTGGCGGCCCAGTCGAGCCGGGCGCTGACCTGCTGCCAGCCGCGCTCGTAGCCACCGAACGCGCCCATGATCACCACATCGTCAGCGTGCGACCACAGCGCCTTGAACGGTTCCGGCCGTCCTTCCACCAGCCCGCCCAGCGCTTGCTGGCACCGGACTATGAAACGCTCCCAGTCACTATCCACGGATAAAGATTGACAGTCGGACGTGCCACATGCGTGCCACACGCCGGGAACCATCACGGTCAACCGCGGTAACTTTCGGGCAATACGCCGGGTCCACCAGCGCAAACGTTGGTCCTGCTCATGCCTGTTGAGGGTTACCGACCTCCCAAGCTGGTGATCAAGCTTCGTGCACTCCGCGTGTACCAACGAACGGCGAATGACGGCCACAGACGGGCACCAGCGGTCAATCTGAGATCTTGCCCGCTGATGATCCCTGACGGCTTTGCGCAGGTCAGCGGGCTAGTGCGAGTGTTGCGATGTGGTTGGTCAGGGGCGGGGTCGAACCGCCGACCTTCCGCTTTTCAGGGACTCGCGTTCCCGCAGGTCACTCCCCCACGGCGAGCTTGCCGCGCGATCGGCGTGCGACATGAGTGCTTCACCACGATCGATCGGGGCAGCTTCGCCACGTTGCCATGCGCGGCCAGCTCGGACAGCGCTGAGGCATCCGCGTGAATTCAAAGTTCGGGGGTCAGCATCAATACCCGCCAGGAAGGCAGGGAATCACATACAAAGCGTTCACGGGCAGGAGGGTCGGCCGGGCGGCCCGCCGGCAGGCCCGCGCCGGCTCGCCCAGCGATCATCACCAACAGCTCTCATCGATCGGAAGGTGCCCCTATGTCCCTGGCGACGCTACTGGACCGGAACAAGGCGTTCGCAGCCACCGACGCTGTGGCGAAGAACCCGAAGATCCCGTGGATCCCCCACCAGCTGTCTTACATCATCACCTGCATCGACTCGCGCGCCGAGCCCGCCGCCTTCCTCGGCGTCGACCTCGGCGACGCGACCGTACAGCGCGTGGTCGGCGGCCGGGTCACCCCGGCCGTGCTGCGCGACGTCGCCTACATCAGCTACCTGACGGAGACCAAGACCCCCGACGGGCCGTGGTGGGAACTGGCCGTCATCCACCACACCGACTGTGGCTCGACGCTGCTGGCCGACCCGGAGCTGCGCCGCGGCTTCGCCGCCCGCGGCGGCTACGTCGAAGCCGAGCTGGCCTGGCTGCCCGCCACCGACCCCGCCGCCACCGTCCGCGCCGACGTCAACACCCTGGTCACCGCACCACAGCTATCCCCCAACATCATGGTCAGTGGGTACGTCTACAACACCGCAGCCGGCACCGTCGACACCGTCGTCGCCCCCACCCCTGCTGGCAAGCGCTGACCACCCCCGACTGCCTTCCAGCCCGCACCGACGCGGCGGGCGGCTACGCCGGGACCACCCTGGCGTTCCGGCCGGGCGAGGTGCGAGCGATTGCCATCAAGGAGTCCAGTCCGGCCGGCGCAGATTCAGCACCGTGAAACCGAGCACCTGCAGCCGGCGCGCCACCGACGCGTCCCCTCTAGTGAAGGCTCCCGACTCCAGCGGAACCCCCGTGCTTACCTTGTGCGCGTACCCGCTCACCGCCTTGGAGTCATACAGCTTGCCGTCATGCTCCAGGACGTAGTCCCTGGCACGGCCGAAATGGTTCAGCTTCGAGAACGTCTCCCGGCCGCGTTAGTCAAACTCTTCGAGGGCAGCCAGGACACCCGTACAGGTCACGTCACTAAGGGTCACCACTGGAATGTACGGCCCAGCTCTGACAGAAACCAGGGAGTACGTCACCCCTGCCGACGTGCGATACATGGGCGATAAGCGAGAGCGGTCGGCGGGCACGCGCAGACAGTCACGGTCACTCGGAGCCAGCCGCGGCAAAAACAAACTTTGACGTTTTACCTGGCCAGAAGGCCAGAGGTTGCTAGTTGAGATAGTCAGGTCTTCACGTTTGGGGTTGACCTGCGGTTTTGGGAGCTGATCCGGGGCCTGCCCACAGGTTAAGCCGGGTGTGCCCACATCGCCGCCAGGCAGGTTACTACTCCGTGTCCGGGCTGGCCTCGATGATCTGCAGGGTGATGTCCTGGAGTTCGGCGAGCAGGGCCCGGATTTTCTTCGCGTTGTCGAACAGGGGCTGCCAGGCGGTGAGCTCTGCCTCGGTGAGGCGCCGGGTGACGGTCTTGCCGCCGATCTTGCGGGTCCATTCCGCGTAAGGGCCGTGCAGCCGGGGCGGGTCGGCGTGGCAGCGGCAGTTCTGCTTGCCGCACGCGTAGGCGCGGACAGTCAGGGTGCCGGGCAGCGCGAACCCGGCCGCGGCAAGCTCAGCAGCGATCTTGTCGCGGGCGGCCTGCTGGGCGGGGCTGACATCCATGCGACACACCGTCTCAGATCCGTGGTTCGCCCGTCCTTCCACAGTAGATTACTGCGGACAGGTCGGGAGGCAGCGGATGCCTGGATCCGGGATAACTGGCTACATCGCCTGCTGGCGGCCGTCCTCAGTGTCCCCGCAGGCCGCGGAGTTCGCCCGGGCGGTCGTGGGCCAGGCGGCGCCGGGCAGCCGGGAACGGGCGAAGAACCTGCTGTGGGCGGCGGGCCGGCTCGCGGACTGGGCCACCGGGCTGGGCCTGGAGCCGGTGCCGGAGGTGCTGCTGCACCCGTCGTGATCGAGCGGTTCGCGGCTCACGCACCCGGGCTGACAGGTGTCACGCGGCGGACGCTGCGGACGAACCTGCGGTTCCTGGCCCGGCGTGTGGTCCCGCAGCTCGCGCCGGCGGACAGGCCACTGCCCCGTGAGCGGGCCAAGGCACCCTATGCCCCGGCGCAGATCGACGGCTATCTCGCGCTCGCCGCGGCCCAGCCGACGGCAGCGCGGCGGATGCGCGCCAGCGGGCTGGTCTGCCTCGGGGCGGGCGCCGGGCTGATCCGCGCTGACCTGCGCCAGGTGCGCGGCAGCGACGTCATCTGCCGGTCCGGTGGCGTCCTGGTGCAGGTGAGCGGCAGGCGGCCGCGGGCCGTGCCGCTGCTAGCCCGCTACCACCAGCCGCTGCTGGCCTCCGCGGCGTTCGCCGGGGCCGGGCTGGTCACCGGCGGGCGCGACCCGGCCCGCCGGAACGTGACCACCCCGCTGATCCGTGCCCTGTCCGGCGGGACCGGCCTGCCCCGGCTGGACACCAGCCGGCTGCGCGCCACCTGGCTGGCCGGCTGCGCCGCCCAGATCGGGCTGGCTGCGTTCATGCACGCCGCCGGGATCACCTGCAGCCAGCGGCTCGGCGACCTGCTCGCCACCCTGCCCCCCGGCAGCGAAGCCGACGCCGTGCGGCTGCTGGGCGGGCAGCGGTGACCATCCCGCTGCCCCGGCTCGAGGACATCATCGGCGCCTCCGGGATCGCGCCGCGGATCGAGGCGCTGCTGCCTACCGGGGTCCGCTGCCGCCAGCTGAGGGTCAGCACCTTAATCCTGGGCATGATGCTCACCCAGGCTGACCGCCGCCCCGCGCACCTCACCGAGGTGCACGCGGCGCTGACCGCCCTGCCCCCTGCCGGCCAGCGCCGGCTAGGGGTGACCGAGGACTGGCGCACCGGCCGGCACCAGCTCACCTACCGCCAGACCGAGCGCACCTTCAGCCTCATCACCGCCGCGCTGGCCAAAGACACCCCGGACGGCACCCCGTCCGAGGCCCTTGCCACCGTGCTTGATGACCTGCTGGAAGCCAGCCTCCCCGCCCAGGACAAGAACACCTCAGCGTCGCTAGCGGCAGACTGGACCGACGTGGAGTCTTTCTCCCGCCCTCCACCCTCAGGCAGCAGGACCTGCGCTGACCCCGGGGCGTCCTGGGGACACCGCAACTCCAACCTGCCCGGCCCCAAAGGCGAGATGTTCTTCGGCTACTACCTCTCCGCCGCCACCATGGCCCGCGACGAGGACGGCCCGCCCGTCCCGGAACTGACCCGGCGGATCACCCTGTCGTCCTGCCACGCCGACCCGGTCCGCGTCTTCACCCCAGTGCTGGCCCGCATGCCCGCCGCCGGGATACCACTGGGTGACATCCTCGCTGACTCCGGCTACGCCCACCGCGACGCCGGCGCCTGGGCCCTCCCCCTCCGCCAGGCCGGCGCGCACCTCGTCTGCGACCTGCACCCGCACGACCGCGGCCCCCAGGGCACCTGAATCCCCCCGGCGAGTCCGGAGACTCGATCTGTTGGGAGAGTGTCCGGACTCGCCGGGGGGATTCACATCTGCCTGGCCCGCCGGCGCTGCGACGTCATCTTGGCCATGCTCCGCACCCGCCAGCCCTACCAGCCCCACCGCCCCGCACCCCGCCTGGCCGACGCCGCCTGAACCACTCCAAGCCAACCACCCAAAATCCCGGGCCAGGGCTTGACAAAGAACATGGGGACACCCCCCGGTTGAACCCCGGCCGTCTACGGCGGGTCACCCTGGCCGCTCTTTCCCTCTCGACTGCTCGCGCCGTCCTTGCTATTCACGGCCGGGCCGTCAGGCCCGGCGCGCCGAAGGTGCGCCCTTGAACTGATGTGAAGAAAGTCCTCACCACCCGGCGCATTGTAACGCGTTGCGTACCCTAACTGATACTCTAAGTGGTGGCGAGAAGATTCTTCTGATACGTCGCGTATCAGGGCCCATGAGGCATCCCCGGTACTGAGGGATGACCGTGAACCGCCGGGCTTGGTGAATCAACCAGGTACCCGGTCACGGTGCCGAAGCCACACATCCAAGCGCCTGAGCGGCAGGCAACCTGACCCAGGCCAACGCGGCAAAGCACCGCTGATCACCTCACCCACATACTCATTGAGCCTGGCGCAGGTCGAACATCGATTAGCCGACGCTTACACGGCACAGTGCCGGCAGAGCGAGGGCCAAGCTCCACGTCGCGGCTGGTGGGGAACTGCTTTCGTCGCCCATTTGCACGCTTGGAGTCGCGGCTTGCTTGTGCATATTGCGCTGGGTGAGAGCCGCGGTTCCGCTTTGAGTGAGCCGGTCTGCTGGTGGCGGGTGAGCCGGTTTTCCGCTGCTGGGTGAGCCGTGGCGCCGCTGCTGGGTTCGGTGGGTGCGACCGTTCGTCGGGTTCGTGTCGTTGGGACGCGGACGTGACGAAAGGAGTAGTCGCTGATGGTCGACTACAAGCGGATCCTTCGGCTGCGCGCTGAAGGGGTGAGCCAGCGCGGCATCGCGGACGTGATGGGTTGCTCGCGGAACACGGTGTCGGCGTTTTACCGCGGCGGATGCGGCTGGTGTCGGCTTCGGGCAGGTGGCGGACCTCGGTGCTGACGAGGTCCGCCACCTGCTGCTGCCCGAACCGGTGAAGGCCGATTCCGGCCGGGTGGCGCCGGACTTCGAGCATGTTCACCGGGAGCTGGCACGCCCGTCGGTGACGCTGCTACTGCTGTGGAACGAGTATGTCGCGGCTTGCCGCGCTGCTGGTGGGGTGCCGTATCGGTACTCGTTCTTCAACGAACAGTACCGCCGGTGGGTGGCAGCGACGGGGGCGTCGATGCACATCCAGCGTGAGCCTGGCGAGTCGGTCGAGGTCGACTGGGCGGGCGATCCGATGAGCTTCGCCGACCCGGTGACCGGCGCCCCGGTGGATGCGTGGCTGTTCGTGGCCGCGCTGTCGTTCTCCGCGTACGCGTATGTGGAGGCATTCACCGACATGGCGCTGGGCTCGTGGATCGAGGCGCACATCCACGCGTTCGAAACGTTTGAGGGAACGGCCCGGCTGCTCGTGCCCGACAACCTTCGGACCGGAGTGTCCCGGTCGGATCGCTACGAGCCAGCACTGAACCCGGCATATGCCCGTCTGGCCGAGCATTACGGCACCGCGATCGTCCCGGCCAGGGTCAGGAAACCTCGTGATAAGCCGGTCGTGGAGGGCAGCGTCCGGTTCGTCGCCAACCAGGTCGCCGCTGTGCTGCGGAACCGCCGGTTCGTGGGCCTGGCCGAGTTGAACGAGGCCATCTTCGATCAGGTCGCCGAGATCAACGCCCGGCCGTTCCAGAAGCGGGAAGACTCCCGGTGGATCGTCTTTCAGCGGGCCGAGAAGCCGCTGCTTACCCCGTTGCCGCCGATGCGGTTCGAGCTGGCGGATCTGCGCAAGGCGAAAGTGGCCCCGAACTATCACATTTCGCTGGATCGCAACTACTACTCCGTCCCATCCAAGCTGATCGGGCAGAGCCTGGATGTGCGGGTCACCTCGCACACGATCGAGGTCTTCGACGGCGCCGAGCGGGTCGCCTGCCACCCACGGTTCACCGGCGTTCGCGGCCGCTACTCCACCCTCACCTCGCACATGCCCGCCGGGCATCGCCACCGGCTGGCTGACTGGAGCCCGCAGCGCTTCGAGCAGTGGGCCGCCACGGCCGGCCCGAACTGTGTCGCGGCGATCCAGGCGATCCTGGCCTCACGGAAGATCGCCGGGCAGTCCTACCGGTCCTGCCTCGGCGTGATGTCGCTGGCCAAGAAGCCGGGTGGCATGGTGCGGCTGGAACAGTCCTGCGGCCGGGCGTTGGAGGCGACGCCGTCGCCGTCTTACACCCTGATCAAAAAGCTATGGGCCACCTGGCAACCCGCCGATCCGCCGCCCGTGGCGCCGCTAGGCGACGCCGGTTTCGTGCGCGGCTCCGGCTACTACGGTCAGGGCGGGGGCCAGGCATGATCGACGTGCAAACACTCTCCCGGCTCAAGACGATGCGCCTGTCCGGCATGGCCGGATACTTCGAGAACCTCGCCGCCACCACCGGGGCGGATCGGCCCACCGGACCGGAGATGGTCAAGATGGCCGTCGACTGGGAATACGAGCGGCGCCGTAACAGCAAGCTGCATCGGCTGCGCCGGCACTCAGCACTGGCCCAGCCTGACGCCGACATCGGCGACATCAAAGTCATGCCCGGCCGCAGCGTGCAGACCGAGTTGATCGCCCGGCTCGCCGTGGGCAGCTACCTGGTCAAGCACCAGGACCTGATCCTGCAGGGACCGGGGCCGGGAAGACCTACGTGGCCTGCGCGCTGGGCAACAAGGCCTGCCAGCAATACCGCACCGTGCTCTACCTGCCGGCCGGAGAGCTGTTCGACCGCATCACCATCGCCGAACGCACCGGCGAGAAGAAGCGCTGCATCGATGCGCTCGTCAAGGTCGAGTTGCTGATCATCGACGACTGGTTCCTGACCACGCCGAGCCGCCAGCAGGTCCAGCAGTTGCACATCCTGATCGACCGGCGCCACAAGGCGGCGTCGACGATCTACTGCACCCAGCTGCCGCCCGGGCAATGGCACGACCGCATGGAGGAGAAGATTCTCGCCGACGCCATCATCGATCGCATCACCACGAACGCGCACGCCACCGTCCTGAACTGCGACGACTCGATGCGCAAACACTTCAACCAGGTCGACTGACCAGCACGCCAGGGGCGGGCCGCCACAGCGGTCCGCCCCACCGGCGCCACAGCTCACCCAACACCGGCGCGGCGGCTCACCAGCACCGGAACCGTGGCTCACCACCCAACGGAACAGCGGCTCTCACCAGGCGCAATATCCAGCTTGCTCTAGTGATCTTCTTCTTGCGGCCAGTCGGGGTCGGTCGGTAGGTGGCCGGTATGAACTGCCAGCTGTCGGGCGAGTTGGTCGGCGATCGATCGTGCCCGGGTTGTCTCGCGTTTCCAGTGGTTGACCTCCTGTCGCATACGCTCCCGCATGCGACAGATCTCGGCCCTAATGAAGGCTGACCTTAGGAGCCATCCAGCTGTCAGGCCGGTGATGAGGCAGGCCAGTGCCATACTGGTAGTCACGGGCCGGACTTCCTGTGTATCCGCCTGGAACGCTCAGTTTGAGCTGCTGCCAGTCCGGTCCGTGCATCTGTACGGGCAACCGATCGCATGGGGCCACCTCCCGTGACTCGGCTTGGCTGTGTGTTGGGCGCAGACCACTGCGTGAGCACTGCCGATCTGCGTGGTATGGCCAGTGCTGTCCACTCCTGGCGGTGCAGATCACTTGAGCGGCCACCAGCAAGTTGCACTGGATGAGTGACCTCGTGGGCGGGCTGCAGGGCGAAACTTTGGAGATGAGGACGGTCGTCGTGAGGAGGCCAGAGCAACAGTGAGGAGTATCCGTGGCGATTCGGTTCGACCTCTACGGCATCGGGGCCGTAGCTCTCGTCTGCACGTGGCCAGGCTTAAGGACCCTCGCTGGGGTCCTGGGGGAACCGCCTGCTTAGCTCTGCATATTGGGTCACTAGCGCGAGGTTGACTGCAGTCTCAAGGTTGTCGAGCTGGGCTCGCATCCGCCGTATCGAGGGGCCGATATTGTCCGCGACCTCGTGCCGGAGGTAGCGGACGCAAGCCATGCCACCCGCGAGTACCCCCAGGAGTGCACCTACCAAGAAGATCAGAAACATGACAGCCACCGCCTGTCCAGGAGGACACTTGCAGTATGCACCGCGACAGCTGTCTCTGGGAAGGGGTCAAGTCGCCACCTGTCAGTTAGACAGGTAGGCTACCGCTCAAGGGCTTGTGATAACAGGTAGGACACGCCAGTGCGCCAACTTGACCTACGTGACTTGCGTGAACAACGGGATGCTCTAGTCTGTCTGCCTATGGAGACATGCCAGCTGTCCACTTGCCTCCCGGTATGGGTAGGCGAGTCGTCCCAGCCTGATCTGAAAGGGATGGGTCATGGCTGGTGACAATCCGAGTCCGGTGGTTCAGCGGCGACGGCTCCGAACCGAACTCCGGAAGGCACGCCAGGATGCGGGCCTGACGCAGGAGCAAGTGGCCGCTGCCATGGACTGGTCGCTGTCCAAGATGATCCGGATTGAGGCCGGCAGCGTTGGCATCTCGACGACCGACCTTAAAGCGCTCCTTAAGCACTACAAGCTTGATGACCCAGATCAAGAGGACCAGCTTGTGGCACTGGGCCGTGCGGCCCGGGAACGTTCGTGGTGGAGCGCCTACCGGGACGTGGCGCCGCCCGGAGTTCTGCAGCTCATTGGGTATGAAGCTGCGTCCTACATCATCAGGAACTTCGAAACACTGCTGATTCCTGGCCTCCTTCAAACCGAGGACTATGCCCGCGCTGTCACTCCGTCCCTCGCAGAGGAGACCACTGAGCGCGTGGACACCCTGGTCGAAATCCGGATGAGGCGGCAGGAACAAGTGGACCGGGATGACCCGCCCCTGATGTTCTTCATCCTGGACGAGGCCGCGGTTCGCCGTCTCGTAGGCAGCAAGAACGTCATGCGCCGCCAGATCCACTATCTGAGCGAGATGGCAGCCAAGCCCAACGTCACCATCGAGATCGTGCCCTTCACAGCTGGTGCTCACCCTGGACTGAGAGGCCCGTTCGTGATCATTGAGTTTCCCGACCCGGGAGACGATGACGTGCTTTACCTGGAGGCGCGGGGTGACCTGATCAGGGGCGGCATCTCAGAGGAAGGCGAGGTGTCGGCCCACCGGGAAGTGTTCGAACAATTGCGAGACTTGTCGCTGGGCCCCGACGGCTCGGTCACCTTCCTGCGCAAACTCGCTGGCGAATTGTCCTGACAGGTGACCCGTGATCCTGATCCCTGCTGACCCGATTAAGAAGTCGGCATCCGGTCGCCCAGCGGCAGGGGCTGGCGCCAGAAGCAAACAAGTTCGAGCGGTCATGGCCGCTTCCCCATAGACCCTGCTTGGGGTGGCTCAGGGGTCACGGGCCTGGCTTGATCTCTGCGTGTCCTTCCGAATCCACCCCTCCGAGCTGGATCGCACCACCGATCGTGGTCGTCAAGTAGAACGGCGATACGAGGGTGGTGTTCCACCCAATTATAAGGACTCGTTGACCAAAGGAGTCCTGCCACCCACATCGGAGGAGCACGTGACCAACTTGGAGTTGTCTCCTGAAGCATGGCGGAAGAGCACAGCCTCAGGCGCCGGCAATTGCGTTGAAGTGTCCTTCGCTGGCGAATCCGTGCTTATGAGGCACTCACGTAGCCCGCAAGGACCCATACTGTCATTCTCGTACCCCGAATGGGAAGCATTCCTAACGGGCGTACACGATGGTGAGTTCGACGCCAGCAAATCAAGACCATTGCAGGCGCCCGTGGGATCAATGAGCGGCTAAGTAGTGGCTGCAATCGGTCAAGCACGCGCCAAAGCGCCATCTTGCCGTCCGGGGATGCCCATATACCTTTCGCCGGATGCCAACGCTGCCAGGTACTCGCATCGGCCCCGTGAACGCTGGCGGGCACCGCACTGGGTAGCGCGCACTGGTAATCGCGTGGACAACGAGCGGCCGGTAGAACGGCTGCCCTCCGGGTTCGCACCAGGAGTCAGTGGCCTCTGGGTCCAGGACTCCTGATATAGAGAGTTGTTTCATGCAGTGCCAGGGTGGGGCTTGACCTCGTAGCGGAGGACGAGGTCGGTGCCCGGGTAGCTGGCCTGGGCCTGGTTGAGCTGGTCGCAGAGGGCGGTGAGCGCGTGGGTCCGCCTGGGCGCGGTGAGCGGGTCGAGCCGGATGAGCAGCTGGCTGTTACCGGGGATGATGTCGCCGGAGGCGGTGAGGGCTTCGCGGATCAGCGCAGGCTTCGTCGCCGGCGCGGGCGTAGTGGCCGTCCAGGGCGCGGGCCAGGGTGGTTTCGGCGTTGCAGGCGGCGATCCGGATGGCGTGGGTGATCTGCTTGACTTCGGCCTCGAGGCGAACCATGTCCGGGGTGAGTTCACCGAGCGGGATCCGGGCCGGGGTCGCGGCCGCGGCCTGCTCGGCTGCCTCCAGTTCCTGGCAGGCGGCCTGGATGGGTGCGTCGAGGGCGTTGATCATCTGGTTGGTGATGGTGACGGGCTGGCCGGGCGGCGGGTTGCGCAGGGCGGCCAGGCTGGCGTCGCGCTGGGCCTGGGCTGCGGCGGCGGGGATCTCGGCGCGGCGGACCTGAGCGGCGGCGGCTTTCTTCGCCGGGTTCGGGACTTTCCGGTCCGGGTCGTCGGGCGCGGCGGCGTGGGAGTCCAGGGCGTCCAGGGCGAAGTGGGTGCGGGCGTAGCGGAAGTAGTTCTCCTCCCGCCACCGGGAGGTCAGCCGCCAGCAGACTTCCCCGGCTGCCAGGTCGGTGCGGGAGGTCAGCGCGTGGATCTGCCGGGTGGCGCCGCCGCGGGCGGAGACGCGGCGGGTGACCTGCCGCAGGGTGACCATCTGCCCTTTGCGCGGCCCGTCGCCGATGGTCAGGATGACCATGGTGCCGGCCAGGTCGTAGTGGTGCTGGCGGCCCGGCCGTCCGTGCAGGTGATGGCGGTGAACTCATCGGCGGGAACGTCGGGGGAGGGGCCCTTGCACCAGGTCAGCAGGCCGAACCCAGCCTCGGCGATATCGGCGGACAGGGCCGGGGACCAGCCGCCCCGGTCGAAGCACACCGTCACATGCCGCCCCTCGCCGGCGATCGCCCGCAGATCAGGCAGCAGCCGTTTCAGCTCCCCGGCCAGGGACTCCGACGGCTCGGCGACGACCATGAACACCGGGTCCCCGCCGGCGTCGGTGACCCAGGTCTCCACTGTGGCCGGGGCAGGGAACTTCAGCCTGGCCACGTGTGTTTTCTGCACGGTCCGGGTGCCGTAGTAGGCGCGTGCGTGCCCGTCGACGTAGAAGAACCCCAGCGCCTGGGGGCGGGCGGCGGCGTGCCGGCGGGCCAGCGCCATGATCAGCTCCGCTGCCTTGCCGGCCGCGGCGAGTTCGCCGAGCTTGCGGCGGATCGTCTTGACTTCCGGCGCCCGGTCCAGGCCCAGCACCCGGCCCAGCGCCGCGGGCGGGACCCGGGTGGCGCCCTCGGCCCGGGGCTCGCCGGCCAGGGCCAGGAACACCAAGGTCAGCAGCGTGGCAGCCAGTCCGTAGTAGCCGTCCTTGAGCCGGCCGTAGACCTGACGGGCGGCCGCCAGCAGCCCGGTGGCCTCCAGCGAGGGCAGGGCCAGCAGCAGCCCGGCCAGCGGGTACCGGGCACCGGGGGTGAAGACCGGCTCGGCGCCCTCGCCGAGCAGCCCCCACCGGGCCAGCGCCCGCCCGGCGTCCCGGGGCACCGGGCCGGGCAGCACCGGCAACAGCTCATCCGCAGGCGCCGCCTCGCCGTCCCGCTGATCAGGCCCGCTGCCCTGGCCGGCCTCACCGCTGGCGGCCGGGGCCTGGCCGCCCGGCCGGACCCGGCCCAGCGCGGCCCGGACGGTGAACGTCGACACCCCAGCGATAACCCTCACTATCTCAATAAATCGCGGTCTCCGCACTGAGATGATCCCTGAACTGGAATCCATGGCTTCCTCGGGCACGCAGGAACCACTTGCCCACATATTGCTGAGGGAAACTCTGGCAGCTTCAGCAACTCGAAATTGGGCAGCGGCACTCGTGATGGCAATGACAGCAGTTGAGATCGGCGCCAAGCAACTAATTATTCTGCTAGTTCCTCAAGCAGCGTGGCTGAGCGAGCATCTACCGAGCCCGCCAATCGATGCGATTCTAAGAGATTATCTGCCGACTCTACCTGCCCGTTTGCTGGTTAACGGCAGGCCTATCGTGGCTATCACGTGGGATGACGGCTTGATTGATGGAATGTTATTCAGAACCTTTGGGTGGCAGGTAGGTTCTCGCCCGGCGTGTTGCCATAAATAACAACGGTTCTCTTGGGAGAATTGGGTTTTCCGACCAAAGAATTCCCTCGCCCAGGAGAACCGTTG